>ENA-OWLM01000277-OWLM01000277.1-metagenome-genome-assembly--contig:-NODE-277-length-19809-cov-3.180925_pt1 | contig 19809 bp, 16 predicted proteins | sample MGYA00245349_ERZ651102 | MGnify/ENA primary metagenome ERZ651102 (study PRJEB26857, sample SAMEA4031759) | metagenome | biome: human; feature: oral; material: saliva | place: Philippines | collected 2014... | reverse complement strand
TTCCAAACAAAATCAGAAAAACTATGTTCAGCTTTTAAACTATTTTCAACAGCTTGAGCTAATTGACGAATGATACTTTGTGTCTCTATACGTTCAAACCATGCTTGTTCTTGCTGTGGATTGGCTGAAATTTGACACAAGATATGTCCTTCCACATCTTGCTGAGAACATAAAATAGAGAGTGGCAAATGATGGTTATCTATACGAACTTCAATCTTTTGATGTTCATGTCGAATGTGTTGAGCATCAAAACCAAATTGTTCTAATTGCTTATACAATAACGCTGCTACATACTCTTGAGTAATGTAACATTCATTCGGTGGATGATTCATCAATCCATGTTTTGGGCAATCTGCTATGAATTGCAACGTTCTCATGGTATTCCCTCTATTTTTATGTTTTTTAACTCTGGATCGCAGAGTAAAGCCTACTGCAGCGGTATGAATTATTATATATACAATTGTCTTTAATTGATTAGCCGATTGTCTTACTTCTTGTTCAAATTTTAGGAATTTCGACCCGATTAGATATGTACAAAGCAAAACTTAATTATTTTTCAATCGAGATGAGAGATTTGAAACTTTATTGTTATAAATCAGCTTGAGATAGCAGCATTTATTGAATTAAATGCTGCTATCCTACACATTATTGGTTCACAACTTGTAAATCCAAACCAGCAGCATTTGCTAGTTCAGTAAAAGTTGGGAAACTAGTCGCAACCGTCTCTGTACCATGAATTGTAATCGCACCAGCGGTTCTTAAACCAGCAATACTGAAACTCATTGCTATGCGATGGTCATGGTGTGATTCAATCTCGCCACCATTAAAGATTGCAGACCAATCACCTGATTTGCCTTTACCTTCGATAATGATACCGTCTTCTGTTGGCGTACAATCGATGCCCATGATTTTCAAACCATCTGCCATCACTTGGATACGATCAGATTCTTTGACACGTAATTCAGCAGCACCAGTTAATACTGTTTGACCTTCCGCACATGCTGCAGCAATGAATAATGCTGGGAACTCATCAATTGCCAAAGGTACTTGATCTTCAGGCATGTGAATACCCTTGAGTGTACGAGAACCTTTGATATGAATATCTGCGATAGGTTCACCACCTGCAATACGCTCATTTTCTACCGTCAAATCAGCGCCCATTTGTTTAAGAATTTCGATCACACCAGTGCGTGTTGGATTGATTCCAACAGCTTCAAGAACTACATCAGCACCTTCTGTGATTGCGGCACCCACCATGAAGAAGGCAGCCGATGAAATATCAGAAGGAACTTGAATATCAGTACCGACTAACTTACCACCACCCACAAGTGAGATTTTATTGCCTTCGGTTTTCACATCATAACCAAAAGCACGCAACATACGTTCTGTGTGATCACGCGTTGGCTCTGGTTCTGTTACCGAAGTTTCACCTTCAGCCCATAGACCTGCTAGTAAAATACCTGATTTGACTTGAGCAGAAGCCATTGGTAAGTCGTAATCAATACCCTTTAAAACTTGGCTACCCGTAATGCTAACTGGTGGTGTACCTTTCTCACCTGTGGTTTGAATTTGCGCTCCCATCAAACGCAATGGTTTTGCAATACGTTCCATTGGACGCTTAGACAACGATGCATCACCAGTCATGACAGAATCAAATTTTTGAGCAGAAAGCATTCCAGACAACAAGCGCATACTTGTGCCTGAATTACCCATGTATAAAGCACCAGCAGGTGCTTTTAGACCTTGCATTCCAACGCCATGAATCGTCACTTCACCATTCTTTGGACCTTCGATACTCACTCCCATATCACGAAAAGCTTGGAGAGTTGCTAAAGCATCTTCGCCTTCCAAGAAACCTGTTACATGAGTTGTGCCTTCTGCAATCGCACCAAACATGATAGAGCGATGTGACACAGACTTATCACCTGGTACGGTGAATTTACCTGTAAATGTTTTCTTTCCGGGCAAAATGGTAAATTGCTGTATCACCTTGTTTTTCTCCATCAAAGGTTTTTTGGCTAACATATGATTAAAGTGTTGGCGTGCAGCTTGCGCATGGCCAAGCAAACCCATCAATGCTTGTGAATCTTCTTGTTCAATCAGTTTCTTTAAAACTGATAACTGCTGTTCAAAACCCTCTACAGCATTCAAGATTGCAGTTTTATTGGCAAAGAAAATGTCATGCCACATCTGAGGATCACTTGCTGCGATACGTGAGAAATCACGAAAACCACCTGCAGCATAGCGAAAAATATCTAAATTATCTTCACGGTTTGCAAGCTGCTCAACCAAATTAAATGCCATCAAATGTGGTAAGTGGCTTGTATGTGCAAGCACTTCATCATGCTTCTTCACATCCATGCATATAACTTCTGCTTTTGCAGCAGACCATAGTTGAATCAACTTCTCAACAGCCCAATCTGCACTAGTCGGTAGTGGCGTCAAAATCACTTTATGATTGGCAAATAAATCAACTTTACCTGCATGCACACCTGTATGTTCGGCACCTGCAATTGGATGTCCTGGTACAAAACCTATAGGTAAATCTTCACCAAAGACCGCTTTAGCAGCTTCAACCACATTACCTTTAGTGCTACCAACATCTGTGATGATGACATTTTCAGTTAGATAAGGTTTGATCTGTTCAAGTACTTTTTGCGTCGCTCTGACAGGTAAGGCTAAAACAATTAAATCTGCATCTTGAACAGCTTCTTCAGGTGTTGCATAACCGTGTTGAATAAGCCCTAGTGTTTTGGCATCTTCTAATGTTTTTTTTGAGCGTGTTGAAGCTACAATTTGACCAGCAAGCTGTTCTGCCACAATCACACGAGCAAGACTCGACCCTATCAGCCCAAGCCCAATAAATGCAACTTTATTAAATAATGGTTGAGACATAAAACATTTTTGCCTATCTGAAAATCTCCCTAACCTCTCTTTTAAAAAAGATCGGAAAGTATCTCCCTTTAAAAAGGGAGACTGGAACGGATTTAAAATAAATTAAACTATAAAACAGCGATAGGATATGAACCCAAAACTCGCAATTCTTTTACATTAGGTCGAATTTCATCTAATGCTGCAGCTACATTTTCTTGATCAATATGCCCTTCCAAATCAATGAAGAAAACATAAGCCCATTTCTCAGGAAGCGCTGGACGAGTTTCAATACTAGTCAAACTAATTTTATGTTTGGCAAATGGCGCCAGGATTTCCAATAAAGCACCCGCACGATCATGTGCAGAGATCAGTAAAGACGTTTTATCATTACCACTTTGTGGAATTTTCTCGCGACCAATCACAAGGAAACGAGTCGTATTTTCAGGGTTATCTTCAATGTTGCTATGTAATATCTCTAAGTTATACATACTTGCAGCAATATCTGAAGCAATAGCGGCAGAATGCCACTCATTACGAATACGGCGAGCAGCTTCCGCATTTGAATTAAGCGCTACACGCTCTACACCTGGATAATGCGCATCTAACCATTTGCGACATTGAGCAAGGGTTTGTTGATGTGCATAAATCTGTTTGATGCTGTCTTTACGAGTATTTTCAGATACGAGAAATTGATGATGAATGCGAAGTTCTACTTCACCAATCACATTTAAAGTAGATGATTTAAAGCAATCTAAAGTGTGGTTTACGATACCTTCTGATGAATTCTCAACTGGAACAACACCATAATGCGCACCACCAGCTTCAACTTCACGGAACACTTCATCAATCGTTGGCAATGGGCGCACAACTGCATCTTTACCAAAATGTTTTAGCACAGCTGAATGCGTATATGTACCTTCAGGACCTAGAAATGCAATGCTTTGAGGTGCTTCAAGTGCTAAACAAGCGGACATGATTTCACGAAATAAACGTGCCATCGTCGCATCAGACAATGGACCTTGATTACGTTCCATCACCTTACGGAGAACTTGAGCCTCACGTTCAGGACGATAAAATAATGGGTTTTCTTCAGCTGCAAATTTTGCTTTTGCTACAGCTTCAGCCAGCGTAGCTCGACGGTTAAGTAATTCTTGGATTTGTTGATCAACACTATCTATATCATTACGAATTTGTTCTAAATTAAGTGACGTCGATGTGTTTTGTCCATCGTTTACCATTGAATGCAGCCTCAGCAAAATCATCTATATAAATGGGTTACAATTCATCTATGAACTGTTATGCGAAGCTAGTATAACAAGACTTTAACGCTTTAAACACGTGAAGATTTAACTCTTTTTGCTTAGGTCAAAGCCCTTGCGTATTTTTATAAATGGTTTTTCGCAAATCATTACAATCCCGACCTTTGTTTTTAAAATTATTCATCAAGCATCAGATTCCGCTTTATTCAATCACAACAGACAAAATTCAATCAAGTTTGATAAAATCTGTAATAAATAAAAATTGATGCCATCCATGATAATGAATATAAAAACACCTTTACTGATTAGCGTAATCGCCACAAGTCTAACAGGATGCATAGGCTGCTATAATCCAACAGGATGTAATAAAGATTCTTCACCCTATTATGTTACAACGACAACAACTCAAATCAGAGGAATAACTGTTCCTAAGGCAACCAAACTCAAATACAAATCAAAAAATTCATTTCAAAAAGACCAACAGCAACATCCATTAAATGAAAAAGATTTAACAAGCATTGAACTTCCACCAAATACTGCGATCAATTGGGGAGGAATGCCCTCTTATCTATTTATCAAATTTTTTAATTCAGAAATGAAAGGCTATTCTATTTATCCTGTTAAAGAGCTGAAACCTCAAACAGAAAATTCATTCGTAAAGCTCTGGAAAAGTTGTGATAGTGCATTGGACGTTACTTTGAAAAATCCAAATGATTGGTCATTTAATCCAGAGAATATGGAAGTTACAGGATGTAGTGTGAATATTCAAAAAAGAAGCCAATATAATAATCATTGGCCAAACCAAGATGAAGCAGATAAATTTCTGCTTGATATCAATCGTGCTTTACAAAAGCTCCCTAAACAGAAAACTTATCCAGTGATTCAATATTCAACAGAAGAACAATAAAAAAGCCTGCTAAAAAGCAGGCTTAGGGTATCAAAGTTGGCTTATGATTTACCAATCAATCCACGAGCTACGATTTCTTTCATAATCTCGTTGGTACCACCATAAATACGTTGAATACGAGCATCAACAAAGAAACGTGAGATTGGATATTCAGTCATATAACCATAACCACCAAATAACTGAAGTAAGTTATCAGATACCTTCATTTGCATATCTGTACTGAAACTCTTCAGTGCAGCAGCCGTTTCAACATCTAACTTACCTTCCATATAAAGCTCTACGTTCTGATTGTAGAAAGCTGCTGTTGCCAACTCATCAATCTTCGCTTGAGCCAATACAAAACGCGTATTTTGGAACTGCGAAATTGCCTGACCAAATGCTTGACGCTCTTTTACATAAGCAGTAGCTAAATCAATTGCACCACGAATTGCACCTAAAGCTGTAGATGCAATTGCTGTACGTTCACGAGGCAATTCTTGCATCAAATAAGCAAAACCAGAACCAGCATTACCAAGCAATTGATCTTTAGGTACTTTTACATTATCAAAGAACAATTCAGATGTATCTTGCGAGTGCAAGCCAATTTTATCGAGGTTAGTGCCTTTCTTGAAACCTTCGAGATGAGTATCGACCAGTAGTAAAGATACACCCTTAGCGCGTGCTTGTGGATCAGTTTTTACTGCAAGAACAACAACATCCGCGTGTTGACCATTTGAAATAAATGTTTTTGATCCATTCAAAATGTAGTGATCACCTTGTAGGATTGCACTAGTACGCATCGCCTGTAAATCAGAACCCGCACCTGGCTCGGTCATACCAATTGCACCAACCGCCTCGCCTGATACCATTTTTGGTAACCAATATTGTTTTTGCTCTTCTGTACCAATATGTTGAATATAAGGAGCAGCAATTTCAGAGTGACATGAAATTGCTGTCGATAAAGCACAATATCCCGCACGAGCAGACTCTTCAACCAACATCAATGAATAATGTGTTGGCACACCATAGCCACCGTACTCTTCAGGTACATCTACACATAAAAAACCATTTTCACCCAGTAAATTCCAAACTGAGCGCGGCATAATGCCTTCACGTTCCCATTGATCGTAATGTGGAGCAACATGCTCACTCATAAAACGTTTGAAATTATCACGGAAGAGTTCCAAATCTGCATCGTAAGCTAACATCGCTATTTCCTTTCGCTTTCTTTGTTCTTAAAAGTTTGTTTCGCAGTCATGCTAATGATTTTTCAAGTTGATGTCATGGTCCGTTTGCATCAATTCACTAGACTGATTCGGTCAATAATTTCGCTTGTAATGTTTAATATTTCGCCAAAACAAATTAAACCGAATTTATCTCAGCGTTTATTACTCAACATAGCCAACTTTATGTCATATTATTTTCTAGTTATCGATCACATCAGAATTATCATGAATACCAAACGAAATATTTATAAAACCGCAGAACATCCGTTTGCTCAATATGTTCGTATTTTAGGTAAAGGTAAAACAGGATCGCGCTCTTTAAGCTATGAAGAAGCATATCAAGCATTTAGCATGATTTTGAAAGATGAAGTGCTAGATGTTCAACTTGGCGCATTTTTAATGCTTTTGCGTGTCAAAGAGGAATCTGTTGATGAACTTGCAGGTTTTGTTCAAGCAACACGAGATCAACTCAACTTTGAATCTTTAGATGTTGATTTAGATTGGTCTTCATATGCTGGAAAACGTAAGCATTATCCATGGTTCATTCTTGCAGCTTTAACATTAGCTCATCATGGTTATAAAATTGTAATGCATGGAGCATCAGGTCACACAATTAACCGTGTTTATACTGAACAGGTATTAGAATATTTAGGCTACCCAATTTGCCATAATCAACAAGAAGTAAAACAGCAACTTGAACAACATCATTTTGCTTACTTACCACTTGAAGCAATATCACCTATTTTAAGTGATCTAATATCACTCAGAAATGTAATGGGTCTTCGCTCACCAATTCATACACTGGCACGTTTAATTAATCCATTTAATGCAAAGGCAACTTTACAGGCAATTTTTCACCCAGCTTACAGATCATCACATCAACAAACAGCTTTTCGATTAGGCTATAAAAATAGCGCTGTGATAAAAGGTGAAGGTGGTGAATTTGAGCGTAATCCTGATGCCAAGACTTTAATTTGTGGGATTAAAAACGGTGAATTGTATGAGCATGAATTACCTAAACTGACACCTGATCGTAGTCCTATTGAAGAAGAACTTGATTTAGCAGTGTTTAAAGCGGTGTGGCTGGGTGAGCAAACACATGAATATGGTGAAATGGCTGTGATTGAAACAATGGGAATTGCTTTATATACGATGGGTACTGTAAATAGTTATGTTGAAGCTATGGCTAAAGCGAAAGAACTTTGGGAAACACGAGTGCACTAGGTATAAAATAAAAAGCTCAGTTAATACTGAGCTTTTTATAATTAAACAAAACGAATCGGTTTAAATTCAGGTTCATTCTTGTGATGATCGTCATCACATTCCTCACCTTCTTCTTTTGTACCACGATCGATATAACCGCTACGCTGTTCTTCAGGTAAATTTTCCATTTCCCAAGCGTATACAGCTTGCATACAAATCTCGCGCTGCTCTTTAGTCAATGCAATACCATTTGGCCATTTACCAATTTCAACAGCTGTTTTAAGACGCTCAACGATTTCAGGATTTAAAATAGCGAGCATTTGTTCAATATTCATGATTCATCCTGTTGAAAAGATTCAAAATCTTGATTCCAACCCAGTTTAGTACGGCAAGCCATATAAAAATCATAACCAGGTGGATGTAATAAGCTTAGTTTAAACGGATGTTTACGAATATGCACTGTGTCGCCAACATTTAATGCCACACTGTGTTGTCCATCTGCGCTCACCATCGGTAATACGCGATTTTCTCGTATCGTAATTTTAACTTCACTGTGCCCACCAACGACGATTGGTCTTGATGAAAGCGTATGTGGGTGCATCGGAACTAAAGCGATCGCATCCATGCTTGGATGTAAAATAGGTCCACCACCAGATAAAGCATATGCTGTTGAACCTGTTGGCGTTGAAACAATTAAACCATCACTATGTTGTCGATAAACATACTGACCATCGATGCTCAGCTCAAAATCAATCATATGAACTGATTTTCCTGAGTGCAAAACTACATCATTTAATGCAATTGCATCATAAATCGTTTCATTGTTAGTTCTTACTTCCATTTCTAATAAGAAACGCCGATCTAACTGAAAATGTCCTTGCAAAACTTGATCAAGTTTAAAAATTGCTTCAGCAGGTTTGATGTCGGTTAAAAATCCTAATCGACCTCGGTTAATCCCAATCACTGGTGTGTTGTAACGAACTAAAGCACGTGCTGCATGGAGTAAAGAACCATCCCCTCCCACAACAATCACAAGATCTACAACTTCACCAAGTAAATTTCGGCTAACTGTTTGTCCATGACTATACGGAACGAGTTGTGCAGTTTCTTGGTCGAATACAGGGTTTAAACCTAAAGTAATCAAATGATCATGGATTAAACATAACGTTTCTACAACAGAATACTTGTCTGGTCGCCCAATTAGACCAATATTTCGAAAGGATTTATGTGAAATTTGCACGAATAATTCAGCTCCGTCGCGATTCCTGCCTATCATATCATTAACAGTGCAAATTTCGTTGATGATTGATTAAAAAGTATAAAAATGTATATCCGTTGTTTTTTTATACGAATAATGTCAACACTTTCTTAAAGTTTTTATTTCATGTTGCTATTTATTGACAGTTTTATGATTGCAAATTGCTTATAAGCTATCGCATCATTACCCTCATTGTTTTGGTTTTATCGCAAATCTATGAAGTGTGAACGTGGTATCGGTTTTCTAGCACTAATTTTTTCAATTTTAGTGATCGGTGTATTTATTGCTTTTAGTATCTATTTGATCCGTTTAGATAATATTATCCGCAATAAGTTTGAGGGGCAGCGTTGGGATATTCCTGCCAAAGTATTTGCTCGTCCTTTAGAAATCTATGCGAACGCGCCGATTACTCAAGAGAATTTTACTCAAGAGTTAAAACTCTTGGGCTATAAAAACACTTCTAATTACGATAAATCTGGAAGCTATGTTATTCAAGGTAATCAAATGTATGTCCACACTCGTGGTTTTGATTACGGTGATACAACTGAACCAGAGCAAGTGCTTGAAGTTGCATTTATCGACGGTCAAGTGAGTGAAATTAGATCAACTAAACCATCAAATACGGGTGTTGCTCGTTTAGAGCCTTTATTGATTGGTGGTATTTACCCTCAACATAATGAAGATCGCGTACTCATAAAATTAAATAAAGTACCAAAACCGTTGATCGAAGCACTCATTTCAACAGAGGATCGAAATTTTTATCAACATCATGGTGTCTCGATTCGTGGTACAGCTCGTGCTTTGGTGAGTAACGCAACTGGAGGAAAACGACAAGGTGGTTCAACACTAACACAACAATTGGTCAAGAACTTCTACCTTTCTCCTGAAAAAACGCTCAAAAGAAAAGTAAATGAAGCGTTAATGGCTTTATTGATTGAACTTCATTACAGCAAAGATGAAATTCTTGAAGCGTATCTAAATGAAGTTAATCTTGGACAAAATGGCAACTACTCAATTAATGGTTACGGTTTAGCTTCACAATTTTATTTTGGTTTACCATTACGTGAACTTAATATTTCTCAGCAAGCATTTCTAGTAGGCTTGGTTCAAGGTCCATCATTATACAATCCTTGGCGCAATCCAGAATCAGCTAAAAAACGTCGTGACATCGTATTAAATAACATGTTGGTCATGGGCTATTTAACAGAAGCTGAATATCAAGATGAAATTGCACGTCCTTTAAATGTTGTCAGTAAACCAACTTTAGGCCCTGCTAAATTCCCAGATTTTCTCGATATTGTTCGTCGCCAACTACGCACAGAATATCAAGAAAGTGATATTACCAATCAAGGCTTAACAATCTTTACGACACTTGATCCAATAGCTCAAACTCAAGTTCAAAGTGCTTTTAAAAGCTCTGTAGAACGCTTAGCAGGTAGCAACCCTTCTCGTTTAAAGAACCTTCAAGGTGCTGTTCTTGTTGCCCATCCTGAAAATGGTGAGTTAATCGCAGCTGTTGGTTCTACTCAAGATTTTACTGGATTTAACCGCGCACTTGATGCTAAACGTCAGGTTGGTTCATTACTCAAACCAATTATCTATTTGAATGCAATAGAATCTGGTCGCTACACATGGGCTACCCCTATTGAAGATACTGCTGTCAATATCCCTATTGATGGAGATAAAAGTTGGACGCCTAAAAACTATAGTGGTGGCGAACATGGCGTAGTACCAATGCAACAGGCATTAGCAAATTCATACAACTTATCTACAGTACGTCTTGCCAATGAGTTTGGCTTATCAACCTTTAGTAATAAATTAAAGCAATTTGGAGTAACTTCAGACATTCCAGCTTATCCTTCAATCTATCTAGGTGCAGTCAATATGTCACCGATGGAGGTATTAAGTATTTATGGAAACTTCGCTACTGGTGGTTTCAAATATCCACCTCGCACAATACGCACTGTTGTTGATGCTAAAGGTCGTTTATTAGAACGATATGGTCTAAACGTACAACAAACGATTGACCCTGCTGCGGCATATATTTTGAATTATGGTTTACAACAAGTAATGCGTTCAGGTACAGGTCGTTCAGCATATAGCAGTTTACCTGAGTCTCTAAATTTAGCTGGTAAGTCAGGCACAACAAATGATACGCGTGACTCTTGGTTCGCAGGATATTCTGGTAATCATGTTGCGGTAGTTTGGTTGGGTTTAGACGACAATAAAATAACAGGTTTAACAGGTTCATCAGGCGCTTTACCTGTTTGGACGAATGTCATGAAGCAACTTCGCCAAGAACCCGTGAATTTACGTCAAACAGATAATGTTCAATGGCAATGGATTGATAGTGCTAGCGGTGATTTATCTGCTCAAGGTTGTGATGGTGCAATGTATATTCCTTTGCTTCGCCAAACAGTTCCCCGTCGAGCTACTACTTGTGGTTTATCGCACTATGAAGTTGAACCGACTTACAACCCATCGACTGAAGACAATCAAGGCAATGAAAGCGATGGTATTAGTAACTACATTCGAGAAAGTGAAACAGAAATGGACAATGATTTATCAAATCACTCTTCTACAAGAATTATTTCTAGCGGTAGCTACAACGGCGAGAATTAAACTCAAAGGAATGATTTGAAATGATGAAAAAAGTAACAGTTCTTACTGCTATGTTAGTTATGGGTGGCTGTACCCTAACACCTGAAAAGAGCACTTCAAAACCGATGAATCAGCCATCAACCACTACAACTCAAAAGAAGAAGGTTACACCACCTTCTTCGGGTGTAAAAATTACACCTTATGAGCAAAAAGAAATAAAACGTAAAAATGTGGAGGTTGTTGTACCACAACAAAAAGTACAGCAGAAATTTAATGACGGGAGTCAGTTACCTGCATTTAGAACATTAATGCAGAAGACTCAAGCGGCATATAAACAAAAGCAACTCGCTGAAGCTGAACGATATGCTTTGCAGGCTCAGCGTATTGCACCTCAAGCGTCTGAAACTTACCTTTATCTAGCCTTAATTGCAGATCAACGCAAACAGTATGCAAATGCTGAAGCTTTAGCACGTCGTGGGTTAAGTTATGCTCAAAGCAACTCAATGAAAAAACAACTCTGGATGATCGTACTTAAAGCCAGTGAAGCACGAAATCATCCTGTCAAAGCTCAAGAAGCACGTCGAGCAATTCAAGCTCTTTAATTGGTTAAATTGAACTGAATTGTCGTATTCCAGCAAGCCCATAAGCATTACATTTTTGGGCTTGTTTTAAATCAGCTGGTGCAACACCTCCTAGAGCAAAAACTGGAATATCACTCTTTTGAGCTAATGCTGCAAATCCATCCCAACCAAGTACTTTGCTATTTAGATGAGTTGCTGTAGGATTTACAGGGCTTAAAAAAATCGCATCACAACCAATCTGATGCGCATGTTGTACTGAAACAGCATCATGGCAAGCTGCGATATAACGTTTAGCTACAACCAAATCACCCTTTTTCAGTTGCATTAACTGAAATTGTTTAAGGTGGACTGTTTTAATTTTTTCTTGCAACACTGTATTTAATTGTTGCCAAACATCCACATTAACAATCAACTTCAATAATTGCTGTTCAGACAATTTAATTAATTGCTGTTGAAGTTTTTCAATGTCTTTACTTTCTATACGTAAATACATTTGTGAATTAGTTTCTGGTAATTCATCAACTTGATCACTAATTTTGATCAAGTGAGACCAGATCAATCGCTCTATAATCGTTGAATTTGCTTTTGGAAAGTTTAAGTCCGCGAGTTGATCTCTACTAAACCAAGACCATGGTTGATGGATTAAATTTAAAAGCTCATCAGGAACATACGCATGGAAGAGATGTAAAGTAACAATAATATCGTCATATTCATGTCGAATAACATCGAACTGATGCCACTCCTTTAATCCGATTCCTACCTCCTCATAGACCTCTCTGCGGCAAGCTTGCTCAGGTGTTTCACCTTCCTCAATTTTCCCACCAGGAAATTCATGCTTATTACCTTGATGTTGGTTTGCTTGTCGCCATCCAACTAGCACTTTAGATTTATGTAATAGAATTGCGATTGAAACATCAACAGTAGCTTTTGCCATAACCATCTAAAATCCTTGATATTTTAAAATTCATTCTAATGAGTTTGTAACCCAATTCACATGTCAAAGAATAAATAATTTGATCATTTTGTAAAATAATGAAATTTGCATTGACAGGCCTATTCGATAATGATTATCATTTAAAACATTAAAAAACACACCACGGAGCATAACAAATGAACGCACCTTTTAATCTTTTTACCCGCAGTACAGATTCAGCTCAATCGTTGCCAATGTTACATTCAAACAACTTGTTTGCCTTAGGACGTGAAATTCGTATCATGCATGCAGGTGAAGAGTATCGCCTACGCCTTACTCGTAACAATCGATTAATTTTAACTAAATAAGATTAATAGAAGAATAAACGTATAAGAACAATAAACGTGGGAATAGCAGTATGTCAGCGCGTACTGCTCTTTTTGTTCGTTAAATAGTTTTAGGCAATTGTATTTGTACCTTTAATCCACCAATTGATGATTGTGCAAAAGTGATCCTAACACGATGAAGTTCTATTATTTTTTTACAAATTGATAACCCTAAACCTGAACCTTGTGTTTTCGTTCCCAACACCCTAAAGAATCGCTCACCTAAACGTTCTAACACTTCTGTATCGAGTCCAGCACCTTGATTTTCGATTGTTAAATTAATGTAATCTGAATCATCATCGAGTTTTATATGAATTAGATGATTCACTTCTGAATATCGAATTGCATTATCTAAAATATTTCGCAGGCAGGTATAAATTAATTGTTCATTAGCAAAAATATCTAACTTCTTATCAATTAAGATATTTTGATAAACAATTTCCAAATTTTTTGTTTCGATCGCAGTTGAAAAGTCAGATAAAAGAAGTTTCATCATCTCATTTAAATCAAAATATGTCTTTGGCAAATGTTCTGGATGTTCAGGATCTAAACGCGCGAGTAAAAGTAAATTTTCCAGTGTTTGAATTCCACGAGAGACATCTAATTGTATGCTATCTAGCTCTTTTGCACGTTCTGGATATTTTCGTTGTAATAATTGTAGGCGCAACTGAATCGCAGAGAGCGGTGATCTTAGCTCATGGGAAGCATCAGCAGTAAAGCGTTGTTCTGCTTTTAATGAATTATCTAAACGTTTAAGCAAATAATTCAATTGAGCTAGGATTGGTTGTAATTCCTTCACCTCAAATTCAGCAAACTTAATGGGACTTAAGTCTTCTGCATTTTTTGCTGAAATTTGCTTAGAAAGTTGATGTACTACTTTAAACTGTCGCTTAATTAAAAAATATAAGATCATCCATTGTAATGACCACACCATAAGCAGAATCAAAAAGTAAGCTGCAAAACTATGCAATAACTCCTCAAATCTTTCCTCTAACGGTTGTATCACCAATACATTCATATTTGCTTGATGATCTTTCGCAACATAACTCCGCCACAATTGATGATTCTGCCAAAAGAATCCGTACCGATGATGATCATTAGGAAAAATGCGAGGTTCTTGAACTAATGGAAAATCTTCTGATTGTGTTAAAATAAGTTGTGAATTTTTCAATCTGTATTGAATATCAAATTGTTCACTTAACTCATCAATTTGCTTCCCTGAGCTGGTGGTTAGGTCAGAAAGAAGCAGCATATCTGATATCTCATCCATGATTTCATCTTGCACATGCATGGTTTGATAAACAGAGACAACTACAAATATGAGTAGCGCTAAGCTGCCTACCATGACTGAGCTGATTAAGGAGGTCTTAATTAATTGATTTTGCAATGAGACGGTTTTCATTGGTTCAACCCAAGTTCATTCTGTAACCTAAGCCACGAATAGTTTTGATTAGTTGGCTACCAATTTTTTTTCGAATTTGATATATGAAGACCTCTATCGCATTACTCTCAATCTCTTCTCCCCAAGCATATAATGATTCTTCGAGTTGCTCACGGGTGACTATATGATTTGGATTTTGCATTAACTTATATAAAATTTGAAACTCTTTAGCAGTTAAATTTACCGTTTCACCTGCTTTAAAAACGGTCTTCGCATTAGGATCGAGTTTTAAATCAGCAAAACAAAGATATGCTCCTGTCTGCTTCTGAGATTGTCTTAGTTGTGCGCGGATTCTTGCAGAAAGTTCCTCTAAGTTAAAAGGCTTAACTAAATAGTCGTTTGCTCCTAAATCTAATCCCTCCACACGATCATGAATATGGTCCTTTGCAGTGATAAAAATCACTGGAATCAACAAATGTTGTTCACGAATACACTTCAGAATGTCATCACCAGATGCATTAGGTAAACCTCTGTCCAGCAAAATACAATCATAATGATGCTGTTTTACTGCCAAGATAGCGTGGTCGCCTCGTTCAACCCAATCAACACTATAACCATCTATTTCCAGCCAGTCTTTAATACTTTCAGCCTGAGAAGCGTCATCTTCTGCTAATAAAATTCGCATAATAAGGTTCTCATAATGAATGACTACAATCTATGATGCCTTGAAAAGATCAAACTAGCAAAAAGCCACATGATTTCTCATATGGCTTGTTTAATTCAATCAGTTAAAACTGCACTTGATCGACATCAACTTCAACACGTTTCATCGGCTTATAATCGATATCAATCTCACCGATCAAAGTCACAGGAGTTTTAGCAGATACTGGTTTACCTTTCCATAAATCATCATCAATATCGACAGTCATAGAACCTGTTTCGTCACTAAACTGGTATTTTTCATCACCGGTTGCTTTCACAATATAGCCTTTAAGCATAACAGGTGAATCATCTTTAAGTGTCAAAGCTTGTTTAACTGATGTCGTTTGTGTTGGTGCTAAAGCCTGTTGATTAACTGCACCCGTGTTCGCTAAAGCAAATGTTGTTGTAGCAACTAAGCCTGAAATTACAGCAATTTTAGAGAACATATTCATCTATTTACCCTTGTTTATGTATTCACTTTTGATAAAGCTATTTAAACAAAGCTAGATGAGGTGAATCTTAAGATTTCTATTGTGCTTAACTCAATGGTACGACACGGAGAACTTCTTCCAAAGTTGTTACGCCTTCAATCACTTTACGTGCACCTGCAATTCTCAAAGGTTCAACACCCTCTTTTTTTGCCTGTACTTTTAAATCATTCAAAGTTCCATGTGCACTAATCAAAGATTTGAGTTCGAGACTCACTGGCATAAACTCATAAATTCCTACACGACCTTTATAACCTGTATGACGACAGGTTTCACATCCAACCGCCTTATACATCGTTTCAGGCATTTCCATAATGTAATCAAAAGTCAGGTGTTCCCACTCTTGTTCATTCATTGAGGTTTCTTGTTTACATTGTGGACATAAACGACGGACCAACCGTTGTGCCAACACACCAAGAATGGTAGCAGCTGTTAAAAATGGTTGAACACCCAAATCATGCAGACGAGTTAAACTTGAAGGTGCATCATTGGTATGTAAAGTTGAGAGTACCAAATGTCCTGTGAGTGCGGCTTGAATTGCCATATTTGCAGTATCGTGATCACGAATCTCACCCACCATGATGATATCGGGGTCTTGACGCATCAAAGCTCGTACACCATCTGCGAATCCCAATTCAATCGTTGGATTAACCTGCATTTGGTTAAAACTTGGCTCCAACATTTCGATTGGATCTTCAATCGTACATACATTCACTTGTTCAGTAGCTAACTGCTTCAATGAGGAATATAGAGTTGTGGTTTTACCAGAGCCTGTTGGACCTGTTACTAAAATAATCCCATGACTATGTTGCGTTAATTGCTGCCAACTATGTAACAAATGTCCTTCGAATCCCAGTTGTTGAAAACTTCTAACCAACACTTCCGGATCAAAAATACGCATTACCAACTTTTCACCAAATGCTGTAGGCAAAGTTGATAAACGTAACTCTGTTTCTTGTCCTTTAGGTGTTCGTGTTTTCAAACGACCATCTTGTGGTTTACGTTTTTCAGCGACATTCATTCGACCAAGAATTTTAATCCGTGAAATCACTGCTGTGAGAGTATTTGCAGGCATATTATAAATTGTATGTAATACACCATCGATACGAAAACGTACCTTTCCCTTTTCCTTGCGAGGTTCTAGATGGATATCGCTAGCACCTTGCTCGAAAGCAAATTGCAACACCCAATCCACCAATTTAACAATGTGCTGATCATTAGCATCAGGATTTTGGGTATCACCAAGCTGTAATAGAGCTTCAACACCCTTATTATCTCGATCGAAAGGACTAGAGTTTTGAGAGGAATTTACAGCTCGACTGACTTGATAATACTCAACCAAATAGCGACGAAGCTGTTCAGGATTGAGGAGAACGGGTTCAACTTTTTTAGGACTGAGGCTCCTCTCTAAATTATTTTTCCACTCCAAAGAAAATGGTTGATCCGTACCAATCAGAATACGATCTGCATGTACTTCAACGGCAAGAATATGGTTCCGTACAGCAAACTCCTGCGACATAACCCCAGTTAAAACTGCTACGTCAGCTTTTAATGGATCAATAACAAACAAAGGAACTTGAGACTTTTCAGCCAACCATAGACATAACCGATTTAGTGTTAAGGTTTGCCCAGCATGTAACTGGTCTTTTAAATTAAAGTTTGCTATCCATTGAAGAGGATGCCATTTCAATTGTTCTTTTTGGCGATGTGTAGTTTGTACCAATAATTTATCACGCTCATTAATTCTTCCGTCTTTTTGTAATTGTTCTAAACACCAAAAAATATCGATTTCAAAGTTAAACGTCATTGTTATACCCCAACTAATTTCTATAATATAACAGAGAACCAGCAGAATCTGTCAGATCATTTTGTAGATTCCAACTCAGTAAATACGCCTTGAAAACATAGACATAAGTTCAATAATTTGACTATAAACTTTGTAAAATTGTGATATAAGTTTTAGAAACGATTAAATATTTGAAATGTTTCACCCTTCCATATCAACGCTGCATGATGAACATATAACAACAGAGATAAATTATGGCTGAACTCATGAATTATTCGATACAAAATACATCATTCAGCCAACTTATGATGATTTTTGCAGTGTCTTTGGGCTGTGGATTATTGATTGGTTTAGAACGTGAACGCAGTAAAAGTAGACATAAAACTAAAACATTTGCAGGTTTTCGAACTTTTGCAATCACCTCACTTTTAGGTACGTTGTGTTTTTTATTTAACTTAGAAATTGGAATCACGGGGGCAATTCTAGTCGGTGCAATTAGTATTGCGTCGCTACGTAATCAACAAGATGATCCAGGGGTTACAACAGAACTTGCCTTTATCATGACCTATTTTATAGGTGCAGTATGTATTTGGAATATCAATTTAGCGGCAGGTCTTGCTGTCACTTTGACCATACTGCTCTTTGCCAAAGAAACATTACATGGATTGGCTAATCAATGGATTAGCGAGACTGAATTAAGGGATGGTGTTTTATTACTAGCACTTATTCTTATTGGATTACCTTTAGCACCTGATAAAGCGTATTGGGGACCCGTTTTAAATCCTTATACGATTCTCAAGTTACTCAGCTTGATTTTATTGGTTCAAGCGTTAGCTCATTTTGCTAAACGCTTGTTATCTTCTAGAAATGCGATCGTTTTTTCCTCCTTAGCTTCAGGCTTTGTATCAAGTACTGCAACTGTCGCAAACTTAGGTATGGAAGTTCGTAATAATCATGCCGACCCTAAAGTCAATGCAGGTGCTGCGCTCATGTCATGCGTTGCAACTTTAGTTCTAATGCTGATTATCGTCGCGAGTATCAGCATGGCATGGTTAGAGCTTCTTTTAATACCCAGTTTAATTTCGACCTTATTAATATTTGCATGGTCTATTTACCTGTTGCGTAAATCTACTAAAAATGAGCTAAGTCAAAAAACTGATGAAAGTCGTATGTTTAGTTTTAAAAATGCGATTGTCATTACCGTAGCATTATCCACAATACAAGCAGCCGTCTATGGCTTAAATTTATGGTTAGGTAATAGCGGACTTATTATTGGAACATTCATCGCCTCTTTATTTGAAATTCATGCGGCAATTGCCGCAATAGTCGTCCAAGGCGATCCAAATACCGCTCAGGCAACGCCATTGCTAATTGCTTTAATGGTTGGTCTATGTGCCCATGCGATGTCAAAAAGTATTAATGCTGGACTTACAGGCGGTTATAAATATGCACTTGCATTCGTTCCAGCACAGATTCTTCATATGGCTATTTTAGTTATTTTAGTTTGGATATCACGCTGATAAATATAATAGTAAAAGCTGACATTAAAGTTTCACAATTTCGATGGTATTCGCTATAACTTTGAAATTTACATCGAATTGGGAAAACTTCATTTTATAAATCCGTTCAGCATCCTCATGATATGCTGGTCTTGGGTCTAAGGCCAATACTTGCTCCATTTCATTAAATATGCGAATAGGTATTTGGTCTTTTTGGATAAATTGTTGTCGTTGATGCAATGCCATCTCACTCCAAATAACTTGCTTACGCTGAGGCTCTTCTTGAGCATATCCACTTAATGCATTTGCAATAGAATCCGAATATTGAATATAAGGTTTAATGTCTACAATCGGCGTACCATCTAGCAAATCAGCACCTGTAACATAAATTCGAACACGATCTGATAACTTTTCAATACGCAAGAATTGCACTACAGATAGTCCAATCGGAGATGGTCTGTACATACTTCTTGTGGCAAAAACACCAATTTTTTGATTACCACCTAATCTAGGTGGTCGAACTTGTGCTCGAAATTTATGTCCAGCATCAGTGTTGTTTGCTTGATGCTTATTGTCATGGAACTGCCAAAGTAGCCATAAATGACTAAAGTCATCTATCCCTTCAAAAGCCAATATATCGTTATAAGGCTCGATCATTTCGATATATGACTCCACCTGAACCAAATTTGGTTGTCGTGGAATACCAAATTTTTCACAATAAGGTGAATGCATATAACCAATGATCGGAATTGTAACAACGGGATTC
>ENA-OWLM01000275-OWLM01000275.1-metagenome-genome-assembly--contig:-NODE-275-length-19872-cov-6.339153_pt1 | contig 19872 bp, 13 predicted proteins | sample MGYA00245349_ERZ651102 | MGnify/ENA primary metagenome ERZ651102 (study PRJEB26857, sample SAMEA4031759) | metagenome | biome: human; feature: oral; material: saliva | place: Philippines | collected 2014... | reverse complement strand
TCTGTAGAAGCCTATGCAGCAGCGCACGTTTGCGTGGAGCTAATTGTAAATCTCCTGCAAACCAATTGTTTAAAAAATAAAGATTTTTTTAAGTTTGCGTATATCATTGTTTTTTCGTAATATAGCGCAATAAATTTAATATTTAATTTATGTTTCAACAAATTTTGAATCAGTTGGCTGTAAGAGAACGCCAAACCACGCTGGAAGGATCCGCCGTGGTTAAAGAATCTTTAGAAATGGTACAATTCCTAAAAGACCTCTTAAAGGAGGCTAAGGAAGAGGTACTGCAACGAGGTTTTGCTAACCAAGCAGAAGAGATACATTTCTTCCGTGAGGTACAACCTCAAATGGTTAGCAGACTCATTTTCTATAATGAGATCTACCAGATAGAAAGTAAAGCAACTTTACTCTCTACTGAGGCTGCTAAAAAGTTTCTAAAAGACAAAGAAGCCCAATGGTTTAAAGAGTCAGAGACTTTAGAAGCAACCGATTTCTTTAGTTACATTGCTTTAGGAAGAACCAATCGTGATGTAGAGTATTTTACTCGCAATTACGACTACCTTCCTCAAAGCAATGAGGGGTATTTGTTTTCTTTTGATGGAGCCTTTTCTACTTGTCGTAGCTTTGAAGTTGCTAAGATAGGGGCTGCCAAGGAACTCTCCGATTATCTTTTTTTTTCGTACTCGTGAAGAAGATATGCCTTTAGAAATTCTAAATCTCTTAGAATGGACAGGGAAAAAGACTGAACTCATAGAGCTAATCTATGGTTTGTATGCTACCAATCGCATTTCATCAGGAAAAGTTTCTATCAAGAAGCTAACTGCGGTATTTGAAAAGCTCTTCAAGGTAGAATTGGGAGATCTGTATCACACTTTTCATCGTATGAAAGGACGCTCAAAGAACCTTACACCTTTCCTCGATGCTTTAAAAGTGGCTTTACTAGATCATATAAACAACTCCGACCAAAAGTAGTTTTGCTAACTTCAAATAAAAACGTTTAAACATTGTTTAATCAGTTTTTTAGGGAAATAGACAGTTTCCCTTTTTTAGGGAGAAGGATTTATAATCAAATATTATATTCATTATTTTCAATTTAACTCTTCTATAGAAACTCCCTACACACTTTTACCTCCATTTCTCAAAAAAGCCCATTATAGCCCATTGGCATTTTTAGATATTTCTTCCTATAAACATCTCTAATATCTTCCAAAACAACTATTAATCTATTTACAATCAACGTAATAAATAAAAATCACTTCAACTGCGTTAAAATGCACATTTCAATGGGTAGTACTTGGCAGTTTATGTTTGGTATTTGTCAGAACTTTGCCGCCGAGAATTTAACCCTATACGCAATGAATTTAATCACCATTGAAGAATCTGCTTGGAAAGCCCTTATGGAGCAACTCCAAAGCATTGAAAACCGACTCAAACAAGAGCCTATTGAGTGGGATAGTTTGTGGCTCAACCAAAAAGAAATCTGTCAATATCTCCACCTAAGTGAGAAAACCCTATGGCGAATGCGCAAACGCAATGAAATCACCTACTCCAAAATCTATGGACAGTATTTCTATACCTTGGGAAGCATTCGCAAACTCCTTATCAGTCAATCGGTAGAAAACACTGAAAGCTACCTGCAATCCCTCACTCAAAAAGCCAAAGGTTATGTTGAAAAAGCAAGATATTTTAAGTAGAACCGAAGGAGGACTACAGGTCTTCCAGCACTATCTACAAGGCAACTGGCGGGTAGGTAAAAACTTTAAAAACCCTTTCTATGACGATAAAAATGCTTCTTGCAATATCTATAAGGACAAACAAGGCATTTATAAAATGAAAGATTTTGGCAACGATACTTTCAGGGGTGACTGTTTTTTCTTAGTAGGTTACCTCTATCAATTGGACTGCCGAAATGCCTCTGACTTTATCGAAATCCTAAAGATTATCAATCGAGATTTACATCTGGGTTTAGAGGAATCCACCTCTATAATTACACAAAAACCTCAAATACCTCCCACTATCACCATAGAAAGTACTACCCCAGAAACTAAAAAATCTATCTCTTACCAATTCACCCAAAAAACCTTTACCCAAGAAGAGTTAGCCTATTGGCAAAAATATGGTATCACTCAAGACATCCTAAACAGGTACAATGTAATCTCTCTGCAAAGCTATTCAAGCACCAATAAAGACGGCAAACCTTACACTATCACCTCCACCTATAATGAGTGGATGTTTGCTTACCTTTTTAAAAAGCATTTAAAGGTCTATCGTCCCTTTTCTAAACTGCGCTTTCTCTATGGAGGTAATCCCGAAAACTATTGCTTTGGTGAGTCTCAGCTACCTCTACAAGGCGACATTCTCTTTATCACCGCAGGCGAAAAGGACGTGATGAGCTTAGCCAGTAGAGGCTTTTCGGCTATCTGTTTCAATAGTGAAACAGCCCACATTCCTTTACAAAAACTCCAAAAGCTAAAAATGCGATTCCGACATTTAGTCCTTTTGTTCGATAGCGACGAAACAGGTAAAAGAGCCTCTTTAGAGCAACAAGCCCAATTAGCACCTTTAGAAGTATTTCGTTTGGTCTTACCTCTTTCAGGTACTAAAAAGGATAAAGATATATCCGATTATTTTGCGCAAGGTAAAACGGGTAGAGACCTATTGCAACTCTTTTATCAGACCCTTAGCAAACACTATGAAGAAAGCCTATCACTACTTAAAAACTGCGAAATCCAATGGGATAAACCTCCCCAAAAGCAAGAAACAATCATCTCCATTGGCAGAACTCCTGTAGGAGTACAGAGTAGTTTATTGGGTATTACAGGAGGCGAAGGTACAGGCAAAAGTCATTATGTAAGTGCCCTCATTGCAGGTTGTCTTAACAGTAAGAACCTTCCTATTGACACATTGGGCACAACGCTACTGCCTTGCCCCAAAGATAAAGTGGTGCTATTTTTCGATACAGAACAGTCTCAAGACCAGCTCTATCAAAACATCAGCAAACTGCTTAAAAGAGCTAAACTAACCTCTCTTCCTGATTTGCTACACGCCTTTTGCCTCACCCAACTCCCTCGCAGAGAGCGATTAAAGGTCATTCGTGAGGGCTTGGAGAGTTTTTACTACCAATGTGCAGGAGTGCATTTGGTGGTCATCGATGGCATAGCCGACCTTATTGGAGCTGTGAATAACGAGCAAGAAAGCGTGGAACTCATAGAAGAGCTTTACCTTTTGGCAGGTAACTACAAAACCTGTATTGTATGCGTATTGCACCTCACCCCCAGCGGACTTAAACTCCGAGGTCATTTAGGCTCTGAACTACAACGCAAAGCAACGGCAGTGCTTTCTATCGAAAGGGAGAAGAACAGTCCTATCTCAGCGGTCAAACCGATGAAAATCCGCAATGGCAGTCTTAGCGATACCCCACAAATACTTTTTAGATGGAACAATGAACTGGGAATGCATAGTTATGTAGGCAATCAGAAAAACGAAGACCAAAAACCCAATAAAGCCAGTACCTTAGCCTCGTTAGTTTCTCCTCTTTTTAAAGAGCGAACTTTGTGGACAGTTCAAGAGCTGAACATAGAAATTCAAAAACGGACTGATGTAAAGGAACGCACCGCAAAAGGTTATATCCGCACCTTAAAGGAAATGGGCATTTTAGTCCCTCAAGAGGGTAATGACCAACTCTTAGGAATGGGCAGTGTGCTAAAAGAACTTTTGGAGGATAACAAGAACTCACAAGGATAAGAAGAACTTTTAGATATTCTAAGATTAAGATCTAACAATCGAAGTATTAAACAAATATAAAAAATGGAAATCGACAGAATAGAATTTATAGCGTGGATGGAACGCATTATGGATCGTTTTGATTTGCTTAAAGAGCAAATAGACAAAGCTGAAAAACGCAAAAACAGCTTGGATGGTGAGGAACTCTTGGATAATCAAGACTTGATGCTCACCTTTAAAATCTCTGCACGTTCCCTGCAGAGGTATCGCTCCAATGGCAAACTGCCTTATTATACCATATCAGGCAAAATATACTACAAGCTCTCAGATGTACATCAATTTATCCGAGAACATTTCAGTGTGCCAGTAACAGCCTTAAAAGCCAAAAACGGAAATACTATGCCTAAAAAGGACAGCCTCTCTTAGACGTCTTACAAAGGGAGTAATTTTACCCCCAAATTAAAAAAGATGTTTAAATAATGGCAGAAAATCAACACGCCGATACGGCAAATTACGACAATCAAATCCCAGTGGATGAACAACTATCTGATATCCTACTGGTATTTGACAAAGAAGAAAAACAGCTTAAGGCTGTAAAAGGAATTGATGAGAAAGGAGAGTTAAAAACGGCTCCTGCTGACAGCAAATCCTTAGATGACTTTATGAAAGTAGACAAGCAAGGTAATATGCTGTCTAATTTCTTTAGCAACTTTATGCGCCAAGCCCAGAACCCTTCTCGTTTTTCTTTCTTTAAAATACCGATAGAAAAATCGGTAAATACGATAGAAAAACTTCAAAACCATCTGGCAAAGCTCACTGAAAAGGGTAAGGAATACCTCAAGAAGTACGAAGTATCTCCTGAGCAGTATATCAAACAAGAGCAAAAAGCAGCTACTCTAAAACAAGAAGGAGAGACTGCTGTGGCTCAGACCCCTCCTGAAGCTCCTGCTCAAGCACAAGTACAAGAAGCTCCTGCTCAAGCACAAGTACAAGAAGCTCCTGCTCAAGCGCAAGCACAAGAAGCTCCTGCTCAGGCACAAGCACAAGAAGCTCCTGCTCAGGCACAATCTCAAAATACTCCTGCCCAAGAGGAACTCAAGTACAACCCTGATGCTATTGATTGGGAAACGCTACAAAACTTAGGGGTGAGTCGAGAGTCTTTAGAGAAGAGGAACCTATTAGAGCCCCTCTTAAAAGGTTATAAAACCAATGAACTGGTACCTATTAGTTTCAATTTAGGCTCTACAGTAACCCGCTTTGATGCTCGTCTGTCCCTAAGAGAAGTTGATGGAAAAGTAGCAGTAGCCATTCACGGGATGCGCAAGGAACCACAATTGGATTATCCTTTCTTTGGTCACGAGTTTTCAGAAGAGGATAAAAAGAACCTGCTTACCACAGGAAATATGGGACGTACGGTTGAGCTTACCAATAGCAAAACAGGGGAGAAAATCCCTTCTATCATCAGTATTGACAAGCTCACCAATGAAATCATTGCCTTGCGCAGTGAACACATCAAAGTCCCCGATGAAATCAAAGGAGTCAAACTCTCCCAGGAGCAAAAACAAACGCTCAAAGAAGGCAAGCCTCTGTTTGTCGAGGGAATGACCTCTAAAAAAGGAGAGCCTTTTAACGCAACTGTGCAGTTCAATGCCGACAAGCGTTATGTGGAATTTCTTTTTGAAGACAAAGCTCCTAAACTTGCTAATCAAGAGAAACTCACTGAGGCTCCTACAGTCATACGAGGGGTAACTCTTACCGAAGAACAACACAAGGAACTGAGCAAGGGTAATCCTATTTATTTAGAAGGTTTACAGAGCAAAGCCGGTAAAACTTATAGCGGTTATTTTACTTTTGACAAGGACAAAGGCAAGGTAGAGATGAGCTTTAACAATCCTCAAAAGGACATTACTGATAAAGTTTCTTCTACCAAGCAAAAAGCTGAAACTTCTAAAGCCAAAGAAGAAAAACGCCCTCAAAAGCAATCAGAAAAAACAACTCAAAAAGAAACTGCTAAGAAGTCCAAGGGACGCAAAGTATAACTCTAATTTTTAACCTCAATACACGTAGAAAAATGAAAGTTATATTAGCAGAAAAGCCCAGTGTGGCAAGAGAGATTGCCGCTATAGTGGGGGCAAGTGAAAAACAAGATGGATATTTGTTAGGTAATGATTATGCTGTTACTTGGGCATTGGGACATTTAGTGCAATTAGCCCTTCCAGAGGCGTATGGTTGTGTAGGATTCCACAGAGAACACCTACCTATTCTACCTCGCCCCTTTATCTTGGTACCCAAACAAATTCCTGAGGATAAGAAAGGTTACAGGTCAGACCCTATGGCTTTAAAACAGCTTAAAATCATTGATAGCCTTTTTAAGAAGTGTAGTTCCATTATTGTAGCCACCGATGCAGGTCGTGAAGGAGAACTGATCTTCCGCTATATCTATGAATATTTGCAATGTCAAAAACCTTTTCAAAGGCTTTGGATTAGCTCCTTAACCGAAAAAGGTATCAAAACAGGACTTGCCAATCTGCAAGAAGGAAGTGCTTTTGATTTGCTGTATGCCTCTGCTCAAAAACGCAGTGAGGCTGATTGGCTGGTGGGTATCAATGCTACCCAAGCCCTGAGTATAGCCGTAGGTGAAGGGATTTATTCCTTAGGTAGGGTGCAAACACCTACCTTAGCAATGGTTTGTAAAAGATTTTTAGAGCACACACATTTTCAAAAAAAACCTTTTTACCAATTGCGACTCAAGCACCAAAAAAGCTATACTGATTTTTTCAGTATCTCAGCTAAAATTGAGGATAAAAAGGAAGCTGAAGCCTTACAAAAACAATTAGAAAAGTCTCCTATGGCCGAGGTGATTTCCACTGAAAAAGAAGTGGTAAAAGAACAACCTCCTTTGCTCTATGATCTAACAGGTCTTCAGAAAGAAGCTAATAAAAAATGGAACTTTTCAGCCGATGAGACCCTGCAAATCGCTCAAAGTCTCTACGAGCAAAAATACATTACTTACCCACGTACTGGTAGTAAGTACATCTCAGAGGATGTATGGGAAGAAATCCCACAGCTGATACGTTTGTTACAAGAAAGTGAGGCATACGCCAATGAAGCTAAACTTGTGAAAATTGGGGCGCTGAATAAGAAGATGGTTAATGATTTGAAAGTAACAGACCATCACGGACTTCTTATTACCGAGCGCTTTCCTACCAACCTTACGGCAAAAGAAAACACTATTTACAAAATGATTGCCACCCGACTTTTGGAAGCGGTATCTGAACCCTGTGTAAAAGAAGTGCAAAAGACTCTACTGGAGGCTCTGCACACTGACTTCTTGGTAAAAGGTGTTCAAGTGTTACAAGCGGGTTGGCGCGCTATCGGTGGTTTTTACTCTGATGAAACTGCCAAAGATAGTGAAAAAGACAATGAAGGTGATGGCAATCAAGTGTTGCCTGAACTTGTACAAGGAGAAAGTATAAAGATTAAAGCCGTTGAAATCCTTTCTAAAACCACCCAACCTCCTGCTTTATATACCGAATCAGGACTGTTGGGGGCTATGGAAACAGCAGGAAAGACCTTAGAAGATAAGGCGCAACGTGAACTATTGCAAGGAGCAGGTATAGGTACTCCAGCCACACGTGCCGCTATTATTGAGACGCTTTTAAAGCGCAATTATATTGAACGCAAACAAAAGTCTCTTATTCCTACCGATAAAGGAATGCAGGTATATGAGTGGGTAAAATCACTTACTATAGCCGATGTTGCCCTTACAGGCGAATGGGAAAGTCAATTGCAAAAGATAGAACAAGGAGAGCTCTCTCCCGATAGTTTTTCTTCGGATATGGAAGCCTATACCCATAGTCTTACTGATACATTTTTGGCTATGGATATACCCCAAAAAGAAAAACTCAAAATCACCTGTCCTAAATGCAGAAATGCTTCCTTATTACTGTTTGAAAAGGTAGCCAAATGCCCTGATGAGGACTGTGGTTATGTGCTTTTTAGGAATGTATGTGGCAAACCTCTTACTGATGAGCTGCTCAAAACGCTCTTTGAAAAAGGAAAAACACCTCTGATAAAAGGAATGAAAAGCAAATCAGGCAGCACTTTCGATGCCTATATACATCTGAAAGAAAATGGTGAAACTGCCTTTGAGTTTCCTGAGAAAACTTCCAAAAAGCGAAAATACTAACAAAGGTTAGGTAAACTTTCAGTAAAGAAAGTCTGTGAGCTAACACAACGGATTATGTACCATATCCTAAGTGAAGTTTAGTCCTCCTGTTGATAACTTTTTGTTTCAATATATTTGCTCTTTAGAAATAATATAGTACTTTTGCAAATGTTTTGCAACGATATATATTTTCAATATGAAGGGACTAACCATACGAAAGTGGATACAATCATTGGAGGAAAAGGGTATTTACAGCTTTTCTATGCAGGAGCTAAAAGAGGTATTTGCTTACCTTAAAGAAAAAACTATTCTCAATACTTTAGGGACACTTAAAAAGCAAGGAAAGCTCCTGCCTCTTTGGAATGGCATCTATAGCATCGTCCGTTTTGTGGACATTGGTAATGCTACTGATAACAAAGCTATCAGAGAAGAGGGAAAACCTTATTTCTACATTGAAACACTGATGCAACACCTAAAAAGGGAATACTATGTAGCCCTGCTCAGTGCAGTAGAAGTACATCTATCTCCCAAAGAGGCTTTACAGGCAAATGAAATTACAGTGATAACCTCCTTACCTCCGCTGAGGGATTCCTTTAGGGGACAAAGTAAGATTCGTTACCTTGTCAAAAAGGATATCAAAGACTTAAGAGAAATAGGAGTAAAAAGAAAAACCTTACCTTTTTCTATAGAGGAAAGAACTTTGCGGGTAGCCTCTTTGGAGCTCACTGCGGTTGATTTGCTCCTCTATGAAAAAGAGATAGGAGGCATTCAAAAATCGGTAGAGGTAATTCAAAGGATTAAAAAGCACCTGAGTTGGCAAGAACTTCCTACAGAGGTAATCCTCTCTACACCTGTCTCTATTTTCCAGCGCTTGGGCTATGTTCTTTCTTTTATCAAGGAGGAAGAACTGGCCGAGGGGCTCAAAGAGAGAGTTCTTAGCACAGGGAAAAAATTTAGAAGAACCCTTTTAAAAACAGATGTCCCTGAAAAGGGAGGAGAACCTTTTTGCCCTATTTGGAAAATCGTGGTAAATATATCTTTGCAGAACGACACTTTGTAAAAATTAAAATTTGTTGAACCCATTAAAAGTAATTTTAACAATGAAAGAAACACAAACCAAACCCCAGAACACTGACAACACCTTAGGGTCATTGTCTTATTACGAGTTAAGACTCAAAGAGCTGTTACAAACGAGCTTTCCTAATCTTTTAGCAAATACAACCTTTATCAAGGACAGAAGTGAGTATGCTGCGCAGGCTTACCAAGAGGCTTTTGAGGCGGGTATCAGTATTCCTGAATGTGATAAAATAGCCTCAGGAGTACTCTTCGATGGGCTCTTCTTCTCTCCCTTTGATATGGTTTTTGAGGTCGTTTCTCAGGAGTTCGACACTCAATTAGCTGATGAGGATTTGCGCCCCTTTGCCCTAAAAATCTTCCCAGAACTGGTTCCTTACTTTAAAAAGTACGAGAATGAAATCGATGAGGATTTTCAGCACTCTGCTGCCTATCAATCCCTCTACACAGAACTTACGGGTGCCATCGAACTATGGATAGAAGAAAATGGCATATCTTAAACGACTGAGCTTTAATCGCAATGCTCGTGCACTGGCATTGGCTTTCGATTTAGAGAAGCAAAAGCGCACGCTTCTAAGCCAAGAAGAGCGAGAACTCTTGCAACACTATTCAGGCTTCGGGGGATTGAAGTTTATCCTCAATCCCCACCAGTCTGAAGCTGATTTAAAGTACTGGTCAAAAGCTGATCAAGTCTTTTGGCAAGATGTAAGGAGTCTGTATGCCCTTATTAGAGAACATTCCGCTGATGAAAGGCAATACCAAAACTATGTACAAAGCCTTAGAAATTCTGTACTAACGGCTTTTTATACCCCAATGCGTCTTACCTCGGCTATCGCTTCAGCAATAAAGGAAACAGGCGTACCTCTGCAAACAATGTTAGAACCCTCGGCAGGAGGAGGCAATTTTATCCGTGCTTTTAAAGAAGAGCACCCCTCTCTTGCGGTCACTGCCTTTGAAAAGGACTTACTCACAGGCAAGGTGCTCTCTCATCTTTACCCTCAGGAGCAAGTACATATCGATGGCTTCGAACAAATCAGCCCACTGAAAAGAAATCATTTTGATTTGGTAACCAGCAACATCCCTTTTTCCGATACCGCTGTCTTTGATTTGAGTTACTCTCGCAGCAATGACCCTGCTAAGGTACAAGCCTCCCGTAGGGTGCATAACTACTTTTTCTTAAAGGGTTTGGATATGGTAAAGGAAGGTGGAATCCTTGCCTATATCACCTCCCAAGGGGTAGCCGATAGTCCTCAAAATGAGATTATTCGCCAAGCGATGCTCTCCAGTGCGCGTCTTGTCTCTGCCGTGCGCCTGCCTAACAACCTCTTTACCGATTACGCAGGTACCGAAGCAGGAAGCGATCTTATCATCCTTCAAAAAGACAGTCAAAGAGGCGCTTTAAACCCTATAGAAGAGCAGTTTTGCAATACAGCAAGGCTACCACAGGGGATGCTACAAAACGAGTATCTTTCACAAAGAGAAAACGTTATTTGTACGGATGCTCTTGCAGGCACCAACCTATACGGACAGCCTGCAATGGTCTATACCCATAGTGAAGGAGTAGAAGGCATTGCCAAGGAGGTAAAAGAAAGAATCCTAAGCGATTTTAAAGCACATTATCTATCGCCTGAAACAGCACAACAAAGCCAAACAACACAAATTAAGCTACAAGAGGTTAATTCACAAAAAAATGAGGTAAAGGAAATTGAGGTAAAAAAGGTTGAACGGCAAGAATTTATTGAAATTGAAAGCAAAATCAACGAGCCTTCCTTTGCTATTTCCAATACTAATCTCACCTCTAAAGAGTCAAAAGAACTTAAGAATCAAAAAGTTGAACCCAAAGTCGTTCAGCTAAGTCTCTTTGATTTTCTATCAGAGCAGGAAGCCACCGCTACTTTAGCAAGTCCTCCCAACATTTCAGCAAAAACAGTCCCTACTATACCCACAGGAGCTAAAAAGAAAACAAAGAAGAAAACAACTACCTCTCAATTAGGGAATGCTCAAAAGTTGGACTTGTTTTCTTTTACTTATCCTGTCAATCAAGGGAATGAAATAGAGGTGCTTTCAAAAGCTTCTCCTGCTTTGTATTACACGCCTCCTGCGGTATCATTACTAAAAGAACCTGTACCTTTTGAGGGAGAATATTTGCCTCATTTCAGAGAAGATACTTTGGTAGTACAAGCCGATACGGTGGGCTTTTTGCAAGATCTCAATAAGAACAAAACAGCTGCTACCTTTGTGCCTCTTGCGCTTTCTTCTTTGGAAAGACAAAAAGCCATTGCCTATATCGCTCTGCGTGATGCTTATTCTGACTTGTACCATAAAGAGGCTACCACCTATACCCCTTATCCTACGGAAAGAGAAAATCTTAATGCCCTTTACGATACTTTTGTCAAGAACTATGGTCGGCTAAATAGTGCTGATAATATCAAGCTAATAAAAACCGATGCCTCAGGCGCTGAAATCCCTTACTTAGAGCGTATCAAAAACGGTGTTTATCAAAAGGCAGATATCTTTCACAAGCCTGTGGTATTCTCTCTGAGGAAGAATGAAAACATTTCTACTGAAGAGGCGCTACTCACTTCCTTAAGTGAATTGGGGCGGGTGGATATTCCCTACATAGCTGAGCTTTCTAACACCAATGAGGAAGAAGTCAAAGCGCAGTTACAGGGCAAACTCTTTTACAATCCTATAGAAGACGAATACCAAATTGCCCAAAAGTGGCAAGCGGGGGATGTCTTTACTAAAATCAAAGCCGTAGAAGCATATCAAAATACTCACCCTGAACATCCTAAGCAATCAGAAATTGAGCACGCTTTAGAGGGACTCAGGCAGGTAATTCCTACCCCTATTCCTTTTGAAGAGTTGGATTTTAACTTGGGAGAGCGTTGGATCTCCCCACAAATCTATAGTGATTTTGCCTCTTCGCTTTTCGATACCAAGGTAGGTGTGCAATACAGTGCTCAAACCGATGAGTTTTCAGTGGAATGCCGACAAAAAAACTTACATATCTGGGAGAAATACGCTGTAAAAAGTGAGAGCAGAACCTACGATGGTATTGCCCTCTTCAAAAACGCCTTGGTAAATACCACCCCTGATATTACCAAGAAAATAAAGATAGACGACAAGGAAGTCAAGGTGCGCGATATGGAGGCAATCCAACTGGCAAACAGCAAGATTGATGAAATACGCAATGCTTTTCCTCTGTGGCTCTTAGAGCAGAGTCAGGAGTTTAAAGACCGCTTAGCTGAGCAGTACAATCAGTCTTTTAACTGTTTTGTACGTCCGCAGTACGATGGTTCTTTTCAGTCCTTCCCTGGACTTGATAGAGAGAGTTTAGGCATAGAGGATTTGTATGATAGTCAGAAAGATGCTATTTGGATGATAAAGCTCAACAATGGGGCGATTTGCGACCACGAGGTAGGAGCTGGTAAAACCCTTATTATGTGCTGTGCCGCTCAAGAGATGAAGCGTTTAGGATTGGCGCACAAGCCGATGATTATAGGGCTTAAAGCCAATGTACACGAAATAGCCGAGACCTATCGCCGTGCCTATCCTTTTGCTAAAATCCTTTACCCTGGCAAGGAGGATTTTACCCCTCAAAAGCGTTTGCGTATCTTTGGAGACATCAAAAACAATGATTGGGATTGCGTGATTCTCACCCACGACCAGTTTAAGATGATACCGCAATCCCCCGAGGTGCAACAGAGCATTTTGCAAGAAGAACTCCAAGATGTTGAAGAGAGTCTTTGGCAGTTGGAAAAACAAGGCAGTGAAGTCTCTCGTGCGATGATTAAAGGAATGTACAAGCGTAAAGAAAACCTAGAAGTAAAGCTCAAAACCTTAGAACACGACATCAATGAGCGCACCGATGATACAGTAGATTTTAAGATGATGGGCATTGATCACCTCTTGGTAGATGAAAGCCATAAGTTCAAGAACTTAATGTTCAATACAAGGCACGATAGAGTGGCGGGATTGGGAAACTCTCAAGGCAGTCAAAAAGCCCTCAACCTGCTTTTTGCCTTGCGAACTATTCAAGAGCGCACTGGCAAGGATATGGGGGCTACTTTTCTATCGGGGACTACTATTTCCAATTCACTTACTGAGCTCTATTTGCTCTTTAAGTACCTGCGTCCTCAAGCCTTAGAAAAGCAACAAATTCACTGTTTCGATGCGTGGGCAGCGATCTATGCCCGCAAGACCACCGATTACGAATTTTCAGTGGCTAACAACATTGTGCAGAAAGAACGCTTCCGCTACTTTATCAAAGTACCCGAATTAGCGCAGTTTTACGCCGAAATAACCGATTATAGAACCGCAAAGGATGTTGGGATAGACAGACCCGAAAAGAACGAAATTTTACACAATATACCCCCTACACCCGATCAAGAGGTATTCATTCAAAAACTAATGGAGTTTGCCAAAACGGGTAATGCAACCCTCTTGGGGCGTGCGCCACTATCCGAGTCCGAGGAAAAAGCCAAAATGCTTATCGCAACTGATTATGCCCGTAAAATGTCCTTAGATATGCGAATGATCTCCGATAAGTATGAAGATCATCCCGATAACAAAGCCTCTCATTGTGCGATGAAAATCAATGAATATTATCAAAAGTACAAAGCGCAGAAAGGTACTCAGTTTGTCTTTTCTGATTTGGGTACTTACAAGCCCAACGAATGGAATCCCTACACTGAAATCAAACGCAAATTAGTAGAAGACTATGGCATTCCTGCCCACGAAATCCGTTTTATCCAAGAGGCTAAAAACGATAAAATGCGCAAACAACTCATCAGCGACACCAACGAGGGCAAGATACGGGTACTCTTTGGTTCTACCGATATGCTTGGCACAGGAGTCAATGCGCAGAAAAAAGCCGTTGCTGTACATCACTTAGATACCCCTTGGCGACCCAGTGACCTACAACAAAGGGACGGACGTGCCATTCGCAAGGGTAATGAAGTGGCTAAATATTTTGCTGATAATAAGGTGGATGTAATTATCTATGCTGTTGAAAAGTCTTTGGACTCATACAAGTTCAATCTACTATTTAATAAACAACTCTTTATCGACCAACTTAAAAACAATAAGCTGGGCAAACGAACCATTGATGAGGGTGCTATGGACGAAAAGTCGGGAATGAACTATTCTGAATATGTGGCTATCCTCTCAGGAAATACCGATTTGCTCGAAAAAGCGAAGTTGGAAAAGAAGATTGGGGCTTTAGAGAGTGAAAAGCAAACGTTCTTACGCTCTAAATACACCTCTAAAAACCGTTTAGATAACCTCTGTAGCGATTTGAAAGCCCTACAAGATCGCTTGTATCGTTTTCAGACGGATTGGCAAAACTTTTCAGATAAAGCGGTGCGCCGAGAAGATGGCTCGGTAGTCAATGCTTTGCGTTTGGATGGCTTAGACGAAAAGAGCAGTGTAAAGCAGTTAGCGCAAAAGTTACAGGACTATGCCCAAAACGCCCGTACCAAAGGCGAATATCAAGAAATAGGAAGTATCTATGGTTTTCAGATATTAGTAAAGACCGAAGTCTCCAAAAAAGACGAACTTGACCTAAAAGAAAACCGCTTTTTTGTACAAGGAGAAGGTGGTATCAAATACACCTACAACAACGGACGATTGGCAAGTGACCCTAACTTGGCTGTGATGAATTTTGTCAATGCCATTGAGAAAATCCCTGCAATGATGGAAAAGGAAGAAAAAGAGATTGCCCTTATCCAAAAGGACATTCCTCTTCTAAAGGAAATCATCGAAAAAGTATGGGGTAAAGAAACACAGCTCTCCGAGCTTAAAACTGAGCTCTCAGCCCTTGATAGGAAAATACAACTTTCGCTCTCCTCCGATACTCCACAAGAGGCTCAAGAAAAACAAGAGGAACAAGAGGCAGAAGAACTCAATAAAGAGCTATCACAAGAGAGTCAAAAAAGCGAAACTCAAGAAGTTCCAACTCCCACGAAGGAGTTTGTAAGAGAGACTCTTAACAGAAACTCACGAGGGTTTAAAATGTAGCATTTATTCCTTAAAGAACCTGTATATCTCCATTTTGAAAATCAGCAGAACTGATGTTTTGCTGGTTTTCTTTATTTTTAAAGGCAGCCTCTTACTTTATCCGTGCTTTAGAGAAGCTCCCTACCCTCATTGATAAAGAACAACAAAAAATCGCTGACATCCAAAAAGACCTACCTGTACTTCAAGAGATCCTCTCTGGTACTTGGAACAAAGAAGCAGAACTTACCCAGCTTAAAACCGACCTCGCTGCTATTGACCGAAGAATACTCTTGTCTATTACTCCTGAGAGTGGTGCTACTGAGGAAGGAGAGGCGGTAGAAGTTACCCAAGAGCAGCACACCACCCCAGAAAAGCAGGAAGCAAAATCAGGGGTGAAATTCAGGATGTAATGCCCTATATTGCCTATATAACTGCTATATACGCCCTATATACATAATTTGTGCATATTAAGGTGTATATAGGAAGCTCATTGAGAGGTAAATTGGGTTTTGTTATAAGCTCGCTCTACAAAATTTTCATAATATCAAATTGGTAAAACATTAGTCGTTTTGTTGTAAAACACAAAAAGATAAGAACGTCTAAAATGTTTTGTATCTCACTGATTGTCAGTAAATAATAAAATATATGTAAAAATATTTTGAAAAACCTTGTTTTTTATTTTGCAATACACGGAATTTTTAGTAATATTGCCGCGCAATTCATCAATTTTCCTGTTTTATGAAGAAAAGCGTGCTAAAATACTTCCCAAAACTCGATACTACAGTCTTTCTCACCTTTGGCGGGATACTCTTGCTTGGGCTTGCATTCTTAATATACCAACTCAATCACCGCACAGACTGCACTGAAGCCAAATATATTATCCACACAGACGACTTCATCACTAAAAATCTCATTGAGTTTATCGATAATACCAAAGGAGCTACTTCTTGGAAGTGGGATTTCGGGGATGGCTCTGCCGTAGATTACAACCAAAACGCACTTCATTCTTACAACAAAGCAGGACAATACATCGTTACTCTTACCATCAACAACACTTGTAGCTTCCAAAAAATAGTAACTATCACAGACCCTGATGCCGATTCAGGCTATCTGCCTGTTATCATCGCCCCCAATGTAGCCTTTGAGGGGGATACCATCAAGTTTAATGCTCGCAAAGAAGGTGGCATTTCTTTTGAGTGGAGCTTTGGCGAGAGTGCTGGCACTGATGCGCTTGGCAAAACGCCTACCCACGTCTTTAAAACTACAGGCAAAAAGACGGTTTCTTTAATCGTAAATGGAGATATAGAGCACATCGCCACGAAAACTATCTACATTGCCCCTAAACATATTGCTGCTAAAAAGAAAAGCGATGTATCCTCTTACGAATTTGAAAAACCTCATTCCGACTTTGAGTTGCCACGTGGCAAGGCTCAAAAAGACCCTTTAGTAGATTTTATCCAGCATCTTCCTGTAACCCCTGCACCCAAAAAGGAGAAAGACAGTATTCCTTCTCCTAAAAAAGCAGCTGACATCTCTTCTGAACAATTCCAACTCTTGCTGGGTCAAGTAGCAGCACAGTCCAAGACCAAAGACGATTTTAAAGAATATCTCTGTGGTAATTTCAGTACTCCTGTGGTAGTAAACGACCAAAAACTCGTCCCCTTTGAACAGCTTTGTAGGGATATTGCAGGTAAAAAGATTAAAATCTCCACAATGCGCCTACAAAAAGACACTAAAAATTGTATTCAACATATCTATATCTATTACAAGATTAAGAAATGGGGGATTTGGGTAAAAGAGTGATAGATTTTAGCTTAAATAAAATCTAAGATAATTAAGACAATGGATAGAATACTATTTTTCAGCATTGGAATTAGCATACTCATTCCATTAGTACAGTTGTTTTATCTATTCTATCATAGATTTTTTAATAAAGATAGCAAATTTATTCCAATATTTATTAGCGATATTAAGTGTTTTTGCTTATATAAGTTTGAGTTTTGTAGTTATAATGTATATAAAACCAACAGTTTTTGATAGTGCAGACTTTCATAATACGATTGTTATACCTATTGCAGCTTATTTGGTAATGAATGTAATTATAATACTACAAAAATATATAACAAAAAGTAATACCATAGGTATATTACTGATAATCAATCTTATTACACTGATAACTATATGCTATTACTTATTGCTGACAACTACCTATGAAGAGGGAGATGGAGATGTATTGTGTAATTCACACAAACAGATAATGATTTTTAGTTACACTGATTTTATCGGGGTACTACTATTAAACATATTGACATTTTTCGTTATTAAAAAGTAAAAGATTTTAGAATCCTATGCAACAAAAACCCTACACTCAGGAAGTCCAAAAAGCCCTTCAAATAGCCCAAAAGATAGGCAAGGAGCATATCCACGCTCATTACTCAGGAGCGCATTTGCTGAAAGCAATGCTCAACCGCGATTTGTCTTTGCTTAAAAGTTTAGAGGCAAAGGGCATTGACGTGTTTTACTTAGAGGAATGGGCAGAGGTGCGTCTTGAGGAACTTCCTAAATCTACCCACACTTATAGCTGCGAACCCGATGAGGTCATAGATACCATCTTCACAGAGGCAAATCAAGTCGCTGAAAGCCTTTTAGAGGAAGAAATAAGCCTCTTTGCGGTGATGGTAGCCATTAGCAGCCCAGGGGTAGCTTTTAGCTTTGACCAGATGAAGACCTTTCCCGTCTCTCGTGCTGAACTCCTGAAAGACCAAACCGTAAGCGGTACCATCTTCTCTAACAACACTCCTGACGAACCCCCAGTAAAAAAGAAAAACAACTTCTTACAAAAATACTGCATTCACAAAAACGCACAGGTAAAACCTCCAAAAGAAAAAGACCTTTTAGTAGGGCGCGATACTGAAATCAACAAAATCATAGAGATACTCTGCCGTTTTAACAAGCCTAATGTGCTGGTCATCGGTGATTCGGGAGTAGGTAAAACAGCTGTTTTAGAGGGGTTTGTACAAAAAGTAGTATGGCAGCAAATCCCAGAGCTACTCATGGGCTTAGAAGTCTTTGAGTTGGATATGGGGGCTATCGTGGCTGGGGCTTCTTATAAGGGCGAGATTGAAGATCGTTTAAAAAACATCGCCCAAGAACTTAAAGCTCTCCCAAAAGCGGTGCTTATTATTGAAGAAATCCACTCTATTTTGGGCGGACAAGGTTCAGACTCCTCTATTGCAAACTTGCTGAAAAGCGAACTCTCCAAAGGCTTACGGCTTATAGCGACCTCTACCATTGAGGAATACACCAAAAAGATAGAAAAAGAACAGGGACTATCGGGTATGTTTGAACTTTTAAGGTTAGAAGAAAGCGATGACGACACTCATTTTAGAATGCTCAAACAAGCCTTAGCCGACTATCAAAAGCACCACAACATCAGCATTGACGACCTGACTATCAAGGAAGCTATTCGCCTTTCCAAGCGTTTTATGAAGGAACGCAGTTTGCCTGCTTCGGCAATTGACCTGATAGACCAAACGATGGCATCGCTTAAAACAGCAGGGGAGTCATTCTTAAAAGAACGTAACTATTTTATAGGCAAAGTATTGGAGCTAAGAGAAAACAAAAAGCTCCTCAGCGAAAAAGACCGCCAATTGCTGGCTCAGTGGCTTTATAAAGACCTATGCCAAAAACTACAAAACCTCAGTGGCTCAGAGAGTGAAACACAAGATAATACCACTCTTACTGAAAACACCCCTACCGATGAACTTCTTGACCTATGCCGCAGTCTTATTGACCGCATCGAAGATATAGCGAAGGAAAAGCGAAGCCACATCACTCAGTACGACCTTGCTTTTATCATCTCTCAAAAGACCAACATCCCTATTGGCAAGCTTAAAGAAGAGGAAAAACAGCGACTCAATGATATGGAAAACGTATTAGCCCAGCGGGTAGTAGGGCAAGACCACGCCATTGAGATTGTCTCTGAGGCTATCTTGGAAAGTCGTTCAGGCTTAAATAAGGCAGGACAGCCTATCGGCTCCTTCTTCTTTTTAGGTCCCACAGGTACGGGAAAAACAGAGCTTGCCAAATCGTTGGCTGAGTTTTTATTCCAAGATGAGAATGCCATTATCCGCTTTGATATGTCTGAGTTTAAGGAAGAGCACTCAGCTGCCTTGCTCTATGGGGCACCACCAGGTTACGTAGGCTATGAAGAGGGTGGCTTGTTAGTCAATAAAATACGCCAAAAGCCTTATGCTATTGTGCTTTTTGATGAGATTGAAAAGGCGCATCCTGATGTGTTCAACATCTTACTACAAGTGTTAGATGATGGTAGACTTACCGACAACAAAGGACGCACTGTGAACTTCAAGAACACTATCATCATTATGACATCTAACATGGGAAGCAATCTTATTCAACAAAAGATGGCTACCATTAACGATGAAAACAGAGAGGAAGTGATTGTTGATACGAAATATGAAGTAATGGAGATGTTAAAAAAGACTATCCGTCCTGAATTCTTAAATCGTATTGATGAAACCATAATGTTCTTGCCTTTGAATAAGGAAGAGATTGCACAAGTGGTTGAATTACAACTTAACTCGGTGAAGAAAATGCTTACTGCTCAAGGATTTGACTTGCAATGGACAAGTAAAGCTGTTGACTTCTTAACTGAAGTGGGCTACGACCCTGAGTTTGGAGCACGCCCTGTGAAACGTGCAATACAACGTTATGTGTTGAATGACTTATCTAAAAAGATTCTATCTGAAGCGGTGTTAAGAGATAAACCTATATTGATTGACGCCAATGAAGATGAGTTGATTTTCTCGAATAAATAGTAATTTTTGGTTAATTAGTTAGTAGTTGAAGTGCATGTCTTGTTTGGTTAATCCTTGATTAACGGCAAG
>ENA-OWLM01000272-OWLM01000272.1-metagenome-genome-assembly--contig:-NODE-272-length-20003-cov-3.818979_pt1 | contig 20003 bp, 15 predicted proteins | sample MGYA00245349_ERZ651102 | MGnify/ENA primary metagenome ERZ651102 (study PRJEB26857, sample SAMEA4031759) | metagenome | biome: human; feature: oral; material: saliva | place: Philippines | collected 2014... | reverse complement strand
GCGAGAAGGGCAGCGAGCTGTCCATCCACGTTGACCGCGAGCGTGCGGCGGCGTTCGGCTTCAACGCCGAGCAGGTCGCCAGCTTCGTCGGCCTGGCCCTGCGCGGCGCGCCGATGCGCGAGTTCCGTCGCGGTGACAGCGAAGTGCCGGTGTGGGTCCGCTTTGCCGGTGCCGAGCAGAGCAGCCCCGAGGACCTGGCCAGCTACACCGTGCGTACCGGCGACGGTCGCTCGGTGCCGCTGCTGAGCCTGGTCGAGGTCAGCATCAAGCCGTCGGCAACCCGCGTCGGCCGCACCAACCGCCAGACCACGCTGACCATCAAGGCCAACCTGGCCGAGAAGGTGACCGCACCGGAAGGGCGCAAGGCGATGGAGGAGATCCTCAAGCCGATGAGCTTCCCGGCCGGCTACAACTACACCTTCGAGGGCGGCGACTACGGCGATGACGACGAGGCCATGCAGCAGATGATGTTCAACCTGCTGATCGCGCTGGTGATGATCTACGTGGTGATGGCGGCGGTGTTCGAGTCGCTGCTGTTCCCGGCGGCGATCATGAGCGGCGTGCTGTTCTCGATCTTCGGCGTGTTCTGGCTGTTCTGGCTCACCGGTACCGCGTTCGGCATCATGTCCTTCATCGGCATCCTGGTGCTGATGGGCGTGGTGGTGAACAACGGCATCGTGATGATCGAGCACATCAACAACCTGCGACGGCGCGGCATGGCCCGCACGATGGCGCTGGTGGAGGGCTCACGCGAGCGCCTGCGCCCGATCATGATGACCATGGGCACGGCGATCCTGGCGATGATTCCGATCTCGCTGACCGACACCCAGCTGCTGGGTGACGGCCCGCCGTACTACCCGATGGCGCGTGCGATTGCCGGTGGGTTGGCGTTCTCCACCGTGGTCAGCCTGCTGTTCCTGCCGACCATCTACGCGATGTTGGATGACATGAGCATCGCCGTGGCCCGCATCGTGCGGCGGGCACGGGGATTGCCGCCGAAGGGCAGCGAAGCGGTCATCGAGCCCGCGTAAACGGAACGGGCCACGCAATGCGCGGCCCGTTTTCATGTCGGATCGGTGTTCTTATCGACCAACGGTCGATACCTACCGATCATGGCATCCTGGTAGGTACCGACCGTTGGTCGGTACCGGAACCATCACGCCACCTTGTTCCACACCTGGAACCCGGTCAGCCACAACCCCAGCATGCTGCCCAGGTTGGTCAGCATGAAGGTCAGCACCACCCGGGTCACCCGGTTCCGGTACCAACCCTTCAGCGTCTGCGCATCATCACGCAGCTTCAGGAAGTCCTCATACGCCGGCTTGCGCAGCCGCGTTTCCACCAGCGCCGCAAATGCACCGGTCGGAATGCTCAAGCGGAACGGCTTGAACGGGGCCACCACGATCGCGGTGAGAATACTCAGCGGGTGGCTGCCGGCCAGCAGGCAGCCCAACCCCGCCAGGCCGCCGGTGTACAGCGCCCACGTCGCCAGCAACTCCGCGCCCACGCCCATGCCACCGCGATAGAAGCCGACCACGATGCCGGTCAGCACGACGGCCAGGATGCCCAGGGTGATCCATGGAATGTTGCGCTTGGGCGGCACGGCTTCCAGCGATTCACGCAGCGGGCCGGGAGCCTCGGTGTCGCTTTCCAGATACTTCGCCAGCCCGGCCAGATGCCCGGCACCGACCACCGCCAGCACTTCGCGCTGCGCCGGGTCGTGGCTTTCGCGCAGGCGCGTGGCCATGTAGCGGTCACGCTCGCCGATGATGGTTTCGTACAGTTCGGGGCTTTCGCTGGCGAACTCGCCGAAGCTGGCCTCGAGCATGTCGCCCTGCTTGAGCTTCTCGATCTCGTCTTCGCCCACGTCTTCGGAGGCGAACAGACCGGCACCCAGCCCCATCACCAGCTTGATCTTGCCGAAGAAGCCCAGTCGCTGCGAGGCACGCTTGAAGGTCAGGCCGACCTCGCGGTCGATCAGGTGCACCGGCAGGTTGCGTTCGTTGGCCAGGCCGACCGCACGCTTCAGCTCGGCACCGGGCTCGATGCCCAACTGCTCGGCCAAGCGGCGCTGATACGCGGCCAGGGCGAGGTTGGCCGCGAACAGGGCGACGCGCCCCTTGCGGATCACCTCGACCAGGTCCAGCTTGGCCAGCGCGTCGGGGTTGGTCAGCGCCTGCAGGCGCTGCGGGTCCAGTTCCACCGCCACGGCGTCGAAGCGGCCGCTGTCGATGGCTTTCTCGACCGCTTCCACGCTGGCCTGGGAAACGTGGGCGGTGCCCAGCAGGGTGTAGCGCACGCCATCGCGCTCGACCACCTTGACCGGTTGCCCGGCGAACAGGGTGTCGTCGCTGTCTTGCGTTGTAATGTCGGTCATTGCGTCATTCATTGGAGGGGGCGCTGTCGGCTCCATCGCCGAGCGCGCGCTGCATCTGCACGGTGTCCAGCCAGCGGCCATGCTTGCGGCCAAGGCCGCGGAACACGCCGACCAGATGGAAGCCGAAGCGTTCGTGCAGTTTGATCGAAGCGGTGTTGGAAGGTTCCCCGATCACCGCCACCATCTGCCGGTAACCGCGCGCGACGCAGGCGTTGATCAGGCCCTGCATCAGCGCGGTACCGACGCCACGGCCCTGGAAGGCTGCATCGACGTAGACCGAGTTTTCCACGGTCCACTGATAGGCGATGCGGGCGCGGTAGGTGTTGGCGTAGGCATAGCCGGCCACCTGGCCGTCAACGATGGCGACGATGTAGGGGAAGCCCCGGCCGACGATGTCCTTCATGCGCCGCTGCATTTCGGCCGCGTCGGGGACTTCGTACTCATAGGTGTTGACGAAATCGGTGACTTCCACCGCATAGATGGCGGTGATGGCGGCGATGTCCTCGTCGCAGGCGTCGCGCAGATGCACGGTCACGGGGCAGGGGTCCTGTGGGTTCAGTCGATGTAGCGCTTGAGCAGGTCGCCGTAGGCGTCGATGCGGCGGTCACGCAGGAACGGCCAGATGCGGCGCACGTGTTCGCTGCGCTGCAGGTCGACCTCGCAGACCAGCACGGTCGGCTCGCCGCCAGCTTCGGCGATGAACTCGCCCTGCGGACCGAGCACATGGCTGTTGCCCCAGAACTGGATGCCGGAGGCACCGAGCGGGGAGGGCTCATGGCCGACGCGGTTGCAGCTGAGCACGGGCACGCCGTTGGCCACGGCATGGCCGCGGTGGCTGAGCACCCAGGCGTCGCGCTGACGGTTCTGTTCGTCCTGCTGGTCCTCCGGATCCCAGCCGATGGCGGTGGGGTAGAGCAGCAGTTCGGCACCGGCCAGCGCCATCAGACGGGCAGCTTCGGGATACCACTGATCCCAACAAACCAAGACCCCTAAGCGACCCACAGAGGTATCTATCGGGGTGAACCCAAAGTCCCCGGGAGTGAAATAATACTTCTCGTAATAGGCAGGATCGTCGGGGATGTGCATCTTGCGGTATTTGCCGGCGATCGATCCGTCGCGCTCAAAGACCACGGCAGTGTTGTGGTAGAGCCCCGGTGCGCGGCGCTCGAAGAGGGAAGTAACGAGCACTACGGCGTGGCGGCGTGCGAGTTCACCGAAAAACTCGGTCGAAGGACCGGGAATAGGTTCGGCGAGGTCGAAAAGTTCGGTGTTTTCTGTTTGACAGAAATAGGGAGTGTTGTGCAGTTCTTGCAGCACCACGAGTTCGGCTCCGCCTTGCGCGGCGGTGGCGATGTGTTCGGCGAGTCGGTTGCGGTTTTGTGTGGGATCAGTCACACAAGGCATTTGAATGAGGGCAACTTTCATTGTGCGAAGAGTTTTTTCGAGAGAGAAAGAATGGGAGACAGAGCACGTTCGACGGTTTAGTCGAAACGAACGACTCCACGGGGATATTGCATCGTGACGCAATGGAGCGAACCGTGCTGACGGATGAGGCTGCGACAGTCGACACCGACAATCTCGTGGTGGGGGAAGGCCTTTTGGAGGGCACGGCGCGCAGTTTCGTCGTGGTCGGGCTGGGCGTAGGTGGGAAGGAGCACCGCGCGATCCATGATGAGGAAGTTGGCGTAGGTGGCGGGGAGGCGCTCGCTGTCTTCGTCGTGAACGGCATCGGGCATCGGCACGGGAATAAGTCGATAGGGACGGTCGTCGGCCGTGCGGAAGGCTTGCAATTCGGCCTCCATGGCTCGGAGTTCGGCGTAGTGCTCGTCGGCGGGATCGTCGCACTTGACGTAGACAATGGTCTGATTCGGGCAAAGGCGAGCGAGGGTGTCGATGTGCGAATCGGTGTCGTCGCCGGCCAGATAGCCGTGGTTCAACCAAAGCACGCGCTCGGCGCCGAGCCGTTCGCGGAGCAGCATTTCCACTTGTTCGCGATCGGGCGTCGGCACCATGTCGTCGGCGTTGAGCAGACAGGCCGCGGTGGTGAGGAGTGTGCCCGCACCGTCACTTTCAATCGCGCCACCTTCGAGTTCGAAATCGAGGGCCGAAACATAGTGGCCGCGGAGCCAACCGGTGTCGAAAAGTCGGCGATTGATGGCGTTGTCGCGGTCGGCGGCGAATTTTCCGCCCCAGCCGTTGAAGCGGAAATCGAGCAATTCGGCCCCGTTGTCGGAGAGCACGCTGAGAAAGCCGTGGTCACGCGCCCAAGTGTCGTCAGTGGGAGCGGCGAAGAAGTGCACGTTTTGCAAAGCGGCGGCGGGAAGTCGGCGCGAGAGCAAGGTTTGTACTTTGTCGGGCTCGGGAGTAACGATCAAGAGGGGTTGGCGAACCGCGATTTCGTAGGCGAGGCGAACGAAGGTGTCGGTAACCTCAGCGAGCATGTAGTGCCAATCGGTGTCGGCGTGCGGCCAGGTAAGTTGCACGGCGCTTTGGGGCGCCCACTCTGCGGGGAGCACACGCTGAGGACGGGGTTCTTGACGTTCGACATCGGCGGCGCGCTGCACGTCTTCGAGGTGCAGTTCGGCGGTGCGGCCGAGACCGGGTTGGGGAGGGAGAGCTTCTAAAGCCATGGAGAAGTCGCTGAAAGGGTGATAGGCCGGAAGCCTTGGTTATTCTGCGCGGAGTGCACCTTCGGGGTGGTAGCCGCGGAGGAAATCGGTGACGGTCATTCGCTTCTTGCCGGCAAGTTGAAGTTGCGTCAGCGCAAGGTAGCCGTCGGGGAAGGCAATTTTGAAATAGGTCTTGCCGTCGGTGAGTACCGTGCCCGGGGCTTCTGCCACTGTTGTTTCTTCGCGTGTGGTCGCATAGATCTTAAGCATCGTGCGTTTGCCGTTTTCCTCCACCAGTTCTGTCCAAGCAGCGGGGTAGGGCGACATGCCGCGCACGAAATCAAAGGCGCGTTTCACCGGGAGATCGAACGCCAAACGACAAGTGTCTTTGAAAATCTTGGGTGCGTGGCGAATTTCGGTGTCGGCCGTGAGCGTATCTTGGTCGATGGGGCGAATGTTGCCCGCGATGATGTCATCGACGGTTTGCGTTACCACCCCTGCGCCGATGTCGCGCAGACGGTCGTGGACGGTTTCGACGTTGTCGTCCTCGCTGATGGGGGTGCGCGCTTGGTGGATGATGCGACCGGTGTCAATTTCGTGGTCGAGCAAGAAGGTGGTGACGCCCGTTTCGGTGTCGCCGTTGATAATCGCCCAGTTGATGGGGGCGGCACCGCGATATTGGGGGAGCAATGAAGCGTGGAGGTTGAACGTGCCGTGAGGTGGCATGTCCCAAACCGCTTCGGGCAGCATGCGGAAGGCGACGATCACTTGCAGATCGGCGCGATAGCTGCGCAGTTCTTCCAAGAAGTCGGGATCTTTCAACTTCTCCGGCTGGAGAACGGGGATATTGTGCGCCACAGCATATTGTTTCACAGCGCTTTGTGACAGCTCGCTTTGGTGGCGACCCACGGGTTTGTCGGGCATGGTGACCACGGCCACCACGTTATATCCGCCTTCGACGAGGGCGCGCAGACTACCGACGGCGAAGTCGGGAGTACCCATGAAGACGATACGGAAATCTTGTCGGTTCATCGTAGAGAAATGTATGGTTTCAGCAGATCATTGCGGGATAAATGACCGTAACTGCATTATTTTGTGCGAAGATACGCCTTTTTCGCCGAAAAAAGAGTACCTTTGCTGCGCTAAATGTATAGACTCGACTCGGTAAAGTCTGCGTTTACGGTGCTTTCGCGTGATCGGATACCTCTTTTATATATAGGTGTTCGCAACGTGCGGCGAGCGCTTTCCGGTGCTGCTCCTGCACAATGAGCAGAAGTTCGCACAGCGCGTTGCCGTTGGTCGACTTGTGGCGCGAAAAAGCCCTCATTATTCGTATTCAAAATAAATAAAGCATAAACACCACACCTCATGAACATTACTCTCGAACAGTCCGGAGTGAGCGCCCTCGTCTCGCTGAAGATGGAGAAGGCCGACTATCAGGACGCTGTCAAGAAGGAACTCAAGAATATCGCGGCGAAAGCCGAAATGCCCGGTTTCCGCAAGGGCAAAGTACCCGCCGGCCTGGTCAATAAGCGTTTTGGCACGGAGGTGAAGATGAACGAAATCAACCGCCTCGTGGGTGAAAACCTCCAGAAGTTCATCGAAGAAAAGAAGCTCAGCGTGCTTGGCGAGCCCATGATGTCTGAACAGCAACAAGCACAAGACATCGAGAACCAAGACGATTTCGAATTCAAGTTCGACATCGCCCTCGCTCCCGAGTTCAAAGTCGAACTCACCGACAAAGATCAGCTCACCTACTACGACGTAGAAGTTTCTGAAGAGCAGGTCGACGAGCAAGTGAAGGCTTTCGCACAGCAAGCCGGTCACCCCGAAGAAGTGCAGGAATACGCCGATCGCGACATCTTGCGCGGTGCCCTCGCCGAACAAGACGCAGAAGGCAACTTGCTCGAAGGCGGTATCAGCCTCGACAGCGTGAGCCTCATGCCCAGCTACTTCGTCAGCGATGATCAGAAGAAGCTTTTCGAAGGCGCCAAGGTGAACGACGTCATCACGTTCAACCCCTCCGAAGCACACGGCGAAGCTGAATTGGCCGCTCTCCTCAAGCTCGACAAGGAGGAAGCCGCTAAGCACACCGGCAAGTTCACTTTCCAAGTGAGCAGCATCAGCCGTTTCGTGCCCGCCGCCTACAATCAGGAACTCTTCGATCGCGTGTTCGAACCCGGCACCGTGAAGAGCGAAGAGGAAATGCGCGCCAAGGTGAAGGAGCTCATCCAAAGCCAATACAACCAAGACGCCGATATGAAATTCCTCATCGATGTGCGCAAGTACACCGAAGAGAAGGTGGGCAAGCTCGAATTCCCCGAAGCACTGCTCAAGCGCTTCATGAAGCTCCAAAACGCCGACAAGGGCGAAGAGTTCGTTGAAAAGAACTTCGAAAAGAGCCTTGAGGAACTCCGCTGGCACCTCATCAAGGAACAACTCGTTGAGGCCAACAAGGTGACCATCGACCAGAAGGACGTTAAGGAAGCTGCCCTCCAAACGGCACGCATCCAGTTCGCGCAATACGGTTTGACCAACGTGCCCGAGGAATACCTCGAAAACTACGCCAACGAAATGCTCAAGGATCGCAACCAAATGAACGCTTTCGTTGATCGCAGCGTGAACACCAAGCTCGCCGCAGCACTCAAGGAAGTGGTGAAACTCGAGCACAAGAGCATCTCGTTCGAAGACTTCGCCAAGTTCTTCGAAGCCGAAAATGCTGAATAATAGCACACAACATACCGACAGATAGTGACTTAGGCACACTATTTGCTACATCATCGGATGAGGGTGAGCGGGTGATAATCATCCGTTGCCCTCATTCGCCTTTTTCTATCGTGCCTTCCGTCGCCGGAAGCTCGAATTTATTCATCCTTATCCAGAAGCATCGCATGAATCCCGATTTCCGTAAGTTTGCCACCCAAAAGGCCGGTATCAACTCGATGGTGTTCGACGACGTGGTCGCCGTCCAAAACCAATATCTCAACCCCTATATCCTCGAAGAACGTCAACTCAACGTCACCCAAATGGACGTGTTCAGCCGCTTGATGATGGACCGCATCATCTTCCTCGGCACCCCCATCGATGACACCACCGCCAACGTGCTTCAAGCCCAATTGCTCTATCTCGATTCTGTCGATTCCGGCAAGGACATCTCCATCTACATCAATTCGCCCGGCGGAAGCGTTTATGCCGGTCTCGGCATCTATGACACAATGCAATTCGTTCAAAGTTCGGTCGAAACTCTTTGTACAGGTATGGCCGCTTCCATGGCCGCCGTCCTCCTCGTGGCCGGTGCCGAAGGCAAGCGTTCGGCTTTGCCCCACAGCCGCGTCATGATCCACCAGCCCCTCGGCGGCGCACAAGGTCAGGCCTCGGACATCGAGATCACCGCGCGCGAAATCATGAAGCTCAAAAAGGAACTCTACACCATCATTGCCGAGCACAGCCACACCGATTTCGATAAGGTTTGGGCAGACAGCGATCGCGACTACTGGATGACGGCGGAAGAGGCCAAAGAATACGGCATGATCGACAAGGTGTTGGCACGTAAAGCCTAAGTCGTTCGTCCCTATCACCCTGACAAAATCATTTTATGTCCAAACATAATTCACACGAAGAGCATTGCGCCTTTTGCGGTCGTCCGGCCACGCAAGTCGATATGCTCATCCACGGCACAGATGCCTGCATCTGCAGCGACTGCGCCGAGCGCGCCAAAGAAATCGTCGACAACAGCATGCGCACCGCGCAGGCCGAGAGTATCGAAGCCGATTTCGGCGAACTGCCCAAACCCAAGGAGATAAAAGCCTATCTCGACCAGTACATCATCGGGCAGGACGATGCAAAAAAATACCTCGCCGTAGCGGTCTACAACCACTACAAGCGTCTGCTCAGCCACAACGCCAAAGGCGGCGATGACAATGTGGAGATTGAGAAGAGCAACATCGTCATGGTCGGTTCGACCGGTACCGGCAAAACCCTCTTGGCGCGCACCATCGCCAAACTCCTCAAAGTGCCCTTCACCATTGTCGACGCCACGGTGTTCACGCAGGCCGGTTATGTCGGCGAAGATGTGGAAAGCATCCTCAGCCGTCTGCTGCAAGTGGCCGACTACGATGTGGCTCGCGCAGAGCGCGGTATCGTCTTCATCGACGAAATTGACAAGATCGCCCGCAAAGGCGACAACCCCTCCATCACGCGCGACGTCAGCGGCGAAGGTGTGCAACAGAGCATGCTCAAATTGCTCGAAGGCTCCATCGTCAATGTGCCCCCCAAGGGCGGACGCAAGCACCCCGATCAGGACTACATTCAGGTCGATACCCATAACATCCTCTTCATCTGCGGCGGTGCCTTCGACGGCATCGAGAAGAAGATCGCGCAGCGACTCAACACCCACACCGTGGGCTACAATTCGGTGCAAAACAAGCAGAAGATCGACACTTCCGACCTCATGCAGTACGTCGAACCGCAGGATCTCAAATCCTTCGGCTTGATTCCCGAAATCATCGGTCGTCTGCCGGTACTCACCTACCTGAATCCCCTCGATCGCGAAGCCCTGCGCAACATCCTCACCGAGCCGAAAAACTCCATCACGAAGCAGTACACTAAACTCTTCGCGCTCGATGGGATCAAACTCACCTTCGAGCCTGAGGTGCTCGACTATGTGGTCGATCGCGCGGTGGAATACAAACTCGGTGCGCGCGGACTCCGTTCGATTGTCGAATCGATCATGACCGAAGCCATGTTCGAAGCGCCCTCCGACAATCGCAAGGAATTCACCGTGACGCTGGACTATGCGCGTCGACAATTTGAGAAAGCCGATCGTTTGCACCACTGATCCCCATTTGTTGCGTTTTCGCAGCAGCGACGAAATATCCCAACTCCCTCATCGCCGAGAACATTCGGTCGTGAGGGAGTTTTTTTTGTCCCAACGCGCGCACGCGTACGCGCGTCCGGCGTTTTTCGTTTTTTGCCTTCACCTCTTCACCTCGTGGGCGTAAAATTTTGGTGCTGAAAGGGTTAAGGGTGAAGGTAAAGCCTGCATTGCCTTCACCGGTGAAGTGTTAAATTGGTGCTTGTATTCACCCTTATTCCTTTTGATAATCAGTTTGTTGCGGGTGAAGGTGAAGGGTGAAGGCAAGAAATGCAAACTCGCTGAGTGCGCGATGTGCGTGGGCGCGTGTCCGTTCGGGCCTGTCTGTGCACATGGGAAAGCGAGGGGGCGAGGAGGGGAAGCCGCCGAATGTCGCCTTTTCCCGAAAAGGAGCGTGGTTTGGGCGAAAAATAGGGAGGGTTCGAAAGAAAGTCCACTTGTTTTGCTGCAATGTTTTCTTTTTTCGATTGTCTTGAAACTTTTCTTTCGTAAAATCGCGCTTGTTCGAAATAAAATCAGTAGTTTTGCCCTCGATAAAACACAACCTCCCCTTTTTCCGCCGTTCTGCGGTGTCCATATAGCGTGAATCGCCCGGCTTTCGGCCGATGCGTCAGCGCAAATGCTCTTTGATTTGCTGAAACAATGAAGTGCCGCGAAGTCGGGTTTTGTGAGTGTGGAGAAGTCCATCTGCCTAAAAATGAGTCGGATGAAGGACTTCTTCCGGCTCGTCGGTGCCGGCGATCGACGGCGGCGGCCTTTCGGATCCCTCCTTCGCTTTGGGGGGCTGTTGGCCTCCCGATGAGCAGCTATCTCGCTTTTTTCGTCCCATCAAGGGGGGCAACCTACCAAAAATGCGTAACTTTGCCCATGCAACGCCATGGCTGCGCATCCGCCGCCGGTGTTGCGCTAACTCATCGATAAACATGAAACACTCCCTTTTGGCCACTGCACTCCTCTTGTCCGGCTTCGCTTCGACCGGCGGTGCGCTCCGTGCAGCCGACCGCAACACCGTCACGGTGGCGGTCATCTCGCTCAACGATTTCCACGCCGGACTCCTCCCCAATCCTGCCCAGCAAGTGCCCGGGGCGGCGTGGGTGGTGCAAACCCTCGATTCGCTCAAAAGCGTCTACCCCTATAACGTCACCGTTTCGGCGGGCGACAATTTCGGCGGCAGCTTCTTCTACAATGCCACGCGCAAAACAAGCCTCATGCCGCAGCTGTTCAAAGACATGGGCATCCGCGTGAGCGTGCTCGGCAACCACGAGTTCGACGAAGGACAGGAGGTGCTGGCACGCAAATGGAATGACGTGGAGAACAAACCCCGCTCGTGGGAAATCACCTACGTGGGGGCTAACGTGCGTGAGACCGCGACCGGCCGACAGCCCGACTATGTGCAGCCTTGGGCGGTGGTGCCCGTGCGCATCAACGACCACCGCACGATCAATGTGGCTTTCGTGGGGCTCAGCACCAGCAACACACCGTGGCAAACCTCGGCGCGTCGCGTGGTGGGCTTGTCGTTCGACGGCAACTACACCGGGGTGCTCGACTCCCTGCGCCGTTTGCCCAACTACAAGGAGGTGGAAGAAGCGCCCGTGCGCTTGATTCTTTGCCACATCGGCACGGAGATGAAAAACGGACGCGCCCTGTGGGAGGATCGCGACGAGAAGAACCTCCAAGCCATGGACAATCCCGATTTCTGCGGAGTGCTTTCCGGACATACCCATTTGGCCGTGATTGGTGAGACCGACAGCAAGCGACCCATTCCCGTGGTGCAGGGGCTGTGGCACGGCATCTACGTGTCGATGCTCAAATGTGAAGTCGACACCGTGACCAATCAGGTCGTGAAGGTCACCCCCGAATTGGTGCGCGTCAACCCCAAAGCGCGACTCAACCCCACGGCGGCGCGACTCCAAGCGCAGATCGAGGAGCAATATCACACCACGCTCTTCCGTGGCATTCCACTCAGTCAGAAACTCACCGAAGCCGAAAAGGCCATTGAGCACGATCGCCGTGTGGCACGTCAGCAAAGCCCCATCGGGCGCTTGGTGTGCGAGAGTTATGCCGCCGCCTATCGTCGCGACCGGCAGTTGCCCGACGATGCACTGGTGGTAGGCGTGAGCCATTTGGGGAGCATTCGTTCGGGATTCCCGAAAGGCGACATCACCGTGCTCAATGTGGGCGAGGTGCTGCCCTTTGCCAACAAACTCAATGCCTATAACTACACCGGTCGCCAGTTGCTCGATTTGATGAACTTCGGCTACACGGAGTGCAAACTGGGCTTTGTTCAAACTTCCGGCGTGATTCCGGTGCTCGACAAGCGCGGCCGCGTGACGTCGATCTCCCTACAACTCCCCACCGGTCGCATCGTGCCCATTCGTCCGAATACGAAACTCGTGCTTGTGGCCGATGATTACATGACGACGGGCGGCGACGGTTATCCCGTTCGCCTCTTCCCCAAGCAAGACGAACTGCCTCACAAGATGCCGACTTCCACCGATTCGTTCATCGCCTATCTTCGCACGCTCAAGAAGATCGGTTGACCGAGTTGGGTGAAGTGATTTCATCGTATTTTATCACAGAATCTTTGATGCGTCAACTCTTCGGAGCCCTCATTCTTTTTCTGCTCGCCTGTCCTACGCTGCTTGCGCGTGGGGTGGGCGAGTGGAGCTTGGGAGAGCGGGGAGATACGCTGCACTGTGCTTTGCCGATGGGGAGCGATTCGCAGCCGACTCCGGAAGGGCGTTTGCCGCGAGCAAACGAAATCCGCGTGAAACTCCCGGCCGACACGTTGTCTTCTTGCAAAAAGCCCAAGGCACTCGACGGATTGTGGAAGGTCGATTTTTCGGCCTACGGACTGATTCCGCGACGACAGAAGGTGGAGGACCGATGGCGCAACATTCCCGAGGATTGTCGCATCGATTGGCGGAGAAAACGCGAACGCCCCGTCTGGGATTTCCTGATGGATGTGGCCACCTTCTTCAACACCTTCGACACCACTTATGTGCAGCGCGATCGGTATGCCGCGCAGGTACAATTATATAATACCCATTTCCTCCAACTCATTCGCTTGACCGGAAGCGACGCCGAGGGGCACTCCCTGTCGTTGGTGTTCTCGCCGGCGCACACGGTCAAAATTGGCCCCTATGTCACTTGGCACGGCGTGTCGTTGGGCTATGCTTTCGGCGTGGTGCCCGATCGTTACGGTAGCAGAGTTACGGAATGGACGGTGGCGGCCTACAATTCGAAGGTGGGTTTCGATTTCAGTTACGTGGCCAGCCGTGGCAACTTCAACCTCTTGCGGGCTTCGGGCATCGAAGGGGTGGACAATGCGCAAATCAAAGAGGTGCGCTTCCCTGCCATGCGCACCCACACGCTCGCCGTCAATGCCTATTATGTGTTCAACTATCGGCATTTCTCCTATCCCGCGGCTTTCTCGCTCAGCACGGTGCAGTTGCGCAGCGCCGGTTCGTGGCTCTTGGGCGCACGCTATGACGATCAGGCACTGCACTTCGATGCGCAGCGCACCGAGTCTTTCATCAAGAGCCTTTCGCCCAAGGCCGAACTCATCGAGGCCTTGCGCGTCGACAAAATCAACTATCGGCAGTTGGCCGTCTCGCTCGGCTATGCTTATAATTGGGTGCCGTGGCGCGGTTGGCTCTTTTCGGGAAGTGCCGCCCCGGCCTTGGGGTATAAATATCAGCGCGGCGAAACCTTCTCCACGCAAACCCTCTGGCGAAACATCGAGAACTTCAACTTTGATTGCATCTTTCGTTTCGGCATCGTGCGCACCAATGGGCGCTATTACGCCGGTCTATCGACCGTGAGCTACTTGTACGACTACGGATACACGAACTTCAAACTGCGCAACTCCATTCATTATATCAATCTCTATGTGGGATTCAACTTCAGTCGCTTGCCCATGTTTCGTGGTGAGAAGCGCGCTGCAAAAGCGGCGGTTGTGGAGTGAAGAACAGTCCAAGCGAGAGGACGATCAAGCCGCCCGCTGCTTGAAAAAATTGCAAGTTCCTACGCAAAACGTTTGGCACGTCGCATTTTATTCCTAAATTTGCAGCGTGAGTGTAGGAGTGAAGTACCTTCTCGCGAACCGTTACTGCGACACGTCAGTCGCCCGAAAAGAACTCTCAGTGCCCGTTCCTAATCTCGATCGGTTGTTGCATCGGGTTTTGTAACTTGATGAAATTCAATCGATAAGATACGGATACAGCAAATTATAAACTCAATTCATATTCTAATGAACAAGAAAATCATTAACGGCGCATTGCTCGGTCTGCTCGTTGTGGCAGCCCCCGCATGCTCTTTCGTGTCCTGCAAGGATTACGATGATGATTTTGCTTCCATTCGCAAGGAGATCAATGCTGACAAGGCTGATCTCGTGGCGGTCAAGAACGACCTGAATGGACAAATCACCAACTTGAAGGGACAACTCGATGCAGCCAACAAGAAGGCTGCTGAGGTCGAAGCCAAGCTCGCTGACTACGCTAAGAAGTCTGATCTCGATGCCTATGCTAAGAAGTCTGATCTCGATGCTACCAACACAACGGTTCAGGCTCAGGGTAAACAGCTTCAGGACGCTCTCGCCAACATCTCAGCGCTCACCACGAAAGTGGAGAAGCTCGAAGAGGCTAAGGCTACGTTGCAGACGCTCATCGACGGCAAGGTTGACAAGAAGGAATACAACGATAAGGTTGCTGACCTCCTCAGCAAGATTAATGCTGCTCAAGGTAAAGCGGATGCAGTTGAAAAAGCTTTCAACGTAAAGGCTGACGAACTCGTTAAGGCCGATAAGGCGCTCAGCGATCGCATCGATGCACAGGAAAAAGCGATCAAAGACTTCGAAGGTCGCCTGAAGGCTGTTGAAACGAAGAACTTCCTCAGCGCAGAGCAAATCGCAGCCTTGAATAAGATCACCACGCTTGAAGAAGGTGTAGCTGCAAACAAGAAGGCTGCTGCTGACAACAAGACCGCTATCGGCGAGAACACGACGAAGATCTCTAATCTTCAAACTGCTCTTGATCAGGTAAAGATCGATCTTGGAAAAGTAAAGGAAGATCTCGCTAAACGTCCCACGAAGGATGAAGTTGAGGCTCTCATCGATGCTAAGGTGAATCCTCTCAAGGACCAGATCGCCAAGATCAATGAGCGTCTGAACTTCCTTCAGTACAACCTCCTCGTAGGTCTCGAACTCATCCCCGATAGCTACTATCGCGGTATCGAAGCCATCGAAAGCAACCAGTTCGCCTACAACACTTGGACGGTGAACCAGCTCGTGAACGGTGTCGTTGACTACCAGGTGAACCCCACGCAGGCTACTACTTCCAAGCTCACCAGCCGTTACGCTGAGGCGGTTTACCACCTCAACCCCGCAGGTGCTAAGATCGATACGGCTGCTGCTAACTTCACTTACCTCCCCATCGATCGCGCTTACCGCGCTACGAACAGCGCTGCTGTGATCACGGTGAAGAAGGCTACGGTTGAAAACGGTCTCCTTAAGCTCGTCTTGGATATCAAGGGCGCTACGAAGGATATCGATGTTAATAAGGAGGTAACTACCGCTGCTCTCCAGTACAAGGCTCCCGGTGAAACTCCTCGTATCATCACTTCGGCTTACGACGCGATCTACACGAACGAGTTCTCGAAGCTCCAACTCTTTGATCTCGACAAGCAGCTTGTTGCCGGTGTAAACAAGAACAGCACGACTTCCGGTTGGGATATCAACAACGAAGGCGATTCTTTGGCCATCGCTAAGAAGGTACGTACCAACGGTGTTCAGAAGGATGGTACGACCATCGCTATGGATCAGAACGCCGCTGAAGCTGTGAGCCGCCTCACGAAGAATGGTTTCCACTACGAATACCACCTCGTGAAGACGGATGCTAACGACAAGTCTTTCGAAGCCTTCACGCTCGACAGCAAGACGGGTCTCATCAAGTCGAAGTACGACGAGAAGAAGCCTTTCGTTAACGTTGGTAAGACGGCTACTGTTCGTGTAACCCTCGTTCAAGGTAAGGACGAAGTGGCAACCCTTGGTTTCTTCACTGTACACATCTCGCAGAAGGATGCAGTGATCAAGGAATTCACCAGCAAGAACGAGCTCAAGTTCACTTGCGACAACAAGGAAAATGCCGCTGATAAGTACGAAGCTAAGGTAGTTGACCTCGCTGCTGAACTCAAGGCTAAGGCTGAACTCGAAGCCAATGCTTGGGAATTCGTTAAGACCGGCGGTGAACTCACGCAGTACACCTTCGACAACAACGTAGCTAAGGAAGCTGCCAAGAAGCTCGGTAAGGTAACCCTCTCCGCTGATGGTAAGAACCTCGTTTGGGACAACATCACGAAGGAACAGGTAGCTAACCTCAAGCCCGGTGCAAGCGTGGCTACTTACGTTAAGGTACAGAAGAAGAGCGATCCTAACGTTCGCTTCTATGTGAAGTTGACTTACAACCCCGCAAGCGAACAAGCTGCTCCTGTGGCTACCTTCGCCGGTGAACGCATCAGCAACGACTGGTTCAAGAACAACATCCGTACGAACGAGCAGGAATTGCGTATGCACTTCAACATCGATCCTACGAACGCTAAGTTCAACCGCTTCGACAAGTTCATGTACTCGATCAATGAGAGCTACAAGAACGGTACGGTGAAGATTGCTCCTCTCGCAGGCTACTCTCAGGCTGTCTTGAATTCGGTACACTCCGGCTGGCGCTTCGTAACGCCGAAGGAAACTGTGGTTCCCGGAAACGATGGTAAGCAGTACACCCTCACGGTGAGCCAGAATGGTCTCGAACTGCTTGCTAACAAGGTAGTGATCGCTAAGATCACGAACGATCAGGAAGGTACAATCGAACTGCTCAACAACCCCACCACGCAAGTGCTCTTGAACAACGCCGGTCACAAGCAACTCAAGGCGCTTGAGACCCTCACGGCTCGCGTAGGTTACGTTACCACGGTATGTGCTGAAGGCAACGTGAAGACGCTCACCACGAAGGGTGAAAACGAGTTCGACGTGAAGTTCCTCCGTCCGCTCGACCTCAACTTCGACGGTGCTGTTGAATTCACTGACGCTAACATCGGTACTACGACCAAGTCGCTCGACTTCACTAACATCGTGAAGTTCACTGACTGGCGTGATCGTAACGCTGCTCAAGTTCTCGCTAACGACCGTGTAACGATGGAAGCCCTCTACGGCGTGACCACGATTTATGTGGCTAACGAAGCTGAGTGGACGACGAACCTCAATGGTGACAACATCGCTACGACGAAGCTCGTTGTGAACTATGGCGATCGTGGCCTCCACATGGCCGGTGGTACTCCCAGTGCTGCTGCTCCTATCGCAGGCTTCACGGCTTATGATGTAAATCATCTGCCCTCGTTCACTTACACTACGCAGCAGAAGGCGTTCAAGGATTACCAAGTACGCGTACCGGTTAAGGTAGGTTACTCTTGGGGTACTTTCAATGATCACATCACTGTGACCATCAAGGGTACGCTCAACAACGACACGAACAACACGCGTCGCAAGTAATCTCTCGATTACAAGACGTAATGAATAATGCGAAGAGCAGTGCAGGCTTGCCTGCCTGCTCTTTGCTTTTTATTGAAGGACATGAATATGAAACAATTCCTTTCTTTGGCCCTCTTGGCCGTGGGAATGCTCTTTGCGGCCTGCACCGGTTGCAAGTCTGATAAACAACAAGGACCGCAACCGACGGAATTTGAACAGAGCATGACCAAAAAGGATACTGCCGACGTGCAGAAGACTGTCGCGCAGTTCTTTGGTTTCTTGAAAAACAAGAAGTATTACGATGCAGCGCAAATGCTCTACATTCGCCCCACGGGGGAGGGTAGTGAAATGCAACTGCTGTCGAATAAAGAAATGGATGACTACGTCGGCTTCTGGAAGAATTTCGATTTCGATTCCTACAGCATCGACTATGTCAAGTTTTTTTCAGCCGAAAACAACGAAGTGGCTTGTAATGTTGTACTCATGAAAGGGCAGAATGGTGCTCCCGATGCGACAACAAAGATGTTCTTCACTCCCGTTTTTCGCAATGGAAAGTGGCATTTGATTCTCACTGACAGTCGTCACGGTGAAACGACGGTGACGCAAGACGGTCAGACGGAGTCAAAGGAACTCTACGAACGCCGCGATTCGCTGAAAGAAGTGTATCGCGAAAGCGATGCAGCGAAGGAAGCCAAGAAATAACTTCCGGATACAGACTTTGATTTGCTCCAATTTGCCATGGCAGATTGGAGCAAATGGTCTTTTATGGCCTAACGTGCGGAGGTTCAAAACCGAATTCGTAACTTTGCCAATGCACGACAACCAGTTTAGTTTATGGCAGATAGTACAATAAAAAATCATCCCCGACATTTACACCGAAAACTCAATATCTTAGTAAAAGTCGGCATGCTGTTGATGGAAAGTGCCGGAGACAGTAACCGCATCGTTCGCAACATGCGTCGAGTGGCGGCTTTTCTGGGCTTAGACAATGACAACTTACACATCGATATTCTTTATGGTACAGTCAAGGTGAGCTATAGTGACGAGTCGCACTCGTTCAGTCGTTTTGCTCACTCAGACAAGAATACAATTAACATGAAAGTCTTGGCCGATGTGAGTCAACTTTCGTGGAAAGCGATTCGGGAAGATGAGTCCATCAAGTCTTTTGAGCGTAAATTAGACGATCCTACCTTGGTGAAACCGGACTATCCGGCATGGATGGTCATTCTCGGGGCAGCCATGGGCAGTGGTGGGTTCTCGGTATTGTTCGGCGGCGATTGGCCTTCTTTCATTCCGGCGGCGATTTCCGGTTTCGTGGGCTTCTCGGTGCGCTACTTCTTGTTGTCCAACCGCTTCAATTTCTACATGGTCACCGCGCTCACTGCCTTTCTCGCGACGCTGACGGCTTGGCTCATGTTCCTCATTTTGCCGGAAGGCTTCACACAATGTCCTTACCACTCCTTCCTCTGTTGTGCGCTCTTTCTTGTGCCCGGGGTGGCCCTGATCAACTTCCTTGACGACATGCTCGACAATTATTTGTTGGTCGGCTTGGCTCGATTGGGCAATGCGGCTTTGCAGATCGCGTCGATGACTTTCGGCATCGTTTTGGCCGTTAGTGTCTGCGGGGTGACCAATTTCTTGGGTAACCTGAGCATGCAACCCATCATTTCCTATTGGGAAGCGGCGGTGGTGACCGGTATTTCGGCCACGGGCTTCGGAATGATCTTCAATGTGCCGCGCCGCTCTTTGCCGATTGTCGCCTTATTAGGTATTCTCGGCATGTGTCTGCGCAATTTCATTGCATTCGATCTCGGTCAAGGGCTCATTTTGGGCTCTTTGGCCGGTGCGACACTCATTTCTTTGTTGGCAGTGCGCTTTGTACACGCGGCGAGAAGTCCGAATCACGTCCTAACGATTCCGGGGGTGATTCCGATGGTACCGGGAATATTGATGTATCGCGGCATTTTTGGTTTCGTGCATCTCGGAACCGACGCCGCAGAGTTCATGGCGGCTTTCAGCAACTTGCTCAATGCGGGGCTGATTGTCCTCTGTCTTTCGATAGGAGTAGCCACACCGAATATCTTTGTTCGCCGTTGGATTGCAAAAAGACGCCGAGAAGAGCTCAATGCGCTCGTTGCCGAACGGCGGAAACGAGGGAAATTCGTTGATTTGGCCGATTTTGATTGATTTTTTGCCTGTGGGACGTGCTTATCGCTGAGAAGCACGTCCCACATTCTTTTTGCGAATAATCGCCCAGAATAGGTGTTTCTGCAAAGTGATGAGTTTGCAAAATCACTACATTGGAGAAAAAGTTGAGGATTTTTCCTCGAAACGCTTGGAGCTTTGAAAGAAACACCGTACTTTTGCGCTCGCAATCGGGAAGCAACGCTAATCGCAACGCTGAACAACAAGATTGCTGCGATAATTGACTTACTTACATAAACGAATCAAGGAAGATATAAGAACAACGAAGCATCTACTTAAGTAGGTGCTCGGGTAATGAATAGTCTCTTTAAGAGATTGTTTTTGCTAACGTCAATCTACGATTCAATGGATACGACATTCTGAATCAGAAAACAAACAAATATCATATTTACAATGAAGAGTTTGATCCTGGCTCAGGAT
>ENA-OWLM01000271-OWLM01000271.1-metagenome-genome-assembly--contig:-NODE-271-length-20068-cov-4.339829_pt1 | contig 20068 bp, 19 predicted proteins | sample MGYA00245349_ERZ651102 | MGnify/ENA primary metagenome ERZ651102 (study PRJEB26857, sample SAMEA4031759) | metagenome | biome: human; feature: oral; material: saliva | place: Philippines | collected 2014... | reverse complement strand
AAGCCAGTCCGCACGGGCGCTGTCGAGCTGCGTGCGGGCTATCGCCCCCGTTGGCATGAGCTTTTGCATTCGGCTGACGTTAAGCGCGGCGACCTGCGCTGAGGCTTTGGCGCCTTCATAGTCGGCCTCAGCGCCGTCGAGCTGGTTTTGCCCGGTCGTGTTGTCAAGCGTGGCCAGCAGCTGCCCGGCTGTGACACTGTCACCAATATCGACGCTACGCGTCAGTATCCGGCCCCCGGTGCGAAAGCTCAGGGTCGTTTCATCGTGGGCATGGATCTCACCGGTTCTTTCCAGCGCGGGAAGGGTTTGGGCAGTGCCAACCACGACGTAGCGTACCGTTCGTACCGGGTCGGGCTTATTCTCGTGTTTATCACCGCAGCCGGTCAGCGGAAAAATCGCCAGCGCAAGCAGGGCCAGGGGAAGAAAATGCAGCCAGGAAAGGGTGCGCGCCACGCCGTACAAATGATGCAGGCAGTGGCGGAGGGAGAGAAAAAATTCGTCTGACATAACGCCGCTCCATAAAGGGAATGGCGTTATTAAATGCGGGCTACGTCGAGAAAGATTCGATGTTCTGTCAAGGCTTTATCAAGAGTGGAGATTTTCATTATCGGACGGTTGCCAGGGCAACAAAATGCGCACGGCAAGGCCGCCGGTTTCCGGTAATGATGCGCTAATGTCACCCCCATGCGCCTGACAAATCGCCCGGGCGATGGACAAACCGAGGCCGCTGCCGCCGGAATGCCGCGCGCGGGACTGCTCCTCGCGGCTAAAGCGTTTAAACATTTCCGGTAGGAACTGAGGCGATACCCCCGGCCCGTCATCGGTAAATTCGAGGGTGTAATGACCGCTGGCGTCGTGCAGCGCCACCTCAAGATGGCCGCCATCGCGTCCGTAACGTAGCGCATTTTCCATGAGGATGGTCACAACCTGGCCCAGACGGAACGCATCGCCTCTGAAGGGACAGGTGCGCGGGTTACGAAGCATTATCCGGAAATGATGCTCATCAGCCTGGGGCATAATCCAGGCAGCCCGCTCCTGAATCAGCTCATCCAGACAGAACGGCTGGTCCTCTAGCACAAGGTTACCCGCGTCGGCCAACGAGAGAAGGTGGAGCTCAACGGTGAGGCGGTTGAGGTGCTGGAGCTGTTTCATCACCATGCCCAGCTGCGCCGGGCTGGCATCAAACACGCCGTCTAACATGCCCTGCAGACGCCCAATGGCGGCCGTCAGGGGCGAGCGCAGCTCGTGCGCCATTGCCACGTGCGAGGCGCGGAGCTCTTTTTCATAGCGGGCGAGTTGCCCCGTCATGGAGTTAAAGTCCGCCGCAAAGCTGACCATTTCCGCCGGGGCATCTTTGATAAGTTCCGCCTGACGGCCAAACTGCCCGTCGGCGACATCCTTTGCCGCATCGCGAAGGCGGCTGAACTGCAGCGCCAGCGGCCGGGCATGTTTTAGCCCCATCACCACAATAAACGGGATCATCACCAGCACCAGCAGCGCCACCGTGACCCAGTCGGCTGAGGCGATAGACGGCGTGGAATAGCTCAGACCCCACCAGGTGTCCACAATCGTGTGGAAGCGGGCCGGATTGGCCTGCGGGTTCTGGCTGAGCGTAAGAAACTCCTGCCGGACCGCCGACGGCATCCTGCCCATTATCCAGTAGTTCTGCACCGCATAGCGTAGCCACATGCAGGTGGCAATGACGATCACGCTGCCGATGGCAAGCGCCAGGATACGCGCGCAAATCCAGCGCCACAGAGAGGAGTGCCGGTTTTTTATCATGGCTGTCTGAACCTGTAACCCACGCCGCGAACGTTGATCAGCACGCCGGAAATACCCGCCGCCTCAAGTTTTTTACGCAGGTTATAAATATGGGTGTCCACCACGCGCTCCAGCGCCTCGCTTTCCGGTAAACAGTGTTCCAGTAAATACTGACGGGAAAACGGGTGCGCAGGAGAGCGTAGCAGCGTTGCCAGCAGCGAGAATTCCGTTGGCGTAAGATCGAGCATCACGGGCGCGTCGTCGCCGTTATCCACGCTCGCCACAATGGCGGCGACATCCACCTCCAGCGTTTGCCAGCGAAGGATCGCTTCGTCTGTCTCTTTTTTACTGCTGCGCCGCAGCACCGCCTGCACCCGAGCCACGACTTCTCCCGGATGATAAGGCTTCACAACGTAATCATCAGCACCGTACCGCAGGGCACCAATACGGTCGGGGGTATCCCCCATGGCCGTGACCATGATCACCGGCACATCGCTTTTACGACGCAGGCCAGCCAGCACTTCGGTGCCGTTAAGCCCCGGCAGCATCACATCCAGCAGGATGAGGTCGGGCTTCCACCGCTGGGCCATCTCCAGCCCGGAAAGACCGTCTCTGGTAATGGTCACGTCGTAATTTTCACGCCGTAAATAGGCTTCGAGCACGCCAGCCGCATCGGCGTCATCTTCAATAATCAGCACTCTTCTGGACAACATCCGTTCACCTTGACCATTTCTTAACACTATCCCGACGATTCATTGATTCAGCCAAATCATACTGCGCCAACATTGTGTGGCCGCCCCTGAATCAGGAGACGCCAGCGTCTGTATGGAGAGCAGTATGATAGCGATAAAAAAAGTCCTGTATATGTCCGTCCCGCTTCTGATGGTCGTGACGTCCGGCGTGCAGGCGGATGATGGCTCCGCGTCCGATTCCTTAACCGTCGGGCTGGGGGGACAGTATGCCCCGCGTTACTCAGGCTCAGACAAGCAGGTGTGGCAGGTGGTTCCGGTGCTGCAGGGTCGTAAAGGCGCTTTCTTTATTGATGCGCAAAAAGGGGTGGGATATGACCTGCAAAACGACAGCGGTTGGTATTTCGAACACACGCTGGGCTACGACTTCGGAAGGGCTGATAAAAATTCTGACTGGCGTGAGGGCGCAAACAATCTGAAAGGGATGGGGGACATTGATGCCACCCTGAATACCGGCCTTGCCGTGGGCTGGCAGGCCGCGCCCTGGCTGAGTGTGGAAGGTAAAGCGACGCTGCCGTTAACGGACAGCCAGGGAGGAAGCTATCAGGCCTCCGTTACGCTAATCCCCGTACAAAATAACCAGGACACGGTCGCCTTTCAGTCTGCGGCCCTGTTTGGCGACAGCCGTTATCTGAATACCTGGTATGGGGTCAGCGAGCAGCAGAGCCGCCGCACCGGATATCACCGCTATTCAGCGCCGGGTGGATTTTACGGCGTCGACACCAGCCTGACCTGGAGCCACCAGTTCGATGCCCACTGGGGGACGGTCCTGAGTGCGGACTATACCTGGCTTGGCGATCGTGCGAATGACAGCCCGATCGTGATGCGGCGTAATGAAGGGTCTGCAACCGCCGCTATCACCTGGACATTTTAACCGGGGACAGGGTCAGGCAAAAAGTCCCTTAATAAGCATCCAGAAAAGTGATAGCAGGCAGAGGATTTGTACGGTTCGCAATGACCACAGCTGAAAACGCCATTGATACCGCTCCCGGGCATCGGCTTCTGCGATCGGGCCAGCGGCATCAGCAGCGTTTTTCCCTGGGCGGCGCAGCAAATCATGGCACAGCCAGACCAGAAGTATGAGGCTAAGTATTCTCGTGAAAAGTAAACCGTAGGCGGTATAAAACATATCCCAGTAGCAGCGGAGGGTGTCCATGGCCTTTATCCTTTCCTGGACCGCCCATACGGCAGGTATGGGCGGTGAACGATTATTTCTTCTTATTCATCATCGCTTTTAAATCGGCAAACGGGTTAAACGTGGCGACGCCCACGTCTTTTTGCGCGTCTTCACCGGCCACGACGGTAGTACCGTACTGGTCCGCTTCGGTGTACTTCGAATGTTCGTGATCGTGGCAAAACAGGCACAACAGTTCCCAGTTGCTGCCATCTTCCGGGTTATTAGTATGGTCGTGATCGATATGGTGAACCGTCAGTTCACGCAGGTTGGAATAGACAAACTCCCGCGAGCAGCGTCCACACACCCATGGGTAGATTTTTAATGCTTTTTCGCGATAGCCGCTTTCCAGCCGCGCGTAGTTTTTGGGGATCAAAGCCATTGCCGGTTTTACCTGTGATAAAAATAGTGTGCCAATATATCCCATCGGGTGCCGTAAAGGTAAACGCCATTGCACCGTTAGAGTGAAAATGCGCCTTCAAGCGTAATCACACATTTTCCCCCTACGCGAACCACCGCCTGTCCTGACGAGGCATCATATCCCGCGAACAGCACGCTGGCTCGTCCCATATCAACGCCCTGACTGACGTTAAGGTTAAGCGTCGTTTTATTGCGGTGCCACGCCAGCAGCGCCGTTGCAGCGGCGGTCGCGCTGCCTGTTGCAGGATCTTCTGTCATGCGGGGAGTAAACATGCGGGCCTGCACATCGTGAGGTTCATCGGGATCCGTATCCAGGGTATAGGCATAGAGGGAAACCGCGCCATCCAGCGGTAACGTCGCGCGAAAACCCTGTAAATTCGGCACGCACCGACGAAGCGCCTCGCGAGAAGCCAGCTCGGCTATCAGGAAAGGCAAACCGACCGACGCGACAACAGGCATATGTACCTCGGTACGGATATCTTCTGCGTTCAGGGATAAGCAGGCCGCCACGCTCTCCGGGCTAACTTCAGCGCGCAAGGAGAGTGCCTCTGGCACCCGGAGTTCTGCACCCGTCACGGTATCGTTGTCACGCAGCAGGCGCACGGGCACCAGACCGGCTATTTCCTCGAAGTGCAGCGTATCAGGCTGGCGCTGATGATTCATCGCGGCGTGATGGGCCAGTACGTACGCAGTACCAACATTCGGGTGCCCGGCGAAGGGGATCTCGCGCGAGGGCGTAAAAATTCGCACGCGTGCCGTATTGGCGGGATTGTCTGGCGGCAGAACGAACGTGGTTTCGCTGTAGCCAAATTCAACGGCGACCTGCTGCATTTGTGCTTTGCTCATACCCTCAGCATCGAGTACGACGGCGACAGGGTTACCCAGAAACGGGGTGTCAGTAAAAACATCCGCAACAACATAGCGTCTTTTCATTTTCTGTCCGGTGTAAAAGTCCTGACATAGAGTAGTAACGTTAAATCAAAGCGATAACCAGCCGTTTTTACCTCACGGACCTGAAAAAAATTCAATCAATTTATTTGAATCACTCCGTTAAATAAACGCCATTTATTCTCACCCGGTAATGCGTAAAGTAGGTATAACGCAAAGCATTATCAGGACACAGAGTCATGAAAAAGATCGGGTTTTTATCCTTTGGTCACTGGACGCCATCGCCGCAGTCCGGTACGCGCTCGGCGGCAGACACGCTGCTGCAGTCTATCGATTTGGCCGTGGCGGCCGAAGAGCTGGGAGCAGACGGCGCCTATTTCCGCGTGCACCACTTTGCCCGCCAGCTTAGCTCGCCGTTCCCTCTGCTGGCGGCAATCGGCGCAAAAACGAAAACCATCGAAATCGGTACCGGCGTGATCGACATGCGCTATGAAAACCCGATGTACATGGCGGAGGACGCGGGGGCAGCGGATCTCATTTCCGGCGGTCGTTTACAGCTTGGCATCAGCCGCGGCTCCCCGGAGCAGGTCATTGATGGCTGGCGTCATTTTGGCTATGTCCCGCAGGAAGGGGAAGACGAATCGGATATGGCGCGCCGCCATACTGAGGTGCTGCTCGAGGTGCTGCGCGGAGAAGGATTTGCAAAACCGAATCCGCAGCCAATGTTCCCGAACCCGCCAGGGTTACTGCGTCTGGAGCCGCATTCCGAAGGCTTGCGGGACCGTATCTGGTGGGGCGCGGGGTCGAATGCGACCGCGGTATGGGCCGCGACCCTCGGAATGAATTTGCAAAGCTCCACCCTGAAAGACGATGAAACCGGCGAGCCGTTTCATATTCAGCAGGCAAAACAGATCCGCGCGTACCGGCAGGCCTGGGCCGACGCGGGACATACCCGTCAGCCGCGCGTGTCGGTCAGCCGCAGCATTTTTGCCCTGATGGATGACCGCGACAGGATGTATTTCGGGTCAAGCCGCAATGAGAGCGATAGTGTCGGTTATCTTGATGAGAAAACGCGCGCTATTTTTGGTCGCAGCTACGCCGCAGAGCCTGACGCGCTGATCCAACAGTTGAAAAAGGATGAAGCCATCGCCGAGGCGGATACGCTCTTGCTGACCGTGCCGAACCAGCTGGGCGTGGACTATAACGCGCACGTTATTGAGTCCATTCTGAAGCATGTCGCACCGGAAATGGGCTGGAGATGATCTCCCGGGCACTCTGGATCGCTGTTTCAGCGATCCAGAGTCAGGTGCAGGGCGAGGGGGGCTAGCGATGATCCATATCGCTTAGCAGCACGGCGATGCTTTGCCCGCCCGCCGTTTGCTCCAGGCCAATCTTCACGATGATCGTCAGTGGAACAGAAAGCAGCATTCCCACGGGACCCAGCAGCCAGCCCCAGAATATCAGGGACAGGAACACCACCAGCGTGGAAAGCCCCAGCCCGCGGCCCATCATGCGTGGTTCAAGAATGTTCCCGAACACCAGGTTGATCGCCAGATAACCCGCTAACAGAACCAGCGCATCATACAGCCCACTGAACACCAGCGCCTGAAGAATAGGGGGGATCGCCGCCAGTACGGAACCGATGTTAGGTATGTAGTTGAGGGCAAAGGCCAGCAATCCCCAGACGAAAGCGAAGCGGACATCCAGCGCGACGAGCATGCCCCAGACCACCAGACCCGTCACCAGGCTGATGGCGGTTTTCAGCACCAGATAGCGTGAAACGCTGTCCAGCGCGCGCTGTATCGCCCCCATACCTTCTACCGGACGGACCATAATTTGCTGCAGTTTTGCGGGCAGCTGTGGCACTTCCAGCAGCATAAACACGACCGTTAAAAACAGCAGGAAAATGGATGTCATGGCGTTAGAGAGCTGCGCCAGCAGGCTGGTAACGAGGGTCATGGCGGCATTCGGATCGATATACTTCAGCAGTTCCTCAACCGAGACCTCAATACCAGCCCGCTGCAGCCAGGGCTCGAGTTGCAGGAGCGGGATCGCCAGCGAAGAGCGGTATTTTGGCAGCGTACGCGCCAGCTCGTTCAGCGATGTCCCGAGATAGGCCACCAGTAGCACCATGACGACGATGATAATGCTGATGAGCAGCGTGATAGCCAGCACGCGGGGAACGCGTAGCCGCACCAGGCGCTGTACCAGCGGGTTCAGGATCACCGCAATAAAAAGCGCCAGAATAAATGGCACGATGATGTCGGCTGCAAAACGAACGCCGGTCAATATGATTACCAGCATGCCCAGCATAATGACAATCTTCAGCCCGTTCAGGGTAATGATGGGTTTAGCCATGGAAGTTCCTGAATAATGTTTTATTTATAATAGATGCATTATCCGAGTAAAAAAACTAACCAAAATCAAACGGAATGGGTAAAGAAATGAAAAGACTTTGAGTAAAATCCTAGCTTATGGTACAAATCTAGCGTGTTCAACTACCGAGGACAATTTTCATCCGCAAAGACGAGAAGCAACAACGCGGATAATTGTAATTTTATGGACAATTTGTTCAGGACGTATTTTTCAACAAACACCGCTGTATTCTCCACTTCCTTCTGCCTTCTGTCTGGTGAGCAACACTGGCGCAACGCGCTGTAGTCACGTCTTCTGCCTGAGCGGGCGCCCTGCGCTTAGCTGTCTGATCTTATTTCATATTTTTTGGTTTGCTGTCCAACGCGAGCCACGATGGATTATATTCTCAAGCAGGAGAAGAACATGTTTTACTGGATTTTATTAGCCCTGGCTATTATCGCTGAAATTACCGGCACCCTGTCGATGAAATGGGCAAGCGTGAGCGAGGGTAATACCGGTTTTATTTTAATGCTGGTGATGATTACCCTTTCCTATATTTTCCTCTCTTTTGCGGTAAAAAAAATCGCGCTGGGTGTCGCGTATGCGCTGTGGGAAGGTATCGGTATTTTATTGATCACGCTGTTCAGCGTCATGATATTTGACGAAACCTTGTCGACAATGAAAATTGCCGGATTAACCACGCTGGTGGTAGGGATCGTGCTGATTAAATCGGGTACACGTAAACCGACGAAACAGCAGAAGGAGCAGGCTCATGCAGCAGTTTGAATGGATCCACGCGGCCTGGCTGGCGCTGGCCATCGTGCTGGAAATCGTGGCTAACGTCTTTTTAAAATTCTCTGACGGTTTTCGCCGTAAGTTTTATGGCCTGATGTCCATTGCCGCCGTTCTGGGGGCATTTAGCGCCCTGTCGCAGGCGGTGAAAGGGATCGATCTTTCTGTGGCCTACGCGCTGTGGGGCGGCTTCGGTATCGCCGCCACCCTGGCAGCAGGCTGGATCCTGTTCGGTCAGCGTTTGAATCACAAAGGCTGGATCGGACTGGTGCTGCTGCTCGCAGGCATGATAATGATAAAACTCGCCTAACCCCCGCCATCATATACAGGCAGCGAAATTCGCTGCCTGTATTACGCTTAGAAAAGAAAAAAACGTCGATGAGGATGGCTGATGTACCGCACATTAAGCTGGCGCAATATTCCCACCGCGAGAACATTGTTTGCCATGATCTTTATGGCGGGGATCGGCCTAATCGTCTCCATCGTCGCACTGCTTTATCTCTCCTTGCACCTTATCAGCACCAAAACCAATGAAATTGACGAGCATCGTTCGGCACTGTCGGTGCACGGTGCCATTCAGACGTCGGTAAACCGGGTCTCCTCTCTGGTGCTTGATAACGCCGTCTGGGACGATGCGGTGCGCGAGGTCTATCGCTCAACCCTGGATACCCACTGGCTGTACAATACCTGGGGGGCAGGGTTTAAAATCAACAACCTTTATGACGGCACTTTCGTACTGGACGAAAACTTCAATGTTCTCTGGGGCGCCTTTCAAAGCAAGCCCTTCACTGAAAGGAATATCGACTTTTTTGGCAACGGCCTGAAGGCGCTAATTCAACGTCACAAACGGGCGCTGAGCGGCGACAAAAATATCTACGCGGGGATCACGAAAACGCGCAGCGGCGTAGCGTTCGTCGGGATTGGGCTGGTGCGCCCGATGGTCGGGCGGCTGCAGGTAGACGATAATACGCGCCGTTATCTGGTGATCACCCGTCACCTGAACCCCAAAATTTTATCCGATCTGGGCGCGACGTTTCAGATTGACGACCTCAATTTTACGCCGGAAAAAATTAACGAGACCGGTCTGCCGCTGCGGAGCTCCGCGGGTGAGCTACTGGGGTATATAAACTGGCAGGCGCGCCTCCCCGGCGCTCAGGCTGCACTGGCTGCATCGTCAGATATTACGCAAATTGTGGTGTTGGCGGCGGCGCTGATCCTGCTTTTTATTCTGGTGAGCAGTATCGGGCTGTACAAACTTGCCAGGGGTGAGAGCCAGGCCCGCCGGGTGGCGAGAACAGACTGGTTAAGCCATCTTCCTAACCGGCGCGCCTTAATTGAAGCGCTGGAAGAGGTGAGTGTGCGGGGTGACATTGACGTTAGAAGCGTTGTGTTTATTGACCTTGATGGCTTTAAGGATGTGAACGATATATATGGCCATAGCGTCGGGGATGACCTGATCATCGTTATGGCTACGATGCTGCGTGAACGGGTGCCGTCAGGAGGGATGCTGGCGCGGATGGGCGGCGATGAATTTGCCATGACCATTGGTGGCGACCATTCCAAAGCGCTTGCGGCGTCGTTTGCCGGGGCCGTGCTCGACTCGCTTCATTCACCTATCCGTGTTGGTGACCGCACTATCCATATCAGCGCCAGTATTGGGATCGCCAGTGGAACCTTGATTGAATGCACCACTAACGAGCTGTTCCGCCGGGCAGATATTGCCATGTACCACTCCAAAATCACCGGAAAAGGGCGCATCACGCATTACGATGCCGAGCTCAACAGTGCCCGTGAGCGGCAGCTTGCTATTGAAAACCAGATCCGTAACGGGCTGGAACGCGAAGAATTTGACGTCTGGTATCAACCGATTGTTGATGCCCACAGCCAGAACACGATCGGTGTGGAAGCGCTGGTCCGCTGGCCGCGTCGTCCGGGGGGCGAACTGGGGCCGGATGCGTTTATTGCCATTGCGGAGACCAGTGGGCTGACTTACAAACTTGGTCAGTTTGTACTGCATCGCGCCTGTCGGGATCTGGCCCCGCTCAGTGATTTAACACTTTCGGTGAATATCTCTCCAGCGCAGTTTCGCGATCCGGAGTTTGAAGACAAGGTTGCTAAGGTGCTAGAGGGAACCTGTTTCCCGGCCGATCGGCTGCAGCTTGAGGTGACAGAAACCTATGTTCTGGAAAATCCAGAGCGTGCCCGCGCCGCGATAGCCAACCTGAAAGCGCTGGGAACGGCAGTGGCGCTGGATGATTTTGGCACGGGATATTCGAGTATTGGCTATCTGCGCCGTTTTAATTTTGACACCATCAAGATTGATAAATCACTGGCTGGGCTTGTGGACAGCGATGAACAGGCGGCGGCGCTGGTGAATGGAACCGTGCGGATAGCCAATGCGCTGGGGATGATCGTGGTGGCTGAAGGGGTGGAAAACGAGAAACAGATGGAACTGTTACAGCGGGCTGGCTGCGATCGCTTACAGGGATTCTGGTTCAGCCAGCCCATGCCCATTGAGGGGGTTATTGCCTCGCGCCGGGTAAAACAGGGCTGATTTATTGCTGCGCGAGGGCTTCCAGCTTGTCGCGAAAACCGGTAACCGACAGGGCACGGTTATCGGCGCGCCATCTGTCTTTGGCGGATGGCGCAGAGCTTTGAACACCAATCAACTGCCAGCCATTCTCGGTTTTCAACATCAGCGGCGACCCGCTGTCACCCGGTAGCGTATCGCACTGATGCGAGAGCACGCTGTTTTGCGCCCAGCCAGTGATCGTGCAGTCCGTATGCGTATAGAGAGAATCAAGATGATCGACCGGGTAGCCGGATTGTGTCACTTTTCGGTCGACGGCTTTCAGTGCCGCCGTCAGTGCGGCTTTGTCACCGTCGAATAAGGGAAGGGGTGTGATACCCGATGGTGGATAGCGCAGAACAATCAGCCCAAAATCCCAGGATGCGGCGGCAGGCGGCACAATCCAGCCCTCACCATCCGGCTTTAAGCGTTTACCCAGAGAGGGATCAACCCGTCCTTCAATGCCGTGGATCTCATAGCGCCAGACCCCTTTTTGCGACACAAAGCGCAGGGCGATAGCTTTATCCGGTTTACCGGCTGGCGGCATGAGAAGGCAATGACCGGCCGTCAGTGCCAGTTGAGGCGTAATTAATGTTGCGGTACATAAGTTACCGCTGGCCGTTTCCAGTTGTCCTATTGCATCCCAGGGGGCCTGCGTCGGGTCGGTAACCCGCGTGCGGTCGTCATGACCAAAAAAAAGGGTCTTGACCTCTTTGGCGCTGATAGCGTCTTCATCACCATCGTCCGCATGTAAGAATCCTGAAAAAAGACCAAACGTTCCCAGTAACAACACAACAGATTTACGCATATCACACTCTGGTGGGGTAATTATGATTATTAAAAGTGAACCCTATGAAAATACTATAGACGGGACGGCGCGAAAGTGGGAGTAAAATCAGCGTGCTACAATCAGGAAAGATAAAACTGGCTTGCGATGAGCGCGCATAAAATAAGCAAGATAAGAATGAGCTCAAACCGATAGCGCCGCAGCATACGCCCTCCGGATAAAAAAACGGCGCGGAACTGGTCGGTTCAGCGCCGGTTTACCAACGTGCCCCGAAGGGCACGGTTTAGCTTGTACTCTTACGCAGCTGGCTGTGCAGCTGGTTTAGCAGCTTCGTGTTTTACTGCTTTTTTGTGATGCTTTTTAGCAGCCTGCGCTTTCTGCTCTACAGCAGGTTTGGTCGCTTTTTTGTGGTGCTTTTTAGCGGCCTGGGCTTTCTGCTCTGCAGCAGGTTTTACTGCTTTGTGATGTTTCTTATGGTGAACCGCTTTGGCTGGCGCAGCGGTGGTGGTTGCAGCTGGAGCCGCAGCAGGCGTTGCGGTCGCGGTAGTTTCAGCAGCAAATGCAGCAGAAGACAGACCCATAGCAGCGGCAACAACCAGAGCTAATACTTTTTTCATTTTCATACCCTCGAATTTGGTTTTTCATTTAACCCCACTGCGGGGCCGTTGAAAGAACTATATCCCTGTAAACTCGGGGTTTCCGTGAGTGATTGGTATCGGCGTGTAACCGTTTGTACATTGCCGGGTTCCCCCGGCGATGTCGATTACAAATAGCGTGACGTCAGGTGTTCGCGGAAGTAGCGGATATTCAGATCTTCCCCCGTCGCCTGGGTAATCAACTGAGAGGTGCTAAACCGGCTGCCGTGCTGCCAGACGTTCTGGCGCAGCCAGTCGAACAGCGCTGAGAAATCGCCGTCAGCAATAGAGGCTTGCAGACCCGGAAGCGCCGTTTTCGCGGCGTGGAAGAGCTGCGCGGCGTACATCGCACCCAGCGTGTACGACGGGAAATAACCAAAGCCGCCGTCGGTCCAGTGGATATCCTGCATACAGCCGTTGCGGTAGTTATCCTTGGTCGACAGCCCAAGCCAGGCCTGCATTTTCTCATCCCACAGCGCCGGAATGTCGTCCACCTCAATGTCGCCGTTGATCAACGCGCGTTCAATTTCATAGCGCAGCACCACGTGCGCCGGGTAGCTCACTTCGTCCGCATCAACGCGGATATAGCCCGGCTTCACGCGCTGGTTCCAGGCGATAAAGTTCTCTTCGCTGAACGCGGCCTGGCTGCCAAAGCGGGCGTGAACGGCAGGTAGCAGATGCTTCAGGAAGGCCTCGCTACGCCCGAGCTGCATCTCAAAGAACAGGCTCTGAGATTCGTGGATTGCCGTTGAGCGCGCCAGCGCCACGGGCTGTCCGGCCCAGGCGCGCGGCAGGTTTTGTTCGTAGCGCGCATGTCCGGTTTCGTGGATCACGCCAAACAGCGCGCTCAGCAGCTCGTCCTCATCGTAGCGCGTGGTGATACGCACGTCTTCCGGCACGCCGCCGCAGAACGGGTGGGCGCTGACGTCCAGGCGACCGCCGTTAAAATCGAAGCCGAGCATCTTCATGGCTTCCAGACCCAGCTCACGCTGCGTCGAGGTCGGGAAAGGACCCTGCGGCGGAACGAACGACTTCTGGGCCTGTTTTTCCACGACGTTTGCCAGCATGTCCGGCAGCCAGGATTTCATGTCGCCGAACAGCACGTCCAGACGCGCGCTCGTCATGTCTGGTTCAAAAATATCGAGCAGCGCGTCGTACGGAGAACAGCCTTTGGCGTCGGCGCGCAGGCGAGCCTCTTCGCGGCTCAGTTTCACCACCTCTTTCAGGTTGGCGGAAAACCCCTGCCAGTCGTTGGCGGGACGCTGGGTACGCCACGCGTGCTCGCATTTGCTGCCTGCCAGCGATTTGGCTTCCACCAGCGATTCGGGCAGCAATGTTGCTTGTTGATAATGGCGCGTCATTTCACGCAGGTTGGCCTGTTCGACATCATTCAGATCTTCAGTCGCCGCGGCGTCCAGCCAGTCGCCGACTTTTTTATCGGTCAGGATCTGATGTTGCAGGACGCTCATCTCCGCCAGCGCTTCACCGCGCGCGGCGCTGCCGCCCGGCGGCATCATGGTGAACATGTCCCAGCAGGCGATGGAGGAGAGATGGGAGAAGCGGGAGAGACGCTGGAAGGTGCGGGTGAGTTGCTGGTAGTTATTGTTTTTCATGAAGTCCTCGTGTCTGAATCAGCCGATGACAAAAATTAGCATCGGCTCGATTTAAACACGAAGGACGCAGAATGTTAATGCAGACGTTTATGCAAACTTGTCCCCACCAGCAGCGCCGCGCACAGCATCAGCGCGATAAACCCGCCTACGCCGTTCCAGCCGTAGTTATGCCAGAACACGCCGCCGAGCGTCCCGGCAATGCTTGAACCCAGGTAATAGCTAAACAGATACAGCGACGATGCCTGGCCTTTGGCGCGACGGGCGCGCGGGCCAATCCAGCTGCTGGCGACCGAGTGGGCGGCAAAAAAGCCTGCAGAGAAGAGCAGCATTCCGGAAAATATCAGCCACAGAGAGGAGAAGAGCGTCAGCAGCAGGCCGAGCAGCATCACCGCCGTGAAGAACAGCATCACCGGGCCACGACCGAAGCGTGCGGTCATCGCTCCGGCTTTTGGCGAACTCCAGGTACCGGTGAGGTACGCCACGGAAAGCAGGCCGACCACCGCCTGGCTGAGATGCCACGGAGAGAGCATCAGGCGATAGCCAATGTAGTTAAACAGCGTGACAAACGATCCCATCAGCAGAAAACCCATCAGGAACAGGCGCGGCAGCCCTTTATCACGCCAGTGCAGGCAGAAATTAATAAACAGCGTTTTGGGGCGCAGGGACGCCGGGCGGAAGTGACGAGATTCCGGCAGAATTTTCCAGAACATCAGCGCAGAGGCGAGCGCAAAAAAGCCAATTACCGCCAGCGCGATGCGCCAGTTAAAGAAATCCGTAAATACCCCGCTCAGCAGGCGTCCACTCATCCCGCCGATGGAGTTCCCGCTGATGTACAGCCCCATAGAGAAGGCGACAAAGCTCGGGTGGATCTCCTCGCTGAGATAGGTCATCCCGACCGCCGCCACGCCGCTCAGCGATAGCCCGATCAGCGCACGCATTATCAGGATACCGTGCCAGCTGGTCATCATCGTCGAAAGCAACGTACAGACGGAGGCCAGCATCAGTGCGGTGACCATGACCTGCTTCCGGCCAATCGCATCAGAGAGCGGCCCGGTGAACAGCAGACCCACCGCCAGCATTCCGGTGGAGAGAGAAAGCGAAATACTGCTGCTGGCAGGCGATACGCCAAACTCGTGGGACAACACGGGCAGGATCGGCTGAACGCAATAGAGCAGGGCGAAAGTTGCGAGACCCGCTGAGAAAAGCGCCAGCGTGACGCGCATAAACTGAGGGGTACCACGTTTAATAAACTGCACCGGCTGAGATGCTGCAGGTAAATCATCAATATCATTTGCCGGAGTGATATCAATGGTAGTTGTACGACTCACACATGTTCCTTGCTTAAACATCCCCGTGATTTCTGGTGACGGGTATGACCACAAGATCAGAGTAGGAAAATGTAAATATTCTGTCTAATATATTAATAATCTCAAATGATACTTTAAAAATATGAATATCGAACTGCGTCATTTACGCTACTTCGTGGCGGTAGCAGAGGAGCTACATTTTGGCCGCGCGGCGGCGAGGCTGAACATCTCTCAGCCACCGCTCAGCCAGCAAATTCAGATCCTCGAACAGCAGGTAGGGGCGCGTCTGCTGGCGCGCACGAACCGTAGCGTGAGCCTGACCGCCGCGGGCAAGCAGTTCCTGGCCGACAGCAGACAAATTCTGAGCATGGTGGATGACGCCGCCGCCAGGGCGGAGCGGCTGTATCTGGGGGAGACCGGCGAACTGCGGATCGGCTTTACCTCGTCGGCACCCTTCATCAGCGCCGTCTCCGAAACCCTCTCATCGTTCCGCCGTCATTTCCCGGACGTGCATATTCAGACCCGCGAAATAAACACCCGCGAACAAATTTCGCCGCTCAACGAGGGGGCGCTCGACCTGGGACTAATGCGTAACACCGCGCTACCGGATACCCTGGCATGGCAGGTTATCCTGCGTGAACCCCTGATGGCGATGATCCCGCAGGATCACCCTCTGGCGTCGCAAACGTCCGTGACGCTGGCAGAGCTGGCAAAAGAGCCCTTTGTCTTTTTTGATCCTCAGGTCGGCACCGGTCTGTATGACGATATTTTGGGCCTGATGCGTCGCCACGATCTCGCCCCGGTTATTACTCAGGAAGTGGGGGAGGCCATGACCATTATTGGTCTGGTTGCCGCCGGACTTGGGGTTTCTATTCTCCCGGCGTCCTTTAAGCGGGTACAATTGCAGGAAATGCGCTGGGTGGCGATTGCCGAAAAAGAGGCGGTTTCCGAGATGTGGCTGGTCTGGTCAAAACATCGCGAACAGAGTCAGGCGGCGCAGCGGTTTAAAAAGCAGCTCATCACAGCCTCGGCAGGGCGATATTTATAGGGAAACTGGGGTAAAAATGTGCGGTAAATCACATGGCTAAGTAAATATTTGACGACGCCTGGTGAAGTGCTTCACCATAGCCAACAGTTTATTTCGAAGCTCGAAAATAAGGGAGTACGAGGTGGTTGCTGATAGTCAGCCAGGGCATATTGATCAGATTAAGCAGACCAATGCAGGCGCAGTGTATCGCCTGATTGATCAGCTCGGTCCGGTTTCGCGTATCGATCTTTCGCGCCTGGCACAACTGGCACCCGCCAGTATCACCAAGATAGTCCGCGAAATGCTGGAAGCCCACCTGGTCCAGGAGACGGAAATACAGGAGCCGGGCAGCCGTGGCCGTCCTGCTGTCGGGCTGGTGGTAGAAACGGAAGCATGGCACTACCTGTCACTGCGCATCAGCCGGGGGGAGATCTTCCTTGCGCTGCGTGACCTGAGCAGCAAGCTTGTGGTGGAAGACCGGCTGGAACTCCCGCTCGATGCGGAACAACCGCTGCTTGACGCCATCCTGACCCATATCGATCACTTCTTTATCCGCCATCAGCAGCGGCTCGAACGGTTAACGGCGATTGCTATTACCATGCCGGGTATTATTGATACCGAGAATGGCATCGTGCACCGCATGCCGTTTTATGAGAATGTCAAAGAGATGCCGCTGGGTGAGGTGCTGAAAAACCATACCGGCGTGCCCGTCTACATTCAGCATGATATCAGCGCCTGGACCATGGCGGAGGCGCTGTTTGGCGCATCTCGCGGCGCGCGCGACGTGATTCAGGTGGTGATTGATCACAACGTGGGGGCGGGGGTGATTACCGACGGTCGCCTGCTGCACGCCGGAAGCAGCAGCCTGGTGGAGATCGGTCACACGCAGGTCGACCCGTACGGTAAACGCTGCTACTGCGGGAACCACGGCTGCCTGGAGACCATCGCCAGCGTCGAAAGCGTGCTGGAGTTGGCGCAAGTGAGGCTCAGCCAGTCGATGAGCTCTTCGCTTCACGGCCAGCCCCTTACCGTAGATTCTCTCTGTGCGGCAGCCCGACAGGGAGATTTACTGGCGAAAGATATCATCACGGGCGTCGGTAACAACGTGGGCCGTATTCTCGCCATTATGGTCAATCTGTTTAATCCACAAAAAATTCTGATTGGTTCACCGCTCAGCCAGGCGGCGGATATTCTCTTTCCGGCGATTTCTGCCTGCATCAACCAGCAGGCGCTTCCTGCGTACAGCAAAAACATCGTGGTCGAAAGCACCCAGTTTTCGAACCAGGGAACGATGGCCGGTGCCGCGCTGGTGAAAGATGCGATGTATAACGGCTCTTTACTGATCCGTTTGTTGCAGGGTTAACTCTTTTCCATAGATTTAAGAAATATTGCGCTATCTCAAGCCGGGTAGCGCACGCATCCCGTAGACTTCCCCCACTGAATTATTTACCTGGTTTATATTTTCGAAGCATACCCAAGAGGTGGAATGAGTCATGCTTAAGCGTTTCTTTGTTACTGGTACTGATACCTCTGTCGGCAAGACCGTCGTATCCCGCGCATTGCTGCAGTCTCTGGCAGCCAGCGGTAAACGCGTGGCAGGGTACAAACCGGTCGCAAAAGGCAGTAAAGAGACGCCAGATGGATTGCGTAATAAAGACGCCCTGGTGCTGCAAAGCGTTTCGTCCATTGAATTACCTTATCACGCGGTAAATCCTATCGCGCTGAGCGAGGATGAAAGCAGCGTAGCGCACAGCGGTCTGATCAACTACAGCCTGCTTTCCGACGGTCTGGCAAGCCTGAGCGAGAAAGTGGACCACGTTGTGGTGGAAGGTACCGGCGGCTGGCGCAGCCTGATGAATGATTTACGCCCGCTTTCCGAGTGGGTGGTGCAGGAACAACTGCCCGTGGTGATGGTGGTCGGCATTCAGGAAGGGTGTATCAACCATGCCCTGCTGACGGCACAGGCCATTGCCAATGACGGTCTGCCGCTGGTGGGCTGGGTGGCTAACCGTATTAACCCGGGTCTTGCGCACTACGCTGAAATCATCGATGTACTGAGCAAAAAACTCCCCGGGCCTTTAGTGGGTGAACTGCCCTACCTGCCGCGCGCCGAGCAGCGTGAATTAGCGCAGTACATCGACCTCTCTGCTTTCAGCAGTATGGGGTCCGTAGACCGAGTCGTGGCGTAACGTCCTCGACAGTACCGACGCGACGACGCACGCGACCAGCAAGCCGGGCAGTAAAAAATACTGCCCGGTCATTTCACAGACCATCAGTGCCGACATAATCGGCGCATGCGTCGTGGCAGCCAGCAGCGTTGCCATGCCTGCCAGCCCCAGCAAAATTGCCGTCTCAGCACCAGGAAACCACAGCGCAAATAGCTGCGCAAAGAGCATTCCTGTCGCCATGCCGACAAATAACGTCGGCGTGAACACCCCGCCGGGCGCGCCCGAGCCGCTGCTTGCCAGTACCGCCAGCAATTTACAGATAAACACGCCGGCAATCACCGACAGCAACGGCGGGGCGAGCAGGAAAGCCTGCACCACGCTGTAGCCATTCCCCCACACCTTCGGCGTCAGCAGCGACAGCAGCCCGACGATCAGCCCGCCCAGCGCCAGCTGCCACGGCGGCGAAAGCTTAAGGCGCAGAAACAGGGCGTGGCTGAAGGACATCAGCCACATCAGCAGCGGTCCGCACAGCCCGGCCAGCAGGCCCATGCCGACAATCAGGGAATAATCTACCGCGGTGAGGCTTTCGCTGAGGTGGACCTGATAAAGGGTGTTTGCGCCGGGGCTGAGCACGCGGGTCGTAAGCAGCGCGACCACTGCAGCAATTACCACCGGGCCGAGCGAGGCCAGCATCAGCGTGCCAAACAGGATCTCAGCGATAAACAGGCTTCCGGCTAAGGGGGCGTGGTAGGCGCTGGCCATCCCGGCGGCGGCCCCGCAGGCAATCCATAATTTCCATTCAGATTTTGGGGTAAAGCGCCGGGCAAACAGGGAGGCGGCGAGGGCGGCAAGCAGGATCATCGCCCCTTCGCGGCCAATGGCGCTGCCGCTGGCGACCACCAGCAAAGAAGCGAGCGATTTCACCAGGCTGGCACTGACGTCAAATTGTCCATCGGTTTGCAGGGCCTCCATATAATCGGTGGGCGCCTGCGGGCGTAAGCGATTGAACTTTTGCCAGCCCCAAAGCAGTAACCCCGCCGCCAGCCCCCCTAACGCAGGCGTCAGCACGCGTCTTAAAGGCGAAAGGTTTGTCGCCGCGTTGACCAGGCTTCCCGTATCATTGCTCAGGAACAACCATTCGAGAAGAAACATAGCATGACGAAATCCTGCGACGGCCAGCGCGGCAAGGACGCCAATCAGCGCGGCAATCAGCAGACGGCGAAACATGGCGCGCAGGTCAGGATAAGCATGTAAATGATGCATGAGTGGCCAGAGAGGAAGTTTCAGACGTTCTATTTTGCGACCATTTGGCAACAGAAGCAAAAGCTCAGCGTGCGCAACAGGATGCACGTCAGGCAGGATACATCCTGCCTGCGGTGAAATTAACGAAACAGGGGCTTATCAGCTATCGGGATGAGTAACTGTGACTGCCACTGCGCCAGCGTCAGGCGCGCCAGCTCACCCAGCGCCTGATAGAACGGGTGGTCAGCTTTTTCGATAAATACATCAAGGAATCGCGATGACCACGGGAAAAGATGCCAGGCCAGCAGCTGTTCGCACTCGGTGTGGCGTTCGTTCTCAGCAAGCCAGGCCGTCAGCAACAGCAGCGAACCAAAGTGATCTTCTGGCTCATTTTGCTGCATGGCAAACTGGATACCGTTGTCCCGCATCCACTGACGCAGAGCCAGCGTAGAGTCGCCAAAAAGCACGTTTTCCCGATCCAGCCAGACGGATCCCCAGGGCGGAGAAGGTAGCGCATATGGACCGACAAACAGGCGCTGCCAGGCCTGCGGGAGAGGCTCATCGATCTCGGCTTGCAGTTG
>ENA-OWLM01000269-OWLM01000269.1-metagenome-genome-assembly--contig:-NODE-269-length-20139-cov-4.005079_pt1 | contig 20139 bp, 12 predicted proteins | sample MGYA00245349_ERZ651102 | MGnify/ENA primary metagenome ERZ651102 (study PRJEB26857, sample SAMEA4031759) | metagenome | biome: human; feature: oral; material: saliva | place: Philippines | collected 2014... | reverse complement strand
CTGGGCCCGACAGGAAACGCTCGGCCGACACATGCCCCAGCTCGCCACGCATCACCTGCAGCACGGCATCTTCCTCTTCCGTGTTGGCGGCGAAGTCCACGTGGCCCCCCTCACCGGGCAGGCTCAGCCACTGATCGCCAGCCTGCACCAGATGGGCCACCCCCAGACCAGTGCCGGCACCATAGATGGCGATGGGCTTGCCAGCCACCGGCTCGGCGCCGCCCAGCTGGATGCGATCCCCGTCAGCGAGGACCGGGACAGCCATGGAAACAGCGGTGAAATCGTTGATCACTTGCAGGCGGTCCAGGCCCAGGTTGGCCTGCATCTCGCTGATGGAGAACTCCCAGCTGTGGTTGGTCATGGCCACCCAGTCGCCATTGATGGGGCAGGCGATGGCGATACAGGCCTCACCCACCTTGGCATCGTGCTCTTCCAGATAGAGGCGCACCACGGCCTCCAGGCTGGGATGGGCCAGGCCCGAATAGGTTTTTGCCTGGGAAATGGCGCCCGTCGCCAGCTCACAGAGGGCCAGACGGGCATTGGTGCCGCCTACATCGCCCACCAGCGCATGGGTATGCTGCATAACAAACTCCTTCGTTACCGACTCGGGGCGGCCCTTACCGTCCCGACCTTGTTATTTGGCAGTCATACTACTCGACCCCACCGGCTGGCGGCGCGTTTTATGAATGCAACTGTGCGCCCGCTCACAGTGTTGTTGCTTTGCAACATTTGTAAGCGTTTTCAAGGCCTAACTGGAAGTTAGTAACTAAAAACTCGAAATAATTAGACATGAGTCATACTTTGTATTGACGAGATTAGTTCCGATAAGCGCTTGTCTTGTATAGTCCTCACCGAAATTGGAAACCTGCTTGAGCTGTGAACTTAGTGCACAGACACTGAAGTTAAATTACAAAAATGCCTGGTGGTAATGATGAATACCCTCGATAAAATTACGAACAATTTGGAAAGTTTCAGTAAATCAGAGCGTAAGGTGGCGGAAGTGATCCTGGCATCCCCCCAGACCGCCATTCACTCCAGCATTGCTACCCTGGCCAAGCTGGCGGATGTCAGCGAACCCACCGTCAATCGCTTCTGCCGTCGTCTCGATACCAAGGGCTTTCCCGACTTCAAGCTGCACCTCGCCCAGAGCCTGGCCAATGGCACCCCCTATGTGAACCGCCACGTGGAAGCGGAAGACGGCCCCGACACTTACACCGCCAAGATCTTCGAGTCCACCATGGCCTGCCTCGATGCCGCCAAGAACAGCCTGGACATCTCCGCCATCAACCGCTGCGTCGATATCCTGACCCAGTCCAAGAAGATCAGCTTCTTTGGCCTTGGCGCCTCTTCCGCCGTCGCCCGGGATGCCCAGAACAAGTTCTTCCGCTTCAACATCCCGGTGGTGAGCTTCGATGACATCGTCATGATGCGCATGAGCTGCATCAACAGCAGCGAAGGGGACGTGGTCGTGCTCATCTCCCACACCGGTCGCACCAAGGCCCTGGTGGAGATCGCCGCCCTGGCCCGTGAAAACGATGCCACCGTCATCGGCATGACCGCCAAGGACTCCCCCCTGGCCCGCGAGTGCAACCTGGTACTCGCCATGGACGTGCCGGAAGACACCGACGTTTACATGCCCATGGCCTCGCGCATCGCCCAGCTTGCCCTGGTAGACGTACTGGCGACCGGCTTCACCCTGCGCCGGGGCATGAAATTTCGCGAAAACCTGAAGAAAGTCAAAGAAGGTTTGCGCGAATCCCGCTTTGATACCCCGCACTCCTCCTGATCATTCGGGGGTCCGCCCCCGACTGTCTATGCCACCAAGCTTGGTGTAGTATCGAAATTCAATTACACAAGACCACCCAGAGGGTCTGCGAGCAGGCGCCATGCCACACGCTTGACGGGGCAGTATTTCAAGTCATATCAACTTCACATTGGAGTCTTTCATGCCAAGACGTACAAAGATTGTCACCACACTTGGTCCGGCGACCGATCGCGACGGCATCCTCGAGGGGATCATTCGCGCCGGCGCCGACATGGTACGGATGAATTTCTCTCACGGCACTCCTGAAGATCATATCCAGCGCGCCAACCAGGTGCGTGACATCGCCGCCAAGCTGGGCCGTCACGTCGCCATCATGGGCGACCTGCAGGGCCCCAAGATCCGTGTCTCCACCTTCAAGGATGGCAAGATCTACCTCGCCATCGGCGACAAGTTCATCCTCGATGCTGCTCTCGGCAAAGGGGAAGGCTGCCAGGAGCAGGTCGGTATCGACTACAAGAGCCTGCCAAACGACGTGGTGTCCGGTGACATCCTGCTGCTGGACGACGGCCGTGTACAGCTGAAGGTCGAGCAGGTGGAAGGCACCCGCATTCACACCACGGTGACCGTGGCTGGCCCGCTCTCCAACAACAAGGGCATCAACAAGAAGGGTGGCGGCCTCTCCGCTCCGGCCCTGACCGACAAGGACAAGGAAGACATCAAGACCGCCGCCCGCATGAACGTGGACTACCTGGCCGTCTCCTTCCCCCGCAGTGGCGATGACCTGCGCTACGCCCGCGAACTGGCCCGCGAAGCCGGCTCCAACGCCAAGATCGTGGCCAAGGTCGAGCGCGCCGAGACCGTCGCCAGCGACGAGGCGATGGAAGATATCATCCTCGGATCCGACGCCGTCATGGTGGCTCGTGGGGATCTGGGCGTCGAGATCGGCGACCCCGAGCTGGTTGGCGTGCAGAAGAAGCTCATTCGCCACTCCCGCCGCTTGAATCGCGTGGTCATCACCGCGACCCAGATGATGGAGTCGATGATCAACGCGCCGTTGCCGACCCGTGCCGAAGTCATGGACGTGGCCAACGCCGTACTGGATGGTACCGATGCGGTGATGCTCTCCGCCGAGACCGCCGCCGGTCAGTTCCCCATCGAGACCGTGACCTCCATGGCCAGCGTCTGCGTGGGGGCCGAGAAGCACCCGAGCCTGAACGTCTCCAACCACCGCATGAGCTACACCTTCACCTCGGTGGAGGAAGCCGTCGCCATGTCCACCATGTATGCGGCCAACCACCTGGAAGGGGTCAAGGCGATCGTCGCACTGACCGAGTCCGGCACCACCCCGCTGCTGATGTCCCGCATCAGCTCCGGCCTGCCGATCTTCGCCATGTCCCCCCACAACAAGACCCTGGCCTGGGCCAACCTCTACCGCGGCGTCACGCCTGTGCTGTTTGACGGCGACGAGACCAAGCCTGTCTACGAGGTGTGCCGCGAGGCGCTGGACGCCCTCAAGGCCAAGGGCCTGGTGCAAAGCGGCGACATGGTGTTGCTGACCCACGGCGACAAGATGGAAACCGTCGGCAGTACCAACACCTGCAAGGTGATGATGGTCGAGTAATCGCCCTCCTGCCCGCAACAAAAACGGCTCCCGCGGGAGCCGTTTTTTTATGGCGAAACCGCCTCAGCCGCGAAAGAGTTCCACCTTGTCGCCATCCTGCAGGCTGCCGGCGCCGCGCACCACGACTCTGTCCCCCTGCTTGAGGGCGCCGCTGACCGCCACCTGCTGGTTGTCGCCAAACAGTACGGTCACCGGCACCCGGTTCACCTTCAGCTCCTCGCCGTGCTGCTCGACCTGATAGACCACGCTCCCCTCGGTGCCAAGCACCAGGGCATCCCGCGGCAACAGCATGGTCTGCTGCTCTCCCAGCGGCAGTGCCACCCGCACCGGCGAGCCGATGATGAAGCGACCCGCCTCGGGCTTGAGGCGCAGTTCGATGAGGCGGGACTTGGGATCGGCACTGGCCGCACGCTGGTAATAGACGCCGTGGCTGCTGAGCTGCTCCCCCTCCACCCGCAGCCGGGCATTCACCTCCAGCTGCTGGGCCCAGGCGATGGGCGCCCGCAACCGGATGTCCGGCTGCTCCGGATTGACCAGCTCCAACGCCCGCTCCCCTGCATCCACATGTTCACCCGGCTGGATGAAATGCTCGTTCACCACCCCATCGAAGGGCGCAAAGATACGGCTCTTGCGCAGCTGTTCTTCAATCTGGCGCACCTGCACCCGGGCCAGCTGTTCCGCCAGCTCGGCCTGCTCCACGTCGTAACGGGCCTTGTCATACTGACTCCGGGAGGCGCTCTTCTGCTGGTGCAACCGATCGAGACGCTGGAACTCGGCCCGGGCGAAACGCAGGTTGCTCCCCTCCCTCGCCTGCTCGGCCCTCGCCTGCTCCAGCGAGAGGCGCAGAGTCGCCCCGTCGAGGCGCAGCAACTCGTCCCCCGCCTTCACCTTGCTGCCGAACTCGGCTATCCACTCCACCCGGCCGCTCACCTCGGCGCTCAGCGCGGCCTGCTGGCGGCTCGCCACAGTGCCACTCACCCAGATGCTGGCGCCCGCCTCCCCCCGAGCCACGTCCGCCAGGGTCACCATCTTGCCCTGTGCCAGTGCGGGGGCCCCGCCTGCCAGCAGCAGTGCGCCCACTACCATCCTTGTAAACATTCGTGTCATCGATGAGCTCCTTGCTCAGGCTCGCTGCCGAAGGGCTTGCGGTGCGTCGGTCCGCTCGCCCAGCCGCAGGAAGGCGGGCAGCAGGATCAGGGTAAACAGGGTGCTGCAACTCATGCCGCCGACGATGACGGTGGCCAGCCCCCGGTAGATTTCGCTGCCCTCGCTCGGGCTCAGCATCAGGGGCAACATGCCAAAGATGCTGGTGAGGCTGGTCATGGCGATGGGGCGCATCCGGCTTTGCAGGGCATCGGCCACCGCCAGCTGGCGACTCAACCCCTCCCGCTCCGCGGTGCGGGTCTGATGCACCAGCAGGATGGCATTGTTAACCACCAGCCCCAGCAGGATGACGAAGCCGATGATGGTCAGCAGGTCCATCGGCAGCGGCACCAGGAGGCCGCTCAGACGCAGCGCCAGCACGCCGCCGACCGCAGCCAGAGGCAGGGTCAGCAGCACCAGCACGGCATCCCTGATGGAGGCGAAGACTCCCCACAGCAGGATGAGCAGGATCATCACGGCAAACAGGAAGATGCTGCCTAGGTTGTCCAGCGCCTGTTGCAGGCTGTCCGCATTGCCGGCTACCTGCAGCTCGCCGCCGGCCGGCAGTATGGGTCGGATGGCGGGGAAGCTCTTGTGCTGCAGGATCTCCAGCACCTGCTCCATGCTCATGCCGTCAGGCGGCGTGATAAAGAGCTGGATGCTGCGCCGCCCGTCGGCCCGGAAGATGCTCTCCGGCCCCAGGCTGTGCTCCACCCGCAGCAGTTCGCCCAGCGGCACGATGCGCCCGGACGGCGTCGCAAGCGGCACGGCTCTGAGTTCATCCGGATTGGCCGAGCTCTGGCCCATCAGCAGGATGTCCAGCCTGTCTTCGCCGTCGAAATACTCGCCGACCCGCAGCCCGTCGCCGAAGGTCTGAATAATGGTGGGCATGGGGGTGCGATCCCAGCCCACCTCGGCGAGGCGCCTGTCTTGCGGCACCAGCCGCAACTCCGGGGCAGTGAAGTCGAGGCCGGGATCCGGCCTGATCTGGGCCCCCGGCAGGTCTTTCTGTACGATGGCCATGCTCTCGCGGGCCACCCGATAGAGCTCGGGCAGAGTGCCCCCCTGGATGAGCAACGAGATGCTGTTCTCGCTGTCAAAGCCGCCAAACAGGGAGCCCTGGCCGCCGAAGGCCCGGGTGTCCGGGATATTGGCGAACAGCTTGTCCATCAGCAGGCGCTCAAGCACCTTGATCTGGGTCTCGTCCCTGGGGCGCACCCCGATCTGGGCACCTCCCGGGTAGCGCAGGATGTAATAGTTCTTGAGGGCCGGCTCCTGCTCCCCCTTCATGTAGGGATCCAGCCTGGCAATCAGGGTATCTATCACCTCCTCTCGCTGGGCTTTAGGGTTGACCCCGGGGGTGAAGGTCATCCACACGTCGATGGCATCCCTTTTCACGTCCGGCAGGTAGTTCATCTTGGGCAGCAGCAGCCAGCTCGTCAGCACGGGCAGACTCATCATCAGGGTGATGATGGTCCAGCGCCGGCGAGGCGTCGCTGTCCAGCGGATCACGTGACGGGTGGTGCCCTGCCACAGCTTGTCGTAAGGATCGATCAGCCGCTCGCGTCCCATCCAGCGCGCCGCCACCGCCGGCAGCACGGTGACCGCCACCAGCATGGAGACGGTCACGGCGCAGGCGATGGTCAACGCGAGATCGGCAAACAGCTGGCCCTCCACGTCGTTGAGCAGCAGCACCGGCAGGAAGATGGCGACCGTGGTCAGGGTGGAGGCCACCAGCGCCGTCCACACTCGGCTGGTCCCCTCCAATGCCGCCTCCGACTTGCTGATATCCCCCGGCTCGGTGCGGCGGTAGATGCTCTCCAGCACCACAATGGCGGCATCGAGCACCATGCCCACCGCAAAGGCGATGCCAGCCAGGGAGATGACGTTGAGGGTGCGCCCCATCACCTTGAGCAAACAGAAGGTGAGCATGATGCTGATGGGGATGGCGATCGCTATCATCAGGGTCGCCTTGAGCCGGCGCAGGAAGACCCAGAGGATGGCGCAGGAGAGCAGCACGCCGAGCCCCAGGTTGGCGGTCACCATGCTCACCGCCCTGTTGATGTAGAGAGAGGCGTCGAACGACTGCTCCATATGCAGGCCGACCGGCTCCAGCACCTCGCGGTTGAGCTCGCCCACCTTGAGCTTGATCGCCTCCAGCGCCGCCAGGGCGTTGGCGCCGCTCTCCTTGAAGATCTGGGCCGCGATGGCGGTGTTGCCGTTCTGGATCCGCAGCACCGGGTTCTCCTCCCGGGCCAGCCGCACCTCGGCCACATCCCGCAGATAGATGGGCAGGCCGTCGCGCCAGTCCACCACCTTGTCTCCCAGGGTCTCCACGTCGTAGCGACCGGCGAAGCGCAGCTTGTATTCCCAGCGGCCGATGTCGAGGGTGCCGGCCGACACGTCCCAGTCGGTGCTGGCCCGACTGGCCAATACCGGGATCTCCACCCCCAGCTCGGCGGCGCGGTAGGGGTCGAAGCGGACCTGGATCTGACGCTCGTTGATCCCCTCCACCTCCACGGTGGAGACCCCGGGGATCCGCTCAAGCTCAGGCTTGACCCTCGCCTCGATCAGCGCCTGATGATCGTCGATCAAGCCCTTGGCGCCGGGCAGCTGCTGGATGAAGAAGAAGGTGAGGGTATCGTTGCTGCTGTAGTTGTTGACGTAGGGGCCGTCGATGTTGTCCGGCAGGCCGGAGACCCGGTTCAGCCGCGAGATGACGTCGAGCTGGGCACGCTGCATGTCGGTGCCGAGGGCGAACTCCATGTTGATCTCGGTGAAGCCGGGGTAGCTGTTGCTGCCGATGCTTTTCAGCCCCTGCACCCCCTGCATCTCCTGCTCGATGGGGTCGGTGACCTCCGACTCCATCTCCTGGGGCGAGGCGGATCGCCAGCTCACCGAGATGTTGAGGTGGGGACGGTCTATGTCGGGGAACAGCTGGACAGGCAGCCCCCGGATGCTGAGCAGGCCCAGCAAAAAGATCAGCACGACCGAGACCGCCACCCAGATGGGGCGTTCGATCGCCGTTTTGGCGAGGTTCATTCACTCTTCCTGAGTTGTTGTTATCGGCCATTCCAGTGGCCTTGCTTCCTGCCCCAAGGGTGGGGGCCATTGCATTAAACTGGAATTAATCCAGGTTGTAAATGCCTGGTTAAACAACAAAAAAACCGGCCACTTGGGCCGGTTTTCCATTCACTGTCGGGATTAGGCAGCGTGCACAACCGGGTTCGGTTGAGACAAGCCCTCCAGCTCGCCAGGAGCGAAGTTGTCCACCTGGATTGCCTCGTAACGCAGGGCATCGGCGGCCAGCAGCCTGTCGGCCTCCTCCTTGCCAAGGATGGATTGGGACAGGGCCGCCTCCACCAGTTCCGGCAGTGCCATCTTGCGAGGCAGCCTGCCCTCCTTCTGGGCCTGCACCAGCTTCTTCTCGATGGGCTGGACGGCGACCATGGCCTGGAAGGCGCGCTCCATCAGGCCGACCGGATCCGCCTCGTCCTTGCCGACGTAGCAAAGCGCGGTCAGACGGTCGCGGAACTCGCCCGGTGTCATCATGGCCAGGCAGATGGCGTGGCAGCGGTCATCGGACGGCATCTTGTAACCCACGCCGAACGGGAAGACCACGCGCTTGAGTACGGCGCCCACCACCTTGTTCGGGAAGTTCTGGAAGAAGCCCTCGAACGCCTTGCCAATCAGGTAGAGGTTGCGCTCCACCGCGTACTGCACGAACGGCAGATCCGAGACCATGCGGCCCTGATCCTCGTAGTGCTTGAGGGTGGCGGAGGCCAGGTAGAGGTGGCTCAGCACGTCACCCAGACGGGCGGAGATCATCTCCTTGCGCTTGAGATCGCCACCCAGCATCAGCATGGAGACGTCGGCACACAGGGCCAGCCCCTTGCTCATACGGGAGAGCTGCTTGTAGTAGCGGGCGGTTTCGCCGGCCACCGGGGCGCTGTTGAACTGACCCAGGGTCAGCCCCTGGAACAGGGAGCCGAAGAAGTTGCCGGTGCCAAAGGCAATGTGCTTCATCAGCAGGGCGTCGAACTTCTCGAGACCGCGCTCCACGTCGGTGTCGGCAGCCGCTTCCAGCTCAGCAAACACGTACGGATGACAGCGGGTGGCCCCTTGCCCGAAGATCATCAGGTTGCGGGTCAGGATGTTGGCCCCTTCCACCGTGATGGCCACCGGAATGCCCATGTAGGCGTAGCCGGTGTAGTTTTTCGGGCCCAGCTGGATGGCGCGACCGGCATGGATATCCATGGAGTCGTCCATCACCTGGCGAGCCATCTCGGTCATGTGGTACTTGGAGATGGCGGTGACGATGGCCGGTGCCTGGCCGAGATCCAGGGAGCCTGCGGTCATGCGACGGGCCCCTTCCAGCTGATAGGTGAGGCCGCCGATGCGAGCCAGCGCTTCCTGAACCCCTTCAAACTTGCCGATGGACATGCCGAACTGCTTGCGCACGTAGGAGTAAGCCCCCACGGTGCGGCTCGCCATGTGGCCACAGGCGGTACCGAGCGCAGGCAGCGAGATGCCGCGACCGGCGGAGAGGCATTCGACCAGCATGCGCCAGCCGCGACCGGCGTAATCCGGGCCGCCGATGATCCAGTCGAGCGGAATGAACACGTCCTTGCCGAAGGTCGGGCCGTTCAGGAACGCCAGCCCCATGGGGTAGTGGCGATCGCCGACGCGCACGCCCGGGTGACTGGTGGGGATGAGCGCACAGGTGATGCCGATCTCTTCCTTGTCCCCCAGCAGTTTTTCCGGGTCATAGAGCTTGAACGCCAGCCCCAGCACGGTGGCGCGCGGCGCCAGGGTGATGTAGCGCTTGTTCCAGTTCAGGCGGATGCCGAGCACTTCCTCACCCTTGTGCATCCCCTTGCAGACGATCCCCTTGTCCGGGATGGCGCCCGCGTCGGAGCCCGCTTCCGGACCGGTCAGGGCGAAGCAGGGTACTTCCTTGCCGTTGGCCAGCCCCGGCAGCCAGAAGTCCTTCTGGGCCTGGGTGCCGTAGTGCATCAACAGCTCGCCGGGGCCTAAGGAGTTCGGCACCATGACGGTGACCGCCACGCTCAGACTCTTGGTGGCAATGCGGGTGACGATGGTGGAGTTGGCGATGGCCGAGAACTCGCGGCCGCCGTAGGATTTCGGGATGATCAGGGAGAAGAAGCCTTCCTTCTTCAGATAGTCCCAGACCGGCTCCGGCAGGTCTTTGGTTTCGTTGACGATCTTGAAGTCGTCGACCATGGCGAGCAGGGTTTCGACCTGGTTGTCGATGAACGCCTGCTCCTCCGCGCTCAGCTCGGCCTTGCCGTAACCGTGCAGTTTTTTCCAGTCCGGGTTGCCGCGAAACAGCTCCCCGTCCCACCAGACGGAGCCGGCCTCCATGGCCTCCCGCTCGGTGGCTGACAGGGGTGGCAGTATCTTCTTGAAGATGCCAAACACCGGGCGGGTCACCACCTTTTTACGGATGGAGGGTACGCCGAGCACCACGGCTATCGCCAGCACCAGCAGGACAAGCAATGTGATCATACCGAAGTTCCTTCTATTTCACTGTTTCCGTTGATTTATTGTTGGTATTACACGGCCAGGGAGAGCCTGGTCGACTCCACGGGCGCCCCGACACCGGACGCCAGATAGGGAATAACGTTGCGCACCAGCCCTTCCACATCGAGCTGCTGGCCAAAATCGGCCTGGGCGATGTCACGCAGGGCATCGGCGGAGGCCATGGTGAACACGACGGTGCCCAGGGTGAAGTGCAGGCGCCAGAAGAGATCCGCCGGCGACAAGTCCGGATTGGCCTTGGAGATGGCCTGGGTGATCCCGTGCAGGGTCGTACCGTAGTGGGTCGTGATGAAACGGCGCAGGTGGCCCTGGCTGTCGATGTAGCCGCGTCCCAGCAGCTGCATGAAGAGCGCAGGCCCGTTGGCCCGCACCGCCACCAGCTTCATCAGGGGATCGACAAAGCTCTCGAACACCTGCAGCAGGGTCAGCTGATCCTGCGCCATCAGGGTCTGCAGACGCGTATCCAGGGCCGGCATGAACAGGCTCAGGTAGCGATCGAGCACCGCCTGGATCAGCTCCTTCTTGGAGCCGAAGTGGTAGTTGACGGACGCCAGGTTGACCTCGGCTTCGCTGGTGATCAGACGCAACGAGGTATCGGCGAACCCCCGCTCGGCAAACAGCACCTCGGCGGCATCGAGAATACGGTTCTTGGTATCGATTTTACTCACAGGACACCTCACTTAAACGAATGTTTAAAAAGTACGTTTCACACTCAGTGATGTCAAGAGAATGTGAACGGGTGTTGATGGAATGTTTTTAATCAAAAAAGGGAACAAGAGGGGAACTTCGCGACCAGACCGGACTCTATATCTATGCCACTGCAATTAAACATTAAGTCTCGCCCAACCTGCTTCATGCTAGTTGGGCATTTTTTTACCCTGCAGCGACCCGATGCGTCGACAGACAAGCAAAAAAAAAACCGTCGCAGGGGCGACGGTGGGGAAAATCGGGTCGAACCATCCAATGTCAACCCATCGATGGGAGTTCAGGCTGCATCGACCAGGCCATGGTCGCAGACAAAGGTGGTCAGACTTTGTCAGTACTGGCGCAATTTGTGACAAAGTATGACAGCCAGCCACATGGCCCGACTCGGCCAATCTTGCTATGCTGACGCCTCATGCCAGAGGGGAGAGAAGATGAAGTACACGGTCGATACCCACACGCACACCGTCGCCAGCACCCACGCCTACAGCACCATCCACGACTACCTGCCCATCGCCAAAGCCAAGGGGATCAAACTCTTCGCCACCACGGATCACGGCCCCGACATGGCCGATGCCCCTCACTACTGGCATTTCGTCAATCTGCACGTCCTGCCCAGGGTGGTGGACGGGGTCGGCATCCTGCGCGGCATCGAGGCCAACATCAAGAATATCGACGGTGAAATAGACTTCCCCGAGCGCTACGAGTCGCGGCTCGACATGATCATGGCGGGCTTCCACGAACCGGTGTTTCCTCCCTGCGATCGGGCGACCCACACCCAGGCCATGATCAACGCCATCAAGAGCGGTCGGGTCGACATGATAAGCCACCCGGGCAACCCCGCCTTCCCCATCGATATCCAGGCGGTGGTCAGGGCGGCAGCCGAATACCGGGTCGCACTGGAGGTCAACAACTCCTCGTTCAGCCACTCCCGTGCGGGCAGCGAGGCCAACTGCCGCGCCATCGTCGAGGCGGCACGCGATCTGGGCGCCTACCTCACCTTCGGCTCCGACTCCCACGTGGCCTTCAGCCTGGGAGACTTTGACTACTGCCACCGGCTGGTGACCGAGGCCGGCTTCCCCGAGGAGCGGATACTCGCGCGCTCCCCCCGTGCCCTGCTCGATTTCCTGGAGAGTCGTGGCCGCGCCCATATCCCGGAGTTCGTCGATCTCTAAAGACCGCTAACATCATGAGCCAACTCATAAAATTGAAGCAGCTCAATTGACTTGTCAGCCCTTTTTCACGACTCTGAAGTTCACGAAGCCGGTATAGCTCAGTTGGTAGAGCAGCGCATTCGTAATGCGAAGGTCGCAGGTTCGACTCCTGTTTCCGGCACCAGATAGACGAAGGGTTGGCCTCATCGCGAGGCCAACCCTTCTTGTTTTCAGTCGTCCTGCCCCCGGGAGCCGGGCAACACTACCCCTATGGCGCATCACCCCATGGCGTGCAAGGCACACTCGACGCGTCAGGGCTCTCCTCATAGACCACATGCTGATGACGCCCGGCGCGCTTGGCCTCATACAGCGCCTTGTCGGCCTGCTCGCAGAGCTGCTCCAGGGTCTTGCCAAACTTCCATGGTGCGATCCCGATGCTCAGGGTGACATGGCTCGCCGTCTCCGAGGCTTCATGTTTCAGCCCCATCGTCATCATCCGCTCGCGGATCCGGGTCGCCACTCGCTGCGCCCCGTCGGCATCGGTGGCGTCCAGAAAGACGATGAACTCCTCCCCGCCATAGCGCCCGACGAAGTCGATGTCCTCGCGCACGCAGGATTGCAGACAGCCGGCCACCTTCTGCAGGCAGCGATCACCGGCCGGATGACCGTAACGATCGTTGTATTTCTTGAAGTGGTCCACATCGATCATCAGCACGGCCGCGGCCTCGCTGCTCTCTTTCTTGCGCGCAAGTTTATTGCCGGCACAGGAGAAGAATGCCTGTCGATTGGGAATGGACAACAGGGCATCCATATTCAGCGAGTGGATCAGTTTTTTTGTCAGTTTGAAGTTGTTGTACTCTATCTGGGCAATAAAGCCGATGGCGCGACGCACGGCATAAAATATCATGGCAATGAATGACATCAGAAACCCAATGACCAGAATGGACATGGCAATACTGACAGAATGGTTACCCAACATCTGGTTCAATACCAGACAGAGCAGCATCACCATGCTGAAATGGGGAATGACCAGTATGGCCCCAATATAGCTTATCGGGATCAAGACAATCAGCGCGGGTTGAATGGAGAGGATCACGGTCGCATCATGGATGACCTGATGCTGGTAATATGACAAGACCGCCAGCCAGACCATGGTGAACACATAGGTGCAGGTAATGAAGTACCGTTGAAATGCCTTGTCTGTGTGGGTACTGCTGTGTTTATTGCCGAAACACAGGGAGGGGTACACCATGAACAGAGAATAAGAGACTAGCATGGCGACCATGATATATCTGTCATAGTGAAAATCGAACATGCCGGTGAACAGCGGTGCCTCAAAATGCGCATAATCAAGCGCCGTGACATAGATGATGCGAAGCAACACCACCAGCAATATCATCAGATTGGAGGCCACAAAGATCTGCATGCCTTTTCGAGACATGCCGGTAATATGTTTGACCAGAAAATCATGTTGTTGCAGCGATACCTCATCAGACAGGATGGTCGATGAGATCAGCGAGGTATCGGATTTTTCCAAGGCATTAAAAAATCGATTCTGAGCCATTTAACTCGTTCCTTCCAATCAAGAGGATCCTGTTCGTCACATCATCGTCTGTCGGTGCTGCCACCACGGTACCAGATCCCGGGCAGGGAGTGCCGGGGAGAAGTAGAACCCCTGCAGACTGTGGCATCCCATCTCCCTGAGCATCTGGATCTGCTCCTGCGTCTCCACCCCTTCGGCCACGGTATGCATGTCCAGGTCACTGGCCATCCCCAACGACAGGTGCACGGCCGAGCGGTAACGGGCATCCTTCTGCATGTTGGCGACGAAAACCCGATCAATCTTCAGCGTGGATACCGGGCTCTGGACCAGATGCAGCAAGGACGCATGACCCGTACCAAAGTCATCGATGGCCAGCTCGACACCGTGCAGGCGCAGGCGGGACGCCGTCTCCAGCAGGCTGGGCAGATCGCCGTAATCCTCGGTTTCGGTAATTTCCAGGCACAGAAGGCGCCCGGGCAACCCGTGGTATTCCAGCAGCGCGATCACGCGGTCGGCAAAGGTCGCCTTCGTCAAGGCCGACGGGGGAACGTTGACCGAGACCTGTATCTCCATGCCTAGCGCCAGCCACTGCCGGCAGTGCGCGATGGATTGCCCGAGCATCTGCCAGCTGAGTTCCGCCATCAGGTGGTGTCGCTGCAGGGGCTCGATGAAGCAGGCTGGCGACAGGGTACCACGGGTTGGATGCTCCCAGCGGGCAAGCGCCTCGACCCCCGTCAGCACACCGGTGTCAGCCTCGACTTGCGGCTGGAAATAGGCCTCGAATTGCTGCTCATCCAGTGCCTGCTGTAATTCCTGTCGATTGGGGCTAAACGCATGGGGTTCTGTATGCGGCGTTGTCAACGGCTTGGGTAGATGCCCCAGCTGCTCCTGAAGTTGCTGTCTGCTGACGGGTTTTTGCAGCGAATGGCACACAGTGACCCCTTCGAGCGCAGCCATCTGCACCACGGCATGGAGCACATCCGCACTGGCCGCACTGACCAGCAGCACGGGGCAAGGTGCCTCCCATTGCGCGAGTGAGCGCAAGAAGCTGACCCCGTCCATGCCTGGCATGTTCAAGTCACAGATCAGCACATCCGGCATCCCCTGTTGCCTGATGATGTCGAGCGCCGCCAGACCATCCCGGACTTTATTAATGGTATCGGCCAGTGGCCTGCACAGCTCATGTAACCAGTCGAGCTGGAAGGGTTCATCTTCAATTATCAGCAAATTTGAAAGTGTGCTCATCATTTACCTCATGAACCATCACCTCTTTACACTCTCGCCAATAAATCAATATTTTCGCGGATATTGGAATGAGTCACTTTATATTCTATAGAGATGATTATTGACGTTGAATATACATAGTCGTCACAGTCTTTAATGGAGCGGCACCAGGCCTGAATGCATCACCTTGCAGGTGTATTCTGGTGCTGACAGAAATGCCTCCCGCGGCAATTTGTATCAAAAATATGTCAAGACAGCTGTTTACACATCCATTTATTTGTCTATTACCCCCTCTCTTTAATCCATTTGTTATTTTCGTCTTGATAAGAGGGTCTGCATTGGAGTTTGTATTTTAATCAGAAGGGATGGGTAAGTCTGTTCCCTAAAGAACAGACCTTGCCGCCGAATCGCCATAGGATAATAAGTGAACAGATTGTCCCCTCTGGCTGATATGTCCCGGGTCGGCTCCCACCGCTATTTCCTCGAATGGAGATCGCCTCTGACAATGCAGTGACAGCATGAGGCTCGTAAAAAGACCCACGATTGTTCAGCATCACTATGACAAGCAGCGAGGTTTATTATGAACGCATACCAATTTGAACAGACCCATGGGGTTTCACAGCACCATTTGAATCAGGATTATGTGCTCGAACTGCTTGCCGACGACCTTGCGCTCGTGCAGTCACTGCTGACGAACTACCTGCAGATGAGTCCCGACGAGATGGCAGGCCTGAAGCTGGCCATCGAGGCGGCGGATACCGCCCTGATCAAACAACACGCTCACCGTCTGCGCGGCCTGCTGCGCTACTTCGGAGCCCAGGACCTGGAAGACATGCTGCTTGAGATGGAAGTCACCGATGCCGCCACCGAGCACGGGGAACTGCAAGTCAGCTATCAGTTGTTCACCGAGGCCGCCCGGATACTGACGCAGGAGGTCCAGGCATGGCTCGACCGCCTCGCGCCCTCCTCGACTTGCAGTGAAGACGACAGACGCGCCCTTGCCTGTGACAGTGCTTGACAACTTCCCCTTTGCGGCTCATCAAATGGAACCTTCAGGGACATTTCATCGAGGAGTCGCATCCATGGATCGCCATGCCCGGCCGCAGTCTGACGAGATCCGGTGGCCTTGCTCGCTGCCGGCCAGCACCCAGGCACAACTGCTGAAGATCGCCCGCCACTACGATCCTGCCCAGCTCGGAGGAAACCTCCCCGGCGTGCTCTATGTGGCGTCAGGTTGCCTCATCGGCTATGCCACCCACGCCGGCATGGAGAACTCGCTGGGCCTCATCTTCGGGCGCGGCAGCTGGTTTGGCACCCAGTACATTCACAACCCGACCTACACGCCGGTCGAGTTTTTCGAACCCCTGTTACCCACCGAACTCATCCTGTTCCCGAAAGAGGAGCTCGAGCCCCTGCTGGAGCAGGATCCCCATCTCTACAAGTTCCTGTTCTATATCGCCCAGTACATGGGCCGCCTTGCGATCCAGATGGGGAGCAACAGTCTGTACTGCCTGACCACCCGCACCGTCTATGTGCTGCTGGAGCTGGCGACCAAGCATGCCCTGGCCAACGATCGCGAGCCCAGCCTCGAGATCACCCAGCAGACCCTGAGCCGGATCATCGGCATCAGCCGCCCCCGCCTCAACGAAGTGCTCAAGCAGCTTGCCGCAGCCGGTGAACTGCGCCTGGGCAGGGGCGAAATCACCTTGCTGGACATGGCCGCCCTCAAGACCCGGCTCCCCCCGCTCGGCTTCACCTACCACGACCCCGCACCACACACGGCGCAGGAGGATGCCGGGGCCCGGCTCCCCTCCCCCTGAGCCCGTGGATGACCAGCATCCGGCAGGCAACGCCTGACCTGCCCCCTCACCGCGAGAAGGGCAGCCTCTCTTCCCGCCATAAAAAAGGGGCGAACCCTGTGGTTCGCCCCTGATGTTTGTTACGTCAACCCCGACGGGTCAACCCTGTTTGTCAGATGCCGGCTCTGCATCCTTCGGCGCCTGCCAGCCGCCGCCGACCGCCTTGTAGAGCGCGACCTGGTTGCCAAGCTGGGCCAGCCGGGTGCTAATCAGCCCCTGCTTGGCACTGAACAGGGAGCGCTGGGCATCGAGTCGGGTGAGGTAGCTGTCCACCCCCTGCTCGTAGCGCACCTCCGCCAGCTTGAAGTAGGTCTGGTTGGCGTCCACCAGTGCCTGCTGCGCCTGCAGCTGCTGCTCGTAGTCCGCCTGGGCACCAAGGGCATCGGCCACCTCCTTGAAGGCGGTCTGGATGCTCTTCTCGTAGCTGGCCACCGCCTGTTTGGTACTCACCTCGGCCACGTCCAGATCCGCGATGCGTTTGCCACCGTCGAAGATGGGCAGGCTTATCTGGGGCATGAAGGTCCAGGTGCCGGTGCCACCGTCAAACAGGCCGCTCAGCTGGTTGCTGGCGGTGCCCGCCGTCGCGGTGAGCGAGATGGTCGGGAAGAAGGCAGCCCGCGCCGCGCCGATATTGGCGTTGGCCGCCTTCAGGCTGTGCTCCGCCGCCAGGATGTCGGGGCGTTGTTGCAGCAGGCTGGAGGGGGCACCCACCGGGATCGTGGCCAGTTGCACCTCGGCCAGGGTCGCCGGTTGTCCGTCCAGCACCGGTGCCTCGGTGCCGAGCAGCAGGGCCAGGCCGTTTCTGTCCTGTTTCACCTGCCGCTGGTACTGGGCCTGGCTGACCCTGGCACTCTCCAGCGCGGTACGGCTCTGGGCCAGCTCCATCTCGGAGGCGGCCCCCAGCCGGTACTTGTGCTCGGTCAGGGCATAGCTCTCCTGCTCGGTCGCAAGCGTCGCCTGGCTCAGGGCCAGCAGCTCCTGATCCGCCAGCAGGGTGAAATAGGCGTTCGCCACCGAGGCCACCAGGGCGATCTGGGTGCTGCGCTGGGTCTCGATTTGCGCCAGGTAGGTTTCCAGTGCCTGATCTTTCAGGCTCTGGATCCGGCCAAACAGATCCAGTTCATAGGCAGTGATGCCGATGTCGGCACCGTACTGGCTGCTGATGGTGCCCTGCCCCGTGCTGCTGAGATAGTCGGATCCCTGCTGGCGGGTGCCGCTGCCACTGACGGCCAGGGTCGGCAGCTGGGCCGCCCGCTGGATCCGGTATTGCGCCTCATAGGCCTCGACATTGAGGGCAGCGAGGCGCAGATCCCGGTTGTTCTCGAGGGCCGTGCCAATCAGCTTTTGCAGCGCCGGATCGAGGAACTGCTCGCGCCAGGGGGCAAGCTCCCCCTTAGTGGCCAGATTGTCTTGCCAGGAGGCCCCTTGCGGCAGCTCGGGTCGCTGGTAGTCGGGGGCCATGGAACAGCCCCCCAGTATCAGGGTCACGCCGAGGGCAATCAGGGTCTTAGTCATGTTTGATCTCCTTGGCGTGGGCAATGCGCTCCTCGGCGCTATGGTGCTCGGTGAAGTACCGCATCACCAGCACGAAGAACAGCGGTACGAAGAAGATGGCGAGCACGGTGGCGCTGATCATCCCCCCCATCACGCCGGTACCGATGGCGTTGCGGCTGCTGGCGCCGGCACCGGTACTGATCACCAGGGGCAGTACGCCCAGGATGAAGGCGAGCGAGGTCATCAGGATGGGGCGCAGACGCTGACGCGAGGCCTCCACCACGGCTTCCCCGAGCTTCATCCCCTTGTCGTGCAGCTCCTTGGCAAACTCGACGATCAGGATGGCGTTCTTGGCCGACAGACCTATGGTGGTGAGCAGGCCCACCTGGAAGTAGACGTCGTTCTCCAGCCCGCGCAGGGTCGCGGCCAGAATGGCCCCCAGCACCCCGAGCGGCACCACCAGCATGACCGAGAACGGAATGCTCCAGCTCTCGTAGAGGGCCGCCAGACAGAGGAAGACCACCAGCAGCGAGATGGCGTAGAGGGCCGGCGCCTGGGAACCCGCCTGACGCTCCTGGAAGGAGAGACCGGTCCACTCGATGCCGATGCCTTCCGGCAGCTGTTTCACCATCTCCTCGATGGCGGCCATGGCGTCACCCGTACTCTTGCCCGGCGCCGCCTCACCGACGATCTCCATGGCGGAGACGCCGTTGTAACGCTCGAGGCGGGGCGAGCCGAAGCTCCACTCGGTGCTGGCGAACGCGGAGAAGGGCACCATCTGGCCTGCGCTGTTGCGCACGTACCACAGCTTGAGATCCTCCGGGCTCATCCGGAACGGCGCATCCGCCTGCAGATAGACCTTCTTGACCCGGCCTCTGTCGACGAAGTCGTTCACGTAGGACGAGCCCCAGGCTGCGGACAGGGTGTTGTTGATGTCGGAGATGGAGAGCCCCTGGGCAAGTGCCTTCTCGTAGTCGATCTTGATGTCGAGCTGGGGCGTGTCTTCCATCCCGTTCGGGCGTACCCGTACCAGGTTGGGATCCTGCGCCGCCATGCCGAGCAGCTGGTTGCGCGCCGCCATCAGCTTCTCGTGACCCAGACCGCCACGATCCTGCAGATAGAAGTCAAAGCCGGTGGCCGTCCCCAGCTCCGGGATGGGAGGCAGGTTGAAGGCGAAGACCTGGGCTTCCTTGATGCTGAACAGGAAGCCCATGGCGCGGCCGATGATGGCGTTGGCGCTGCGATCTTCCCCCTTGCGCTCGCTCCAGTCCTTGAGCTTGATGAAGGCCATGCCGCTGTTCTGACCGCTACCGGCGAAGCTGAAGCCCGCCACCGTCAGCACGGAGTCGACGTTCTCCTTCTCGTTCTCGAGGAAGTAGTCGCGCATCTCGGCGAGCACCACTTCGGTACGCTCCTTGGTGGCGCCGACCGGCAGCTGCACCATGGACATGATGACCCCCTGATCCTCTTCCGGCAGGAAGGAGGTGGGCAGGCGCATGAAGAGCACCGCCAGCACGCCCAGCATGGCCAGGTATATGATGCTGTAGCGGGTTCCCTGCTTGATCACCTTGCGCACGCCGTTCTGGTAACGGTTGGCATTGGTGTCGAAGAAGCGGTTGAACCAGCCGAAGAAGCCGCGCTGGGCACCGAATTCACCGTGCTTCATGGGCTTGAGCAGGGTGGCACAGAGCGCCGGGGTCAGGATCAGGGCCACCAGCACAGAGAGCACCATGGCCGAGACGATGGTGAGGGAGAACTGGCGATAGATGGCACCGGTCGAGCCGCCGAAGAAGGCCATCGGCACGAACACTGCCGAGAGCACCAGGGCAATGCCCACCAGGGCGCCGGTGATCTGGGTCATGGACTTGCGGGTCGCCTCGAGGGGAGAGAGATCCTCCTCGCTCATCAGACGCTCCACGTTCTCCACCACCACGATGGCGTCATCCACCAGCAAACCGATGGCCAGCACCAGGCCGAACATGGTCAGGGTGTTGATGGAGAAGCCGAACGCCGCCATGACGCCGAAAGTACCGAGCAGCACCACGGGCACGGCGATGGTCGGGATCAGGGTC
>ENA-OWLM01000268-OWLM01000268.1-metagenome-genome-assembly--contig:-NODE-268-length-20217-cov-3.979417_pt1 | contig 20217 bp, 18 predicted proteins | sample MGYA00245349_ERZ651102 | MGnify/ENA primary metagenome ERZ651102 (study PRJEB26857, sample SAMEA4031759) | metagenome | biome: human; feature: oral; material: saliva | place: Philippines | collected 2014... | reverse complement strand
CCCGCTTCCCGCATGCGCAACACCTATATAGAGCCGGGCCACCACAGCCTGGACGAGATGCTGGCGACGGTGGAGCACGGCATCTATGCCAAGCGGATGGGGGGCGGCTCGGTACAGCCCGGTACCGGCGAGTTCAACTTCAACGTGCAGGAGGCCTACCTTATCGAGGGGGGTAAAATAACCAAACCGCTGAAGTCGGCCACCCTGATCGGCACCGGTCCGCAGGTGCTCAAGGAGATCTCCATGGTGGGGCGCGATCTGGCCCTCTCCGCCGGCATGTGCGGCTCGGTCTCCGGCTCCATTCCCGCCTCGGTCGGCCAGCCGCCGCTCAAGGTTGACAGCATCCTGGTGGGAGGAAACGCCTGATGAGCCAGCTCTACATGAACCAACTGCTCACCCGCCTGCTGGACAAGGTCGCCGATCTGGGTGCCGAGGCGGACGTCATCGCGAACCAGGACAAGGCCTTCTCCCTCAAGGCCGACAAGGGGGAGCTCAGCGAATACAAGGTCACCAGCAGCCAGCAGATCGGCATTCGCCTGATAAAGGAAGGCCGGGTCGGCATCGCCTACTCGGAGTCTCTGGATGCATCGGCGCTGGACGCCATGGTGCAGGATGCGCTCGATGCCAGCCGCTTCGCCAAGGTGGACCCGGATCAGACCATCGCCGTGCAGCAGAGCCGGCTCACCACCGACTGCGCCGAGATCAACCAGCCCGACACCACGCCAGTGGAGGAGAAGATCGCCCTTGCCCTTCGCCTCGAATCGGACATGCTGGCCCTACCGGACGTGACCGGCGCCCCCTACAACGGCTTCTTCGAAGGGGAGAGCCGCCTCTGGCTCGCCAACAGCCAGGGCACCTTCTGCGAGCATCAGGAATTCAGCGTCGGTTGCCACAGCTCGGCCCTCATCGAGCGGGACGGCCGCCAGTCCATGCACTATCAGGGGCAATATGGCCGTCGTTTCGATGAGCTGGCAAGCCAGCCCCTCATCCGCCAGATCCACGCCGTGGCCGATGGCCTGCTGATGGGTGAGGCGGTGCCGAGCGGTCGCTACAGCGTCATCTTCAGCACCAACTGTCTGGCCAGCCTGTTCGGCTGCTTCCAGTCGGTGCTGTCGGGCAAGTGGGCCCAGCAGGGGATCAACCCCTGGCGCGACAAGCTCGGCCAGTGCGTGGCGTCCCGCTGGCTCACCCTGGAGAGCCGGGTCCATATGCCGGAGGGGATGAAGATCAAGGCCTTCGACGGTGAAGGAGCCCCGACGTCGGATCTGCTGCTCATCGGTGAGGGGGAGCTCAAGACCCTGCTGCACAACAGCGCCACCGCCCGCCACTTCGGCGTGGCCGGCAACGGCTCGGCGGCGCGCAGCGCCCGCAGTGCGCTGGATGTCAGCCCGCGCCACCTGGTGTTCGGACTCGGCCCCCACAGCGAGTGTGAGGTGCAGGGTGGCGAGTACCTGGAGCTGGTCAAGCTCGACGGCCTGCACTCCGGCGCCGACGCGGTGAGCGGCGACTTCTCGTTCGGCGCCTCCGGCTTCCTGTGCCGGGATGGCGAGCGCGTGGCACCGGTGCGCGGCATCACGGTGGCGGGCAACTTCTACCGCCTGCTCGGCGAGCTGGAAGCGGTCGGCGACTTGCTGCACCACGACGATGGCAAGAGCTTCTATGCGCCGCTAATCCGCTTCGGCGGATTGAGCATCGCCGGCAAGTAACTGTATATCGAGGGAAAAAACCTCCAGTTCCCCACCCGAAAGCGGCGCCATCAGGCGCCGCTTTTTTAGCTCTGGCGCCCCTCATGGGCCGCTCCTAACCTCTAAGAAGCTGTCTACGACCTGCTGCGAGAGGCCGTCAGCAAGGAACAGAGCCGCCGGTCGCATCGGCCGGCACATGCAGGAGATCATCAAGATGGACAATACCCTGGTCTGGGCCGACATTCCGACACGGGATCTGGATCGTGCCATGGACTTCTACTCTGCCCTGCTCGATGTGCAGGTCACCCCCATCCAGGAGGAAGAGATGCGCTTCGCCATGTTGCGCCACGATGGCAACAACGCGGCGGCCTGCCTCGGCCCCATGGACAAGTACCACCAGCCCGGCGGCGCCGGCCCCCTCATCTACCTCGCCCTGGGCGATCGGCTGCAAGAGGCGGAGCAGCTGGTCCCCCACCTCGGCGGGCGCGTGCTGGAGCCTCTGCACAGCATCGGCAGCGGCCATGGCTCACGGGTCATCATCGAAGATACCGAAGGGAACTGGCTGGCCCTCTATGCCCCGCCAGCCCCCTAGGAAACACGCAGACACGACAACGGCGACCAGAGGGTCGCCGTTGTTCATTAATAACCCTTCCGGGCCATCACGTCTGTGGATTGAGGCGGGTCGGCATGCCGGTACGCTGTTCCAGCACCTGCTTGACCACGTTGGAGTCAGAGTCGGCGTGAGCGATGAAGCGGGTCGTGGCCTGGGTCATGGGCAGGGGGACGGCGGCGGTGGAGTTAAACTCCTCCTCGGTGCGCGACAGCGGCTCGTGCACCTCCATGTAGCGGCTGCCATCCGGCTCTACCGTGGTCTTGATCGGCTGGTTGACGAACTGGACGCGGGTACCGACAGGCACGTTGTCAAACAGGTACTTGATGTCGTCGGCGCGCAGACGCACGCAGCCGCTGCTCACCCGCAGACCAATGCCGAAGGTGGCGTTGGTGCCGTGGATGGCGTAGAGGTTGCCGATATAGAGGGCATGCAGACCCATGGGGTTGTCCGGGCCGGCCGGCCAGACCGCAGGCAGGGTCTTGCCCTGGGCGGCATAACGGCGACGGATGTTCTCGGTCGGGGTCCAGGTCGGGTTGGCACGCTTGCGCTCCACCTTGGTGATCCAGTTCTCCGGGGTGTTCACCCCCAGCTGGCCGATGCCGATGGGCAACACCTGCACCACGTTCTTGCCCTTGGGGTAGTAGTAGAGACGCATCTCGGCCACGTTGATGACGATCCCTTCGCGGGGCGCATTCGGCAGGATCAGCTGATGGGGGATGATCAGCTTGCTGCCCGGGGTGGGCAGATAGGGGTCAACGCCCGGGTTGGCCTCCATGATGTTGGTCAGGCCCAGCTGGAAGTCAGAGGCGATCTGCTCCAGCGGACGGTTGTCCGCAGGCACCACGTACTCCTGGTTCTCGCCGATCAGGCGGCTGTTGGCGGCGGGCAGCGCGTATTCAACGGCGGCAGCCTGCTGGCTGACCAGGGTCAGAGTGCAAATAAGGGCCGAAGCGGCAATGCGAAGGGGATTCATAAAATTCCTGTATGGTTTCCTGTACCTGTGGGCCTTTGGCCTGCTCATCCTCGGTCGCTCTTGTGACGTGTCACCCGAGCCCAATCACCGAGCGCGCATTCTTTCCCGAGTAGGGCAAAATTTCAACTTGGAGATGGACTTTTTCGCGGAAAAGATCCATTCCTTCGCCAACTCTCGGGCATCCCGGGTAGATGGCACCCTAGCATCCACAGTCTGAGCGTAAAATGAACATGTCGGCGGCCTGATAGCCCCACCCCAAATTGCATGATGCTGCGGTCGCGAGTACAATCTCGCACCCCGTATCTCCAGAGTATCGAGCCATCTCCTGCTCTGGGTGCACTCCATCGGGTGGCCCTGCGGCGAGTACGGTCGCACCCAGTCCGATGAACCCTTACGACGCCATCAGGTGGCGCCGTCCTGATTTGCAATCAGATAGAAGAGTCCAACATGTTCAGACCAGAATTGCTCTCCCCCGCCGGGACCCTCAAGAACATGCGTTACGCCTATGCCTATGGCGCCGACGCCGTCTATGCGGGCCAACCCCGCTACAGTCTGCGGGTACGCAACAACGAATTCGATCACGAGAACCTGCAACTCGGCATCAACGAGGCCCATGCGCTGGGCAAGCAGTTCTACGTGGTGGCCAACATCCAGCCCCACAACTCCAAGCTCAAGACCTTCATCCGCGACATGCGCCCCGTGGTGGAGATGAAGCCGGACGCGCTGATCATGTCCGACCCCGGTCTCATCATGATGATGCGCGAAGCCTTCCCCGACATGCCCATCCACCTCTCGGTGCAGGCCAACGCGGTCAACTGGGCCACGGTGAAGTTCTGGCATCAGATGGGCCTGACCCGGGCCATCCTCTCCCGCGAGCTCTCCCTGGACGAGATCGAGGAAATCCGCATGCAGGTGCCGGAGATGGAGCTGGAAGTCTTCGTCCACGGGGCGCTGTGCATGGCCTACTCCGGCCGCTGCCTGCTCTCCGGCTACATCAACAAGCGCGACCCCAACCAGGGCACCTGCACCAACTCCTGCCGCTGGGAGTACAAGGTGCACGAGGGCAAGGAAGACGACGTGGGCCAGATCGTTCACCGTCAGGAGCCCATCGCCGTGCAGAAGGTCGACCCGACCCTGGGCGCCGGCAAGCCGACCGATGCCCTGGTGCTGCTGGAAGAGTCCAACCGCCCTGGCGAGTTCATGACCGCGTTCGAGGACGAGCACGGCACCTACATCATGAACTCCAAGGATCTGCGCGCCGTCGAGCACGTGGAGCGCCTGACCAAGATGGGCGTGCATTCCCTGAAGATCGAAGGGCGTACCAAGTCCTTCTACTACTGCGCGCGCACCGCCCAGGTCTATCGCAAGGCCATCGATGATGCGGTGGCCGGTCGTCCGTTCGATCCGACCCTGATGGGCACCCTCGAGAACCTAGCCCATCGCGGCTACACCGAGGGCTTCCTGCGCCGTCACAACCACAGCGAATACCAGAACTACGACTACGGCTACTCGGTCTCCGACACCCAGCAGTTCGTCGGCGAGATCACCGGTCGCAACGGTGACATGGTCGAGGTCGAGGTGAAGAACAAGTTCCTGCTGGGCAACAGCCTGGAGCTGATGACCCCGCAAGGCAACCTCAGCTTCAATCTGGAGCAGATGCAGAACCGCAAGGGCGAGCTCATCGACACCGCGCCGGGCAACGGCCACGTGGTCTATGTGCCGGTGCCCAAGGAGATCGACGTGAACTACGGCATCCTGCTGCGCAACCTGGGCGAGCGTCAGGATACCCGCCAGCCCCACTCGGCCGCCTGAGATGTCCCTGCTCATCACCGACAAGTGCATCAACTGTGACATGTGCGATCCCGAGTGTCCGAACCAGGCCATCAGCCTGGGGGACAAGATCTACGAGATAGATCCGGATCGCTGCACCGAATGCGTCGGTCACTACGAGAAGCCGACCTGCATCAGCGTCTGCCCTATCGACTGCATCATCTGGGATCCCGCCCATGTGGAGACGGAAGATCAGCTGATGGAGAAGTTCGTGCGGATGCACAGGCAGTAACTAGACAGGCAGTAAATAAAAAAGCCGGGATTGCCCCGGCTTTTTTATGCGCGTCGATACGCGCTTCAGGATTTGACCAGCTTCTGCAACGCCTCGAGTTCGCGCTGGGCCTCCAGCAGTTCGGTCTGGGAGGCTTCCAGCTTCGCCTGCTTCCTGGCTATCTTGTCCGGCTTGCCTGCCACCCGCGCACTCTGCAGATCCGCGAGGCGCGCCTCCACCTCCTCCTGCAGTTTGGCGACCCGCTGCCGCTGCTCCTCGAGGAGCCCCGCGTCGGTACAGTGCGCTTCTATGTTGCGCAGGGCCTGCTCCAGGCCGGCCACCCGCTCTGCGTTGTCATGCGCCCTGGCAAACGCGAGCTGCTCCGTCACCGCCTGGTGCTTCGCCTTGCAGCCGACGCTCTCACTGCCATAGGCCTGTCCGGCCAACAGCAGCAAGCCGATCCCGGCAATCTTCCACATAACGACCTCTTTGTTCTGTCATACTGGATGGCCGCCCATGAGACCTGACTCCCCCTTGCAGGTCAAGGCGCGGGGGCCGGGGTTACGACAGAGTCTTGCATTGCATCAAAGCCTGCGCCACATCGGTGACGCTACAATGCCCTTTTCAGCCAGGAGCCCTTCCATGACCCCACAGATCCTCATCGTCGCCAACGGCGCCCCCTATGGCAGCGAGTCGCTGTTCAACGCCCTGCGCCTCGGGATAGCCCTCCACGAGCAGAAGAAGATAGAGCTCAACCTCTTCCTGATGTCGGATGCCGTCTGCGCCGCCCTCCCGGGGCAGGCCCCCGCCGAAGGCTACCACCTGCGTCAGATGATGGAGATCCTGCTGGCCCAGGGCACCCGGATCCGGCTGTGCAAGAGCTGCACCGATGCCCGCGGCATCACCCCCCTGCCCCTCATCGAGGGCATCGAGATAGGTACCCTGCCCCTGCTGGCCCAGTGGACCCTGGCCGCTGACAAGGTGTTGACCTTCTAGCCATCAGGATCCGGCTCTGGCACTGGCCAGCGTGGGTCTCGGGATCCGGGTGCTCAGGCCATAGAGCATCAGGATCATCAGGCAGAGCAGCGCCATCATGGCGTAGAGGATGGCGCCACCCCCATGGGCCAGGATCCAGCCTCCCAACAGGGCCCCCATGGCGATCCCGAGCCCGGAAATGGAAGCCGCGCCGAAGTAGCTGCCCTTCAGGTGGCTCGGCGCCATCTGATCGACCAGCACGTTGAGCAGAGGAAAGAGGATGCACTCCCCGACGCTCAAGAGGACCACCGCCACTATCCAGTGCCACCAGATGGTGGTATCCCCGAGCGCAAACTGCAGCTGGGCGCTGAAAAAGAAGGCCACCCCGAGCTGCAGCCTGCGCCGGGTCGGCCAGGCCGCCGTCAGGTGCAGCAGGGGGAACTGCAGGATCACTATAGTCAGCGCATTGGTCGTGACCAGCCAGCCGATGAGCCGCGCCACCTCCGGCGTCCCCGAGCGGGTCAGATACTGGATGAGCGGCGACTCAAACTGGGCATAGACCAGCATCAGCAAGAGGTTTGCCATCGTCAGCAGCAGGAAGCCCCTGTCCTGCGAGAGCACCCGCAACACGGCGCGCATGCCGGGCCCGGCGGCCTGGCTTGCCTGGCAGCGGGCCAGTCGGAAGCCGATGGCGAAGACGATCGCGAGCAGCAGGTAGCTGGCACTGAGCAGCAGGAAGGTTTCCTGCCGTGCGCTCAGGCCATAGGTGACCCCGAGCAGAGGGCCGATGGCCGCCCCCAGGTTCAGCAGGAAGTAACGCAGATGCAGCGCCAGCTCGCGGGCCTTGGGCTCGGCCAGGCTGTCGGCCATCAGCGCCTTGCCCGGCGAGTCGATGAGCCCGTAGGAGAGGCCGCTGCCGATCACCCCGATGGCCAGCCAGGTCATCTGATGGGAGAGGCCGAGCAGCGCCACGCTTGCGGCGGAGATGACGCAGCCAAACAGCAGGATATTGCGCCTCCCCCACTTGTCCGACAGCCAGCCCCCGTAGAAGCTCACCAGGGTGGAGAGGGCCGCCGTGGCCCCCAGGATGGCGCCGATCAGGGTTGCAGACAGGCCGTAGTCACGGTAGAGCAGGATGGAGAGAAAGGGCCAGACCATGAAGAAGGTGGTGCGCACCATGAAGGTGCCCAGGATGACGATCCAGACCAGGGGGGTAAACAGCCTGAGAGAGGCCCACGACATGTTGCACGTCCTTATGACAACCGGAGGAGAGTCGTCCCTTATAACAATTGGCGCCAAAAGGAACAAGTCATCCCCTTCCTGGGGAATGGCGCAGACATAAAAAAAGCCGACCCAGAGGTCGGCTTTTTCAACGAGCGGCGGCTTATTCAGCAGCAGGCGCTTCGGCAGCAACCGGAGCGGCATCGGCAGCCGGAGCAGCGGCTTCGGTCGGGGCGTTCGCTTCCTTGATGGAGAGACGTACGCGGCCCTGACGGTCCACTTCCAGTACCTTCACCTTCACCACGTCACCGATCTTCAGGTAGTCGGCCACGTTCTGCACCCGAGCATCGGTGATCTGGGAGATGTGTACCAGACCATCCTTGCCCGGCAGGATGTTAACGAAGGCACCGAAGTCGGCCAGACGGACAACCTTGCCTTCGTAGATGCGGTTCACTTCGATCTCGGCGGTGATGGCCTCGATGCGGCGGATCGCTTCCTTGGCGGCGTCACCATCAACGGCGGCGATGCGGACGGTACCGTCATCATCCAGCTCGATGTTGGTGCCGGTCTCTTCGGTCAGGGCGCGGATCACGGAACCACCCTTGCCGATGACGTCCTTGATCTTCTCCGGGTTGATCTTGATGGTGTGGATGCGCGGGGCGAAATCGGAGATCTCGGCACGCGGCGCCTGGATGGCTTCGTCCATCACTTTCAGGATGTGCAGGCGAGCACCACGAGCTTGCTTCAGGGCAATCTCCATGATCTCTTTGGTGATGCCTTCGATCTTGATGTCCATCTGCAAGGCGGTCACACCTTCGGTGGTACCGGCAACCTTGAAGTCCATGTCGCCCAGGTGATCTTCGTCACCCAGGATGTCGGACAGCACGACGAAACCTTCTTCTTCCTTCACCAGACCCATGGCGATACCGGCAACGGAGGCCTTGATCGGCACACCAGCGTCCATCAGCGCCAGGGAGGAACCACAGACGGAGGCCATGGAGGAGGAGCCGTTGGATTCGGTGATTTCAGACACCACGCGCACCACATACGGGAACTCGTCGGCGCTCGGCATCACGGCGGCAACGCCGCGCTTGGCCAGACGACCGTGACCGATTTCGCGGCGCTTCGGGCTGCCCATCATGCCGGTCTCGCCGACGCAGTATGGCGGGAAGTTGTAGTGCAGCATGAAGCGATCGGCGCGGTTGCCGGTCAGCTCGTCGATGTTCTGGGCGTCACGCTCGGTGCCCAGGGTCGCAACGACCATGGCCTGGGTTTCACCACGGGTGAACAGGGCGGAACCGTGGGCACGCGGCAGTACGCCAGTAGCGACGGACAGGGCGCGGATCATTTCGGGATCGCGGCCATCGATGCGCGGCTCGCCACGAACGACGCGACCACGGACGATGCGGCTTTCCAGGCTGTGGAACTCTTCGCCGATCTTCTTGGCATCTTCTTCCACACCGGAAGCGATGACTTGCTCAACCACGCGAGCCTTGATGGCACCGATGGTTTCGTAACGCACGGCCTTCTCGGTGATGCGGTAGGCTTCACCCAGATCGCTGGTGGCCAGCTCGGCAACCTTGGCTTTCAGCGCTTCGTTGACAGCAGGCGCAGTCCAGTTCCACGGCTTGGTGCCGACGTCGGCAGCAAATTCGTTGATGGCGTTGATGACGGCTTGCATCTGCTCGTGACCGAACACCACGGCACCCAGCATCACCTCTTCGGAGAGGATGGCCGCTTCGGATTCCACCATCAGCACGGCGTTGGCGGTACCGGCAACCACCAGGTCCAGATCGCTCTGGGGCAGTTCGGTGGTGGTCGGGTTCAGCACGTACTGGCCGTTCATGTAACCCACGCGGGCTGCACCGATCGGGCCGCCGAACGGGATGCCGGAGATGGCCAGTGCCGCGGAGGCACCGATCATGGCAACGATGTCGGGAGAGACGGCCGGGTTCACGGACATGACGGTGGCAACCACCTGAACCTCATTGAGGAAGCCTTCCGGGAACAGCGGACGAATGGGACGGTCGATCAGACGGGAGATCAGGGTCTCGCCTTCGCTCGGACGGCCTTCGCGACGGAAGAAACCACCCGGGATGCGACCAGCAGCATAGGTACGCTCCTGGTAGTTGACGGTCAGCGGGAAGAAATCACGGCCGTGATCGGCCTCTTTCTTGCCAACGACGGTCACGAAGACACAGGTATCGTCCATGCTGACCATGACGGCCGCAGTGGCTTGACGGGCCATCACACCGGTTTCCAGTGTGACGGTGTGTTGACCGTACTGGAATGACTTTACAATAGGATTCACGTGAATTTCCTTTTTACAATTTGGCGCTTTAAATTCGCGTGCAAGTATACTTGATTCGCATCAAAAGGTAAGCGGAGACGTTAATTCTGTGAGGCAGGCAACGGCCCGCATCTCGTTTGAGAAGAGCAATAAAAAAGGGGAACCCGGAGGTTCCCCTTTTCGCGAAATCTGATGGTCGATTAACGACGCAGACCCAGCTTGGCGATCAGAGCAGCATAACGCTCGGTATCTTTACGCTTCAGGTAGTCCAGCAGCTTACGACGCTGGGAAACCATGCGCAGCAGACCACGACGACCGTGGTGATCCTTGGCGTGCTCCTTGAAGTGACCTTGCAGATGGTTGATCTGGGCAGTCAGCAGGGCAACCTGCACTTCGGGGGAACCGGTGTCGTTGGCGCCACGAGCGTTGTCGGCAACGATTTGCGCTTTGATCTCAGCATTTAGAGACATGATGTTACTCCAGTAGAGTGTTTAAAGGTTCACAGCCAATCTCTAATTCAGCCGTGAAATGAGGGCGGTATCATAATCGCAGCCGCCCCTTTTCGCAACGAGAAAAAGGGGCGGCAGTCCATGACCGCCGGAGGATCACTCCTCGTCGTGGTAGCGCACCAGACGCTTGGGCGCCACGCGCCCTTCATCGTCGATCTCGCCCACCCCGATGAACTCGCGCTCCGGGCCGACCGTCATGCGGACCTGGCCGCTCTGCGGGCTACCGGCCACCTGCACGGCCTGACCCTGGTTCACGTAGGCGGCCACGGCCACCTGCATGTTCACCTCGGGCAGGGACGCCACGGCGGTATCCATCGGCAGCAACAGGGGATCCAGCTGCTCCCGCGGCGGGATGCTCTCGGCCTTGGCCTGCTCGAAGATGCACTCGAGCTGCTCCAGGGTCAGCATCCGATCGTACGGATAGCTGGCCACCTGGGTACGGCGCAGCTGGGTGACGTGGGCGCCACAGCCCAGCACTTCACCGAGGTCGTCCACCAGGGAGCGGATATAGGTGCCCTTGCTGCAGTGCACTTCCAGCTTCACCTCGTTCCCTTCAAACCCGAGCAGCTTGAGCTCGAAGATGGTGATGGGACGGGCTTCCCGCTCGATCTCGATGCCTTCGCGGGCGTACTCGTAGAGCGGGCGGCCGTTGTGCTTGAGGGCGGAGTACATGGACGGCACCTGCATGATGGGGCCGCGGAACTGGTCCAGCGCCTCGATCAGGGTGCCCACGGCCACGTCCACCGGGCGGGTGGAGACCACTTCGCCATCGGAGTCGCTGGTGTTGGTGCGCTCGCCAAGCTTGGCGGTCACCTCATAGCGCTTGTCCGCCTCCAGCAGGTACTGGGAAAACTTGGTGGCTTCGCCCAGGCAGATCGGCAGCATGCCGGTCGCCAGGGGATCCAGGGCACCGGTGTGGCCGGCCTTGGCGGCGTTGTAGATCCGCTTGACCTTCTGCAACACATCGTTGGAAGTCAGGCCGGTGGGTTTGTCCAGCAGCAGGATGCCGTGTACGTCACGGCCCTTGAAACGACGTCTTCGGGACATCTCAGGCTTTGTCCTCAGTAGTGTCATCCGGCGCGGCTTGCTCCTCGTCACGACCGGCTTCGGTCATGCGGCGCTGGTCCTCACGGATGGTATTGGTCACCAGGTTGGAGAGACGCATCCCCTCCACCAGGGTCTGATCGTAGAAGAAGCGCAGCTCCGGTACCACGCGCAGACGCATGGCACTGCCCAGCAGGCTGCGGATGTAACCGGCCGCTTCGGTCAACGCCTTGAGCCCTTCCTTGATGCGCTCGGCATCGTTTTCCAGCTGCAAGAAGGTGACATACACCTTGGCATAATTGAGGTCACGGGACACTTCCACATCGGAAACGGTCACCATGCCGATACGCGGGTCTTTCACCTCGCGCTGCAGAATGAGCGCGATTTCGCGCTGGATCTGCTGTCCGACCCGACGGGTCCGGCTAAATTCTCTGGCCATATTCTATCCTGCGATAAAAGGGGGCCGCGGCCCCCTATTTAATCTGACTCTTGGCTTACAGAGTCCGTTGGATTTCAACGGTCTCGTAAACTTCGATCTGGTCGCCTTCACGCACGTCGTTGTAGTTCTTGACCGCGATACCACACTCGTAGCCGTTCTTGACTTCGTTGACGTCATCCTTGAAGCGACGCAGGGATTCCAGCTCGCCTTCATAGATAACCACGTTGTCGCGCAGAACGCGAATACGGTTGGAACGCTTGACCACACCTTCGGTGACCATACAGCCGGCCACAGCGCCAAACTTCGGCGACTTGAAGACGCTGCGCACTTCCGCCAGACCGATGATCTCCTGACGGTACTCGGGGGCCAGCATGCCGCTCATGGCCTGCTTTACTTCGTCCAGCAGGTCATAGATGACGGAGTAGTAACGCAGATCCAGGCTCTCGGCCTCGATGACCTTGCGGGCAGAAGCGTCGGCACGGACGTTGAAGCCCACCAGGATGGCGCTGGAAGCGGCAGCCAGGGTCGCGTCGGTCTCGGTGATACCACCGACACCGGAGCCGACGATCTTCACCTTCACCTCTTCGGTGGAGAGCTTGACCAGGGCATCGCAGATCGCTTCCACGGAACCCTGTACGTCGGCCTTGATCACCACGTTCACTTCGGACACTTCGCCCTCGGTCATGTTGGCGAACATGTTCTCCAGCTTGGCCTTCTGCTGGCGAGCCAGCTTGACTTCGCGGAACTTGCCCTGACGATAGAGTGCCACTTCGCGGGCCTTCTTCTCGTCACGCACGACGGTGGCTTCGTCACCGGCAGAGGGGACACCGGACAGGCCGAGGATTTCCACCGGCAGGGACGGACCCGCTTCCTTGATCTCGCGACCCAGTTCGTCACGCATGGCGCGCACACGGCCGTACTCCAGACCGCACAGCACGATGTCGCCCTGACGCAGGGTACCTTCTTGTACCAGCACGGTAGCAACCGGGCCACGGCCCTTGTCGAGGAAGGACTCGATCACGACGCCGCTGGCCATGCCGTCAACCACGGCCTTCAGCTCCAGCACTTCAGCCTGGATCAGGATGGCTTCCAGCAGGTCGTCGATGCCTTCACCGGACTTGGCGGAGACGTGCACGAACTGGCAATCGCCACCCCAGTCTTCGGACATGACGTTGTAACGGGCCAGCTCGGTCTTGACGCGATCGGGATCCGCTTCCGGCTTGTCGATCTTGTTGACCGCAACGACCAGGGGCACTTCGGCAGCCTTGGCGTGCTGGATGGCTTCGATGGTCTGCGGCATGACGCCGTCATCGGCAGCCACGACCAGCACCACGATGTCGGTCGCCTTGGCACCACGAGCACGCATGGAGGTAAACGCCGCGTGACCCGGGGTATCCAGGAAGGTGATCATGCCACTGTCGGTTTCGACGTGGTAAGCACCGATGTGCTGGGTAATGCCGCCGGCTTCGCCCGCGGCAACCTTGGCTTTACGAATGTAGTCCAGCAGAGACGTCTTGCCGTGGTCGACGTGACCCATGATGGTCACGACTGGCGCGCGCGGCTTGGCTTCGGAGGTCTCGTCACGATCGGACAGCACCGCCTCTTCCAGCTCGTTCTCGCGACGCAGCACCACCTTGTGGCCCATCTCCTCGGCGACCAGCTGAGCAGTTTCCTGATCGATCACCTGGTTGATGGTGGCCATGGCGCCCATCTTCATCATCACCTTGATGACTTCGACACCCTTGACGGCCATCTTGTTGGCGAGCTCCGCCACGGTGATGGTCTCGCCGATGACGACGTCACGGTTGACCACGGCCGCCGGCTTGTTGAAGCCGTGCTTCATGGCGTTCGGCATGGCCATCTTGCCACGCTTGCCCTTGCGAGCACGCGGATCGCGGGAGTTGCGATCATTGCGGTCATCTTCACGACGGCCGACCTTCTTCGGAGCCTTGGCAGCGGCAGCCGTGCGGCGGCTGCTCTCTTCCTTTCGATCCAGCTCATCTTCCGCCGCTTGCGCGTGCTTGTTGGTGGTCAGATGGTAATCGCTGCTCTCTTTGGCACGAGCCGCCTCTTCCTCGGCCCAACGGGCCGCGTTCTGTTCCGCCATGAGACGAGCCTCTTCGGCTTTCTTCGCGGCGAGTTCTTCAGCTTTTTGCAAAGCTGTCTGTTCCTGCTGGCGCTTCAGTTCTTCTGCTTCGCGCTTGGCCATCTTTTCTGCCTCTTGCTGAGCTGTGCTACTGGCTGCTTTGGCGGGCTGTTGAGCCTGTCGAGCCTTTTGTTGTGCCTCGATCCGCGCCTTTTCCTCAGCTTCACGACGAGCCTGCTCAGCCTCACGGCGAGCCTTCTCTTCAGCGTCGAGACGGGCCTTCTCTTCGGCCTCGCGACGAGCTGTTTCTTCTGCTTCCAAACGCGCTTTTTCCTCGGCTTCCGCCTGACGCTGTTCATCTTCCAGCGCCGAGCGTCTTACATAGGTGCGAGACTTGCGCACTTCTACCTGCACTTCCTTGTTCTTGCCGCCAGTACCTTGAACACTCAGGGTGCTCTTGGTCTTGCGCTGCAAGGTCATGCGGGCAGGGGCGGCAACCTCGTCACCTCCATGCTGTTTCTTCAGGTGGGCCAGCAGAGTCTGCTTTTCGGACTCGCTGACCATGTCGTCGGCCTTGCTCTTGCTGATACCGGCATCGACAAACTGCTGGAGAAGACGATCAACCGGTGTGTCGATGTCAGTGGCAAGTTGTTTGACTGATACTTCTGCCATTCATTTTCCTCCGTTTGATCTTAACTAGACTGCTCTTCTCCGAACCAACAGATATTGCGAGCAGCCATAATCAGCTCACCTGCCTTCTCGGCGGTCAGCCCTTCGATGTCGGCAAGGTCATCAATGCCTTGCTCTGCCAAATCTTCCAGGGTGCCGATGCCGCGAGCGGCCAGGGCGTAAGCCATGTCACGGCCGAGGCCGTTCAGATTGAGCAGGTCTTCGGAAGGTTCAACACCTTCAAAGGATTCTTCTTTGGCCAGGGCCTTGGTGGTCAGGGCATCCTTGGCACGCTTGCGCAGCTCTTCGACCATGTCTTCATCCAGACCGTCGATGGCCAGCAGCTCGTTGACCGGCACGAAGGCGATCTCTTCCAGGGTGGAGAAGCCTTCTTCCATCAGCAGGCCGGCGAAATCGTCGTCGATGTCCAGGGTGCTGGTGAACAGGGTCATGATGCGGTCGTTTTCGGCCTGGTGCTTGGCACGCATGTCCTCGACGGTCATCACGTTCAGCTCCCAACCGGTCAGCTGGGAGGCCAGACGCACGTTCTGACCATTGCGACCGATGGCCTGGGCCAGGTTGGCGGCCTCCACGGCGATGTCCATGGTGTGGTTGTCTTCATCGACGATGATGGAGGCCACATCGGCCGGGGCCATGGCGTTGATCACGTACTGGGCCGGGTTGTCATCGTACAGCACGATGTCGGCGCGCTCGCCGCTCAGCTCGGCGGAAACCGCCTGAACGCGGGCACCGCGCATGCCGATACAGGCACCGATCGGATCGATGCGGCGATCGTTGGTCTTGACCGCGATCTTGGCGCGGGAACCCGGATCACGGGCAGCGCCCATGATTTCGATCATCTCTTCGCCGATCTCCGGCACTTCGATGCGGAACAGCTCTTTGAGGAAGTCCGGGCTGGAGCGGCTGACGAACAGCTGGGAACCACGGGCTTCCGGGCGCACTGCGTACAGCAGACCGCGAATACGGTCACCCGGGCGGAAGGTTTCGCGCGGCAGCATGTCGTCGCGGAAGATCACGGCCTCGGCATTGCTGCCCAGATCCAGGATCACGTTGTCGCGGTTGCTCTTCTTGACCACGCCGCTGATGATGGTGCCTTCCTTGTCCTTGAACTGATCAACGACCTGGGAACGCTCGGCCTCGCGCACTTTCTGCACGATGACCTGCTTGGCAGTCTGGGTGGTGATGCGATCGAAGGTCACGGAATCGATCTGATCTTCCACATAGTCACCGATCTGGATATCCGGCTGCTCGATCTGGGCCGCTTCCAGGGTGATTTCGGCGTAGGGGTTCTCCATGGCGGCCTGATCCGCGATGACGACCCAGCGGCGGAAGGTGTCGTAGTCGCCGGTCTTGCGATCGATTTCGACACGTACTTCAATCTCGCCTTCATATTTTTTCTTGGTCGCAGTCGCCAGCGCAGTCTCCAGAGCCTGGAAGATCTTCTCGCGGGGGACAGCCTTCTCGTTGGACACAGCGTCAACGACCAGCAAAATCTCTTTATTCATATCCGATAGCCTCGTTAACCAAAGTTCGGCACTATGTTCGCTTTTTGGATATTGGTGAAAGCCAACACCTCGTCCTTACCATCTACCGTCAGGGTGATCATGTCGCCCTGCACGGCTTTGATTACGCCTTTGAACTTGCGGCGGTTGTTTGTTGCCATCCGAAGCGAAACCGCCGCCTCTTGGCCAACGTATTTTTCGAACTGGGCGACCTTGAACAGCGGACGATCCAGACCCGGGGAGGACACCTCGAGGTAGTACTCCTCGGTGATGGGGTCTTCGACGTCCATGATGGCGCCAACCTGGCGGCTCACCTCGGCACAGTCTTCCACCGTCACGCCTTGTTCCGAGTCGATGAAAACGCGCAGGGTCGAATGCTTACCCGCACGGATAAACTCGACACCCCACAGTTCAAAACCCAAGGCAACGACAGGAGCCTCGAGCAGATCGGTCAAACGTTGTTCCAACGTAGCCAAAGTCACCCTCCGAAAAACAAAAAAAGGGCATAAAGCCCAGATAGAGATGGAAACAGAGTAAATTGCACATAACAAAAAGCCCCGATGTCAAATCGGGGCTTGGCGCTTTACCCTGATTGTCGCCTCGCAGCGACCGCCTTCCTGAGCGTAGGAAATGCGTGAAATTTGGTTGCGGGGGCCGGATTTGAACCGACGACCTTCGGGTTATGAGCCCGACGAGCTACCATGCTGCTCCACCCCGCGTCCGAAATCGTGCGAGATTATAGCCACTCCATTCTCGTCACACAAGACTGACTAGCTATAACACACCCGGTCACCCGGGCTTACTGCTTAATTGGTGCCGTGGGCGGGACTCGAACCCGCACACCCTAGAGCACTACCCCCTCAAGATAGCGTGTCTACCAATTCCACCACCACGGCAAAACTCTTACTCGGGAACGTCAGTATCTTTCTTCACTGGCGCTTTGCTCTGCTCAACCTGTTGAGTCTGTTGCAGATTTTCCCATTCACTACCCTGTTTGACCTTGTTACTGGACATGGAACCCAGAACCAAGCTAATCAAGAAGAACAGAGTAGCCAAAATCGCTGTTGTGCGGGTCAGGAAGCTGCCTGAACCACCGGAGCCGAATACGGTATTCGATGCCCCTGCGCCGAAGGAGGCGCCCATATCAGCCCCTTTACCTTGCTGAATCATCACCAGACCAATCAGAGCCAGCGATACCAGCAGATAAACGACCAAAAGAATCTCGTACATTTAACTTGCACCCTTTGCCGCTTCAACGATTCCTAAAAACGCTTTGTCATCAAGACTCGCTCCGCCTATCAGACCGCCATCGATGTCGGGCTGGGCAAACAAATCTCGTGCATTGGTCGGCGTCACGCTCCCACCATAGATGATTCTAACTTTCTCACCTATTACCGGAGTATCCTCCGCCAAGCGACCACGTATAAAGGAATGAACCTCTTGTGCCTGCTCGGGTGTGGCGCATTTACCTGTACCTACAGCCCAAATCGGCTCGTAGGCGATGATAGCATTATCGAAAGCCATCGCGCCATTTTTCTCTATGACGATATCCAGCTCTTCGGCAATCACCTCGAAGGTTCTTCTTGCCTGTCTCGCCGCTCCTGACTCCCCCAAACATAGGATGGGTATCAGGCCTGCCGCTCTGACTGCCGCGAACTTCTCCGCGACGATAAAACTGGTCTCACCAAAGAGACGCCTGCGCTCGGAGTGGCCAACCAATACATATTGGCACCGTGCCTCGACTAGCATCTCACACGAGACTTCCCCCGTATAAGCGCCCTGTCTGTGCTGACTCACATTCTGAGCCCCCAACTTCATCACCATCTGCTCACCGAGCAAAGCGGCCGTGAAGTCGAGATGCACATGGGATGGACACAAGACCACATCTACTCGTTCATCTATGTGCGCAATACACTGACCGGTAAACTGCTCTAACCGTGACCTACTACCGTGTAACTTCCAGTTGGCTGCTACAAACGGCTTGCGATGTCCCATCGGCAACTCCCTTGCGAAAGCGGGGCTGATAATATCCAGAGGATGTTCAGCTGACAAGTGCTATTTTCAAATTTTCGAATCGTTTGAACAAGATACAACCAAGGCGACTAAAAAGCCGCCTTGGTTGCTCATTAAAACGCCGATTCGACCCGTTGGGCGATGCGCTCTGCCATGTCACGCACCTGCTGCTCGTGTTCACCTTCCACCATGACCCGGATCAGGGGCTCGGTGCCGGATTTGCGCAGCAAGACGCGACCTCGGCCCGCGAGCTCCTCCTCCACTTTGGCCACTTCCTGCTGAACGGCTTCTGCCGCCAGGGGATCCTTGCCTTCGGCAAAGCGGACGTTCACCAGTACCTGTGGGAACTTGCTCATGCCGGAGCGCAGCTTGGCCAGCGGCATCTCCGCAGTGCAAATGGCGGTCAACACCTGCAGGGCGGCGACGATGCCATCCCCCGTGGTGGTCTGATCTAGGCAGATGATGTGACCGGAGTTCTCGCCACCGATGCGCCACCCCTTCTCGTTCATCATCTCCAGCACGTAGCGGTCACCGACCTTGGCGCGGGCGAACGGGATGCCGAGGGTCTGCAGCGCCAGCTCCAGACCCATGTTGGCCATCAGGGTGCCAACCACGCCCCCCTTGAGGCGGCCGTTGCGCAGGGCATCGCGCGCGATGATATAGAGGATCTCGTCCCCGTCGATAATGTAGCCGGTGCTGTCCACCATCACCAGGCGATCGCCGTCACCGTCGAAGGCGACACCGAGGTCGGCCTTGCACTCCAGCACCTTGGCCGCCAGCGCCTCCGGGGCGGTGGAGCCGACGCCATCGTTGATGTTGAGACCATCCGGGCTGCAACCGATGGCGATCACCTCGGCTCCCAGCTCGCGGAACACGGAAGGAGCGATGTGATAGGTGGCGCCATGACCGCAATCCACCACCATCTTAAGACCTTCCAGGCTCAGGTTGCTCGGGAAGGTGCTCTTGCAGAACTCGATGTAGCGGCCGGCCGCATCGTCGATGCGCTGTGCCTTGCCAAGCTCCGCAGACTCCACGCACTTGAGCTCGCTGTCCAGCTCGGCTTCGATGGCCAGCTCGACATCATCGGGCAGCTTGGTGCCATCTGCGGAGAAAAACTTGATGCCGTTGTCGTAATAGGGATTGTGGGAGGCGCTGATGACGATGCCTGCCTCGGCACGGAAGGTACGGGTCAGGTAGGCAACGGCGGGAGTGGGCATGGGGCCCATCAGTATGGCCTTGAGACCGGCGGCGGAGAGGCCCGCTTCCAGGGCTGACTCCAGCATGTAACCGGAGATCCGGGTGTCCTTGCCAATCAGTACCTTTCGGGTCCCCTTCTGGGAGAGCACCTTGCCCGCAGCCCAGCCCAGCTTCATCACGAAATCCGGGGTGATCGGGTATTCCCCTACCTTGCCGCGCACGCCGTCGGTGCCGAAATACTTTCTGGTCATTGCCTGTTTCTCGTTTTTCTATTTGGATATGAAATCTTGTCCCGTCATGGTCATCCAGCCGACACGCAGCGCATCCATGGTGGCGCGCACGTCGTGTACCCGGATGATCCTGGCCCCTTGCTGCAACCCGATCAGGGCGCAGGCCAGGCTGCCTGCCAGTCGCTCATCCACCGGGCGAGCGAGCAGGTTGCCTATCATAGACTTTCGCGACATGCCCACCAAGAGCGGCAAACAGTAATCAAGCAACTTGTGCTGCTCGGCCAGCAGCTGGTAGTTGTGCGCCAGTGTCTTGCCAAAGCCGTAGCCCGGGTCCAGCAGCAGCTGCTCGCGCGGGATCCCTGCCGCCAGACAGGCGGCGATCCGCTCGTCAAAAAAAGCCCTCACCTCCCCCAGCAGGTCGTCGTAATGGGGTTTGGCCTGCATGGTTCTGGGTTGGCCCTGCATGTGCATCAGGCACACGGGTACCCCTGCCTCTGCGGCGACGTGCAAGGCGCCCGGCTCTAGCAGGGCACGAACGTCGTTGATCAGGTGCCCGCCAGCGGCGCAGCCCTCCTTCATCACCACGGCCTTGGAGGTATCGAGGGAGATCATCACGTCGAGCTCACGCGCCATGCGCTCGACAACGGGGATGACCCTGTCCAGCTCCTCCTGCTCACTCACGTCGGGCGCCCCGGGGCGGGTCGACTCG
>ENA-OWLM01000264-OWLM01000264.1-metagenome-genome-assembly--contig:-NODE-264-length-20289-cov-4.186320_pt1 | contig 20289 bp, 18 predicted proteins | sample MGYA00245349_ERZ651102 | MGnify/ENA primary metagenome ERZ651102 (study PRJEB26857, sample SAMEA4031759) | metagenome | biome: human; feature: oral; material: saliva | place: Philippines | collected 2014... | reverse complement strand
ACCCTGGCGGAGACCACCGACTACACCCTCATCACTGCCGAGGGTAAGGACCACAACTGGGCCACCATCCAGCTCACCGAGGAGGGCCGCCGCAAGGCCTCCGAGGCGCGCTACAACGGCAACGGCGAGACCAAGCTCCAGGTGACCCTGAACGCCAAGTTCGACGCCGCCGTCAACCTCGAGGGCGACGTGAAGGCCGTGGCGACCGAGGACGAGGTCTTCTACGCGCGCGCCGTCATCCTGGCGACCGGTGCCCGCTGGCGCGACCTGAACGTGCCGGGTGAGCTCGAGTACCGCACCAAAGGCGTGGCTTATTGCCCCCACTGCGACGGTCCCTTCTTCAAGGGCAAGCGCGTGGCGGTGATCGGTGGCGGTAACTCCGGCATCGAAGCGGCCATCGACTTGGCCGGCATCGTCGAACACGTCACCGTGGTGGAGTTTGCCGATACCCTGCGTGCCGACGAGGTGCTGCAGAAGAAGGCCCGCTCCATGGGCAACATCGACATCATCATGAGCGCCCGCACCACAGAAGTGATCGGGGACGGCAGCAAGGTGGTGGGCATGGACTACGAAGATCGCACCACCGGGGAAATCAAGCACCTGGCGGTGGCCGGCATCTTCGTCCAGATCGGTCTGGTGCCGAACACCGAGTTCCTGAAAGGGAGCGAGATTGCCCTGACCCGCTTCGGCGAGATCGAGATCGACACCAAGGGTGCCACCTCATTGCCCGGCGTCTATGCCGCAGGGGACGCCACCACGGTGCCGTTCAAACAGATCATCATCTCCATGGGGGCTGGTGCTACCGCTGCCCTGGGTGCGTTCGATTACCTCATTCGCACCCCGGCTCCGGAGGCCCAGGCCACCCAGGCCGACACCGTGACTGCCTGATAATCCTCTTCAGGCCAACAAAAAACCGACTCCAGGGAGTCGGTTTTTTTATGGGTGAATCACCAGGTTCAGCACTTGGCCTCTTCCGGTTCGCTCGCCTCTGGTTCAGGCGCTGCGGGCTCCGGCGTGGCATAGCTCGTGGGGATCGCCTCCCCGTCCAGATCCGTTCTGGGCTCAAGCTCCGCCGTCATGGGGGTATTGGGCGGCACCGGCATGAAGACCTGGTGCTCGGCCAGGGGGATGGGAGCCCGCTGTCGCCTGCGCCACTCCAGATAGGCGGACAGCAGCAGCCCGCACAGCGCGAAGTAGACGAACAACCCTTGCGGCCCGAACCACCCCATGACGAAGGGGGCCAGCAAGGGGCCTATCATGGCCCCCAGGCTGTAGGCGAGCAGCAGCCCCTGGTTGGCCCCCAGCACCTGATCCGGATGCAGCTCGTCGCAGGCATGGCTGAGGCTCAAGGGATAGATGGAGAATGCCATGCCCCCCAGCAGGAACACCAGACTCCCCTCGACGGGGCCGCGCCAGGCATCCGGCAGCAACACCATCAGGATCGCGAGCAGGGTCAGCACGGCGCAGAGCAGCAGGATCACCCCCCGCCTGTCGTAGCGATCCGACATCCGGCCGATGGGGTATTGCAGGCACATGCCCCCCAGGATCACCAGCGCCATCATGTCCGCCACCCGGGCGAGAGAGGCGCCGCTGTCGGCGAAATAGAGCGGCAACAGGCCATAGATGGCCCCCAGCACTAGGCCGGAGGTAAAGCTGCTCGCCATCCCTGCAGGGGTCAGCCGCACCAGCTCCCGCACCCCGACCGCCTGGGGGGCCACCATGGCAGGGGTCGCCACCCGGGAGAGGGCGAGCGGCACCACGGAGAGCGTCGCCGCCATGGCGCACAGGGCGAAGGGGGTCAGCACCATGGGATCCACCCACTTCAGCAGCTGCTGGCCCAGAGCCAGGGAGCCGTAGAGCAGGATCATGTAAAGAGACATCAGCCGCCCCCGGTTGGCCGGGGTACTGGAGACCAGCATCCAGGACTCCAGCACCACGAACAGGCCGCCGGTGGCGAAGCCCCCCACCAGTCGCAACGCCGCCCAGGTGACGGGCTCGACCACCATGCCGTGCAGCAGGAACAGGAAACAGAGCAGGGAGGCATAGGCCGCATAGGCCCGGATGTGGCCAACCCGGATGATGAGGCGGGCGTTGACAAAGGCGCCCAGCACCAGCCCGCCGAAGTAGGCGGCCGACACCAGGCCGATGGCCTGGGCCGACACCTCCTCCGCCGACAGGCGCAGCGTCAGCAGGGTGTTGAACAGGCCGTGACCCAGAATGAATATCACCAGGCTGGTCAGGGGGGAGAACAATCGTCTGATCGTCATGGAACCTCCTCGTGGCGAAAGGATCATGGTAGCCCCGGCCTCCCGTTCACTTCAACCCGCCTGCCAGCACGGGACTATGCTTAACGGGTTCCATCACGGAGATCGTCAAGATGAAACTCATGCTGTTGTTGATCGCCCTGCTCTTCTCCGGCGGCGTCCTCGCCTTCCACTGTCCCATGGACATGAAGAAGATCGATGATGCCCTGGCCGCCGGCCCGGCCCTCAGTGCCGAACAGCTGGCCGAGGTGAAGCAGTTGAGAGCGGACGGAGAGAACCTGCACAAGGCGGGCAAGCATCAGGAATCGGTCGATACCCTGGCCAAGGCCATGACCATCCTCGGCATCGATAAAGGCTAGCGTCGCCGTCCCCTGCGACAGGCTGCTTCGCATCATCCCGATGCGAGAGCCAGCCACTGAACACAAGGCCCTCTCCCCCCGTGGCGAGGGCCTTGTCATCTCCGGCCTCATACCCGGCCGCTGTAGACCAGGGTGCTGTAGTTGAAGGCTATCTTGCCGTTCACCGCATGGCGCTCGAACTCGCGGCGGATGAGCGCCGTCATTTGATCGTGGGCCGGGGTGCCGACGACGGGAGCATAGGAGGAGGAGTTGAGCCGCCCCAGCACCCCGTCGAGATCGAACAGCTGGCAGTTCTCGAAGCGATCGAGCCGGTACTCCCCGGTGAAGAAGGCGCGAAAATCGGCCTCGCCGAGGTTGCGGTGATTGACCTCCTCATAGTCTCCCGAATAGGCGTGCAGCCCCTCCTCGTACGCCTTGAGAAAGTCGGTGTTCATCAGCCGATCGTTCCAGATGAGGGCGACCCGGCCACCGGGTCTGAGCAAGCGCTGGCACTCCTGGCGAAAGGCAGCGCGATCGAACCAGTGAAACGCCTGGGCCACCGTCACCAGATCCACCGAGCCCATCGGCAGGCCGGTGGCCTCCGCACTGCCGTGCAGCCAGCCGATGTTGTCCACGTCAGCCAGCATCCGCCTGGCCGCGCCCCGCATCTCGTCATTGGGCTCCACCGCCCACACCTTCTGTACCCGGGGGGCCAGCAGGGCCGTCAGGATGCCGGTGCCGGCCCCGATGTCGGCCACCTGGGTCTGGGGCCCCATGTCCAAGTCGCTTGCCAGAAAATCCAGCATGGCCGCCGGGTAGCCGGGGCGATATTTCACATAGGCCTCGACCCGGGTCGAGAATCGCTGGGTGCTGTCCATCGCTCGCTCCTTGTGGTGGATCACGCGGGTTCGCATGATGCCGTTCAGGCATCCTGCACCAATATCCAGCGTCGGGGCAACCGCATGAGGGCACTTGACTGCCACACAACAACAGACCTGGCCAGAGTCAGCACCTTCAGCATCGGCACGTGCCATGCACTGTGCCTTGGTGACACCCCCTGAGCATGGGTTCATCGGGAACTGGCAGAGTGGTCGTGACAGCCAGACCACAGAGCAGGGTATTCAAGCCTGGACAAGGCTTGAACCTGGCAGAGGCCCCAGTGATAAGGCATTGGCCTGTGACGGAGTGAGACGGAAGGGATCGACGCCCCTTCAAGCATCCATGTTCACTCTGGCACTACACTCAACCCTGAACGGCCTCGTCGAGGGAGGCGCACACTGTTGACCACCAGACCATGGGGGATCCATGTCGACATCCAGATACCTGCTGCCGCTTATCGCAGCCCTGTTGACCGGGTGCGGCGGCGAACTGGTCAGCACGGCGGCAACCACCGGAAAACTCCAGGCGGAGCAGGCCAAGGAAGCCAGAGCGCAGCTGGATCAATTCAAGCTGCAGCTCAGCGCCGCCGTACAGGCCACCGACGCGGCGGCAGCATCGGCCGCCACTCCCTCCCCATAGCAGTATCTGGCCGGCAACGGCCCCGCTGTTTTCAACGGAGAAATAAAATGACGCAAGCTGCAAAAAACCGGATATGCCTCTGGTACGACGGGGATGCCGAAGCGGCGGCGCACTTCTACGCCAGCACTTTCCCCGACTCCACCGTCGGTGCCGTGCACCGGGCCCCGGCTGACTATCCCGCCGGCAAGAAAGGGGACGTGCTGACAGTCGAGTTCACCCTGATGGGGGTCCCCTGCCTCGGCCTCAACGGCGGGCCCGGGGTCAGCCACAACTGGGCCTTCTCGTTCCAGGTGGCCACCCAGGACCAGGCCGAAACGGATCGCTACTGGGACGCCATCATCAACCATGGCGGTCAGGCGAGCGAGTGCGGCTGGTGCCAGGACAGGTGGGGCATCTCCTGGCAGATCACCCCCCTGGCCCTCACCGAGGCGATCACGGATCCCGACCCCGAGGCAGCGAGACGCGCCTTCGAGGCCATGATGCAGATGGGCAAGACTGAAATTGCCGCCATCGAGACACCGCAGTGCTAGCGGCTCCGCCTGTATGGAGATGATATTCACCTGACAGTTGCCCACAAAAAGGTGTGGTAATACGGCTTCAAACCCTTGGAACTCGCGCTGCCATCCAAATTTATCTGGCTGGGTCTGGCTTGGGCAACAATACCAGATGGATATAAATCACAGTAACTTTTTCAGATCATTCAACTCATTACTATCAATGAAATAATCATTTAAGGCAATGTCGGACAATTTTTCAACTAGCTTAGCAGGTACCATAGGATGCATAGCGACATGGTACAAAACTGAGCTATATCCATAATGCCCACTATTCCCTACATGCCAAACGAGCCTTTCTAAAGTCTCTGGTAGAGTATTGCGGTGTTGTGCTATTAGTTCGTGCATTATTTTTGTTTGATCTGTAAATGCCAATATTTCCAACGCTTCTGAGGTTGTCCGTGGATGCCTAGCAACAGATTGTCTGACCCACTGGTCACTGTCCTCAATCATCTTAGACAGTATTTCAGGTGGAGTAACAGGATGCTCCGCTACGCAAATACGAACATTGGCACTTTGATCATTTGAAAGCATTGTAAGTATATTGGGTGAGGTTATGAGATTTTTAGCAACTAGTTCCCTAATATTCTCGACATTATCATAAGACAAAACATACAAGGCATTAATGGGTAGTGATGGGTGTTCAAATAATGAATACCGAACAGATAAACTTTTGTCATTAGATAAATGAATCAATGTTTCGGACGGTGAGGATGGATTAGATGCAATGGCGCAACGTATATCCTCATTTTCTTCACTTGCCAAGCTCATCAATACATTAACTGGTGCAGCCATATTTTTCGCCACACTTAAACGCTCCGACAAATTATCACTTTTAGAGTAATGCACAAGCATGTTAATAGGTGTTGATTTATTTCCTGCTACTGCTGCACAAACCGATGATTCCTTATCCACCGCTAAAGTAACTAATACATCGCGTGGAGTGATGCTGTTCTCTGCCACCCTTCTTCGAACCCTTTCATGCGGATCTTTTGCTAATTTTGTTAGCAACTCTATTGTGGCAGCTTGATTTGAGGCAACCCCAGATCTGACCAGCGGGCTATCATCCTCAGCTAGTATAGACAGCGCATTAAACGGCGAAAATTCATAACTGGCAATATAAGAACGAGTATTTTCATTTAATTCACTTAGTCCCTGCTTTAGCTGTTCGACACTTAGATCTTCTGGGAACATTTTATCACCATTTATTCATTTGTTAAAAAACCATAGTTTAGTAAAAAACCGAAATGCTTTAGCGCGTATTTAAAACAATAAAAATCTATTTTCATCTGGGTTATAATAATTTTCTGTGACTCGACGAGATCCTTTATGGTCAGCATGCCACTGAGTAATGCCGCCAATAAGTGGAACAGATTTTTGGTATTTTTATAAACAAATCTGGTCATTATCTCCACTTCAAAATATCGAAACATCAACTCATTGGCAGCATCACCAAAAATATATCCCATTTTTATAAAGTAGCTACATGAACCGCAAGGAAGATTAATTAGTAATTATATTCCAATATATGCTTACGACCATCTTTAGGTTTTACACGACCAAAATCTGCAAAAAGGTGTTCAAAATTTTTGAAAAACTCCTCCTCCAGAATCGTATCTTCGTAATTTAGCTCATTATTCTCATTAAGAGAGAATACTTGCGCTCTAATAAAGCATTTACAATTTCCCACTGAAAATTCAAATACATTCTTTTGATCATCAAGAGTTCCATCTCGTTTTGTATTTTCTCTCTGATTCTGCTTTATTGTTAACAAAAATTCCACTACACGTAAATTTTTCTGGCTACCCAACTCTTCGACAACGTAACTTAAATCTCCAGGAGAAAAATCACACCCTTCCTTTCTTATAAAATTCATATCCCCTTCATGAGCAAGATATGGATGAGTGTGAACTCCACCAATTCTTTCAAAACCGATTTGCTTAGCCAAGTGTTCTTTCAGATATTGTGTCTCACCCTTGAATGCTACTGAACCAGCTTTCATGTCTGCTGTGGTATCCACGGAAATAAATTCAACTTGATATTTGGTTTTGCTTTTTCCTTGTTTTACTGTTCCATAGACCGAGGCATGGATCTCTATACCACTACGTCGCTGACCACTGTGCTGAACAACAAATGCCTCGAATCCATTGAGAATCAACTGTGCAGTTGCTTGTTTTGATATAAAAACGTGATGTTCCATCATAAGCCTCATTATAAATAAAGAATGTCAAATATATATCCATGAAAATTGTTACGACCCTAAACGTCGAATACCTATTATTATTTTTACGATAAAAGAAATAACTATTTTTATTACTGAGATTTATGGTATCAACAACGGAATGCAAAGAAACCTCTCTATCTGCATACGTGGGGAAAAATTCACTATCGTCTTAGGCTGCACCTGCGGATGATGACCACGCATGCTATATGTCGCATCAATTCCCTAATCCCTAATCCCTAATCCCTAATCCCTGACAATAAATGTTTTATGCTTGGACCTAAACACACCGACCTGCATTCTCAAAATTAACTTTATATGGTCGTAGGAGAACATTAAAGTAACAATAGCAACTTACGTGATTTCCATCACAAGATAGTCAAAAAATCCTCTTGGTACTGTTTGTAGATTGAGTTAACTATGTCACGCCAATGGGCACACCATTCTGCATCAGTAGCAAACTCTAATCCATAAGTTGACTCCATAAGTTTTCTGAGCGGTGGTCCAGGCTGATGATCTTTTTCGCAAACGAACAAAGCACTGAGTGGCAGTCTATTGGCAGCAATATCGATATGGTATAGCGTACATAGCTCGACACTAAGCTCCTGACGGAACTGTTTAAGCTTGGCTTCATCGTTTATTTTAATTTTTATTTCAACGTAAGGAGGGAGACCATTCACCAACCTCACAAATACACTCTGCACTACGGTACTTAAAGTGACCAGCTCACCTCTTTCTGCCGCGCCCTTTAAAATGGAGTGAAGTACATCAGGTTTCAACATCTTAGAACCCTCCAGCATGTAATTTACAAAAATAAATTCCATGACATATAAATACCGTTTTCAAAAATCCCATTATCGATGTGCCTGAACATTTTACAGCAAATATCCATGCTTATAAAATTAACACCGTAAAATGACATCAATATAAGCAATTAGCATCCAGTCGAGGATTGCAGCTCAATAGATGGCTTACGCTTAAAAACTCTTTTTTTGCTATGAGTAGTGTATTAAAAATGGCTTGTTCCATAGACGCCTTAGCAGAAAACATTGCTTCGTGCATCATATTTTCCGTCGCTATTGCCCTAATTTTTTGTTGCCAGAATATATTCGGCTTTACTTGTGCTGATAACCGCGCAGACTCTCTCACCTCAGAGTTTTTATCTGCCAAAGCTAAAAACAGTAACAATTGTGGAAATACGGCATGGTGGTTGATTAAAGCCATTCGAACATCCCTATCTCCAATATAGGGCATTTCGACTCTATTAAGTTTGTTCCGAACCATCGCGGTTAAGAGAGGGTTAATGATAAGGGGCTCTCTAACATCATTATCCTCATCACAGGCTAGTTTAAGCAGCACATTAGGTAGTGCCAGGGCGTAACGCGCTTCCTCCCCCTCATCCAAGGCGAGTTGGAGTAGCACCTCCGCAGGCAAAGACGGATGCTCAGTTAAGGTTCGTCGGACATATTTATCCTCATCACTTGCCAATTTGAGCAAAACCTGAGTTGGTAAGGTGGGGTTATGGAGGAGAGCTTTGCGAACATGTGTATCCTCATCACAAGCCAGTTCGACCATCTGATTAACAGGCAGTATGGGATTGCCCGCTGCCGCCATACGGATTAGAGGTCTCTCATCAGCCGCCAGCCTGCACACAGTATCTGGCAACATAGAAGGATTGCTTGCCGCAGCCATCAAGATCTTCACTTCATCAGGGCTCGTCAGGCTCAGAACCCGATCAAGCAAATCAGGGAGCGTTGTTGGATTGCAGGCCACGCCCGCTCGAACATCCTCCTCTGCGTCATTGGCTAGCATATCCAATATAGATATCGGTGTAATTGGATTGCAGCTGACGCCACGACGAACATGCTTATCCTTATCACACGCCAACATTACTAACGCCTCAGGCGGGGCTGAGCGGTTTCTGGCCACAGTGACGCGAGTCACTACATTTGTGTGTTCTGCCAGTGCCATGAACGTATCGGGCGGGAGAGCTGGGTTGCTAGATGCAATCCGGCTAACGTCGTCATCATCGTCACCCGCCAGCTCAATCATAACCTCGATAGGAGTCGCTGGATTGAGGGCCAAGTAGTAGCGAACCTGCGGATCTTCATCACTCGTCAATGCAACCAGCACCTCCGAAGCCGTCATCGGATCTTGGGCGATTTTAGAGCGTTCGTAAACAGCGAGCTTTCTCAGGTGAATCATCTCCCCACCTCATTTTTGACGTTAATGTGCACTCCACATAATGAAACCAAATGAAACTGACTTTGGATAGTACGATTCTCGCCGGCAACTTCTGCAAAGCTTTAATTATTTGTGCCAGCGCACTCTTCACAACCACGTCTACAAACAACAAGGCCACCCCTGGGGGTGGCCTTGTGCGTATTGGCTGTCAGCCCTTCACTGCACGCCGCTTAGTTGGCGTAGTCTTCGGTCGGTACGCAGGAGCAGAACAGGTTGCGATCGCCGTAGACGTCGTCGATGCGGTTCACCGACGGCCACAGCTTGCTGGCACGCACGGCGTCGGACGGGAAGACCGCCTCGGCGCGGGTGTAGGCGCGATTCCACTCTGCATCCATCACGTCATCCTGGGTATGCGGGGCATGGACTAGGGGGTTGTCGGTCAGGCTCCAGTGGCCGTCCTGCACCTTGGCGATCTCGGCGCGAATGGCGGTCATGGCTTCCACGAAGCGATCCAGCTCGCGCTTGGATTCCGACTCGGTCGGCTCGACCATCAGAGTACCCGCCACCGGGAAGCTCATGGTCGGCGCGTGGAAACCGTAGTCCATCAGGCGCTTGGCCACGTCCATCTCGCTGATGCCGGAGGCTTCTTTGAGCGGGCGGATGTCCAGAATGCACTCGTGGGCCACCCGACCATTGCGACCTGTGTAGAGCACGGGGAAGGACTCGCCGAGCTTCTTGGCCAGGTAGTTGGCGTTGAGGATGGCGACCTGGGTGGATTTCTTCAGCCCCTCGTCCCCCAGCATGGCAATGTACATCCAGCTGATGGGCAGGATGCTGGCCGAGCCAAACGGAGCGGCCGACACGGCGCCGTTGTCACGGCTCTCCTTGTCGGTTTTGACCACGGAGTGACCGGCCACGAAGGGAGCCAGGTGCTGTTTCACACCGATGGGGCCCATGCCCGGACCACCACCGCCGTGGGGGATGGCGAAGGTCTTGTGCAGGTTGAGGTGGGAGACGTCCGCCCCGATGAAGCCCGGTGCCGTCAGGCCTACCTGCGCGTTCATGTTGGCACCGTCCAGATACACCTGACCGCCATACTGGTGCACGATGTCGCACACCTCCTTGATGGTCTCTTCGTACACCCCGTGGGTGGAGGGGTAGGTCACCATCAGGCAGGAGAGCTGATCTCCCACCTCGGCGGCCTTGGCGCGCAGATCGTCCAAGTCCACGTTGCCGGCCTTGTCGCAGGCGGTGACGATCACCTTGAGGCCCGCCATCTGGGCGGAGGCCGGGTTGGTGCCGTGGGCGGACGCCGGGATGAGGCAGACATCGCGATGCCCCTCGCCGCGGGACTCGTGGTACTTCTTGATGGCGAGCAGACCCGCGTATTCGCCCTGGGCGCCGGAGTTGGGCTGCATGCAGACCGCGTCGTAACCGGTCACCTTCACCAGCCAGTCTTCCAGATCCGCCAGCAGCAGCTGGTAGCCCTGGGTCTGCTTGAGCGGCGCGAAGGGGTGCAGCTTGCCGAACTCGGGCCAGGTCACCGGGATCATCTCGGCGGTGGCATTGAGCTTCATGGTGCAGGAGCCGAGCGAGATCATGGCGTAGTTCAGCGCCAGATCTTTCGCTTCGAGACGGTGGATGTAGCGCAGCATCTCGGTCTCGGAGTGGTACTTGTTGAACACCTCGTGGGTCAGCACGGCGTCGGTGCGCAGCAGATCCTGCGGGATGCCGTGATGGCCCTGGGCCGCCTTGTCGAGAGCCTCGACATCCAGGCCGTGGCCCGCCCCCAGGAACAGCTCGAACAGCTCGGCCACGTCACCGCGGGTGGTGGTCTCAGACAGGGAGACGCCCACGGCGCCGTCCAGATCCGCACGCAGGTTGATCCCCTGCCCTTCGGCCCTGGCGATCAGGGCAGCCTTGTCGCCTGCCAGTACAGTGAGCGTATCGAACCAGCTGTCGTGCTTGAGGGCCACGCCCTTGGCTTTCAGACCCAGCGCCAGGATGGTGGTCAGACGATGGACGCGGGAGGCAATGGTTTTGAGCCCCACCGGGCCGTGGTAGACGGCGTAGAAGCTCGCCATGTTGGCCAGCAGCACCTGGGCGGTACAGATGTTGGAGTTGGCCTTCTCGCGGCGGATGTGCTGCTCGCGGGTCTGCATGGCCATGCGCAGGGCGGCCTTGCCACGGGCATCCTTGGAGACGCCGATGATGCGGCCCGGCATGGAGCGCTTGTAGGCGTCGCGGGTGGCGAAGAAGGCGGCGTGGGGGCCACCGTAGCCCATGGGCACGCCGAAGCGCTGGGCACTGCCAAACACCACGTCGGCACCCAGTTCACCCGGGGATTTGAGCAACAGCAGGGAGAGCATGTCGGTCCCGACGCAGGCCAGCCCCTTCTGGGCCTGGACCGCCGCGATCAACGCGCGCAGATCGGTCACGTTGCCCGTGGTGCCCGGGTACTGGAACATGGCACCGAATACCTCTTCGCTCACCGCCTCGCTCGCGGGGCCCACAGCCACGTCGAACCCGAAGTGCACCGCGCGCTCCTTGACCACGTCGATCACCTGGGGGTGCACGTCGTCGGCCACGAAGAAGGTGTTGGACTTGGATTTCGCCATGCGCTTGGCCAGCGCCATGGCTTCGGCGGCGGCGGTGGCTTCATCCAGCAAGGAGGCGCTGGCCAGATCCATGCCAGTCAGATCCAGGGTCAGCTGCTGGAAGTTGAGCAGGGCTTCGAGACGGCCCTGGGCCAGCTCGGGCTGATAAGGGGTGTAGGCGGTGTACCAGCCCGGGTTTTCCAAGACGTTACGCAGGATGACGTGGGGCACGTGGGTGTCGTGATACCCCATGCCGATGTAGCTCTTGGCAATCTGGTTCTTGGCGGCATAGCCCTTGAGCTTGGCCAGGGCTTCCACTTCCGTCATGGGGGCGCCGATCCCGAGCGGCCCCGGGCGGCGGATGGCGGCGGGGACCGTCTGCTCAATCAGATCGTCCAGGCTCTCGGCGCCCACGGTGGCGAGCAGGGCCCGCAGTTCTTCCTCACCCGGGCCGATGTGACGGCGGATGAAATCGGTTTTTTGCTCGAGTTCAAACAGTGACTGGGTCATTTCCCTATTTCCTGGTAATTAAGTCCTGGCATGACGTTCTGATAACCAAGACCTGATGTTCCTGTAGCCGGCAGATACCGGCTCCACTCATGTTCTGTGTCCGCCGCGGGCAGACGGGGATGCGGCAGGGGCATCCCGCAGGCGCAAAGGCTGCGCCCTTCCTGCAACCTCCATGGCCGCAGGATGGCAGGCATACAAGAGGGCCCTGCTGTGTTGGCAGGGCCCGGGGGCATTACTCTTCGTCCACCACGTTCTGGTAGCCGTCGGCATCCAGCAGGTTGGCGAGCTCACCCGCGTCGTCCAGCTTGATGCGGAACAGCCAGCCAGCGCCGTACGGATCGGAGTTGACCAGCTCGGGGCTGCCTTCCAGCTCTTCGTTGACGGCCAGGATCACGCCACTCACCGGGCTGTAGATGTCGGAGGCGGCCTTGACGGACTCGGCCACGGCGCAGTCTTCACCGGCGCTCACCTGCTTGCCCACTTCCGGCAGATCGACAAACACCATGTCACCCAGCAGATCCTGGGCGTGCTCGGTGATACCGACCACGGCTTCGCCGTTGGCTTCAACACGGACCCACTCGTGGGAGGTGGCATATTTCAGTTCGCTCGGGATATGGCTCATTTGTGCTTCCTTTATGCTCTTGGATCGCTTCAACAAAAACGGTTCGGCGAAGGGAACTCCCTTCGCCGCAATGAATGATTACACCAATGGCTGGCCGTTGCGCACGAACGCCGGTTTGGTGACTTTGACGGTGACCAGCTTCTTGCGGATCTCGACCTGGGCCTCGGCGCCGATGTCGCGGGGCACCCGCGCCAGGGCAATGCTGTAGCCCAGGGTCGGCGAGAAGGAACCCGAGGTGATCACCCCTTCGCGCACTTCGCCGCTCTCGCTGGTGAAGGTGACCGGCATGCCGGCACGCAGCACGCCCTTCTCTTCCATCACCAGACCCACCAGCTTGGGCTGGTTGCCGGCGGCCTTCTGGGCCTCCAGCACGGCGCGGCCGATGAAGGCGCGATCGCTGGGCTCCCAGGCGATGGTCCAGGCCATGTTGGCGGCAAGCGGAGAGACCGACTCGTCCATGTCCTGGCCGTAGAGGTTCATGCCCGCTTCGAGGCGCAGGGTGTCGCGGGCGCCCAGGCCGCAGGGGGCCACGCCGTTGTCCAGCAGCGCCTGCCACAGATCGCACGCCTGCTCTTGCGGCACCACAATCTCGTAGCCATCTTCACCTGTGTAGCCGGTGGTGGCGATGAAGAGCTCGCCGGCCTGCACACCGAAGAAGGGCTTCATGCCTTCCACTACGGCATTTTGCTCGGCGCTGAACACCTTGGCGGCCTTGGCCTTGGCGTTGGGTCCCTGCACCGCGATCATGGCGAGCTCGGGGCGCTCGGTCACGTCCACGCCGAAGTCCTGGGCGTGGTGACGGATCCAGGCCAGATCCTTCTCGCGGGTGGCGGAGTTCACCACCAGGCGGTAGAAGGTATCGGTCAGGTAATAGGTGATGAGGTCATCGATGACGCCGCCTTCCGGGGTCAGCATACCGCTGTAGAGGGCCTTGCCGGAGACGGTGAGTTTGGCCACGTCGTTGGCCAGCAGGTGTTGCAGGAAGGCTTTGACCCGCTCGCCGGTCAAATCGACGATGGTCATGTGGGAGACATCGAACATGCCTGCATCGGTGCGCACCGCGTGGTGCTCTTCCAACTGGGAGCCGTAGTTGATGGGCATCTCCCAACCGTGGAAGTCCACCATCTTGGCACCCGCTTCCAGGTGTTTGGGATGCAATACAGTAGTCTGGATCATCGCTGTGTTTCCTTAAGCGTTCGCGACAACACTCGCAATCCGCCCCGGCTCGTCGGGAAAAACGGACCACAAGCTCTGTGCTCGTTCCCGCCCGGGCGGGCAGGAGTGATTCCTTGAACGGTGCGGATTATATGACAAGCGCGCCGTGGCACCGCTCAAAAAAAACTAATCCTCACCCGATACACTGACACCAGACACTAAGGCAAAAACAGTGATAAAAACAGTGCAAACCGCACATCGACAAGATTTAATGTTGATTTTAACCGCTTCATCACAATTTACAGAAAAACGTTTCGCTGATTGCCAACATTAAAGGCTGACACCCCGCAGGGGCATACAGCCTGGTCAGATTAGTTTTCTTGTTAAAACACCGGAGTAATATTAGATTTTTTCACCCTTGGCCAGGGCGGGGAGCTCCCCTTCCAGCCCCATGGCCGCCCGGACCACGCCCTGTTTGAGGGGGCCCAGCCCGTCGACGGCACAGAGCCCCACCCCGCGCACCAGTTTCTTGAGGGGGTTGCTGCCTGCAAACAGCCGCTTGAGCCCTTCCATCGCCGCCAGCATGCGGGCGGCCTCGCTCTTGCGCCAGCGCTCGTAACCCCGCAGGTTGGCGAGCAGACCGATGTCTGCCCCCATGCCGTGGTGCCTGAGGATCTGCTCCGCCAGAGCCGCCGCATCCAGCAACCCCAGATTGACCCCCTGCCCCGCCAGCGGGTGTATGGTGTGGGCCGCATCCCCCACTAGCACCAGACGATCGCGGGCAAAGTCACGGGCGTAGCGGGCGGTAAGCGGGATGGCGCTGCGGGCCCCCTCCACCTTGCACAGCCCGAGCCTGGCGTCGAAGGCGGCAGTGAGCTGGCGATTGAAGGCGTCGTCATCGCAGGCGCACAGCGCCTCGACCCGGGCGGCGGGCACCGACCAGACGATGGAGCAGAGATCGGGCTGCCACAGGGGCAGGAAGGCGAGCGGCCCCTGGGGGGTGAAGATCTGGCGGGCGACCGCCTCGTGGGGCTCGGCACAGCGCACCGTCGCCACCAGGGCGTGGTGGCCATAGTCCCAGCTGGTCAGCGGGATGTCGGCCTGACGGCGCACCCAGGAGTGGGCACCGTCGGCGGCCACCACCAGTCTGGCCGAGATGGCCTGGCCATCCTCGAGCAAGAGGAGGGATCCCGCTGGACCGCTCTGCAGGCTCTTGGCCCGGGCCGGCGTCAGCAGCCGGATGTTGCTGGCCCCTTCGATGGCCTCCAGCAGCGCCAGCTGGATGACCCGGTTCTCGACGATGTGGCCGAGCGCCGGCTGACGCAGAGTGGCGGCGTCGAACGCGATCTGGCCGAAGCTGTCCTGCTCCCACACCGCCATCTTCTCGTAGGGCTGCAGGCGGCGCGCCTCGATCCCGGCCCAGGCGCCGACCCCCTGCAGGATGCGCTGGCTGGCCAGACTCAGCGCGCTGACCCTGTTGTCCGGCGCCTCGCCCAGCGCGGGCTCCGGCAGCAGCCCCTCCACGATGGCCACCTTGAGCGCACGGTTCTTGAGGGCCGCGGCCAGCCCCAGGCCCACCATGCCGCCCCCCACGATCACCACATCTACTTCTTGCATCTGCATTCTCTTATGTCCTTTCGTGGCTGATCCCCGGGATCAGCGGAGCCACGCCCGCGGGCGCGCCTCTTCGATATGTCGTGTCCACCGGGCCAGGCGGCGCCTCATGGCCGGCACACGTCGGTGACGAACCCCAGGGTGCGGGAAGCCAGCGGCGCCTTGAGCCAGGGCAGTCGTCCCATCAGGGAGAGCGCCAGGTTGCGCCCCGCCACCAGGGGAGCGTGGCCGTTGGAGAAGAGCTGGGCCAGGGAGGAGGTGAGCCAGACGGTCTGGGCTTGATCCTCCCGGCGCGATTGCCAGTAACCGTTCAGCACCTCGAAGCTGCCGATGTCCTCCCCCACCAGGAGCGCCTGGCCAACGGCACGGGTGAGCAGGTCAAGGTCGCGCATGCCGAGGTTGAACCCCTGACCGGCGATGGGGTGCAACAGGTGAGCCGCATTGCCCACCAGCACGGTGCGCTGGGCCAGGGGATAATCGGCCACCGTCAGCACCAGCGGATAGAGGTGGCGCACGCCGGTGCGTTCGAAACGCCCGAGGCGCCAGCCAAAGGCCTCCTGCAGGCGGGCGAGAAACGCCGCGTCATCCAGCGCCATCAGGGCCTGTGCCTCGTCCCGCGCCAGGCTCCAGACCAGGGAGGAGAGCCCCTCCTGCATCGGCAGCAGGGCGAGCGGCCCCCCTTCGGTGAAGCGCTCGAAGGCCCACCCGGCGGGATCCTGGGCGGTCTTCACCGTGGCGATGATGGCACTCTGGCCATAGTCGTGGCGGCTGACCGGCATCTTGAAGTGCTGGCGCACGAAGGAGTTGCCCCCATCCGCCGCCACCAGCAGCCGGGTCCGATAGCGCTCGTCCGTGGCGAGGGTCAGGGTCACCCCTTCTTCGTCGGGGTCAATCTGTGCGAGCTGGGCTGGGCAGCACACCCGTATCTGCGGGGTGGCGGCAAGGGCCCGCTGCAACTCGATGCCGGCGGCAGAGAGTTCGATCACTTGGCCGAGCGCCGGCAAGCCGTATTCCGCCGCCGACAGCCTGGCCTGGCCGCAGTGGCCCCGATCCGAGACGTGAATGTCGGTGATGGGGGCGCAATGGGGGGCGAAACGGGACCAGATGCCGTGGCGAGTCAAGGCCTCGCAGGTGCCCGCCGAGAGGGCAATGGCGCGGGCGTCGAAGCCGGGATGGGCATTGCGCTCGGGGGCGCTCGCCTCCAGCAGCAGGATCTGCAGGGGGGCACCGTCCGGTCCCCGGAGGGCGGCGAGGGAGAGGGCCAGCACGGCACCGCTCATACCGCCGCCGACGATAGTCACGTCAACGTGAGCCAGATCAGATTGAGACATGAGAAGAGGGCATAGGCAAAAAACGTGGGCCAATCGTATCACAAAGCCGGCAGGCGGGATGCGAAGCCACGGGCAAAAAAGCGATCTGGCGCCGCGCACCGGCGTGCCGTCCCAACCGGTTTCCCCCCACCAGCGACAAAAAAAGAGCGCCATGGGGCGCTCTCTTTCTCATGTACCGGGTTGGCCGGATGCTCAATGCAGGGTCGGCGGGGTGCTTGGGGTATCCGGTCGCTTGCCGAACTCCTCGAACGCCATCATGACCCCGAGGCGTACATGTTCGTAGAGCACCAGGAAGGAGGCTTCGTTCTCGTCGTCCTCCTGATCGAACTCCGCAGAGACCTGGGTGATGCTGGCGATGTCCTGGATCATCTCCTGCAGCTCTTCGGATGCCTTGGAGAGCTCCTGCTGCACCACGCCGAAACCGGCGAGGAAGGCCTGGGACCAGTCCACCAGGGCATCGATGCGCTCGTCGAGGGGCGTTTCGTCGCTCGGCAGCAGCAGCTCGACCCCTTTTTGCGCCATCAGACTCTCGATGACCTCCTGATAGAGTTCGGTCATCACCTGGCGCACCGGGGCCGGCAGGCCGAAGCCGTCGTTGACCAGATCGTTGAAATGGGGCAACCAGCTCTTGTCGTCCAGTGCCACGCCACCGCACACCAGGCCGCAGATCACGCCATGGGCCTCGACAGCCGTCGCCATCAGCTCGTGCTGCTCCATCAGGTCGGCCACGGCCGCGTATTTCAGGGGGTTCGTTTTGCTCATCGGGGATCCGCTCAAAGTTCAGGCAAATATGCAGAATTTATGGCCCGGATCCTAGCATTCTCCCCTCTCCAGAGCCAGCAAGGCCTTGAAAGTTCTGCATCTGCGCTATATAGTCCCGCCCAGTTGTCCACGTGGATAAAGGCGGAAATCAGCCCCGCCGTATTGAGGAAGGCATGAGCATAGAGGCCGTAGAAATCGTCATTTTGGGACGTCCCTACAAGGTGTCCTGTCCCCTGGGACAACAGGATGCCCTGCGCCAGGCCGCCGACCAGCTGACCGACAAGCTCATCGAGCTTCGTCAACGTTCCAAGGTCTCCAGCAACGAACAGCTGGCCGTCATGGCAGCGCTCAATTTCTGTCACGAGCTCTGCCTTGAAAAAGAGAAAAACCACCAATACTCTGAGACCATGGACAAGCGGATCAAGATGCTGCAACGCACCATAGAGGCAGCCTTGATCGAGCACGGACAATACGGTGAATCCAGCGAAGAGGGGCAACAGCCCTAATCGCACCGAGTTTTGAAATTCCCTGGAGTGTTTGTCAGCCGGTTCAAGTCCCCGAGCCGATATTCATACCAAACAGGGGGTCTGCCTTCTGGCTATTGAGCATGCTCGGCCCGACCGAGAAGCCTGCGGCCAGATTAGATCTCCGCCTTGAACCGACGGTTCAAGGGCCCAAACCGGCAACGGCATCTCCGGGGTACCTACCCAAGAAAGCCCGTCATCACGACGGGCTTTTTCTTTGTCTGCATTCCCCTCTTTACACTACTCGTTTATCGGTGTCCTCCTGTTCCACCGCGATCTGGGGACAATAAAAAACCCGCCACAGGGGCGGGTTTGCACTGGGTACGGCCCATCAGACCGCCATCTGCTCCCGGGGGGAGCCGTGGTGGCGCAGCCAGACAAAACTCAGCGCCACGATCAGCACCATCACGGCCATGATGGCGCCCAGGGTCACCTGCCCCGTCATCGGGAAGCTGGCCGCCAGCAGGGTGACCACCCCGGCCCCCAGGTTCTGCATGCCCCCGAGAATGGCGCCGGCGGTGCCCGCCTGGCCGGGGAAGGGCTCGATGGCACAGGAGGTGGCGGTCGGATAAAGGATGCCGCTGCCGATGAAGTAGACCGCAGCCCCGCCCACCAGGGAGGCGGCACTCACGACCCCGAACAGGCCGGGCAGCAGGATGATGAGCGATCCCAGCGCCAGGAAGGCGATGCCAAGGCGCATCAGCTTGCCCTGGCTCAGGCGATAGCTCAGCCTGGCGGAGAGCCAGGCCCCGAACAGATAACCCGGCAGCGGCAGCACGAACAGCACGCTCACAGTACGGGCACTCAGCTTCAGTACATCCCCCAGCAACACCCCGGCCGCCGCCTCGAAGACCGCGAGTCCCGCAAAGGTGGCCATCAGGCAGAGCAGATTGCCCTGAAAGCGCGGGTTGCCGAGCACGTGACGATAGGCCGCGCCGACGCGCAGCGGCTGCTGCCGGGCCGCCTCAGGCAAGGTCTCGCCAAACCAGGCCAGCAGGGCCAGGGTGGTCAGGGCGCCGAAACCGAACAGGAACCAGTAGCCGGCGCGCCAGTTGAACAGCTCGGTCAGCCAGCCCCCCAGCACAGGGGCCAGCAGGGGCGAGAAGATGACCCCCATGCTCACCAGGCTGTTGGCCCGGTTGAGCTCGGCGCCGCTGTAGCGATCCCGCATCACGGTCCGGCTCATGGCGCCCCCGGCGCCGGTGCCCAGCCCCTGGATGAAGCTGCCGGCAAGCAGGGCGGCAAAGTGCGCGATGAGCTGAATGGTCAGGGTCCCCACCAGAAATACCATCATGCCGATGAGCAGCACGGGTCGACGGCCGATGCGATCGGACAGAGGGCCGTAGACGAACTGGGAGAGGCCATAGGGGATCAGGTAGCAGGCCATCACCGCCTGCAGCTGGCCGGAGGCCACGTGAAAGTCCCCCGCCATCATGGGAATGGAGGGCACATAGAGGGTCTGGGTCATCTGACCCACGGCGACCATCAGGATGGTCAGGAAAAACAGGGGATAGAAACTGTGCCGATACATAGCTGTCGTCCGAAAAAATCAATAAGCCGCCACCCTCCGGGCAGGGATCTGCAAGAGGAGTCAGACAAGGGTCGTTGAAGAAATGAAACAAGGCGGAGGACCCGCACTCGCCAGGAGCAGGACGCTCTTTGGCTTGCGATAATCTTAGTGATTCATGTCACAAAAAACGAACGAATCTTTATAATCTGCTTTCCCAAGTTTTTCTAATGTGACGAGCCTGAGTCCCCGTCAGCCGGTCGTTCACAGGGTCGTGATCGGTATTCCGACACCCTTAGCCCACCTCCCCATCAGCCCTTAGCCGCCACGTCTGGCCTGTTTGCCCGCCAGAACCCCGTCCATGAACCACCCGCCACCACACCATCCTCGGTGAGAGGCTCAGGAACACAAGGGCGCAAGGCAGGCAATGGGGAAAGAGATGCAAGGAAGGGGATATAGAGGAGAGCAGAAAAAGAGATGGCCCGTCACGGGCCATCCTCTTGCGTCAGCGGGTCACCATCTGCTGTGCCCGCTTGACCTGATCCTCGGGGGTCTCGTTGCGCGGCGGTATGGTGATCCCCTTCTGGC
>ENA-OWLM01000262-OWLM01000262.1-metagenome-genome-assembly--contig:-NODE-262-length-20310-cov-3.571513_pt1 | contig 20310 bp, 16 predicted proteins | sample MGYA00245349_ERZ651102 | MGnify/ENA primary metagenome ERZ651102 (study PRJEB26857, sample SAMEA4031759) | metagenome | biome: human; feature: oral; material: saliva | place: Philippines | collected 2014... | reverse complement strand
CCAGCCAGCCCGCCACGTCCGCCTGCTGCTGGTTGATGGTGAGCAGCATGGGCCTGTCCTGGATCACCCGCGCCCCGGGTTGACCGACGTTGACCCGCACCCGGCTCAGGTATGCCGCCCCTTCGCCATAGACCAGGCGGCTCTGCATGTCGACGTCCGTCCCCAGCACGGCCCGGATATCGGCGCTGCCGTCCCTGCCCCGCGCCGTCACCCTGAGTGGGAGGCGATCCCCCGGGGCCTTGGTCAGCGGCACCGGCAGATCCAGCCCCATGCCCTGCAGGTCGGAGTTCAGGGCGAGCTGGAAGCTGAAGGCCTGCTTCTCCGGCAGGGTCAGCCCCAGGGTCCCCGCCCAGTTGCTGCGCCCCTGGAGCATCGCCAGGGCGGGGATGTCCTGGCGCTGGCGACTGCTGTCCCAGCTGCCCTTGAACTTGAGGTCGGCCTGGTAGGCATGGGGCAGCCGCTTGCCCTGGTAATCCAGAGTCAGCGGCTGGTTCCACAGGCTGGCCTTGAGGTTGTGGATGCGCGTCTGCTCGTTGTCATACTCGAGCCGCCCCTCCACCTTCTCCAGAGGCAGATCCAGTGAGGCGATCCTCACCTTATTGTCGTGGAAGCTGGCGTCTCCGCTGGCCTTGACCTCGCCCTCTCCATCCAGGGGAATGTCCAGCTTGACCGTGCCCTTCATGGGGCCGTGGATCTCCACCTCCCGCAGCGCCTTCCCCACCGAGTCGCCGAGGGGGGAATCCTGCAGATAGTCGCTGATGGCCTGCCCCTCCCCCTGGACCCTGGCATCCACGTAGAGGTGGGCACCGGGGGAGAGGTCCGGGATCCAGGCGTGCACCGAGTCGGAGCTCGCCTTGCCGAGCCGGGTCGCGCGGCTGCGCATGTCCAGCCCCGCATTCTGGAACAGGAGATCGATCTGCAGGTCAGTCAGCGGCTGCCAGCCGGGGAAGAATTCATAGGTGGCCTGCTCCAGGGGCACCGCCACCTGGAAGACCCCCTCTCCGTGTGTGTAGGGGAAGTCTTTGAACTCCCCGTACCAGAGCAGGTCTGCCCCCTTCGCCTTGCCCCCCTTGATGGCCCCGCTCAAGTAATCCACCAGATCGTCGCTCATCACGGCCAGGGGGTAGTAGCGATCCGCATGGGCCGCATTCTTGACGTCGATGCGGCCGGTCAGGGCGAGGAAGGGGTGTTCGAACAACTCGAGGCGAAAGCGGCTGGCGAGGCGCAGATCGGGGTTGTCCAGGGCGATGTCCTGGCCATAGAGCACCCAGCCTTCCGGCACCTGCCACCAGTCGAGCCGAGCGCTCAGGCTGTCGACCGGGATGGGCTCCTTGAAGTGACGGGCGGGGTCGACCTTCCCCTTGCCCAGAGTGAGGCGGGCGCTGCCACCAGTCGGGGTCAGCCAGAAGTCGCCATCCAGTTTCTGCAGGCCGGGCACGTCATGCCAGGCCTGGGTCTCGAACCCCTTCAGCTGCCCGCTCAGGGACAGATCCTGCCAGTCGCCGTCGGCCTGCAGCACCAGCTCCTGCAGCTGGCCCCTGGGCCGGGTGCGCTTGAGGGTCTCGGTCAATTCGGGGTAGAGGCCGGACACCAGCTGGCTCAGGTTGGCGACCTGGTCGAGATCGATGGCAGGCACATAACCCTGGATGCGGGAGCCCACCCGTTCGAGCTGCAGCCGGCTGCGCAGCCAGGTGGCACCGTCGAGCTTGAAGGTGACGTCGTGGCTCGCGAGCTGCCACTCCTCGCCGTCGCGGCGCAGCTGGATCTTGCCACCCCGCAGATCGAGTCGATGGGGCTCGCCTTTGGTTTCATCCTTCCAGATCAGATGGTTGTTGCCAAACGCCAGCAGGGAGTCTCCCAGCCTGCCGTCCGCAAAGTCGCTCCAGAGCTGGAAATCGAGCTGGCCGCTCACCGCTGGCTCGCCGGCGTGGATCCTGGCCAGCATGGGGCTGATGTCGAGCTCGCTGGCCCCCAGGTAGAGCTGACCCCTGAGGCGGTCGAGGCGCGCCTCGGGGGCATCCACGTCGATGATGAGATCCAGGGTGCTCTCGCCCATCCCGTTGATGAGGTAGGCCTTACCGACCCCCTGATGACGCTTGCCGCGATTCTGCCAGCGCAGCTGGGCGATGCTGAGGGCACGCACCTCGCCGAGCGCCGTGGTGAGGCTGAGGCGGCTGTCGTGAATGTCGAAGGTGGAGAGCTGGGTCAGCAGGAAGCGCAGCAGGGCCTCCTGCTGGCTCGCGCCCTTGTCGTTGGCCGGGGTGGCCGGCTGGGTCAGATCCAGCGCGATGTCGCCGTCACTCAGGAGCAGCTGGCCAAACACCGGCTTCCAGTCGTGGAGGGAGCGCCAGAAGTCGAGGTGGGCCCACACCTTGCCAAGGCGCAGGGAGAAGCGGCCCGAATCGGGGGCGATGACGAGCCCTTCCAGCTCGATGGCCGGGCCGCGCTGGGTCCAGTCCAGCCCGACGTGCCCGACGCTCACCTCCAGCTGGCTCTCCCCGAGCAGGGTCGCGATCACGGCCTGGCGGTGCTGGTTGAGCATGGGGCCGCCCAGTCGCACCACGCTGACCAGAATGGCCAGCAGTACGAAGAGGACTCCGAGGGCCAACCAGCCCCGACTCAGCCAGCGATAGATCAATTACATCATCACCACATCGAATTGTTCCTGCCCACAGAGCGGCTCGGACACCACCCTGACCTGCTTGCCGATGAAGACTTCCAGCTCCGCAAGGCTGTGAGACTCCTCGCCCCGCAGGTAGTCGGCCACGGAAGGGGCCGCATAGACGGTGAACTGATCCGCGTCGTAGGCGCGGTTGACCCGGATGATCTCCCGCAGGATCTCGAAGCAGACCGACTCCACCGTCTTGACCCGGCCGCGCCCCTTGCACTCGGGGCACTCGGCGCACAGCACGTGCTCCAGGCTCTCGCGGGTACGCTTGCGGGTCATCTCCACCAGGCCGAGCTGGGAGAAGCCGTTGACGTTAGTCTTGGCCCTGTCTTTCGCGAGCGCCAGCTCCAGGCTGTGCAAGACCCGGCGGCGGTGATCCTCGGACTGCATGTCGATGAAGTCGATGATGATGATGCCACCGAGGTTGCGCAGCCGCAGGTGGCGGGCGATGGCGGCGGTCGCCTCGATGTTGGTGTTGAAGATGGTCTCTTCCAGGTTGCGATGGCCCACGAAGGCGCCGGTGTTGATGTCCACCGTGGTCATGGCTTCGGTCTGGTCGATGATGAGGTAGCCGCCGGATTTCAGCTCCACCTTGCGCTCCAGGGCGCGCTGGATCTCGTTCTCCACGTCGTAGAGATCGAAGATGGGGGACTCCCCCAGGTAATACTCCAGCTTGCCGGCAAGCTCGGGCACGTACTCCTCGGTGAAGCGTTTGAGCTGGTCGAAGCTCTGACGCGAATCCACCCGGATCTTGTCGAGCTCGGCACCGACGAAGTCGCGCACCACCCGAAATGCCAGGCTGGGATCCTCGTAGAGGATCTTGCACGGCGGGTACTTCTGCTTGCGCTCCAGGATCTTGCGCCACAGGCGCTTCAGGAAGGCGGCGTCCTGCTCCAGCTCCTGCTCCCCCACCCCTTCGGCGGCGGTGCGGATGATGTAGCCGCCGAGCTCATCCACGTAGCCGGCCACGGTGCGCTTGAGACGCTCACGCTCCGCCTCGGATTCGATGCGCTGGGAGACCCCCACGTGGGCGCTGCCGGGCATGAAGACCAGATAGCGGGAAGGCAGGGTGATGTCGGTGGTGAGGCGGGCCCCCTTGGTGCCGAGGGGATCTTTCACCACCTGCACCATGATGTCCTGACCCTGGCGCACCAGCTCGGCGATGTTGCCGGCCTGGAACTGCTCCTTCTCCTTGATCGCCACGCACTCGGTGTGGGGCACTATGTCGGAGGCGTGCAGGAAGGCCGCCTTGTCCATGCCGATATCCACGAAGGCCGCCTGCATACCGGGCAGCACCCGGCTGATCTTGCCCTTGTAGATGTTGCCCACGATGCCGCGCTTGGCCTGACGCTCCACGTGCACTTCCTGCAGCAGACCGTTCTCGACCAGGGCGACCCGGGTTTCGGAGGGGGTGACGTTCACCAGCAGTTCTACCGACATAAGTTACCTTGCCTGTTCCAGTGTTGAATTCAATGAAGCCAATCCGGCACAACTCGCGCAAGGAAAACGCAGCAGAGCCCAGCTGACGGGAAGTTACTTGAGCTGTTCCAGATGCTGTTTGATCAGCAGGTCCGTCTCCAGCAGGGGCAGGCCGACCACGGCGCTGTAGCTCCCCTCGATGCGGCTGACGAACTTGCCGGCAATGCCCTGGATAGCGTAGGCGCCGGCCTTGTCACAGGGCTCACCGGTGCGCCAGTAGGCCTCGATCTCCGCCTCGTCCAGCTTGCGAAACGCCACGTTGGTGGTGACCAGCCGCACGTCGCAGCGCTCCGGGGTGGCCAGGGCCACCGCCGTCATCACCTGGTGTACCCGCCCGGAGAGTGCCTCCAGCATGTCCTTGGCGTCCAGCAGATCGGAGGGCTTCTCCAGCACCCGGTCACCCAGCACCACTATGGTATCGGCCCCCAGCACGGGCAGCGCCGTGGGAGCCGCGGCCACGCCGGCCATCGCCTTGTCCCGGGCCAGCCGGCAGACGTAGTCCTGTGGCTTCTCGTCCGCTTCCCGCTGCTCGGGGACATCCAGCCTGAGCACCTCGAAGCGGTAGCCCAGCTGGGTCAGGAGTTCGTGCCGGCGGGGCGAGCCCGAGGCGAGATACAGTTGCAGTTCGTTGTGCTTGTTCATATTCACTCAATGAGACGAGGAGCGGTCACAATCCGTTGTTTTTGCTCAGATTCATTTGATATTGAAGCGACGCCGCACCTTGCGCAAGACCATAAAAATCCAGGGCCATATTAACATCGTTGTCAACGTCGACCAAAAGTAGGCGAAATTGAGGCTGGCCCGGCTGAACAGGTGTTCGGCCCAGAACACGGTGATCTTCCCCACCAGGGAGAGCAGGCCGATGATCAGCGCCTGCTGCCAGAGGGAGAAGTTGCGGATCTTCTGGAACTGGAAAGCCGCCAGGTAGGTGGTGATGGCCATGGCCATGGCCCGCACCCCGAGCGTGCTGCCGAGCAGCACGTCCAGCAGCAGGCCGGCCACCCAGGCGGTACCGACGTTGGTGCGGTGCGGCAGCGCCAGCGCCCAGTAGATGAGCACCATGGCGAGCCAGTCCGGCCGGAAGGGCTCGAATTGAAAGGGAAGCGGCAGGATGGAGAGGCACAGGGCCAGCAGGATCGAGCACCAGATCCAGATCCTGCCGCTGGCGGGTTGCAGCATCAGTGCGTCGCCCCCGCCGCCGAGGTAGCCGTCGCCGCCGAGGCGTTCGCCGCGGGCTCCTCATCCTTGTCGTGCACGTCCGGTTTCTTGTCGGTCCACAGCAGCAGCAGGTAGCGCAGTCTGTCCAGCGCCACCAGGGGCTTGGCCTCGATCTGGGCGAAGGGCTTGCCCTCCACGTAGTCGGAACGGGTCACGGTGGCCACCGGATAGCCTTCCGGGAAGCGGCCGCCCAGACCCGAGGTGACCAGCAGGTCGCCGACCTGGACGTCGGTGTTGCGCGGCAGGTTGCGCAGCTCCAGCTTGTCGAGCTCGCCGCTGCCGGAGGCAATGGCGCGCAAGTCGTTGCGCAGCACCCGCACCGGGATACCGTGGCTGGAGTCGGTGATGAGCAGGACGCGGCTGGTGGTGGATCCCACGTGCAGCACCTGGCCGACTACCCCCTGATCGTTGATCACTGGCTGACCGTTGTAGACGCCGTCCAGCGCCCCCTTGTTGATCAGCACCTGGTGGCTGAAGGGATCGGAATCCACCGACAGCAGCTCGGCCACCATCTTGCGGGACTCCTTGTGCACGGGGGAACCGAGCAGCTCCCGCAGGCGCTGGTTCTCGTGCTCCAGCTGATCCATCTTCAGCAGGCGCGAGCGCAGGGTGAACAGTTGCTGTTCCTGCTGCTTGGTCTGCTCGATGAGATCGGCACGGGTCTGCACCTGGGTCGACATGGTGTCGAGCAGGGTACCTGGGGTGTTGGCGATGTACTGCAGCGGGCTCACCAGGGAGCTCAGGTAAACGCGGACGTGGCTGAACACACCGAAGCGGGAATCCGCGACGATGGCAGCGACGGAGATGATGACGGCGAGAAACAACCGTAACTGAAGCGAAGGGCCTCTACCAAAGATGGGTTTCATGAGTCGTCAAAAAAGAGCCGGCGCTCGGCCGGCTTTGGGTCTTATTCGTAGTGGAACAGATCGCCACCGTGCATATCGATCAGCTCCAGCGCCTTGCCACCACCTCGGGCGACACAGGTGAGGGGATCTTCAGCCACGACGACCGGGATGCCGGTCTCTTCCATCAGCAGACGGTCGATGTCTTTCAACAGGGCACCACCACCGGTCAGCACCATGCCGCGCTCGGAGATGTCGGACGCCAGCTCGGGCGGGGACTGCTCCAGGGCCACCATGACGGCGGAAACAATGCCGGACAGCGGCTCTTGCAGGGCTTCCAGGATCTCGTTGGAGTTCAGGGTGAAGCTGCGCGGCACCCCTTCGGCCAGGTTGCGACCACGGACTTCGATCTCGCGCACCTCTTCGCCCGGGTAGGCGGAGCCGATCTCGTGCTTGATGCGCTCGGCGGTGGCTTCCCCGATCAGGCTGCCGTAGTTGCGACGCACGTAGCTGATGATGGCTTCGTCGAACTTGTCGCCGCCGATACGAACGGACTGGGAGTAGACCACGCCGTTCAGGGAGATGATCGCCACTTCGGTGGTACCACCACCGATGTCCACCACCATGGAACCGGTCGCTTCGGAGACCGGCAGGCCGGCACCGATGGCGGCAGCCATGGGCTCATCGATCAGGTAGACCTCGCGGGCACCGGCCCCCAGGGCGGATTCCTTGATGGCGCGACGTTCCACCTGGGTGGAGCCGCACGGTACGCACACCAGCACGCGCGGGCTGGGGCGGAAATAGTTGTTGTCGTGAACCTGCTTGATGAAGTGCTGCAGCATCTTCTCGGTCACATAGAAGTCGGCGATCACGCCGTCTTTCATCGGACGAATGGCGGAGATGTTACCAGGGGTACGACCCAGCATCTGCTTGGCGGCATGACCGACAGCAGCGACCGATTTGGCGTTCCCGCGCTCTTGGCGAATGGCGACAACTGAGGGTTCGTTAAGGACGATCCCTTGATCTTTTACATAGATCAGGGTGTTGGCAGTTCCCAAGTCGATCGACAGATCGTTGGAAAAGACGCCTCTGAGCTTTTTGAACATGGCTACGGGAAATCCTAAGAATTTTGAGGTGCAGAAAACCGGCTAACTTTACCAATGCCCACCCCAATGGGCAAGCGCTCAAACTGTCGCCAATCAATCAGGCGCGACAAAAATGCGAGTCATCACTCACCCGCACAAGCCGACAAACTCTACGAAACAAGGAGATAAGACGCAGGTGTACACCAATGCGTCTCTCTCATCGCCACGGCACGGGTGTCAGGGCATCACTTCCCGGCGATAAATAATTCTGTCATTACCCCGATCCCGGCCAAAGATGGCCATGCCCTCCAGACTGTCAGGGTCAGACAGCCAGAGCGGACGCCGTCCAGGTTGCAGCTCTGACTCCGGTTGCTTGCTCAGATCGATCTTGAACGGAATGCGCACCGCCCTGTCCGGGGCCGCGAACTGTATGGAGATGACACCATCCTTCGCGCTCGCCACCATGGCGCCAGGGGCGACCGGGCCAAGACCGAGCCGGATCCGGGTGTTGTCATCCAATATCAGATTGCCACTTCCCTCATCGAAACGCTGGCTTCCATCGGTGAACTCGATGCCCCCATCTTGTAGGGAGAGGCGGGTACATTGATCCGCCCCCATGGCATGCCAGGCGCCCGCCTCGTGATACTGCAGTTGCAGGGGGACCGTCAGAGGCGCTGCGGCCACCCCCTGTCTCGTACCAGCGAGTACCCGACCAAAGTAGGCTTCCATCGGCGTATCATCGATCAATCTGGCGTTGCAGCTGGCACCACTGCATGCACCTGTTTGTACGTCACTGAAGTTGGGGTTGGCGATCAGGGTCTGCTCACCATCCTGGTCATGCATATAGAGGCCAAAAAAGAGACTACGGTAGGGACCGTCTGGCTGGCTATCGGAGAGGCGGACAAAGTCTGTCGGCCCCGTGAAATCAGCCACTCCCGCCGCCCAAGGCAGTGGCCCCAGGCTGCGTAACCGGGTGGAAAGCGATACCCCGTCCCTATTGTTCGCCACGCTCAGATAAGCATCCCCCTTGGCAAACACCTCCCGATAGTTTTCGGTGACTTTGCCAAACTGGTTGCGAGCCTCGATATACAGCTTGGTCTGGAAAGGTTGACCCATATAGGAGAATTCACCGCAAGCGGGCACTATGTCACCGCTCACCAGATTGAAGTCAACCGGAATAAAGCGCCCCACCGGCACGCTGCTGGCAAGGGGGATGGTGTAGCCGAAGTAACCCGAGGCCGGCGGGGTCGCAGTCATCCTGAACACACCGACCTCATTGACCGTCTGGGTGAGGGGGTTGAGGTTGCTGCTGCCCTGCTGGTTGGAGTGGTCATAGCTGACGGTGCCGACCACCGCCTCGACACCGGGTTTGGGGGCAACAAGCTCGCTACCCAGCGCGATATTGGCCAGCGCAAAGTTAGGAGTCGCCAGATTGCCGCTGCACAGGTCCTTGTCATCGTCCACTTGCCAGGCCACCCCTTTGATATTCAGCTGGAATGTTTCGCCGGTCTTCTTGAACACCGGACAACTGGCATCCCCTGCCGCGCAGGCTCCCTGGGTTGGCGTGATGCAGAGCCCCACCGGACGGCTGATGAAGGTGTCCGACCCCGTCATCACCAGCCCCACGGTGTCGCCGCTGCCATCGTGGCGGGCATTGAGCCGCATCTGGCCCGCGTCTGGATAGCGAACATTCTTCAGGGTCGCCTTGCCCTGGCTGTCGAAGTTCACGTTGATGACAGTGCCCGTCGGCGACGCCACATTGGCCGCATATGTCGAGACAGGGTTGCCATCTATCGCGACCTTGCTGCCAAATGCATTAGCATCGGGAGTGATATAAGCGCCCCAGAAGCTGACCGGCTTGCTCACGCCGGCGAAGCCGGGCACGCACTGCTTGGTCGCATCGTCTTTCTTGACGGCGCTGATCACCACATCCTGCGGCCTGTTGGCATAGGTATCCAGCACATCGAACACGAAGCCGCTGTCGGCAAAATTGAGGGTACAGGCAGCGGCACTCGGCCCCCCACTACCCGCCCGGCACAGGGTCTGGTAAAGGAACGCTGGCGTCGAACCTGAGACACCCATGGTCACGGCACCCGCCGTGTTGTTGCGCAGCTGGGCCGTGGTCGAGCCCCCGCTGAAGGTCAGCTGGTTGCCTCCCACCCAGCCATTGCTGGCGGTGCCGGGAGAGAGGCTCAGGGCCGCGCTGACCTGCTCGGTGACGAGGCGGGAACAGCTCGTATCGGCACAGGCCTTGATGACCACAGTCTCTGGGTTGCAGGTGAGCCCCTGGCCGGAGTGGCTGAGCTCGAAGTGATCGATCTGGGTACCTCCCGAGCCGCCACCACAGGTGTTGCTACCGAGATCCACCTTGTCCACGGCATCCTGATCGAAGTAGTAGTCGCCATTCCCGCTGATATCGAGGGTGCCCCCTGTCGCCAGCGCCCCTTCGAGTGAGGCATTACCGGCCATGCGCACATTGCCCGCCACATAGACGACGGCATTTATCTGGTTCTGACCGGCGATGGAGAGATTCCCCTTCACGTAGATGAAGAGGTTTTCGGCTGGATTGTGGAGGTTGAGTATGGCGTTGTTCAGATCGAGGTTGTTGAAATAGAGTCTCGTCGTCACGCCGGTGGCGATGATCTCGGCCTTGTTGCTGATGCTGCCGTTGTCGAAATCGTAGTCGCCGGGCCCGAAGCTGTTGCCGCTGTGGCCGGTACAGCTGGTACCGGTACCCTGCTTGTTGCACACCAGATCCCCGAGGGGGGGCACCAGCACGCCAGGGGGAGGCGTCAATGTGGTCCCCTCCGTCGGAGGATCGGTAAAGATATCCTTGCAAGTGGCAGACTCTACTTCATAGATTACCTTGCTGTTGCCCTTCAGGTTGACGTTCCTGGCACTGAGCTGACCCCGAAGAACAACCTGATTCTCGAAGGTGGCATCCCCTTCCGCATAATAATGCCCCTCCAGCTGACCATCGCCGGTAACCAGCAGATTACCAACCGCATATACATTGAGCCCGACGCCAGTCTGGAATCGCGCGTCGTTGTAAACTGTGAAGTTCCCCTTGATATAGAGCGACGTGATGCCCAACCCCACCAACCTGATGGTACCGGAGCTCAGAGTCAGATCCCCCTCGATGATATAGGTCTTGCCGGCTGTCAGCGTCATCACGCCGCCATTTTGCATGGTCAGGTTCTTGATCACATAGGTGCTGTATTTGTCAGAGAAGCCGACACTGCCAGAGCCATTGGCATTGACCGAACCATCTATGGTCAAGCTGCCCAGATCCCAGCGACTGCCGCTGGCTGGCTTGCCGTAATTCGGGGTAGTACCGAGGATGACAGTCGGTGTCGTCCAATTTGCAACGGTATAACTGGCAGAATCCGTACTGCCTGGAAACGCGGGTCGAGTCTGCTTCATGCTGGCAACGCCGGTTATCTGGCATTTGCCCGAACCACAGGCTTGCGCGTTCATTTCATGGTCATAACCCGTGACACGTTTGAAACAGACCTCCAGGCCATTGTAATTCTCCACCCGGGCGCCGGACTGCATATAGAGAGTCCCGGCCGTATCGTGACTCTGGACAGGGCCGGGGAAGACTCTATTGCAGTCCAGCGCTGCCCGGACCGGCAGACATATCAACAGCAGCAGGGCGACATACAGGCAACGCATCATGGATTCACTCCATCAAAGGCTTCCGCCTCCAGGGTGCGGCTGACGGCAAAGTCCGGGTTGGGGCCACTGTTCACACCCGGATCGCCGCAGCGCCCCTCACTGCGAAATCTGTATCCGGTCTGGGTCCCACCGGCCGCGCTCACGGTGATCTGCTGACAACTCACCTCGGCTTCGCAATCCGCCAGTCCGGGTAGTGCAAAGGCGGTCGTGGTCGATGCATCGCACCGCTGGGCGGTCCACTCGTCGTTTGGATAGAGTCGGTAGAGCGCGATCTCCAGCCCGCTCTGGGCCGCCATCAGGGCCCGCACTCCGCGCACCTCCACCGTATTCTTCTCGCCGCTGTCCACCAGGAAGCGGCCCATGGCGGACGCCAGCAGCGCCATGATCACGATGACGAAGAGGGCGATCATGATGGCGCTGCCCCGCTGGGTGCGCCGCATGCGAGGGGGCCTAGGGGACATTGAGCGTCTCCAGCTTATGGTTGAAGAGGACGCGCTCTCCGCGTTGCTCGAGCTCAAGCCGCAGCCCCACCTCACTCGAGCTAAAGGCAGCGGGATCCCGATAGAAATAGGAGCCTGTACTTATATGCTCGGCCATCAGGGCCGGCGTGATCCCGCTAAAATCCAGGCCGATGGCGGCGCTGGCCCGGGTCAGGGTGGTGCCCGTCACGCAGTAGCGCACCTGCTGGCTGGCAAAGTAGACCCGTTGTCCCGGCGACTCCCTGGCAAAGCCACTGCCCAGAGTCAGCGCCAGTGCCCCCGAGGCCGGACTGCCCACGGTATCGACCCGGGCCACGCAGGTGCCATGGAGGCAGCCCTGATCCAGGGTCAGCACGGGGTCGGCAAGGGGGTAGACGATGGCACTCTCCCCGTCCCGGGGGAGCGGATTCGGCTCGACTATGGTGAGCCCGTTGCCGAGGGCCGAGCCCAGGTAACGGCTGGCGGTGGCGATGGGCCAGAAGCGCAGGCAGGCCCCCTGCTCCAGGGCGTTGCCCCCCTCGTCCTCGATGCGCACCGAGCTTGGCACCGCGTCCCGCACCTCGCGATTGAGCCGCTCCATGGCGAAGCGGGCATCGCTCATCAACTGCTCGCGGCGGCTGGCATCCCCGTAGATCTGGGTGCCGATGCCGATGAACTGGCTAGAGAAGGTGGCCAAGACCCCGAGCAGCAGGATCACCATCACCAACTCCACCAGGGTGAACCCTCTCGATAGCGCGCGCATCAGTAGTTCCCCCGATAAAGGGCAAAGGCCAGCTCGCTCTTGTCCGGCAGACGCACCCACAGCTCGATACGCTTGCCGATGGACTCGGCACCATGGCCCTGGCTGCCGAACAGGGTGTCGGGGGTGACGGCAATCTTCACCTGATAGTGGCGATACTCTTCATCGCTGACACCGGCGGCAGTCTGGGTAAAGCGGTTGGCCTCCACCCACCCCCCCCCGGTGTCGAAGTCGTCCACGTCGTTGAACCCATAGGGGCGGCTCTCGCCGCCGTCCGGGCCGTAGTCGGCAGGGGCAGTACAGGGGGAATAGGTTACGGCAGGCTCATCCGCCGTCTCACCGCAGCGAAAACGCCCGCCGTTGTGATCCGAATGCTCGTCGAAGGACTTCTGCAGCACCTCGTTCAGGATGCGCTGGGCCAGCTGGGCCGCCCGCACCTGCTGCACCGGATCCACCGCCTGGGGCGCCTGGTTGATAAGGAGCCCCAGGATGCCGGTCAACGCGATGGCCAGCAGCACGATGCCGACCACGAACTCGACCAGGGTGAAGCCGCGGCGAGCCTTAGGGGATCGCATGGACATAGCCTTCGGGCTCGATGCGCAGCCGGGCGCTCTCCCGGCCGTCGCTCACCACCAGGTTGCAACCACCGGTGCAGGTTGACGGAGAGAGGGGGCGGCCGCTGCGCTTGTCGAAAGAGAAGCTGCCTTGGGGGAGGGAGAAGCCACCGGAGGCCGTGACCAGCCGCCCCCGGGTCTGCTCATCCCCGCTCCAGCCAGCGATGGGCTTGGGCGTACAGCTCCCCGTCCGGGTCAGGTGGCCGAAGCGGTTGGCCTCCAGCACCAGCTGGGTACAACGCCCCTCCCCTTCATGCATGTTCATGGTCTGCACCAGCCGCAGCCGGGCCACCAGCTCGTCGCGCAGGGTATGGGTTTCAAAGCCGCCTTTGCCCAGCCATTTGGGCACGGCAAAGGCGGCCAGAATCCCGAGCAACAGGATCACGATGACCAGCTCAATCAGGGTAAAACCTCTCGTCTCAGGCATTTCTGCTCTCAGTTAATCCATAACGAAAAGCGGGGCCGAAGCCCCGCAACATGATTATGCAATTAGTTACAGTTAGCACCGCTCAGAGAAACGGAGAACGTACCGCCAGCCACTGAAGGTGCAGCATAAATAACTTGGCAGCTGTTGGCTTGACTGGAGGTATAAATACCATCGTCATTTGCTTGCTCCCAACCACCATCAATAGTCACAGCATTACCAATCCCGGCCTTGTCGGCAGTCGGGTAGCCATAGGTGGTGGTGACAGTACTGGTTCCTGCTGAGACAGAGGAATCAGGCTCTTTCTCTGTACCATCCAGAGCCGAGCGACTGTAAACCAGCTGAGCCCCGCTTTGCAGCGCCGCTGCCACACCTTGTGCTGCCGCCTTGTTGGCATCATCCTGCAGATTCAGGAACTTGGGTGCGGCGGTGACCGCCAGAATGCCCAGAATGATGATCACGATGACCAGTTCGATCAGGGTGAAACCCGATTGCTTCTTCATTACGTCTTTCCTCGGTTTATCAATTGATATGGGTGGTCACCTGGCCGGAGGCCGGGCGGTAACTGAAACTCATGTAGGCATCCGTGCTCCCTTGCGGGTCCTGATAGCGCCCATCGCTGCCCTTGCTCAGGCTGTTGACCAGATAGTAACGACAGACTGAATCGAGTCCATTGCTGGACACGGTAGCATAAAACTTGAGGTCATTGCCGCTGCCGCGTACCTCGTCAAAGCTGGCGGTCGCCTTGGGCGGATTCTGCAACAGTCCCTCCCAGATATTGAGGCAGCGGGCCGCCGTCAGGCTGGCCGGGTCCACATCGGCGCTGCCACTCGCCGCCGTGTCCATAGGATACCCCGGGGAGAGTTCGCCGTTATTGACCTGAGTGTCGGTTGGCGTCGTCAGGTAAAAACGCGAGCCGTCATAGAGCACTGTGTTGAGCCCATCCTGTTTGGCGCGCCCTTCCGCCTCCCACTGTGCCCGCACCAGAGAGACGCCGGTGGCGAACCCGCCGGAGACCCCCTCCACGCTCGCCTTCTTCGCCTCGTCGGTCACGTCGAGAAAGCGGGGCAAGGCGGTGACGGCCAGGATCCCCAGGATGACGATGACGATCACCAGCTCGATCAGGGAGAAGCCCCCCATCCTGCCGGGGCCCCGACAGGGACTCACTCTCTTTGCTGTCATGCTGCCTCCGTAATGTTGTGCATTATTTCATGCAGATAGAAAAAAATCATGTCGATGAAGCACTTGAGAGGGGACGCTCAAGGCTTGACCACCCGGCCATCGTGAAAACGGTAGCTCAGCCAGTGCGCCTCCCGGCCGAATTCGCACCCGGATCCATCCCGGCTCGCGAGCCCCTGCCATGACGGCGTCCCCTGTTCCTCCGGCCCTATCAGGGCCAGCCACAGCTGGCGGCAGTTATCGGACGGTGAACCCAGCGGCAGCACCCCCAGCGGCCAGCCCCGCTCGTCGAACTGCCAAGCCAGGCCCTCGGCGTGAAGCACGGCGGGGCGCCGCTCATCGAGCCAGCGCCCGTGCAGCCGCTGGGCCCGCTCGGCAAACTGCTCCCCGAGCAGGCTCAGGCTGACCGCCAGCGCCTCTTCCCTGTGGCTGCGATAGCTCATGGCCAGGGTGGCGAGGATGATCAGCAGCAGGATAACCGCCACAATCCGCCGATAACCGCCCAGCCAGCGCTCATCCAGTTCCGACTGTCTGCTCATCCCTTTACTGTCCTCGCACGGCCCGCATCATGTCTCCCACCAGGAGGAGTGAAGAGGCCGAACCCCATCATTGACCACGCACGGCCCTCATCATGTTCCCCTTAAGGAGGAGTGAAGAGGCCGAACCCCATCATTGACCGCGCACGGCCCTCACCATGTCCCCCTTCAGGAGGAGTGAAGAGGCCGAACCCCATCATTGACCACGCACCGCCCGCATCATGTCCCACACCGCCCTCATCATGTTCCCCTTCAGGAGGAGTGAAGAGGCCGACCCCATCATTGACCACGCACCGCCCGCATCATGTCCCACATGGGGGTAAAGATCCCCAGGGCCAGGACCAGGACCATGACGGCGACGATGCCGATCAGGATGGGCTCGATGCGGGCGGTGAGACTCTTGAGGTCATAGTCCACCTCCCGCTCGTAAAACTCGGCCGCCTCGTGCAGCAGCTCGTCCACCTGGCCCGTCTCCTCCCCCACGGCGATCATCTGCATCACCAGGGGGGTGAACAGGCCGCTGGCCCCGGCGGTGCGCAGCAGGCTCTCCCCCCGTTCGATGCCGCCCCGCATGTCGCGGATCCGCCCGGCCATATACGCATTATCCACCGCATCGGCCACCAGGGTGAGCGCCGTGTTCAGCGGCACCCCGGCCTTGAGCATCATGGAGAAGCTGCGGGCGAAGCGGGCCAGCAGGGAGCGCTCTATGATGGAGCCGACGATGGGCAACCGGAGCTGCCAGCGGTGCCAGGCCAGCTTGCCCCTGGTCGTGGCAATCCAGCGGCGCCAGCCGACGACCGCCCCCACCAGGATGGCCAGCAGCAGCCACCAGTAGTGGACGAAGAAGTGGGAGGTGGCGAGCAGGATCCGGGTCGCCAGCGGCAGCTCGACGCCAAACTTGGCGAACATGTTGGCAAAGACCGGGATCACCATGATGTTGAGGATCACCATGGCCACGCCGATGGCGATCATCACGAAGCTGGGGTAGCGCATGGCGGTCTTGATCCGCTTGCGGGTCTCCAGCTCCAGATCGAAATAGTTGGCGAGCTGCAGGAAGGCCTCCTCCAGCTGGCCCGTGTTCTCCCCCACGTGGATGATGGCCACGAAGAGGTTGCTGAACACCCTGGGGTGCGACTGCATCGCACTCGACAGCGGCCGCCCGTTGCCCAGATCCTCCCCCAGAGCGTGGAGCGCCCGCTTGAGGGGCTTGCTGTGGGCGCTCTCCTCCAGCCCGGCGATGGCGCGCAGTATGGGGATGCCTGCCCGGGTCAGGGCATACATCTGGCGGCTGAACACCACCAGCTCCTCCAGCTTGACGCCCCCCTCCAGCAGCAGGGACCAGTCGATGGACGCCGCTTTCGCCTGGCTGGCCTTCAGCTCGGTGGGCATCACCCCCCGGCGCATCAGCTGCTCGGCGGCCGCCAGCTCGCTGGCCGCCTCCACCACGCCACTGACGGCCTGGCCCTGGCTGTCGCGCCCCTTGTAGGCAAAGCGGCTCATGGGCGACCTCGATCGCCCGGAGGGCACTGTGATGCACTGCGATGGGTGTGAGTCATGACTTACCCCAGATCCTCCGCCAGCCTGAGCACCTCGTCCACCGAGGTGATCCCCTCCCGGGCATAGTCGAGCGCCGTGAGGGCCAGGGGCCTGTAGTGAGCGTGCTCCCGCGCAGCCCGGGCGAAGCCTTCGGCATCGTTGCGGCGCAGGGCGTCCATCATGGACTGATCCAGCTCCAGGAGTTCATACACCCCGATCCGGCCCGCATAGCCGGTGAAGTTGCAGCTCTGGCAGCCGCGCCCCTTGCGATAGACATGCTGGCCCGGCACCTCCCCGCTGAGGGCACCGAGCCAGGTGGCCTGCCCTTCGTCCGGTGCAGTCTCGCAGGCGCAGTGTTCACACACCCGCCGCACCAGGCGCTGGGCCACCACGGCCCGCAGCGCACTCGCCACCAGATAGCCTGGAGCCCCCATGTCGATGAGGCGCAGGGCGCTGGTGACGGCGTCATTGGTGTGCAGGGTGGTCAGCACCAGGTGGCCCGTGATGGCGCCGCGCAGGCCGATCTCCACCGTCTCGTTGTCCCGCATCTCCCCTACCAGCAGGATGTCCGGATCCTGGCGCAGAGTGGAGCGCAGTACCTGGGAGAAGGTGAGCCCTATCTTGGGATTGACCTGTACCTGGTTGATCCGCGGCAGACGGTATTCCACCGGATCTTCCACCGTGATGATCTTGTGGCTCGCCTGGTTGAGCTCGGAGAGCGCACCATAGAGGGTGGTGGTCTTGCCGCTGCCGGTGGGCCCCGTCACCAGGATCATGCCGTGGGGACGCTTGAGCTGGCGACGGAAGCGCGCCAGCATGGCCGGCGGCATGCCGGTATCGACCAGGGAGAGAATGCCGGAGGACTGGTCCAGCAGGCGCATTACCACGGACTCGCCGTACTGTACCGGCATGGTGGACATCCGCACATCCACGTCGCGGCCGCGCACCTTCATGTTGAAGCGGCCATCCTGGGGCAGCCGCTTCTCCGAGATGTCGAGCCCCGCCACCAGCTTGAGGCGCAGCACCAGCGCCTGGGCGATGCGCACCTCGCTCAGTATGTTCTCGTGCAGCACGCCGTCGATCCGCTGGCGGATGCGCAGCACCTTCTCGTCCGGCTCGATATGGATATCCGACGCCCCCACCTGCACCGCATCCTCGAACAGGGAGCGCAGCAGCTTGGCCACCGTCGCCTCTCCCTCGTCGGCACCGGTATTCAGGCCGCTGTTGCCGAGCTCGAAGCCGGTCTCCTGGTGCTCCTCGTGCAGTTGCACCGCGAAGTTCTCTATCTCCCGGGTGCGGCGGTAGAGGCGGTCGAAATACTCCAGCAGCTGCCCTTCCCTGGCCACCGCCAGCACCAGCTCCCGCGGGTTCAGCAGCGCCGCGATGGCGTCGAGGGCGCTGAGATCCGCGGGATCCGACATCACCACCGTCACCTTGTCGTCGGTGAGGTTCACCGCCAGCGCCCGGTAGCGGCGCGCCTGCACCTCGGGCAGCAGGGTCACGGCCGAGGCGTCTATGGTGAGGTTGTTGAGATCGAAGAAGGGCACATCCAGCTGGCGGGCGAGGAAGGTCAGCAGCTGCACCTCGCTGATGAAGCCGAGATCGATGAGGGTGGTGCCCAGCTTGCGGCCGGTGTGGCGCTGCTGCTGCAGGGCGAGCTGCAGCTGATCATCCGAGATGATCTGCTCCTGAACCAGCAGGTCGCCGAGGCGCATCTTCAGTCTGGGTTGTGCCATTTACACTCCGAATCGGTTGCTTCACTCCCGCCCGTGGGCCGCCGGACCTGTGCCGGCCGCCCCTGGTTCACGGCGGGTTCCTAGGGGTTCAACTGGGCGATGCGCTGCTCCAGCCACTGGGTCGAGGCCTCGCCCAGCTCGCCGTGCAGCTGGGCGTTGCGATAGGCATCCAGCGCCCGCTGGCGGTGGCCCTGGCCGTCCTCGGCCACGCCGAGCCCCAGCCACCAGCGTCCCTGATCCGGCTGCTGGCGCAGCAGCCTGACGTACAGCTCGGACGCCTGGCCGGACTGGCCCAGCTCCTGGGCGAGCCCGGCCCAGGTGGCGTAGTAGTCGAGGTTGGTGGCCAGCTCGGGCCGATAGCCGGTGAGCCAGTCCAGCGCCTTCTGGCGCTCGCCACCGGCGATGGCCACCCGAGCCAGCAGCAGGCGCAGATCGGCCTGGGCCGGATCCAGGCTCAAGCCCTCCTCCAATACACGAGCCGCCTCCACCAGCCGCCCCGCCCCGTAGAGCAGGCCCGCCAGCTGTTCGCGCGCGCCCTGATTGTGGGGGTCATGGGCCAGCACCTCGTAGTAGTTGTCCTGGGCCTCCTGCATCTGTCCCTTGGCCATGGCGGTAGTCGCCTTGCGTTCGGCCAGGGCGGCCAGCTCGGAGGGGGAGAGTTCCACCGTCTCGATCTTCAGGATCCCGGGCTTGCGCGGGGCCGGGACGGCCGGCGCCGCCTCCTGTGCCTCCTGCTCCGCGGCCAGCTCGGCATAGAGATCCGGTTGCAACTCCTCGTCGCTCGGGATCGCCTCGTCCACCGGCACCTCGTCTACCAGGTTCTCATCCGCCTGATCCTCATCGGCCTGGGCCACGGACGCCGGCTGGGCCTCATCGACAGGTGCCTGCGTCTGGGCCGGGATCGACGCCCTCGCGGGGGACGCCGCCAGCATGCTCGTCGCGCCCACCGAAGAGACGCTGGGCACTGCCGTGCTCACCACCGCAGGGAGAGCGGACGAGACGATGGGAGTGACAAGCGCAGACGACACCTGGGCCGGAGATGCGACGGCCCGGAGCTCGACCCGCGCCGTTGGCTGGGTGGCCTGCTGGCTCTGCTGCCAGTAGATCCATGTGCGCCAACCGAGGATCCCCAGGGCCAGGGTGCACAGCAGGGTCAGCACCAACATCCACCAGCCCTGCTGGCGCACCGGCGCCACGTAGACGGCGCTCTCCTCGGCGCCCGGCTGGCGTCGCTCCAGATCCTTCAACATCTGATTGATCACGCTCATGACCAGACTCCATAGGCCAGGGCAGCCCCCAGCAACAGCAACAGGGGCCACCAGCGGGGGACGCTACGCACGCCGGCATCATCGGTATCGCGGATGGCGAGACGCACCAGGGCGCTGTCGACCCGGCGCTCCCCGCGGCCGTAGGCCAGCATCAGGCACTTCTGGGCCAGCACGTTGATGAGCCGGGGAATGCCTCGGGAGGCCCGCCACAGGCGGCGCAGGGCCCGCCCCTCGAACAGTGCAGCCCCGCGATAGCCCGAGACTTGCAGACGGTATTCCAGATAGGCCCGGGTCTCGTCGAGCCGCAGCGGCCGCAAACGGTAGGAGAAGCCGATACGCTGGCGCAGCTGGCGCAGATGGGGTTTGCCGAGCCGCTTATCCAGCTCGGGCTGGCCGAACAGCACGATCTGCAGCAGCTTGCTGGATTCGGTCTCCAGGTTGCCAAACAGCCGGATCGCCTCCAGGGTCTCGTCCGGCAGGGCCTGGGCCTCGTCGATGAGCACCACCACCCGGCTTCCCTGCCTGTGCAGGGCGATGAGGTGGCGGTGGATGCGATCCGTGAGATCCAGCTCGCTCTCCCCCGCCAGCGGCAATCCCAGCTCCAGGGCCAGGGCAGTGCGCAGCTCCCCCGGGGTGAGGTGAGGGTTGGGCAGCCAGGCCAGGCGCACCGGGTTCGCCTCCGAGCCCAGCTCGCTCAGCAGCTTGCGACAGAGCAGCGTCTTGCCGGTACCCACCTCGCCGGTCACCTTGATGAAGCCCTCTCCCTGTCCCAGCGCCCAGTTGAGCACCTGCATCGCCTCCTCGTGGGGCGGCAGGCCGTAATAGAAGC
>ENA-OWLM01000261-OWLM01000261.1-metagenome-genome-assembly--contig:-NODE-261-length-20328-cov-4.475164_pt1 | contig 20328 bp, 18 predicted proteins | sample MGYA00245349_ERZ651102 | MGnify/ENA primary metagenome ERZ651102 (study PRJEB26857, sample SAMEA4031759) | metagenome | biome: human; feature: oral; material: saliva | place: Philippines | collected 2014... | reverse complement strand
CCGCCACTACTGGCTCACCCTGCCGCTCGCCGTCGCCGGCCTGCTGCTGCTCTCCAGCAGCACCCACTGGGGCGTGTCGCTCTCCCTGTTCTGGTTTCTGGCGGCAGCCGCCACACTGGGGGTCCAGCTCGCGGTGCACCGCCACTTCGCCCAGTCCATTCCCCCCACCTGGCTCACCTGCATCCAGCTGGCGGTGACCGGGCTGCTTGGCACCCTGCTCTCCCTGCTGACCGAGCAGTGGCCCGCCGACATCAGCCACGGCATCTGGGGCTGGTTTGCCGCCAGCGTGCTGATCGCCACCACCTTGCGCTACTGGCTGCTGACCCATGCCCTGAGTGGGATGACTACGGCCCACGCCGCCCTGCTGATGCTGCTCGAACCGGTCTGGACCCTGATCCTCAGCACCCTCTTCTATGACGAGCCGTTGGGCGGCGCCAAGCTGGCCGGCGTGGGTCTGGTGCTCGGCGCCCTGGTGCTCTACCAGCTTCCCCTGCTGCTGCGCAGCCGCAAGTTGAAGTCACCGGTCTAGCCTGAACGGCCGGACAAGCGTAAGTGGTTCGGAAAAACGGGAGGGTCTGCATGGCAGGCCCTCTCTGCTTGATGGCGAAGGCCAGGCTGTCTTCGCCTAGGGTTGCCATCAGCCAGGGCGCTGTTCTCGGTGGGAAGCGGGCATAAAAAAGCCCCCGGGTGGCGGGGGCTGTGCATCGAGGAGGGGATCACTCGATGTTCTGGATCTGAATATCGTGGGCTTATGATAAATTCAGTAAATTCAATTGATTACGTTGTTTTGTTGTTGTGCTTCTACTGGTGTTATACCTTTTTTGATACCACTTGCGTCCGGTTGATAGGTTTAGGATGTGGCTCAATAAACTCTACGAACCGGCTGCATCATCACGATCAGGATGGAACGGAACTATGGTCCCATCGGCTAAGACTTCTCTGTACTCATCTTCTTTAAACGTGGGGCCTTCATAAGGCTTTAAATAAAGCACGCGGTACGAATCTCCCACTTCAGCTTTGAGCAGGCGGGTTAGTTGTAAACCGCGCGCGTGAAACGCTTCCCAGTTCCAGTGTTCGGGATCAAGCGCATGGCTGTTATACATGGTTTGATCAAATTCACGCGCCCACGGAGAAAACAGTGCCCAGAGTTCTTCCGAAATGAGGTCATCTTCACAATATATATCGCCAATGCATTCGCAGTAGCTCACATAGCTTGGTTCATCGGGCGACTCTTTTAGCCAAAGAAACGGCGTCCATCCGTAATCCACCATCACCGTAAGGAAAGGGATAAATGCTGTGTGATCGGGCATCTTTTGATCTCCTTGGTGCATGTTGTAACAGATTGGTTCTTGTGCCGTATAAGTCTGGCTGGTGGAGTGATTGTCATCGAGTGGTCATTTGACGGGATAAGTCAGTAGCCTGGATAAATTTGAATACGGTAGGAACCGGCGACCTCTTCAGGTGGCCATGTAGTTGACCCGACTTTGGGCGAATTCATCGTCCACCAATGGTTTAAACTACACATCAACTACCCGCCAAACCATAGCTGCAACGCCCAGGTTGTTGGGGGTCACACTGGCTGCTCTAAAATAGGATTACCAAGGGCAATGCTTGCATCTGGGGTATCGGTGGCGGGCCGGCCGGTACTGAATGCCAGTAGCCGAATCCTGTCAGCGCCCTCGGCCCGAATACTTTTCAAAAATGCCTCTACCGCTTCAGGATGTTCGTTGTAGACCCCTTACGGATTTTTACGAACAGGCTGCATTGGATTTTGGTTGTGTGACGCGTTAGGCGGTTAGAAGAACCTCCTGAACTTCTGATACGTCGAGCGACGGGAGGCTGCCGACATTGATGCTGTACCTAATGCCTGTTATACCGAGTGGCGGGACGTAGTCATCTGGAAGCCTGGGAAAGTTACCGGCAACTTCGAAGACATGGACATCGCGAAATGTGAACCGTAGGAGAGCACCTGTCTGCCGTAGGCCCTCGTGCCAGCCGAGTTGTGCTAGGCGTGAATCGAAAACATCAAGTGCACGCCCATCGGATACCAGTTGCTCCCGAATTTCATCTACGCGGTCTGCCAGCGTTTCGTCGCCACCAAGACTGCGCTCCAGCATGACGCTGACAAACAGCAGGCGCTTGCTAGCAGGTGCTTTCAGCTGATCGAAACGGGATATTTCGTGCTTCGGTTCCGATCGTGTGGTGGTCTTCACTTCTACGTGGACGCCCTGTCCGACGAAATCATGACGCTCCCTTTCAGGGCCGCTCCAAAGGTGGCTGACGCGCGGGCCGATGGTCGGGAGTAACACGTTGGACAGCACCCAAAGCTCGCCGAAAAGACCGATCTGCTCTGCCACACTCAGTTCAGGTGCGAGCGGGCGCAATGCCGCACGCATATCGTCGATGATGCGCTCAACCGAGACAGCAGGATCGCGGCCCTCAATGTGGATGGCGTGGAGGACCTTGTTGGCTACCAGCGTAAGTAGTTCTTCGTGATGGCTGCGTGCGGAAACGTCCAGCCAAGTTCGTCCGCCTTCCAGGATGCGGACCTGAAGGCTCTGCAGGTCCGGCGGTAGGTTTTGCGGGGCGACATCTATGGCCAGCAGCAGGTGCAGGCGTCCGTCGTCTGATACTCCGATCAACGCTGTTTCGAGATCTTCAGCCGCCTGTTCGTAGATGTCCTCGTGCGGAGGTCGCTGCTCACGCAGACTTGCCCAACGGTCTTGCGTGATCTCAACCATTGCGTACCCCACGGTTCACGACAAGCAGTTGTTCACCATCCGTAGTGCGGGGCAGCGAAAGCGCGAGGCCCAGCACTGCCTGTATTGGCGCACGGAGCGGTTCGGGATCTAGAAGGTAGAGCAGGAGCAGGCCCTGCTGCGCGGGTCGGTCCTCGCGCATTGCCCGTGCATTGAAGCCTGAGCCAGCGCGGTAGTTCTCCGGTCCGCCATGCAGGTCGACGCCTTCATGGCGTGGATCGATCAAGATGCCGATCGACTCGTTGGCCTGCAACGAACGTCGAACAAGGCCGAAAGGCCTTCCACCCAGGAGTACCTGTCGTTCCCGCTGCGGGTTGGCTACGAACAAGGTCCAGTTCGTCAGCTCTCCCGCTTCAGCTCGCCAGAGGATCCATTCAGCAATCTCTGCACCCTGAAATGCAATGCTGTTCGGGTGCCCTTCATAACGCCTCAGGAACAGTGCGACGTCCTCCGCCGGCACATCGTGTGCTATGGCTCCGCCGTATGCATCCTGTGTCGGGGGGTACTGTCGCAGTAGGGCGGACGCCAAGTCCAAGTTCCGTTCCAGCAACTCCCGGTCCTGCATGGGAAACAGAATCGTCTGCGGGTTTTCGCCAGACCATGACCGTCGATCATCCGTCTGCATCCTGCTCTTGATCTTGCTGGTGAGCAGGAGCTTTGAATGGGCGCGCATTCGGATGGCCATCTGGTCAGGCCTGCGACCGGCCTTGTTTAGTGCAGTGATGGAGTCACGCAAGGATTCTTCGACCAGCGCCAGCTCCATAAACCACTGAGCGATACCTTCAGTTGTCCAGATGCGGATCAGGTCTTCATAGCCTGTTCTGAAACCATACCAGCGGGCCATCTGCAGCAGAGCGTCCGCCAACGTTGTGGTGCGCAGGAAGTAAGCGATCGTCAGTCCCTCAAGCGTCAATCCGCGCGACAGCCGATTGCCACCCACAGCAACGAGCTGCCGCCCAGGCTTAGCGTCGTATTCCAGTTCGTCACCCGTCGTGCTGTTGAGCACAACGACGACTAGGCGAGCTAGGTTCGTCACTGCCTCTTCCAGTAGAACCTCTTCGCTGCAAGGCAGATCTACCGGCCCCAGCCCCGCGAGCGTTGACCGGAACATCTGCTTGAGCACGCCGGGTTCGGCGTTCTCATGATGGAACCAGTTGCGGATCTGTTCCTCGATCGCCCCTCCAATGCGCAACTGGTCCTGCTGAAGATGGGATACGTGCACCAGCATCGTGTTCGGCTTACCCAACTGGCCACGCTGCAGTCTGATGGCGCCGGCGAGTGCAAAGGTCAGGAGGGCATCGGCGAGCGACTGGGGAAGATCCAGCGGTCCTCGGGCAACAATCGCCTCGCCCCTTTTTCGCTGCTTCGACTTCAGAGCCTTCACATCTGCCACGTCTACAGGACGTAGTACATCACGGCCCTGCGAGCTGACACCGAAAAGCTCTTCCGTTCCGGTGTAGCCATCCGGCCGAGGAAGCTGCACGACGAAGTCTTTGGGGAACAGGTCTTCGCCGACCAAGCTGTCACTGCCGTCTGGGTCGATGAGGATGTTGGCAAATGGCGTAGCCGTGTAGGCGATGTATGTGGCCCGCGGAATCTTTCGGAGAATATCGCGAATCAGGGCGTTGGTCAGTGACGGGGCCGTGTCGTCATCCGGCTCGATGTCGGTGTCAATACTGGGGTCGCGCCGATTTCCGCGTGTATTGATGGAGGCCTGATCGGCTTCGTCATCGATGAGAAGAACCGGTACATCAGCGAGCCGGCCTTCGAGTTTGCCGAACCACTCGTTAAGCCGTTTCAGGATCGGGGTGATCTTCTTCGCGACGATCAAAACGGTACCGGTAGATGCGAATCCGTCGGCCACCACTGGCTCACGAAAATCTGAAGCTTCATCGGTCAGCGTAATCCAGTCGACGCCGGTCCCGGTCAGCTCCAGATCCAGCCGCTTCTGCGTCTGGTTTCGTAGTGAATCGTGAATGCCTGAAAGAACGATGATCAGGCGGTAGCCGACATCGGCTGCGCGCGCAGCCACAGCCGTGAAGTTGGCGGTCTTGCCAGACTGGACATAGCCGACGACCAGACCCCGGCACTGGAATTCCGGGCGACTTATCGGTGTGGTCTTCGAGATGATCCGCAGTGACTCTTCCGCGACCGACGCAATCTGTTGCGGCTTCCATTTGGGCTGGGCCCGCAGATAGGCTTCATGCCGGGACCAGTTGGTCCAGGCGGTTGCATCGGTCCACAGGGCCAGCCTGGGCTTCAGTGTAAGAGGAAGCCGGACCTTCATCAGACCTTGCCCGTCAGCTGGTCCGGAACTCCGGCCGACTCCAATGCGCGAAGGAATTCAGACAGAGCCGTCTTGACCTCGGCATCCTTGTCGATGAGCTGTACGAGCGTCACCAGCGTCGGCATCAGCGGGGTGACCTCGACTTCCTCCCCCTTGAACCCGGTCTTGCGTTGCCATGGCTTGTCGCCGCTGCTGACAAGGCGGATTGAGGCTTTTTCCTTCTTCACTGCAGGGGGAGGAGGAGGCGTAGTAGTGCCTCCTCTGGTTGTTGTCTCGCCATTAGGCGCTGGTTTGCCTGTAGTCGAAACATTCTTGCCGCCTCCTTTCGGAGTCGGCGCAGGTTTTTCCTTCTTGTTGTACCTGAGGCGGGCTGCTGCTCGAGAGGGTTTGAGCAGCTCCCTGAGTGGCTCGGTGATCGCAAAGGGCAGCCGAATGAGCTGCTTGCTGATATCTACCTGCAGCTGCTCATCTGCCAGTCTGTCGAAGTCGACTGCGACACGAATCAGCTTGGTGTGCTCATCCTTGGCGAAGAGATCTTCCCAGCCGCCCCATTTGATGAGGCGGTCAAGTCGGTAAAAGTACAGGCCCTGAGCATCGTTTGCGCGGCCATTCAGGGAGTGCCGGTCACGTTCGACGCGTTGTTCCAGCGGCAACTGATCCTTGATGTACTCCTCGAACTCGTCCTCGTTCGGGGTGACGTATGCACGTACATAGAGGGCAGGCGTGTTGTCCGGAGAAGTGCCGGGAAGATCGATGCGATGCTGGTCGTACTCTTTCGTCAGCGGGTGCCCCATAGGGTTGTTGGCACGCAGAACCTCATCGTTCAACCGGATGACTACCTTCTCGCGCCCGCGCGCCTTGCCTTCAAGATACCGATGGAACACCAGTTCGAGGTGCGACCTGATGGCAGCGAGTTCCTGCGCGTAGGGAGAGTCTGCCCTGCCTCTCGCAGGCTCCATCGAGGGGCGCATCTGAGTTAGCAGCACGGCCGTACCCGAGTCACCGATGTCTACTGCCGAGACATGCTCGGGGGCTACCGGGTCGCTCAGAAGCTCCCAGCGGCGCGTCTTGGCAAGATGGTCCTTGTCCCAGGTGAGTGTCGTGCTCTCGTTTCCGGCAGCTTTCGATACGACAGTCAGTCGATCAGCCTGGGACCAAGCCGCCCCCTTCAGCCCATAGCCGAACTTGCCCAGATCGCCATCGTCATATTCACGCTGGTGCCCAATCTTCATGGCGTCGCGCAGACCCGATGGAGTCATGCCTGTGCCGTCGTCGCGAATACACATCCATCGGCCGCCCGCATTAGGATTCGGGAAGGTGATGTCGATCTCCCGAGCGCCATGCGACAAGCTGTTGTCCACCAGATCGGCCACGGCGCTGGGCAGGCTGTGCCCGGCACGAGCCAGGATATTGAAGAGACCGAGCGGGTCCGGTGCTGCGTCATCATCGTTGCGGTTGTTGTCGTTTTCTTTTTGTGACGTCACGGACACGGTTTCTGCCTCCTTGAATAGCTGCGGGAAGTGATCCGAGAGCACTGCTTGGCAGTGCTGGCCTTCTTCACCGTACAACGCAATCATTGCGGATTTGCCGAGCTGGGCGCTCTCTCCATGGCTCAGGATCGAAGAGCGAGCTGGATGGTCTGCCGGGATGACAACCCAGGATGCATTGGCCGGGGTGCTCGAGGCATCAACTACCATCGCGAACAGGACGCCTGGGTCGACGAAACTGTAGAAGGAGCTTTTCGGGCAATCGCCTTCGAATCTCCAATTTTTGTGCTGCCGCTTGAGCCATGAAGCAATCTCAACCACGGTGCCTTCATCTTCGAGACGCCGGCAGGTGATTGGGATGGTGTCCGGGGTCTCTGCTGAAGGAAAAACCTTGCCGACGACGCCTCGGTCAAAGTTGATGGAACGCTGTTTGGCGCGTTCCTTTCCCTGGCGGCGGTACTCATGAAACATGCCGAGTTCGGAATGAGTCAGCAGTCGGAGAATGGTGAACTTCACTTCCTGCCCTCTGTCGTCTTGATTTGTGATGGATCCAAATCGAACAATTCCACACGCATGTCCTGAGTCTCCGGTGCCCCCAGGCACTCCCGCATTCCACGAGCGATGGCATAGGCAAAGAGTGGTGGCACGGCGTTGCCAATCTGCTTGAATGCCGGGTTCATCGATCCTTTGAAAACAAAGCCGTCAGGGAATGACTGGAGCCGTGCAGCTTCACGGACGGTGATAGTGCGAGCCTGTTTCGAGTCGAAGTGGATGTGGGAATAAGAGTCCTTGCCGAGGTGCGCCATCAGTGTACGTACCGGGGCATCGGCGCGGAGCTTCCACCACTTGTTCGGAAACTTTCCCGGGTCATACGGGATGCGCCAGGACATGATGTATGTGCTGACGTCTGCGTTTCTCGGGTCGGTGGGCAAACCGAGTCTCCTGCGGTCGGCAAGCCAGTTCGCAATTTTCTGCTCTACATAGGCATGCACCTGCGGGTACTCCCAGCCAGGCTGAATCTCGGCGAAGATCTTGTAGTCGCGCGGAAGATATCGGAAAACGTGACCAGTCGTAGACCTAGTCGCAAATCCGTGCCACTCCCGCATCAGCCGCGAATAGGCAGTCGACGGTTTTTCTGCTGTGTACTCGACAGGTTCTGACGGGTCTTTCGCTCCGCGACGAATGGCACCCGAGCGAAGCATTTCTTCAGCGTACAGGTGCGGCAGATCTGCCAGCGCATCAGAGGCCGATGTGGCTGCGGGAGAGTCGGGAGCTGGATCGGGAATCCAGCAGTGGTGCGCCGAGCCTTCGGCTTTGATAACCCGCCTCGCAGCATTTTTGGAACTGGTGTAGCCGGATGGCAGAATCAAATGGTGCGTTGGCACAGGAAATCTTGGCTTGATGCCGGTCGAACGATGGAAGCCGATCAGAATCATGCGCTCCCGCATCTGCGGAACGCCGTACCAGACGGAATTCAGCAGTGTGTAGGCTACGTCGTAGCCTTCTTCGGCAAGGCTTTTGGAAACGAGCTCGGCAACATTGGTGCCGCCATGGTTGAGTATGTCTGGCACGTTCTCCATCAAAAGCGCAACAGGCTTTGTCGCCCGGATGAATGCGACGTAGCGCTCCCACAGGCTGACCCGTCCATCCACCAGGAAGGCTTGGTCTGCGGTCACCTCTTCGCGTAAGCGGGCCTGCTCGCGAAGCTTAGCCCGGCCTACACGAGCGAACGCCTGACAAGGTGGCCCGCCGACGAGGACATCGATCTGACTGTCCGTGGCACCCTGCAGCCCGAGATCGCTGAAGACTGTGTCAGCTGTTTCGGTTACCGCATCGCGCGGGGCGTGGTGTGCTTCCTTATCACCCCCGACTGAGCGCGAGCCGAAGTTGGCTCCGTGCGACTTTGCAGCCCACGGATCCATCTCGATCGATGCGACCGGCGTAAATCCGGCGGTCAGGAAGCCAAGGGATATGCCGCCACAGCCTGCGAACATGTCCATGTAGCGGATTTCACCGCCTTCCTGAATACGCTGCAACTTGCTGCGGATCAGGTCGTCTGGGGTTGAGACGTGGGGATTCTTACCCGTCGGGGGGGACAGATCTGCAGCCAAGGGAATTGGCTTTTCATAGGTATTGCTGGGCTGTGATTTGCGCAGCTCGGTTTGGATGGACATCCAGTATCTCTCATAGGGAACATGCGCCAAGGCCAGCTGCGCGGATCGCGGAAGGACGGCGTCAGGCCTACTCATACCACGCGGCACAGCCCGGCTTTACGAATTGTCAACCGGGCGCCAAATGTTACATTGTGGCAGAGTGTACTGAAAATTCCGCGAGGTGTCGCCTGCGCAGGCTGCGTGGACCTTCATAATTGGCCAGCTTCAACCGGCATAAAAAATGCCCTTCGCCTCAAGATATAAAGGGCAGCGGGGCTCATCTCAACCCAAACGACGATATCTAATCGATTTACATTGCCTGATTAGGCAAAACCTTCGTCCAGCCTTCCGGGACCAGAGCAGAAAACTACGATTTGAATCGGCTCGCGAAGCGGAAACACTTTTTCCAAGGAGGTAACCTGCGACACTGCTGGCTGGTGGCCGGGACGGTGCAGGATTTACCATCGCCGGTGTACTGACGTTTGGACATTGGGAGGCTATTACCGCTGCCGCCTCAAACTTGTTTATCGATTATCAGGAATGGTCTGAAACTAAGGCCGGGGTTCGTTGGGTCTATCGTGTCACCCCAGATGACACTTGATCTGGCAATGAAACAGCAACTTTTTCAGTTGGTTTGTGAACCTCGCAGAAAGAAACATCTGGATCTTAATGTTTTGAGATTTCTATGAGTCCCAATCTTTGCCGGTGGCATTTCATCTCCATCTTGGTATTTGCCAATATTGTCGAGAGAGATGCAAGTTCCATCCGACAACAGCATCTGAAGGCGCAGGTGGGAGTGGACAAGCTCAAACTCGCTTTTCCACAATACAAAACTAACTCGAAACAGGGCTATATCGCCATTGCCGAGCATTTGGCATCACCATGACAAGGTTCATCATGAAAATAGTGACAACTGAACAACAGGCTAAACCTCGTACCCGCCGTTTGCGCAAGAAACTGAGAGTTGGGGAGTTTCAGGAACATGGGTTTGCCATCGACTTTCGCTTCGATAGCCAGAGCTACACCCTGGATCAGGCCCTTGATCACTGGATCGAGTTTGTAGAATCCCAGGGTTGGGGTTTCTACGGTGGGGGTGGGGAAGAATCGGATACGATGTCCGGTTATCTGGTTCGCTTCGAGCGGGGAACCCTTGGCGAAGACGACCAAGAGTGTGCCCGCCAGTGGCTCGATAATCAGCCCGGTTTTGCCTGCATCCAGTGTTCCGAGCTAAGCGATGTCTGGCACGGCCCCTGGAAGGAGTGATTACCTATAGCACCCTGATTTGGGCAACAAGGCTCAGCTTTAGCTGTTATGACGATCCTAATCTTCCCGAGTATTATCTAATGCATTGCCGAGAGGACTAGGATCGCAAGGTGTTGCCATATCTCACTGAAAATATTTGATATTTTTTGGTTATGTAATTTTTTACATGTACTTTCCGACTTGGGGGCCGCATCGCTGCGATCCCTTTGTGCGTATGTAGCGTCGGGTTGTGGAGAGGTTTAGACCGTTTTCCATTGCATATTGGGTAATCGATATTCCCCTGCTAAGGTGCTGTAGTTCATAACGACGGCAGTGTATAGCCCAAGCCTCACTCATTGGTTGTCGTTTCAACTCGAGCCGAGCGGTTTTATGGCTTAATTTATGAGCCTCTATGTATTCTTCAACAGCAATACCTGTTTCGGCGTGTTCAACTAGATATTGTTGACGGTGTCGCTCCCAAAACCGGCGTTTCAGGGTTGCTGCACCCAACGGTTGGAATTTCACATAGGCTAGGCGTCGATCGAGATGGTAAAGCTCGGCATACGCTTTTATGTTTATACCTTGCAACAACACTAAGCTGGCAAAATTCTCTTGGTGGTAGCGCCAGAATGCCTTGCGTTCAAATAATCCCATTTCTTTCGGTTGTTTAATGTAGTTGGGTATTCTGGGGGCGTAAGTGTGACCCTTCATTACTTATAGTTTCCTTATGCTACGGCTGGTTTGGTAATCCTTGACGGCTGATGGCCTATTCCCTTTTGTTTCTGCTTTGGCCAAATAGCTCAAGCGGTAGATTAGCGCTTGGAATCGCTGAATCTGGTTGCGATGAACTCTGTAGAAAGGGCATTTGGGGAGGCTCAAATAGCCGTGTTGCCAAATGCACTCTGCGAGTTGTCTGATTGTGTTGGAGTGTCTGACCTTGTGTCCGTCCACAAACAATGCGGTGTGGTAGTGCTGGGCTGTTGCATGATTCTGTTCTCTCACCCAGATATACCCGTAATAACAGTGTCCGTAATGCTTGAATAACTTGCGTTTTAGCTGTTTGAAGAAATGACCTACATGTTGATTATCCTGGCTCCATAGCTTCATCTTGAGCTCCAGCCTGATCGCGATTAGCTTGCTGGATTTTTCGTAGAACTGGCCGAGCAGCTTAAATATGCCGTGCATGATGTCTTTACGGACCTGGTATCTGCCGATCACTGGCCAGTAATAGCCACCGTACTCAAAGTTTGGCGTTAGATATTCTCGAGAACTATTCTCAATAACAGTCATATTATTAATATCCTGGTACTATAAGTGATGGCTCATTGCTGGCAGCCCCGTTGGCCCGTGGCTTTGGTGCAATTTTGTTTCTGCAAAAATCAGGGTGAAAATCGTAATAAATGTCACAGGTTGTCACACCTAGGGTCCAATAGAGGAGGCACAAGGCCTCCATCGCAGAGCATTAATTACGCTTTAACATGATTTTTATTGCTTTCCTGTCCCAACCAATGAGGCGTCCGTTCTTATGCCTGATTGGCGCAGGCAGTTTGTTGTTTGCTATCCAGCGATAAACAGTCATGCGACAGCAACCGAATAAGGTGCAAAGCTCAGTCATTTTGATGATAGGGATCGGTTCCGGTGCTGGTGGTTTCAGATAGTCCAGGATGTTTTTTTCCATCTATAGCTCTCTCAGCGTGAGTGGATCCAGACCAACAGGTCGGAGAGCAACCAGGCACAACTTGCTCCCAGTTTTTTGCGTTTGGGAAACTCCCCCTTTTGTTCCAATACCCAGGCGTGAGTACGGGAGACGCTCGTGATGGATTTACGCTCATTTTCCCGTACCAAACGGTCTTGGGGGTAGCCATAGAGCGCAAGGATTTGCTGGCGGTTAGTCTCTGAATACATGAAATCCCTCCGGTAAAAACTCATCAGCTGTTTGGGCTTGTTCGGAGGGATTTTGGGGTGTGTGTAGGTGTTATGAAATGCAGGTAGGGGGGTAGCTTAAGATCGTGCGGTCACTATTCAATCGATCTGCTTTTGTTGATTCTCCCTAATCTTCTAAGAATGAAGTCATGGTAATCGCGAGAACCATGCTGACCCGACCCGATGTGTTTGTACGGTTCAGGATCTTTTTCGATAAACGTTCTCACCTCATTTTCAATCTGAGATGCGTAGAACTTAAGTGTTTCTCTAGGGGATTTAGCATTTTCCCGTAAAAAAAGCCTTTCGATATTTTCATACAATGGTTTGCATTTTTCTGCCTTGGCAGCGCCTCCAACACGACCTCCCTTTTTGGCCTTACGCAATGTCTTCCCTTGAAACGTTTTATGGGGCGCAGCCCTAGACAGCAGCATATCCCGTGATAGTAGGGTATTCATATGCCGTGAAAGTCGTCTGAGATTGAGAGCCGAAAAGGCCCGAACAAGATCCTGGTTAAGATTCAAATAAGGGTCCTCTCCCTGTAATGGGTCATCACCTTGCAATCCCGAATCATCACGCATTATTAACGAACCCAACTGAGAAAAATCTTTGTTCCCCCATTGCTGTTCAATTTGATGATTGGCTCCTTCGAGCCATTCCAACGCAAGTTTGATGGGCAATAACTTTTCTACGAGTTCGGGGTACGTCTCCATGATTTCCCTCAGTGTTTTGTTCATGGGAAGAGTGTCGATGAAGTCTGGTGATGCTGTCACTGTGATCAATGGACGGGCCTTATCCTGCATATTGCTTGGTGAGTGGAATGACATTTGGCATGTCGTTGATGATAGGGGCCAGAATGCAGGCTAATTTTTCAAATACCTCCCTGCGCTCGTTCAGGTAGTCGTGGCGGTTGTAGATCCCCTCAACACCTTTGAGCTTGTGGTTAAGGCTGCGTTCGGCAATGTGGCTTGGAACCCCCTGAGATGCGAGCAAGCTGCGGCAGGTTCGTCGCAAGTCATGCACAGTAAAATATTCCAAACCTGCCTCACCAAGCACATTCCTTGACGGGCGCTTTTTGCTGTCAACCTTTTGACCAAACAACTTGGCGATAGCGTGGTTTAAGGTGTCATCGGAAATATATCCTCGCCGTTTGCTGGCTCTGCGGGCGGGAAAAACATAGGCTGATCCACCAGCTCGTCCTTTCAACTCGCTCAACCAGGCGAGGCAGGTCGTACTCAGCGGGATGGTGATCGCGGTTTTAGTCTTACTGCGCACAGCCGGAAGACACCATTGCTTCTTGTCAAAGTCGATCTCGCTCCAAGGTGTTCCAATCAACTCACCTTTACGCACTCCAAGATGAACCAGTAAGGCGAGCGCCAGATAGTTTTCTCGGACGAACTTGTCTTGGTATTTCCGAAGGACTTTGAACAGAAGATTGAGCTCATCCAAGTTTAAAACGCGCTCCCTGCTCTGCTCTTGTCCACCAGCATCCGACATGGTGAAAGCCTGTGCCGGGCTGTAGTCAATCAAGTTGAGCTTGATTGCGTGTTTGAACAGCTGCTTGCAGACCATCAGAGCATCGTTTGCAGTAGCTTTCCGTCCAGAGTTGGCCACCTTGTGGATGATGGCGCGGATATCGCGGGCATTAACTTCTTTTATGGCCAGTTTGCCAATGTGTGGGGCAATCTCTTTCCGGTAAATACGCTGGGGGATTTGGGGATTTTTCAGTCGTCGGCTGACATCATGCTGATACCAGTCGAGAAACAGCTGTTCGACGGTTTTGATGGTCTCTTGCTGATCGCGTTTGCGCTCTGCTGATGGGTCTTTACCATTTTCCACATCTGCGTTGAGTTGGGCGGCTTCACCACGAGCTTGCGCTAGAGAAAGGTGAGGATATGACCCTATCGTGAACCAGACCCGCTTCTTGGCGATATTGGTATAACGAAACACCCATTTACGGCTACCGCTGGGCAGCCTACGAAGATACAGGCCATCGCCCACATTGATGTTATTGGTCGCGCTGAGCTTTCCCTCCTTTTCGTCTTGAGCATCCTGATCTTTGATCTTCTTAGCGAGTTCACTGGCTTTCATACACTGTCCTTAGGCGAGTGGTATCACGTTCAGAAAAAGGTGGTATCACGTCGCAGTGTGATACCAAACGTGATACCACTTTTATCGAACAATCCAGAACGATGCAAGACGCATGAAAACAACAAACCCCTGAAAATCAGGGGTTTGTTGTTCATCTGAAACAGTGTCAAACGCCCAAGAACATCATTCTATATTCTGGATCTGCTCGCGCATCTGCTCGATGAGGACCTTCAGCTCGACGGCGGACTGGGTCACCTCGGCGTTGATGGACTTGGAACCCAGGGTGTTCGACTCGCGGTTGAACTCCTGCATCATGAAGTCCAGACGGCGGCCGCAGGCGCCCCCCTTCTTCATGATCTTGGTGGTTTCGCCGATGTGCATCTCCAGGCGATCCAGCTCCTCGGCCACGTCGATCTTCTGGGCCAGCAGCACGATTTCCTGCTCGATGCGGGCCGGATCCAGCTCCACCTTGGCTTCGGCCAGCCGGTCGGTGAGCTTCTGGCGCTGCCACTCGATGATCTGCGGCAGGTGCTCGCGCACCTTCTTCACTTCCACCTGGATACCGGCCAGACGCTGCTCGATCAGCGCCTTGAGGTTGGCCCCTTCGCTGGCGCGGGAGGCGAGGAAGTCATCCATGGTCAGGTCGAAGCCGGCCATCAGCTCGGTGGCGACCACGTCCATGTCCTGCTCGGCGGCGGCCATGACACCCGGCCAGCGCAGCACGTCCACCGGGTTGAGCTGGCCCTGACCCGCTTCCTTCATCACCCAGTTGGCGCTGTCGATGATGAGCCTGGCCAGCTCTTCATTGATGTGGAGCTGGCTGGCGGCGGCCTGGGCGGCCTCGAAGCGCAGGTTGCACTCCACCTTGCCCCGCTGCAGCTTGGCCCGGAAACGCTCACGCAGCACCGGCTCCAGGCTGCGCAGCTGCTCCGGCAGGCGAATGTAGGTCTCCAGATAGCGCTGGTTGACCGAACGAATTTCCCAAACGGCTGTGCCCCAGTCGCCCTTGAGTTCCTTGCGGGCGTAGGCGGTCATGCTGTGAATCATTGATTGTTCCGGGCTTGATGAAGTGTGCGGCCAGTATACTCAGCCAGGCCTGCCCCGTCAGCCGACGAGGTGGTTTTAGCGGCTGATATTTGAGTAGCAATCGCTTATACTCCTGCGCCAATTCAGCCAGCCCAGAGGTCAGTCCCATGTCCCGTCCCAGCGATCGCAGCGCCGCCCAGGTGCGTCCGGTAACCATCACCCGCCACTTCACCAAGCATGCTGAAGGGTCCGTGCTGGTGGAATTCGGCCACACCCGTGTGCTGTGCACCGCCAGCGTCGACACCAGCGTGCCGCGCTTCCTGAAAGGCAAGGGGCAGGGCTGGGTCACCGCCGAATACGGCATGCTGCCGCGCTCCACCCATTCCCGGATGAACCGTGAAGCCGCCTCCGGCAAGCAGAGTGGCCGCACCCTGGAGATCTCCCGCCTGATCGCCCGCTCCCTGCGCGCCGCCGTGGATCTGACCGCGCTCGGTGAGCACACTATCACCGTTGACTGCGACGTGCTGCAGGCCGATGGCGGCACCCGTACCGCGGCCATCACAGGGGCCTGCGTCGCCCTGGTGGATGCCCTTAACTGGATGCTGGAGAAGGGTCTGATCAAACAGAGCCCGCTCAAGCAGATGATCGCGGCCGTCTCCGTCGGCATGTTCGAAGGGGAACCCATCTGCGATCTGGAGTACGTGGAAGACTCGGCCGCCGAGACCGACATGAACGTGGTGATGACCGAAGACGGTCGCATCATCGAGGTGCAGGGCACCGCGGAGGCCGAGCCCTTCACCCACGAGGAGCTGCTGGCGATGCTGGCCCTCGCCAAGGGCGGCATCATGGACATCATCGCGCTGCAGAAGCAGTCGCTCTCCTGATTTTAAAAACGCGGCATTGACCGCGTTTTTTTATACCCCCACACAAGACAACGACAAGCCAAGCAAGGAGCCAGAATGAAAGCCTACCAGCGTCAATTTATCGAGTTCGCCCTGGAGAAACAGGTCCTCAAATTCGGTGAATTCACCCTGAAATCCGGCCGCAAAAGCCCCTACTTCTTCAACGCCGGCCTGTTCAACAGCGGCCGCGATCTGGCCCGTCTCGGCCGCTTCTACGCCGCCGCCCTGATGGATGCCGGCATCGAGTTCGACGTGCTGTTTGGCCCGGCCTACAAGGGGATCCCCATCGCCTCCGCCACCGCAGTGCAGCTGGTGGAGCAGCACGACGTGGACGTGCCCTGGTGCTTCAACCGCAAGGAGGCCAAGGATCACGGCGAGGGCGGCAATCTGGTGGGCAGCCCGCTCAAGGGGCGCATCATGCTGGTGGACGACGTCATCACCGCCGGCACCGCGATCCGTGAATCCATGGATCTGATCCAGGCCAACGGCGCTTCCCTGGCCGGCGTGCTGATCGCGCTGGACCGCCAGGAGAAGGGCAAGGGCGAGCTCTCCGCCATCCAGGAGGTGGAGCGTGACTACGGCGCCCACATCATCGCCATCATCCAGATGAGCGATCTCATCGCTTATCTGGAAGAGAAGCAGGCCGAGCAGCCCGAGCTGGCGACACAACTGGCGGCCATGAAGGCCTATCGCGCCCAGTACGGCATCTGATAGAGCCATATCCTGAAAAATGGCGCCACCCTTGCCGGGGTGGCGCCATTTTTCATGGCCAAAAAAAGTAAAGATCGTGGCTTGAGCTTACCCTTACAGTAAAGGTTAAGGTTTGTTCATCGGCACTCTATTGGCCGACCGGTTCCGGGGAGGAACACCATGACCACACATATTCAACTGCCGCTGACCGGCATGAGCTGCGCCAACTGCGCCAGCCGTATTTCTGCTGCCCTGAACAAGCTGGAGGGCGTGCAGGCAACCGTCAACTTCGCGCTGGAGCAGGCGGCCATCGACCTGACCGATGGCGACCGCCTGCCCGAGGTGCTGGAGAGCATCAAGGCCCAGGGCTACGACTATGGCCAGGAGACGCTCACCTTCCAGATCGGCGGCATGACCTGTGCCGGCTGTGCCGCCCGCCTCAACAAGATGCTGACCGCGCTGCCCGGCGTCATCTCCGCCGACGTCAATTTCTCGCTCGAACAGGCCCGTCTCGTGCTGGTGCCGGGGATGCAGACCCCCGCCGCCCTGCGCACCCGGATCGAGGAGATCGGTTTTGACGCCCAGCTGGCGCAGGGTTCGGCGAGCGGCCGCCGCCAGCAGCTGCTGGAGCGGGAGGCGCAGGAGTCTGCCGCCGCCCACCAGGCGCTGATCCAGGTCTGTATCTCGGCATTGCTGACCCTGCCGCTGCTGGTGGGCATGCTCTCCATGGCCGGCCTGCTGCACTGGCATCTGCCCGCCTGGCTGGAACTGGTGCTCGCGACCCCGGTGCAGTTCTGGATCGGGGCCCGCTTTTATCGCGGTGCCTGGCTTGCCCTCAAGAATCGCTCCGCCAACATGGATGTGCTGGTGGCGACCGGTACCAGCGCCGCCTACTTCTACAGCCTCTATCTGTTGCTCACCCTGGGGGCGGCCGCCAGCGGCAAGCTCTACTTCGAGGCGAGCGCCATCATCATCACGCTCATCTCCCTCGGGAAGCTGCTGGAGGCGCGCGCCAGGCGCAGCACCCAGTCCGCCATTCGCGAGCTGATGGCTCTGCGCCCCGAGATGGCCACCGTCTGGCGCGGGGGGGAGTGGCAGAGCGTCGGCATCGACGAGGTGCTGCGCGGCGATCGGCTGCGGGTGCTGGTGGGGGAGCGGGTGCCGGTGGACGGCAAGATAACGAGTGGCGAGAGCGAACTGGATGAATCCATCCTCACCGGTGAGAGCCTGCCGGTGCCGCGCAGCCTGGGGGATGCCGTGCTGGGGGGCGCCATCAACCGCTCCGGCGTGCTGGAGATCGAGGCCACGACCGTGGGGGAGGACTCCAGCCTCAGCAAGATCATCGCCCTGGTGGAGAGCGCCCAGATGGGCAAGGCCCCGCTGCAACAGCTGGTGGACAGGGTCTCCGCCGTGTTCGTGCCCGTGGTGATGGCCATCGCCCTGTTCACCCTGCTGGCGTGGTATGCCTATAGTGGTGACTTCGGCCAGGCGCTGCTGGCGGCCGTCGCCGTGCTGGTGATCGCCTGTCCCTGTGCCCTCGGGCTGGCGACGCCGGCGGCCATTGTCACCGGCACCGGGGTGGCGGCCCGCCACGGCATCCTGATAAAAGACGTGGATACCCTGCAGAAGGCCCACGCCATCAAGGCGCTCATCTTTGACAAGACTGGCACGCTCACCCAGGGGCGGCCTGTGCTGGCGAGCTGGAGCGGCAACGACGAGCAGCTTCGCCTCGCCGCCGCCTTGCAACAGGCGAGCGAGCACCCGCTGGCGCTGGCCATGCGGGAGGCTGTCGGCAAAGATGCCGCGCTGCCCCAGCCGGAGGCGGTAGAGGTGCGAGTGGGCGCCGGTATCCTCGGCCAGGTGGCGGGCCATGGGGTTGCCATCGGCAACAGTGCCTTGCTGGCCCAGCTCGGCATCGAAGCGCCCGCGCAGGATGAACAACCCGCCGACGGCGCGACCCGGGTCTGGGTGGCCATCGACGGCGTGGTCGCCGGCCTCGCCGCCCTGGCCGATACCCTGAGGCCGGAGAGCCCCGAGGCCATCGCCACCCTGCGCCGGCGCGGCATCGCGAGCTGGCTGGTGAGCGGTGATGCGCCAGCGCCGGTGGCCCATATCGCCGCCAAGCTGGGGCTGGACGGAGCCTTCGACTCCGTGCTGCCCGCCGGCAAGGTGGACAAGGTCGCGGCGCTGCGGGCGCAGACCTCCGGGCTGGTGGCCATGGTGGGGGACGGTGTGAACGACGCCCCGGCGCTGGCCGCGGCGGACGTGGGGATCGCCATGGGCTCGGGGTCCGACGTGGCGATGGAGACCGCCGCCATCACGCTCATGCGATCTGATCCGCGGCTGGTGGCCGATGCCATCGACATCTCGGCGGCGACCTGGCGGACCATACAGCAGAACCTGTTCTGGGCCTTCGCGTTCAATGTGATCGGCATTCCGCTGGCGGCCCTGGGCTATCTCAGCCCAGAACTGGCGGGGGCGGCCATGGCCCTGAGCAGCATCACCGTACTGAGCAATTCCCTGTTACTGAAGCGCTGGCAACCCGGAGCGGGCAGCCGGCGCCCATCCGAATCGAAGAGGAGTCATCCATGAACATCAGCAAGGTTGCCAAGGCCACCGGCCTGACCGCCAAGACCATCCGCTATTACGAGAGCATCGGGCTCATCACTGCGCCGGTGCGCAGTGACAACGGCTACCGCAGTTACAGCGACGGTGCCCTGCGGGAACTGCGCTTCGTCAAGCGGGCGCGGGAGACCGGCTTCAACCTGGAGGAGTGTCAGGAGCTGCTGGCGCTCTACCGGGACGAGCACAGAACCAGCGCCCAGGTGAAGAAGCTGGCCCAGGAGAAGATCGTCGATCTGCGGGCCCGCATCGCGGGGCTGCAGGCCATGCTCGCTGCCCTGGAGGAGGTGGTGAGTTGCTGCCATGGGGACACGAGCCCCGAGTGCCCCATCCTCGACGAGCTGGAGAAGGGGTGATCGGGGAGCCCCGGCTGCTGTCGCCGCACCCTTGGGGGCATGGCGCTCACAAGGCGGGAGAGGCGCTGAGCGGCTTCTTAATAGCGGTCGATTGATTGTTGAGCAGGAAAGGGGAGTGTTAGACTGGGCGGCTATTGTACAGGGAGCCCCCAGTTGACCCAGAGTGTGAAACATCAGGTTCGGCGGGCCATCATGGTCCAGCTCTATACCCACGCCTCCTTCAGCCTGCCTTGTCTGGCGCTGCTGGCGCTTGGCTGGAGCCTGCTGTTCCACGACTACCTGCCCGCCGGGGAGGCATTTGGCTGGCTCGGCCTGGTGCTGCTGTTGCTGCTGGGGCGCGGGTGGCACCTGCGCTGGCGTCGGCCCGGATTGGCGCAGCTCCCGCTGCCGGTGCTGGAGCGAGAACTCTTTGTCGGGGTGACCATCACCTCCATCATCTGGGCCCTCGGCGTGCTGCTTTATATGGGCAAGCTGCCGGACACCTACCGCGCCGCCATGATGATGCTCTCCAGCCTGATCCTCACCGGCAGCGCCATCATGCTGTTCGGCAGTCGCCGTTCCCTCTACGGCGCCGTGTTGCCGCTGGGGCTCGCCATGTTGTTCGAACTGGGTGGCGGCAACGAGCAGGAGCGGATCGTCTCCTGCATGCTGGCGGGCTATCTGTTCGTGTTTCTGCCCACCCTGCTGCGACGCCTGCGGCGGGATCAGGTGGCCTCCCTCTACCACAGCTTCTCCAACGCCGAGCTGGTGGCGGAGCTCAAGGCGGTTTCGGAGCACCTCAAGCTCACCTCCC
>ENA-OWLM01000260-OWLM01000260.1-metagenome-genome-assembly--contig:-NODE-260-length-20331-cov-3.673949_pt1 | contig 20331 bp, 21 predicted proteins | sample MGYA00245349_ERZ651102 | MGnify/ENA primary metagenome ERZ651102 (study PRJEB26857, sample SAMEA4031759) | metagenome | biome: human; feature: oral; material: saliva | place: Philippines | collected 2014... | reverse complement strand
GCTTGGCCATGGTTTCCAGCGCTTCCGCGGACATGAAGGTGTGGGCCACCCCGGTCGGACAGGCGGTCACCGCGACGATGCGCTTGGCACCGGCGGCAGCCTTGGCCACGGCAGGCGCGGCCTGATGACGATAGACGCTGGCACCGCTGCGCGCGGCCTCCAGCAAGGCTGCCGGATCCTGCAGGGCGAGATCCATGCTGCCCTGATAGACCCGCTTGCCGTCATAGGCGGCCAGATCCACCGGGGCGCTGGCCACGACCAGCACCAGGTCGGCGGCGGCAATCTGCTCCTTGCTTGGCGCCTGACGTGGCTGCACGCTGGAGTCGACATCGAGGGTGAGTTCCCAGCCCGCCAGTTTGGCCTGCTGTTCTATCCGTTTTGCAGCGAGAAAGCTGGTGGCAATGCCCGCCGGGCAAGCCGTAACCAGAATTGCTTTCATTGGGCATCTCCTGAGTTATCCATTGAATGGGAATGGGGTTGACGTTGTGCCGCATCCAGGCGAGTCAGGCGCACCTGCTCGAGCAAGGGATCCAGCACCTTGATATCGCTAAAACCGACCGCCACCTGGCTCACCGCCAGGGCCGAGACGGCGGTGGCCAGACGCAGGGTCTGCTCTGCGCTCCAGCCGAGGCTGAGGCCATGGGCCAGTCCGGCCACCAGGGAGTCGCCGGCACCCACTGTGCTGACCACCTCCATGCGCGGCGGAATGGCCTGCCAGGTGGCATCCGGTCCAAACCAGAGGAGGCCGTCAGCGCCGTTGGAGATCACCACGTGGGGGATCCCGCTGGCCTGCAGCGCACGGGCGCACTCCGCCTGCTCCTCCAGGGTCCGGATGGGGCGCCCGGCCCACTGCTCAAGCTCCTCCAGATTCGGTTTGACCAGGGTCGGCGCCGCTTTGAGCCCTTCGGTGAGGGCCGCGCCGCTGCAATCGAAGATCACCTGCTTGCCCCTGGCCTTGAGCAGCGCGATGAGATGGCCGCAGTAGGCCGGCGCCACGCCCTTGGGCAGGCTGCCCGCCAGCACAAACCAGTCGGCCTTGGGCGCCAGCCGCTCCAGCTCTGCCTCCAGCGCGCTCACCTCGGCCTCGTGCACGGTGAGCCCCGGCAGATTGAGATCGGTCACCCGGCCGGATTGCTCGGAGATCTTGACGTTGATGCGGGTGCTGCCCGCGACGCGCACGAAGTGATCGGCAAGGGCTCGCTCCTCGAACAGGGAGACAAAGCTCTGCTGGTTCTCGGCGCCAAGCCAGCCGGTCAGGCCCACGTCACGGCCGAGATCTTTCAGAACCATGGCGACGTTGATCCCCTTGCCGGCGGCGCGCAGATTCGCCTCGCTCACCAGATTGACCTCGCCAGGGTGCATGGCCTCCAAGCGGGTAGTGAGATCGAGCGCAGGGTTCAGGGTGATGGTGACGATGTCCATCAGTGTGCCCCCTCGCCCAGGCCGGCGGCGATGGCCTCACCCAGCCCCTTGAGGGCCGCTTCGGCATCCGGCCCTTCGGCGCGAAACGCGAGACGATGACCGCACTTGACGCCGAGGCCGATGACCTTCATCAGGCTCTTGGCGGAGACGGCTTCGCCGCTGCCGTCGAGGTTCGCCACGCGAATGTCGGACTCATACTCCTTGGCCACCTTGACCAGCATGGCGCCCGGGCGGGCATGCAGGCCATGGGGGTTGATGATGGTGAAGGTATCGGACAGACCGCTCGCCGGGCCGGATTGCAGCATGGCGAGGCCATCGCTGCCCGCCAGGGCCCCGAGCTGGCCTGCGGCGGCGAGACGGGCCAGGTTGTCGAGCTGCGCCAGATGGCCGCTATCTGCGGCGCACAGCAGCAGCAGTGCGCTGACAGGCTGATCACCTGCAGTCAGCACCGCACTCGGGGTCGCCAGCACCCAGCCGGTCTGGGCGGCCTGGGCGCGGGCCAGCCAGATCCCCTCCCCCAGATGGACGGGAGCACTGGCCAGCAGGGCGCTCACCATGGCAGCGTCTCCCCATCCTGCGGATTTGGCGCGGGCCGCAGCCCCCAGCAGCAGCTGGTCCTGATCGTCGGCCGGGAAATCGGCCAGGGTCAGGAACTGGACCTCTTTTGCCGCGCTGGCGCCGGTCAGGATGTCGATGATGGTCTCTTCGTCGGTGGCCTCCTTGAGGCGGGCCGCCGCCTGTTCATCACCCAGCACGTGGGTGAGCTGGCGCAGGATCCCCAGGTGCTCGTCGGACTTGGCAGCGATGCCGATGGCCACATAGGCCGTCTGCCCGTCATCCCACTCGATGCCGTGAGGGAACTGGGCCACCATGACGCCGGTGCTCTTCACCAGATGGCGGGTATCCGTGGTGCCGTGGGGAATGGCGATGCCGCTGCCCAGGTAGGTGGCGTGCTGGGCTTCTCGTGCCAGCATGCCGTCCACATAACCCGCCTCCACCAGACCGGCTTCGGTCAGTTTGCCGGCCAGGAGGGCGATGGCGTCCGCCTTGGTCGTCACCGATTGTCCCAGCAGGATTTGCTGTCGCGCCAACTTCAACATAGAGATTCTCCATCAGGTCCGGCGACGCCTCGGGGCGAGCCGGCTCAACTCAACGTGGTTTTCGGGTAACTTGCCTGCTGACAATAGACGGGGATCTCCCCTTTGGTGAGCCGGGGCGCATTTCCCGCCCCCCGTTCTCATCGCCTGCTGACAAGCTGAATCGTTTCACTTACACTCAGACTGAATCGTTTCAGCCAATTGTTCAAGATCCCGCTAAGAGTGCTTTTCAATGATATGATCCCGCGCACACTTTTCGGTGCCCCCAACCAGGAACCGGCGCGGGCCTAGCAACTCAAACAGAGCCAATATGATGAAACTGGATGAAATCGCCGCACTGGCCGGCGTCTCGCGCACCACGGCCAGCTATGTGATCAACGGCAAGGCCGATCAATACCGCATCAGCCAGACCACCCGTGACAAGGTGATGGCCGTGGTCCATGCCCACAACTACCAGCCGGACAGCCGCGCCGCTTCCCTGCGGGGCGGCCAGACCAAGACGCTGGGCTTCATCCTGCCCGACCTCGAGAACGCCAGCTACGCCAAGCTCGCCAAGCGGCTCGAACAGGGGGCGCGCACCCAGGGCTACCAGCTGCTGATCGTCTGCTCGGAAGACGAACCCGAGACCGAGAAAGAGCTGGCCCGCATGCTGGTCAGCCGCCATGTGGATGCCCTCCTGGTGGCGAGCTGTCTGCCCCCATCGGATCCCTTCTATCTGGAGCAGCAGACTCGCGGAGTGCAGATCCTCGCCATCGACCGAGCCATGAGCGCCGATCACTTCGTCACCGTGGCGAGCGAAAACCAGAAGGCGAGCTTCGATCTCACCGCTTCCCTGCTCGGATCCCCCCTGCGCCATGTGGCCCTGATCACCGCCCTGCCCACCCTCACGATCAGCTGTGAGCGCCTCGCCGGTTTCCAGCAGGCCCTCGCCAGCCATGCCAGTCCCCTGACGCCTCACGTCTGCGAGGGGGAACAGTTCTCCCGTGCCGAGGGGTATCGCCTGATCAAGACGCTGCACCAGCAACTCGGCCAGTTGCCCGAGGCCCTGGTGGCTACGTCCTACATCCTGATGGAGGGGGTGCTCGACTACCTGCTGGAGCAGGAGAGCGACATGAGCAGGATCGCCATGGCCACCTTCGGGGACGATCGCCTGCTCGACTTCCTCCCCTTCGGCATCAACTCCCTGCCCCAGCAGCACGACGCCCTCGCCGGCCAGGCGCTTACCCTGGCCCTGGATGCCATCAACGGCACCTACCGCGCCGGCCTGCACTATGTGAGCCGCACCCTGAAACGCCGCCGCTGACGCGAAATGGACGTGCCGAAGGCGACCCCGGTCGCCTTTGCGCGTTTTTACGCCACCTGCTGCCGTGGGTTGTCATCTTTTATTTCCACCTAAACGCCTTCCACAGTAGAACATTCGCTCAATCTTGCTTGTTTTCGATATTTTAATCGGCTAACGTGGCAACCCTGTTTTACAACCTGCGGCTGTTCGTAACGATGTCTCCACTCCGATATTGCTAGCCTCCGGTCTTCCCCCGGAGGCACCCCGACACCTGGCACCCTGCCACCCCTCATGACGTTGTTTTTAGATTCGGATGGATAACATGAACACCAAGACCCTGGGTTGTACCCTGTTGATTGCCGGCACCACCATAGGCGCCGGCATGCTGGCCCTGCCGCTGGCCTCTTCGTCGCTCGGCGGCCCCGCCACCCTCATGCTGATGATCGGCCTCTGGGCCCTGATGGCCTTCACCGCCATGCTGCAGGTGGAAGCCAGCCTCAGCACCGGCAAGTGGTACCTGCACCAGCTGGCTGATCACCTGCTCGGCCCCTGGGGCAAGGGCATCGCCTCCTTCTGCATCCTGATGCTGTTCTACGCGCTGGCCTCCGCCTACATCAGCGGTGGCAGCAGCCTGCTGGCCCAGGCACTTGCAGACGCAGGTCTGCCCCTGAGTCAGGAGCAGGCCGCCTGGGCCTTTACCCTGCTGTTTGGCGGCATGGTCTGCGTCGGCACCAGACAGGTGGATTACCTCAACCGCCTGATGTTCACCGTGAAACTGGTGATCATGGTGGCCGTGCTGGCCCTGCTGCTGCCCCGTGCCCAGGGGGAGCACCTGCTCTCCATGCCGCTCGGTCAGGGCCTGCTGCTGGCGGGCCTGCCGGTGATCTTCACTTCGTTTGGCTTCCACGGCTCCATTCCGAGCGTGATGCTCTACCTGGGCGACTGCCCCAAACAGCTGCGCCGGGTCTTCGTGTGGGGCTCCGCTCTGCCGCTCATCCTCTATGTGCTGTGGCAAGTGGCGATCCTCGGGCTGCTCGGTCAAGCATCCCTCATCCAGACCGGTGGCGCCCTGGACAGCCTGCTGGCCAACGTCGGCAGCCTGGTCAGCTGGCCCGCCTTCAACCAGGCGATGCACCTCTTTGCGGATCTTGCGCTCGCCACCTCCTTCCTCGGGGTGACGCTGGGGCTGTTCGACTTCATGGCCAAGGTGACCCGTCGCAAGGACAACTGGCAGGGCCGCACCCAGACCGGCCTCATCACCTTCGTGCCGCCCCTGCTGTTTGCCCTCTACTTCCCCCAGGGTTTCATCATGGCGCTGGGTTACGCCGCCATCGCGCTCGCGGTGCTGGCAGTCCTGCTGCCGGTGGCCCTGGTGTGGCAGAGCCGCAAGCAGGCCGAGGCGCACCACTACCGCGTGCCGGGCGGCGTGCTGGCCCTGGGTCTCGCCGGTGCCATGGGGGTGCTGATCGTCGGGGTGCAGGTCAGCGTAAGCCTGGGCTTCCTGCCCGCGCTCTGACGACCGACGTCCGGCCCTGGATGGAAAAGCAAAGCCCCGCCTTATTGGCGGGGCTTTTTGTTGGTCCTCTCTCTGTTGCCCCCCTCTTTGGGCGCCTTTGGATAAGGCAGAAATCAACGCCACCATATCTGAACAAATACATGTTATTTTGTACGAATATGTACAAGTATACGTCACTCCCCTACACTCATAGCCAGACGACAAGCCGTATCCGTGCCCGCGCCGGCACTCAGATTCAGGAGGCATCATGGTCGCAATAGCACAGACTCCCCAACGCGAGAGCGCCGTCGATCCCAGCAAGGCGCTGCCGGTGGTGTTTCGCATTCTGGATAAATGGCGGTGCAGCACGGATGAACAGCTGACCCTGCTCGGCATCTCCTCCCGTTCGACATTGAACAAGTACAAGGAGGCGAGCGGTGGTATCCGTCTCAGCGCCGATCTGCAGGAGCGGATGAGCTACATCCTCAACATCCACAAGAGCCTGCGGGTGCTGTTCAGCGTCGATGAGAGCATCTACGGCTGGGTACGCAAGCCCAACAGCCACCCCTTCTTCGCCGGGCGCAGCGCCATGGATGTCATGCAGGGGGGGCGGGTCGCCGATCTCTATGAGGTGGCCAACCGGTTGCACGCCTGGCGCGGAGGCATGGCCTGATGTCCGCGATACCACCATCGAGCGAGCTGCAGGATCAGCAGGCCTTTCGCATCATCCCGAGCCGCTATCCCCCCATCTGCCTCTATGAGGACGTGGCCAACGCGGATGAGCTGGAGGCGGTCTGGGCCGTCGAGGCTCTGACCAACGATCGCCTGCGGGAAGAGGCCGGAGAGCTGGCGCGCGTACCGAAAGAGGATTGGCTGGTGGGGCTGGCCGGCGGCAGCTATGTGATGGCCGCCTTCACCCACCTCAATCCCGAGGGGGCCCGCTTCACCACGGGGGATTTTGGCGGCTACTACTGCGCCCCCCTGCTCGATACCGCGGTGAAAGAGACCGTCTATCACCAGGAGCGCGTCTTCGGCTACACCAGCGAGCCGGCCCAGAAGCTGCAGATGCGGGTGCTCCACACCGAGTTTTGTGCCAGCCTCGTCGACATCCGGGGGGAGGATTACCTCGCCTCCCCCCTCTATCACGCCACCGACTACGGCCACTCCCAGGCCTTTGCCCAAGAGCAGAAACGCGGCGGGGCGGACGGCATCCACTACCGCTCGGTGCGCCACAGCGGCCACGACTGCTACGTGCTCTACCGCCCCCGCCTCATCACCAAAATTCACCAGACCCGGCATCTGGAATACCACTGGAATGGCAGCGCCATCGCCAACGTACTGCAGATAAGGCTATACGGGGAATAACCTCCTCCGGATGTAAAAAGCCCCGCCAGATTGGCGGGGCTTTTCATTCAATCTTTCAGCGCAGGAGAGGCTCCCGAGGCGCTTACTGGTTGTGGCTGGCACGGCGCGGACGGCGGGCCTGGGCCGGCTTGCCGGCGCCGCCTTCCGGGCGCTGACCGCCCTGGGGCTTGGGCTTGCCGCCGTTGCCAGTGCGATTGCCACCACCGTTACCACCGGCGCCATTGCCGGAGCGACCGGCGCCCTGACGCTGGCCCTGGCCTTGACCTTGCGGGCGCGGCGCACGGCGCTGCTCGCTCGGGTCGCGAGGCTCTTTGCGCAGCGGCGCACCGATGCCACGGGCGATGTTGTCCAGCGTCTCGCGGGAGGCTTCGAAGCCCGCCACCTGCTCACAGGGGATGCTCTGCTTGGTCAGGCGCTCGATAGCCTTGATAAGCTTGCCCTCGTCCGCCGCCACTAGGGAGATGGCGTGACCGGCGGCGCCGGCACGGCCGGTACGACCGATACGGTGCACGTAATCTTCCGCCACGTTTGGCAGCTCGAAGTTCACCACCTGGGGCAGCTTGTCAATGTCGAGGCCGCGGGCGGCGATGTCGGTCGCCACCATGACGCGCACGCTGCCATCCTTGAAGCCGGACAGGGCGCGGGTACGGGCCCCCTGGCTCTTGTTGCCGTGGATGGCGGCGGCGCTGATGCCATCTTTCTCAAGCTTCTCGGCAACCCGGTTGGCGATGTGCTTGGTGCGGGTAAAGACCAGCACCTGCTGCCAGTCGTTGCTGGAGATGAGGTGGCTCAGCAGGGCGATCTTGTTGGCCTTGTCGCACGGGTGCACCAGCTGCTCGATGCGCTCGGCGGTGCTGTTGCGCGGGGTCACTTCGATCACCGCCGGGTTGTCCAGCAGGCCGGTGGCCAGCTCGCGAATTTCGTCGGCGAAGGTGGCGGAGAAGAGCAGGTTCTGACGCTTCTTCGGCAGCAAGGCCAGGATGCGGCGGATGTCGCGGATAAAGCCCATGTCGAGCATGCGATCCGCTTCGTCCAGCACCAGGATCTCGACTTCGTCAAATTTGACGGCGTTCTGGTTGTAAAGGTCCATCAGGCGACCCGGGCAGGCCACCAGCACGTCCAGACCACGGCGGGTCGCCATCATCTGGGGGTTGATGCTCACGCCACCGAAGACCACGTGGCTGCGGATCGGCAGGTGCTTGCCGTAGTTGCGCACGCTCTCGCCCACCTGGGCGGCCAGCTCGCGGGTCGGGGTCAGCACCAGGGCGCGGATGCGGTTCGGGGAAACCTTGCGTTTGCTCTCGGTCAAGCGTTGCAGCATCGGCAGGGTGAAGCCTGCGGTCTTGCCGGTCCCGGTCTGGGCGGCGGCCATCAGGTCACGGCCTGCCAGGACGGCCGGAATTGCTTGTTGCTGAATGGGAGACGGGGTGTCGTAGCCTTGCTCGGCAACGGCACGCAACAAGGGTTCGGCCAGACCGAGGGAAGTAAAACTCATAGTTACCTGCTAGGGATAGCGGCGCCGGGGATTGTGGTGGGGCTCCTCTGCCGAGCCGATGCCATCTCACAGGATCCGGGCCTATGGAGAAAACACGATTTCCCCGGGGAGCAGAGCAAAGGGGAAAGAATAGAGGCGCAGTCTAACGGAGTTGGCGCACTTACACGAGGAAAATGTGATGGGCCTCCCAGCACGGGTGGAAAAGCCGGTCAGGGCGCGGCAGAATGGCGAAAATGCGGCCGTATGGCTCTGGGCCCCTGCGCAAGAGGGAGGGGGCGGCGCAACACATGGAACAGGAGGTTCTGCTTGAGAAGGATGTTCACCCCCGCCGTTATCCGGCGCACCCTGGCCCTCGCCTTGCCGCTACTCCTGAGCCTGCCGCTCGGCGCCAGGGAGACGATGTCGGTAGCCTGGAGCCACTGGCCCCCCTTCAGCGAGATCGACGCCGACGGTACCCTGGGTGGACTGGACGTGACCCTGACCCGCCAGATCCTCCATGATGCGGGCTTTCACCCCGTGTTTCGCAACCTCCCCTGGGCCCGGGCCCTGCATCTCATGAAGCACCAGCAGCTGGATGTGGCCATGGGCGCCCTGAAGACCCCGGAGCGGGAGCAGTTTGCCCGCTTCTCGACCCCCTACCGGCGCGCCAGCTTCGTGTTGCTGAGCCAGGGCGCCCACCAGGCTGGCGGCGATCGCTGGCAGGGGATAACCCAGCTGTCGGATCTCTGTGGCCAGACGGGGCTGCGCCTTGGCAAGCTGCGGGGCACCCGCCCCCTGCCTGTGAGCGCGCAGTGCCCCGCTCTTGGGCAGGCGGTCGAATACAATTCGGACGATCGGCTGCTCACGCTCTTGCTGGCGCGGCGCCTCGACGGGGTCATCATGGAGTGGCAGCATGCCCGCTACCGCTTGACCCAGCTCGGTGCAAACGGCTTCGTGCAGTGTCAGGTGCTGCTGCATCAGCAGCCGGTCAGCCTGATGTTCGCCAAAGAGACCGTAAGCGAGGGCGCCCTCGCCCGCATCGATGCCGCCATCGCCGCCCTCCCCTCACCGGATCCCGCCCTGGCCACGCCCCATTGCCGCCTGGACGCAAGCCAGCCTTCCACGGCCCCGGCCATCTGACCCACAGGCCGGAGGCAAGAAACCATAAAAAAGGCGACCCCGGGGGTCGCCTTGTCGTCTCTGGTGATCACTCACCCTGGCAGTTGCGCGATCAGCGCAGCTGCGGGGTCTGGGTATGCACGCCCTGGTTCTGGGCGCGGTGACGCAGCAGGTGATCCATCAGCACCAGGGCCAGCATGGCCTCGGCGATGGGCACGGCACGGATGCCGACGCAGGGGTCGTGACGTCCCTTGGTGATCATCTCGGTGGCCTCGCCGCTGGTGGTGATGGTCTTGCCCGGCACAGTGATGCTGGAGGTGGGCTTGAGGGCCATGCTCACTACTATCTCCTGGCCGGAAGAGATACCGCCCAGGATGCCGCCCGCATGGTTGCTGGCAAAGCCGGTCGGCGTCATCTCGTCCCGGTGCTCGGAGCCCTTCTGCTCCACCACCCCGAAACCGTCGCCGATCTCGACCCCCTTCACCGCATTGATGCCCATCATGGCGTGGGCTATGTCGGCGTCGAGGCGATCGAATACGGGTTCACCCAACCCCACCGGCACGTTGCGCGCCACCACGGAGACCTTGGCACCCACGCTGTTGCCCTCTTTCTTCAGGGCACGCATGTATTCATCGAGCGCCTCCAGCTTGCCCGCATCGGGGAAGAAGAAGGGGTTCTGTTCGATCTGGGTCTCGTCGAAGGCCTCCGCCTTGATGGGGCCGAGCTGGGAGAGGAAGCCGACGATCTCGATGCCGTGCACCTGCTTGAGGTACTTCTTGGCGATGGCCCCCGCCGCGACCCGCATGGCGGTCTCGCGGGCAGAGGAGCGGCCGCCGCCACGGTAGTCACGCTGGCCGTACTTCTGGTGATAGGTGTAGTCGGCGTGGCCCGGGCGGAACAGATCCTTGATCTCGGAGTAGTCCTTGGAGCGCTGATCGGTGTTCTCGATGAGCAGGCCGATGGAGGTGCCCGTGGTCCTGCCCTCGAACACCCCGGAGAGGATCTTCACCTCGTCCGCCTCGCGGCGCTGGGTGGTGTAGCGGGAGGTGCCGGGCTTGCGCCTGTCCAGATCCCCCTGCAGATCCGCCTCGCTGATTTCCAGCCCCGGCGGGCAGCCGTCGACCACGGCGCCTAGCGCCAGGCCGTGGCTCTCGCCAAAGGTGGTGACCCGAAAGAGTTGGCCAAAACTGTTCCCTGCCATGGGTGCTCCTTGCTGCTTAGTTCTTGTAGATCGCGAAATGGGCCTGGTACTGATCAAGTTCTGCGCGGGTCATCACAAAGACGCCGTGGCCGCCGTTCTCGAACTCGACCCAGGTGAAGGGCACCTCGGGGAACTGGGCTTCCAGATGGATCATGCTGTTGCCCACCTCGACCACCAGCACCCCATCCTCTTTCAGGAAGTCGGCGGCGTTGGCCAGGATGCGCTTGGTGAGCTTGAGGCCGTCGGAGCCCGACGCCAGGGCCAGCTCCGGTTCGTGGCGAAACTCCTCTGGCAGATCCGACATGTCTTCGGAATCCACATAGGGGGGGTTGGAGACAATGAGATCGTACTTGTCACCGGCCGGCAGATCCCGGAACAGATCGGAGCGGATGGGGATGACCTGCTGCTCGAGGCCGTGATCGTTGATGTTGCGCTCGGCCACGTTGAGGGCATCGACGCTGATGTCGATGGCATCCACTTCCGCGTGGGGGAACTCGTGGGCCATGATGATGGCGATGCAACCGGAGCCGGTGCAAAGATCCATGATCCGGGTCGGCTCGTCCTTCAGGAAGGGGGCGAAGCGGTTGGCCACCATCTCGGCAATCGGGGAGCGCGGAATGAGCACACGCTCGTCCACATAGAACTCCCAACCGGCATACCAGGCCTTGTTGGTGAGATAAGGTGCCGGCACCCGCTCCTGCACGCGGCGGATGATGAGCTCGGCGATGCGGTGACGCTCGCTGGTGGTCAGGCGGGAGTGGCGCATGGCCGGATCCACGTCCGGCGGCAGATGTAACGCGGGCAGCACCAGTTGCACGGCCTCATCCCAGGCGTTGTCGGTACCATGTCCGTAGAAGATCCCGGCGTCGTTGAAACGACTCATGGCCCAGCGCAACATGTCCTGGATGGTGTGCATCTCGGCAACCACCTCATCGATAAATATCTTGTCCAAATCCACCTCCAAGTCGAGTAATATCCGGCCCGAGAATTTTATACAGCGAGCAAGACGAGTACCTGATGAAAAAAACGCCCTCACTCACAGACGAGGAAAGCCTGCTGTTTCGCGATGCGGTCAAAGGTACCCGGAAAATAAAGCAAGATACCATAAGGGCCTCCTCAAGCCCGGTCAAGCAGAAACGCGAAGTGCGCGAGAGCCGCGAAAAGCTTGGGGTCGACCACTTTTTCAGCGACGAGTACCAGCCCCATCTCGAGGCGGACGGGCCGACCCGTTACGTGCGTGAAGACGTGTCGAAATTCGAGCTGAAAAAGCTCAAGCGCGGCAGCTACCCGCCGGAGATCTACCTGGACCTGCACGGCATGACCCAGCACCAGGCCAAACAGGAGCTGGCGGCACTGCTCACCCTCTGCCGGCGCGAGAACATTCACGTCGCCTCGGTGATGCACGGCATCGGCAAACATATCCTGAAGCAACGCATCCCGAGCTGGCTGGCCCAGCATCCCAACGTGCAGGCCTTCCACCAGGCGCCACGGGAATGGGGGGGAGAGAGCGCCATCCTGGTGCTGCTGGATATCGAAGAGTAACTGCTTCGCGCTCGCCTGGGGGCAGCCCCCGGCCCGATAAAAAAAACCACCGACAAGCTGCGGTGGTTTTTTATTGGTGCCGCCATGGCGCCTTATCTGGCGGCCTCCATGTGGCGCTTGAAGTTATCCAGGATGCTCTGCCAGCCGGCCCGCTGCTGCTCGTCGCTGTGCTGGGACTCGGCGTCGAACACCTCCTCCACCCGGGTACCGCCCTGCTCCTCCACGAACCGCACGCTGACCTCGCGGCCATCGTCCATGACGTAGCGAAGCCCCGTCGGCGCCCTGATCTCGGTGAAGGTCCCCTCGAAATCGAACCCCATGCTGCCATCCCTGGCCGCCATGTGGTGGCAAAAACGCCCCCCGACCCGCAGATCCACCCGGCTTTGGGGACAGTGCCACTGTGGGGAGGCGGCATTCCACTCCATAATGCTGGCTGGCGTGTTCCAGCCCAGCCATACCTCGGCCAGGGGGCGCTCTACCAGGACACTGACGCTTATCTTCATCGCACTCTCCTTTGCTCACTGTTGTACTCTGCCTGGCCGGCCAAGCGGTCACCCTCTTTCCTCAGGGCCTGGAGTGATCGCCATCACGGGCCGAGTCAGCACGGCCATCATCAAAAAGCGGGATTACTCCTGCCCCACTGGGCGATGGCAATATACCGGCGGCCGGGCAGGATCCAGCCTGACCACCAGCCTGCCGCCGTTATGCAGCTGCCACGAGAAGAAGTCGGCAAAACCTGCGCCGGTGAGGGCGCGGATCACCTTGGCCACCACCCCGTGGGCCACCAGCAATACCCGCTCCCCACCATGCCTGTGCACCAGCGCGGTCAGCCCCCGGGATACCCGCGCTATCACCGCATCCAGGGATTCGCCGCCGGGAGGTGCCTCATCCCAGCGACGGGTAATGTTGCGCGCCCAGAGTGCGGGGTAGCGCTCTCTCGCTTCTGTCTGGGTCAACCCCTCGAAGAGTCCCACGTGGCGTTCACGAAAGGCGGGCTCTATCCGGACCGGCAGCGCCAGCTCCCGAGCAATTGGCTGCGCACTCTGCCTGGCGCGCAGCAAGGGGGACGAGAGCAGGCAGGCAAACGGCCCCTCACCCGCAAGGGCTTTCGCCAGCTCGACCACCTGCTCCCGCCCCCGCTCGTTGAGGGGCAGATCCAGCGCCCCCAGATAACGCTCCTCGGCGTTGGCCCGGGTCTCCCCATGGCGGATCACCACCAGCTCCATCTGCTCTGGCTCCCGTCGTCAGGGTTTGGGGGCAAACTGTTCGAACACCTGCTGTCCGGTCAGGGTCGGGGTATCGTTCTTGAGCTCGTAAAAGTCCGGCTTCTCGTCGATGAAGATCTGCCCGGTGAGCTCGAACCCCTGTTCCTGGAACAACCCGGCACAGAGGATGTACTCATCCGTCGGCAGCAGGTGATAGAAGAGGTGGGTACCGCAGGTGGGACAGAAACCGCGCTCCGCCCACTCCGACGAGCGGTAGGCCACCGGGGTGATCCCGGTGAAGCGCACGTCCTTGCCGCCGTGGACCGCAAACATGGGCCCACCGGACCAGCGCCGGCACATGGCGCAGTGACAGAGGTTGACCTCCTTGTGATCGCCGCTCCCCACCCGGACCCCGCCACACAGACAATGACCTTCCATGATGCCTCCTTGAATACAGGGCGACACAAGGAGCGAAGAGCGCCTCCGATCCCCGTCGCACCAGATGAAGTAGCACGCAAACCGGGCAGCGACAACAGACCATCCGGCGATCCCCCCAGCCAGGCAACCGGTTCGCGAGGTGCATCCCCCGTTATCCCGGCGGTTGACGGGCCATTGGTGCCTTCTCCTGCACCGGGATCAGGCGATGCTTATCGGACGTACTCCTTGCCGAGGGGCACAGCCCGCTATCTTCGTAAAAAGAGAACGCACCAGGGGTGCCCTGCCCACAGACAATCAGGGGAGGCCTGTCGCCTCCCCTGCTTGTGCTATTGCAGCTCAGTTCACCACAGCCCAGGGATCCCCCTTGCCCGGCTCATTGCCCTGGGTCCACCACTTGGCCTGATAGATGACCCCCTTGTGGCTCACCTTGTTGCCGGCGGTGTAGACCTTGCTTGCCTCCCAGGCGGGGACGCCGCCCACCGGTGGCGTAGTCGGGTCGACGGGCGCAGGATCGAGCTGGGCCACCACTCGCACCTTGGGCCAGTTGGCGTGGGAGCCGTAGACGTTGGTCACGCACTTCTCGTAATCCCCCGGCACCAGGGCCGAATAGGCGGTCTGGAAGCCCACCAGCTCGCATTCGAACGAGTAGCCACCGGGTCTGTCCGGGTAGTATTTCCAGTTGCCGTCCCAGTTGGTGTAGAGCACGTCGGTGGCGCCGTTGAGGTTGAGGCTGCCATAGGGGGTCTGCTGCCAGCAGGTGTTCTTCTCGTCGGCCAGCACGGGGATCCCGAAGTGGGCCGCCAGCCCTTCCCAATAGCGGATGCGGTTGACCGGCTGCCCCTTGTCCCTGTTCTGTTCGCCGCACTCGATGCCGCCGTTGATGACGTTGATGGTGGTGCCAAAGCCATAGCCGATGCCCGCCGCGATCTCCCGCTGGGAGGGCACCCAGGTGCGGTCGATCACGTGCAGCATGGCGGGCTTGGGGGCCTGGGGCGTCAGGAAGAACCAGATGGCGGAGGCAAGGTTGAGCCAGGAGTCGGCCACCAGCCCCGGGTTGTTGAGGAGCACAGAGGCATCGCCGCCAAACATCGCCTCCGAGAAGGCGCCGTAGTTGAAGTGGTAGGAGAGCTGCTTGGCGCCACGACCGAAATAGCCCTGGCCGGTACTGCACGGCCACTTTTTGTTCTGCCAGTCGTTCTGTCCGCAACCCGTGGTGTAGCCGGTCTGTCCCTCCGACCAGCCCATCTCCCGCACGTGCACCAGGGCCTGCTGCCACTCCTCCAGCCCCAGCGGATTGTCGGAGACATTCTCCTTGCCGATGTGGCCGCCGGTCTCCTGGGCGAAGTGGGCGAAGGCGGTGATGATGGACTTCTTGCAGATGGCGTCGGCGTTGCGACCGTCCGTGTAGTCGCCGCAGAAGGCGGGGAACTTGCCGACCGCCCGCAGGAAGCGCTCGTAAGTGTATTCCGGAGCGGCCATCTGGGTCAGGAAGTCCCAGTCCGCTTCGGTAAAGACCCGCTCGACCCGCTTGACGTTGTCCGGGTTGCCGGGGGCGCGTGCCACGATCGCCTCCACCACGCTATTGGGCCGGGTCGCGAGGGCTTTGGACCAGATCCCGTACATGGGGTTGGCGGTCTTGGCCTGCGCCGCGCTGGCAAGATCCGCCGCCGCAATCACATAGCCGCCGCTGTTCTGGGGATCGGGCTGGATCGTCATGGCGGCCTGGCCCGGAAGTGCCCAGACGAGGGCAACCAGACAGGCAGTGCGCTTGAGTGTGAACATGGGTAACCATCCTTGTCTCGCAATAAAGTCAGGGGGGAGCATAGGCACCCCGACAACTAAATTCACGACAAGAATTAAGAATTTGGCGAAAATGTGAGCCATTTCACCACTGCACTCAGATGGCGCTCTTTTTCGAGGAGGAACCGGCGGCGAACGTTGCCATCACGCAGGCCCGTCGCCACATGCCGAGACCCTCTTCGGCTAGACGCTGTGAGTGCGCACCGCCCGGATCAGCAGGTTGCGCGGGGTCATGGGCTTGGGGCAGAAGGTCCCCACCTCCACCTCGTACCCCTGCTCCTCGAGGAAGAGGGCACGATCGAGCAGAAGCCAGATCTCGAGGGGGCGGCGGAACAGATGGCGTACCAGCTCCATGCGGGCAACATCCCCGAAGCGCCGCTCTCCCATGAGCAGGAAGCCGTCATAATCGAGCCCCGTCGGCAGACTTATCCCCTTGCGTTCGGCGGCCCAGCCGCAGAAGGCCTCGAAGCCGCCGGTCAGCAGGCTCTTTTGCAGGTTCGGCACCGGCAGATACTCATCTACTCCGCGCAGCTGGCGCTGCAGGCAGTCGAAGGCGAGGCGCCACACCACCTCCTGTTCCCGCAGTCGGGCGATGCGGGCACCGCCGGTCACCGTCTCCTGCAGCGGCAGCTTGAGGTCGCTCTTGCCAAGGCGCAATGCGCTGCCCTTGGCGGCCAGGGAGAGGGGCTCGTAGCGATCGCCCCGGATCAGGTGGTAGCAGCAGGGAGAGAGGGTCACCCCCCGGGCACGCCGCTCGGCTACTCGCGCTAGCAGATGGGTGTGCAGATCGCCGCAGGCGTGCAGCGCCATGGCGTGGTGGTGCTCGGCGATGAGGTTCCCCGAGGCAGGAGCGAAGGCATCCGCCTCCACGAAGGTCATCCGCGCCCCGTCGCGCGCCGCGAGGCGTCGCCCCTCCTCGCAGAGTTCGCCCTGCCACTCCAGGCTCAGGATGTCGCGCCCCCGGTGCAGGGAGACCAGGCGCCCCAGATGCCCCTTGCCGGCGCACCACTCCAGATAGGGGCCCGGATGGGGAGGCAGGCAACCGGTAAAGGCCTCTATCTGCGCCTGCTTGCGCCCCGGCATGTACATCGCCACGGCCTTGGCGCACTGCACCGGCTCGGGCACGAACTCGGCGAGCGAGCTCAGGGCCTGCAGCTCGGCTCCCGCCGGGATCCAGGGAGCAAGCAGGGTGCAGAGCGCCCCCATGTCGCCATCGAGGCGTGCTATCTCCTCAAGGCTCAGGGCCTCCAGGCACTCGGCGAGGACAGGCGCCTCGCTGGCGAAGGCGAGCCCCAGGTGGTGATAGGGCTGGTATTGCCACCAGTGTTTCTCGTCGGTGAGCAAGCGATCCAGTTGTCGAAAACGGTGGGCCAGCACGGTGAACCTGTCCTGCAGTGCAAAAGGGTGGCTCATTCTAGCGATCTGCCGTCAAAAAGCACTCGCCACCACGCCTCTGCACAAGCCTCGGGCGGTAGCCTGACAAAATACAGGGATTTGTGCTATATTCCGCCCCCTCCTTCGCGCTGCCCGCCCCGGCGAGCCGCTTTACCCCTATCAACGGAATCCAAACATGACCATCAATGCCATCCTGCAAGCCCGTGCGAATGCCAAATGCGAGCTGTGTGGCGCAGAACATGCGCTGACTGCCTTCCTGGTGCCGCACTCCCCCGCCAATGACGACGACCACAGCGTGGCACTCTGCACCACCTGCCGTGGCCAGCTGGAACAGCCGGACACCACGGACGTCAACCACTGGCGCTGCCTGGGTGACAGCATGTGGAGCCAGGTGCCGGCGGTGCAGGTGATGGCCTGGCGCCAGCTCAAGGCCCTTAGCACCCGGGGCGAGCTCTGGGCCCAGGACATGCTGGACATGATGTACATGGAAGAAGAAACCAGGGCATGGGCAGAAGCCGGCGTGGCGAGTGACGATGACGACAGCGTGCCGACCGTCGATTCCAACGGCGCCGTGCTGGTCGAAGGGGACTCCGTCACCCTGATCAAGGATCTGGACGTCAAGGGCGCCGGGTTCACCGCCAAGCGCGGTACCCTGGTCAAGGGCATTCGCCTGACCAACAATCCCCTGCACATCGAGGGCAAGGTCAACGGCATGCAGATCGTGCTGGTGGCCGCCTACCTGAAGAAGGCCTGATACCGCCCCTGCCTGACAGAAGCGCCCCCAGGGGCGCTTTTTTGTTGCCCCGATATCCTGGCATTCGGGTGGCGCCAGGGGAAAACTGGACTATCCTGCAAACCAGTTCCGCGGTATGCCCCCTCCCCTGGCTGCCAGTGTGTCAGTGGAGAGGGCCTTCCCGGCACGCATGGAGAGACCCCGGGCACCATGATCCCCATGATGCCCCCGACCCCAAGGAGCAACCCCATGGCCAGCAAGAAAGAGCTCAAGAAGAAGATCGCCGCCCGTCAGGCAAAGATCGCCAAGCACGAGAGCAAGATAAAGAAGCTGAAAAAAGCCCTGAAGTAGGATGACTAGCCAATGAAAAAACCGCCTTCAGGCGGTTTTTTCATTGGGCTCTCTCCGCGACCAGGCCGGGTGAATCACAGATTCGAACCCCCATCACCCGGATGATCTCCTGTGCTCACCTCCTATCCACCTTGCCCGGCCGGAGGCCCGGATTCTGCCGGGGTCTCGTCATCACGCCGCGACAACATGCCCATCTCTTCCCCCAGCCGGATCTCGATGATCACGCTGTGGTGCCGCTTGGGCGCCGCAGATCCCTGCCGTCGGAGCTAGAGTTGTAAACGTGTCCGTATATGAGCCTGTTGTGGAGCGCCATATGTATTCCTACACCCTCACCTTCAGGGAGGAGGCCGACAAGCTGACCGCCCCCGATCACGAGATCCTCCTGCAGAGCCCGGCCCAGGCCGGCGACTTCGTCATCCTCTCCGACGGCAGCCGGCACCAGGTGATGTTCGTCACCCACAGGGCCCATTACAGCAGCCTCTATCTCGACAAAGGGGTGCGTATACCCCAGAGCTGACCCCCATCCTCTCGCACCGCCATCTGGCGAGCAGAGCGCCGCCTGCTAACGTGAGAGAGAGTCGCCATCTTGCCACCCTGATGGCAAGCCCGGCGCCTTGCGGCCAGGGTTGCAGGGCGCCAGCCTTACCATTCCTTGAGGAACCGATCATGTTCAGAAATGCTGCACTCATCCTGACCCTGTCCCTGCTGGGCAGCGCCCAGGTTCACGCCATCAATGCCAAATACGCCGAACAGCTGGAGCGCTCCGGCTGTACCCAGGTCACCGAGGCCCAGGGCTGTGACATCCACAAGAGCAAGGCGGAGAATGCCAAGGCGGGATTTGGCCCCCCTGCCCCGGCCGCCGACGGTGGTCTCAACCTCAGCTACAAGCAGAAACTGGAGCGTTCCGGTTGCACCCAGGTGAGCGAACTCAACGGGTGCGACATCAACAAGACCAAAGCAGAGAATGCTGCCGCAGGATTTGGCGCGGCCCCCGCCAGCGGCAGCCCCTATGCCGGCAACTGGGTCGCCACCTTCCCCGAGACGGGCGCCACCGTGGCCACCATCCGCATCGATGCACAGGACCGGGTATGGGTCAACGGCAAGCCGGTCAAGGCCAAGAAGTCCGACGGTGCCCTGGTGTTCAAGCAAGGCATGGTCACCTACACCATCCAGGGGGATCGCCGCATCAAGGGAGAAGATGGCTGGGTCGACAACGATGCAGGCACCAAGGGGCCGATCTCGGTCGAGTAGGTGGAACGCCAAGGCGCAGTAAGGGGAGCCCTGGCTCCCCTTTTTCATGGCTTGTGGCCCCGCTCATCCCGGTGCAGCCTGGGATAATCGAAGCTCACCCCCTTGAGGGATCGGGCCGCCAGCGCCGACCAGGATGGCGCATCAAAGGTGAAGCACGCGACGGCGCAGGTCGGCATCCGGGTGATCTTGCTTGAGAAGCGATGGGCCAGGGCGGTGAACTCCGGATCGTGACCGACGAGCATCACGCACCCCAGCGTGTCGGCAAACTCCCCCACCACCTCGAGCAGGGTATCCACATTGCTCCCGTAGAGGCGATCATCGACCGCTATCCGGCTAATCGGGTAACCCAGCGCCCCGGCGATCAGCCTAGCTGTCGACAAGGCCCGGCAGGCGGGACTGGAGAGGATGAGATCGGGCTTCACCCCCGCCCGTGCCAATCGGTCCCCCATCAGGGGCGCATCGCGCAGCCCGCGCGCCACCAGCGGACGAGCGCGGTCAGACAAAGATGCTTCCTCCCAGCTCGACTTGCCATGGCGTACCAGGATCAGGGTTCTTCTCATGATGCACTCCCTGGTTGATAAGGGCGACAGGCAGCCCCTCAGACCGCCCCACGTTTGCCAGCATGAAGGGGCAGCAGCACCATGACCACCATGGTCAGCAGCACACCCCCTACCCCCCAGCCTACCTGTTCCCAGTGTACTGTCTCCCCGGTCAGCATGCCGGTGAGCAGCACCATTACCGGGATGAGGTAGGTATAGGCTGACACCTGTTCCGGTTGCAGCGCCACGCTCCCCTGCTGGAACAACAAGAAGCTCAGCGCCGTGGCAAAGAGAGCAAGATAGCCAAGTCCCAGCCCCACCGGCAGGGATACCCGGCTCCAGTCGGTTTCAAGCAATCCGGGCAGAGCCACCGGGGTGAGCAGCACAGTGGCGCAGATGAGGGTCCAGCCGGTCAGGTGGAGGAACGACTCCCCCCGATAGCAGCGCTTGATCAGGATGGGGTTGAGGGCCATGGCCACGCAGCCGAGCAGGTAGATGCGATTGCCGGGAGTGAGGCTGAGGTTCGCCACCAATTCCAGATCGCCGCGAAAGATGATGAGGGCCGCAGCCACCATGCCCCCCAGCAGGGCCAGCCCCATTCCCAAGCCGATGGCGCGGCGCA
>ENA-OWLM01000259-OWLM01000259.1-metagenome-genome-assembly--contig:-NODE-259-length-20397-cov-9.576148_pt1 | contig 20397 bp, 19 predicted proteins | sample MGYA00245349_ERZ651102 | MGnify/ENA primary metagenome ERZ651102 (study PRJEB26857, sample SAMEA4031759) | metagenome | biome: human; feature: oral; material: saliva | place: Philippines | collected 2014... | reverse complement strand
GCGCGGAGGGGCGGTGTCGTCCGTAGTGACATCAGGGTGCCCGAAGCGAAGCGAGGGCGGGTTCCCTGTAGGAACGAGGGCGCATACCGCCTTCCGCTTAACTCGTAGAGCTTAACTCGTAGAGATAATTCCCCATGTGCAGGGCGTAAAATCGTGTATAACACGGCGGCACGTCGCGCGGTTTCTTCTACCTAAAAACTGCCGCTGCCGCCTCCTGTTTTCGCACACTCACTCTAGGAGTTTTATGCTCACCGTCTCTACTGTGCCGCTTGTTTTGTGTACGGCACTTGTTGCGTTGACTTTGTTGATTAGCGGTATTGCTAAGGCGAAGGACCCGCAGAGTACCGTGACTGGTATTCAGAATCTTGGTTTGGAAAAGATCGCGCCGACCCGTGCGGTGTCGCTGATTCTGCCGTGGTTCGAAATCGCTCTAGCCGCCGTTCTGCTGCTGTCGCCGGTGCGTTTGCCTGCGGTGATTGCTTCGGGTTTGGCGTTGATTCTGATGCTGTTCTATACGGTGGTGATTGCGCGCGCGTTGGCGACGGGTCGTACTGCGGGTTGTAATTGTTTCGGTTCTGAGTCGAATGCGCCGGTGAGCCGTTATACGCTGGTCCGTAATATTGCGTTGCTGTTGGCGGCGGCTGGTGCGCACGCGAGCGCGTTGAAGGGTAGCACGGGTGTTGTGTCGACTCTGCTGGGTCTGGGTCATAGTGGCTGGACTTGGGTTTTTGGTGCGGTGCTGATTGCTGTGACGTTGGAGGCTGTTCGCCGCGGTGACGCTTTGGCGCAGCCGGAGCCGCAGGCTCAGGTGATTTTGCCGGAGCCGGTGTATGACGAGAACGGCGAGGAGCAGTATGTTCGTATGCCGATTCCGCATGCGGCGCTGTATCTGGAGAATGGTCGTCACACGAATTTGCGTGCGTTGGCTAAGAATCAGGCACGTGTGCTGGTGTTTGTGTCGGCGACGTGTGCTGGTTGTGTGAAGTTTTTGAAGACGATGGCTTCGTGGCAGGAGCGTCTGCCGCAGGTGGCGTTGCATCCGGTGTATTCGAGTCTTGAGTCGTTGCAGACTTCGCGTAATGCGGGTACGTTGCCGGAGGGTTTGACTCCGCTGATTGACCGTGAGGCTGGTGCGCGCGCGAATTTTGGTAATGGTGTGCCGTTGGCTGTGGTTTTGGGTGCTGATGGTCTGCTTGCTGGCGGCCCGGTGGCTGGTAATGAGCAGGTTGAGGCCCTGCTGACCGATATTGAGGAGCAGTTCGCTGAGGCGGCCCGTTTGGCTGAGGAGGAGCGTCAGGAGCAGATGCGTAAGGCGATTGCTGAGGGTACGTCGAATACTGGCGGTGACCACCTCTAATCGCTCCCCTGTGGCTTCCCTGTAGCAGTTCTGCCTTTCGCGTTGCCCCGATAGCCCCGTCCGCCTCTTAGTCTGTCCTTACCGGCAGACGCCGGGTGGGGCTATGCTAGAACGTAGCGCACACACCGCTTATATGCCGCAGTCACCGTGCCTGGTGGCTGTTGGCGCATCCTCAACCCTGTCTAAGGAGTTTTTATGGCAATGATGAGTTTCAGCGCTCCTGCTGAGCGTGATAAGTCCCTGTGGCTGATCAAGAAGGAGAGCAACCCGAATCATTCTCAGTGGTACATTGACCGTTTTAAGGCGATGGAGGCTGAGGGTAACGACATTGCGGGTGAGTCTCGTCTGTTGGATGCTATGGCTTCTCGTGGCGCGAAGATCCTTGATGCGGGTTCCGGTCCCGGTCGTGTGGGTAAGCAGCTGCACGCGCTGGGTCACCGTGTGACGGGTGTGGATATTGATCCTGAGCTGATTGAGGAGGCGCGCCGCGTCTGCCCGGATGCTACGTGGATTACTGCCGATCTGGTGGATTTGCCGGAGGTGCTGGGCATTGAGGGTGACGCTACGGCGGAGAATGGTTTTGAGCTGCTGGTGTGTGCGGGTAATGTGATGGGTTTCTTGGCTCGTTCGACTCGTAAGCCGGTGGTTGAGAATTTCCGTCGCGTGTTGGCTCCTGGTGGCCGTGCGGTGGTTGGTTATGGTTCGGGTCCGGGCCGTGATTATGCGTTTGAGCAGTTCCTCGCTGATGCCCGCGAGGTTGGCCTGAATGTTGATAACACGTACTCTTCGTGGCAGATGCACCCGTTTGTGGAGGGCTCTTCGGAGTATTTGGTGGCGGTTCTGTCGCGCCCGGCGAGCTAGGTTCGCTTCTCAAGCTAGCGCGTAATGTGCCTTGAGTTAGGCATGCAAAAGGCCCGGCGCCTGCCCCGTGTGGGGTAGGTGCCGGGCCTTTGCGCGTTCGGAAGGCGCGCATCCGAAAAGAAGCACCGATGAAGATTGGGTGTTCTAGTGGATGAGGTAGATGGTGCGGGCGAGTTCTTCGGGCATGAAGGATGCTGCGAAGAGGATTGCCACGATGATGACGGCGAGTGCGGTCATGAGGCTGGAGCGCCAGCCGGGGTGCAGTTCGTTGAAGGTGATGAGTCCCTTGTGTTCTTTGTCCATGTTGACCACGTTGATCTGCTTGTAGATGGTGGTTTGGGCGGAGAGTTTGGAGGAGACTTCTCGCATGGTTTTGCCGTCCCAGACGCGGCCGTCGATGCGCATGAGCTGTTTGCCGTCTTTGTCGACGGCCCACATGGCGGGGAAGCTGCGGTAGCGTAGGCGGCCGGCGACGGTTTTGAGTTTCTGGCCGTAGGCTTTTTTGGGGTAGAGCTTTTCGACGAAGATGGTGTGGTCGATGTTTTCCAGCGGTACGGCGAACCAGCCGAAGGTGCGTGCGCGGAGCACGTGGGTTTTGGTGATGACGATGATGGTGGGTTTGAGGACTGAGTAGAGGTTGACGCCTGCGATGGTGCCGATGAGCAGTACGAGGATGGTGTACGGCAGGGCGGGTCGCTTGTAGAGGATGAAGGCGAGCGCGGCGAGGAGCACGATGGTGCCGGGGAGTGCCGCTTCGATGCGCCTGCCGTAGGAGCGCATGCGGGGGTGGAATAGTTCGTTGACTTCGCCGTATTTGGCGGGGACTTCGTGAGCGCGTTCTGCCATATACACAACTTTAGTGTGTGCGGTGCGTGAAACCTAGCGGACTACCTGCGTTACTCTGGTTCTATGCGTAATTTTTCTCCCGTGGAGCGGGTTCTGGCAATGTGGATGGTCGGTGTTGTGGTGGCGGTTTCTGTGGCTGCTGCGGCGCTGGTTATGACGAATAAGCTGGTGTATGGTCCGACGGGTCAGGTGCGGGAGTATTTTCATGCGTTGCGTACGGGTAATGGTTCGTATGCGCGTGGTTTGTTGGGTGCGCAGATTCCTGAGGGTGACGCATCGCTGCTGGATGGGGATGCTTTGAGGCGTTCGGTGTCTTCGTTGGGTGAGGTGTCGTATGAGGTGGTGGAGACTAGCGCCGATGGTGAGCATGCGACGGTGCGTGCGTCCTATACGTTGGAGGGTTCGCAGCAGCATACGGATTTTCGGTTGCATCGTTCGGGTACGCATTGGGGCTTTTTTGATAAGTGGGCTATTGATGAGGCGTCTTTGCCGTCGGTGAAGGTGAATATTCAGGGTGTGGAGGCTGCGACGATTAATAACCGTAAGGTTGCGGTGGATGATGGTGCGGCGTCGTTCCCGGTGTTTTATCCGGGTGTGTATGCGGTGTCGTATGATTCGACGGTGTATACGGCGCAGAAGGTGAATGAGGTGGTGACTGCGCAGGATGCGAATCATTCGGTGCGTATGGAGTTGAAGCCGAGTGATAATGCGTTGTCGTCGGTGAAGGAGCAGGTGCAGGATCATTTGAAGAAGTGCACGCAGCAGAGCACTCTTTATCCTGGTGGGTGCCCTTTTGAGTATGCGTTTACGGGTCGTGTGGATTCTGAGGTGAAGTGGTCTGTGGTGAAGGTGGCGGATCCGCAGGTGAGTGTGAGTTCGGCGGGTGTGTGGTCGTTGAAGCCGATGTCGGGTACGGCGAAGGTGTCGTTTACTCAGTTGGATTTGTATACGGGTGCGCGTTCGCAGGTGCAGAAGGAGATTCCGTTTACGTTGAAGGCGTCGGTGGAGGCGGATGCGAAGGCGGTCCGAGTCTCCTTCTAGGAACGAACAACGAGAGCCAGTATGCTCTGAACGCGACATCAGGGCGGCACAGTAGAAAAGGGCCGGTGTTATCCGTAGCGACATCAGGGTGTCCGAGCGAAGCGAGGACGGGTGCCTCTGTAGGAGCGAGGATGACCCGACCCTTTCACATACCAGCCGCTCTGAAACCACAAACATTCTGAAGACAACAAGGAACCGGTACTATCCGTAGCGACATCAGGGTGCCCGAGCGAAGCGAGGGCGGGTTCCCCTGTAGGAGCGAGGATATGTACCGGTTCCTGTTTTATGTATTTAGGTGACTAGTTGATACCGCGCAGGTCCAGGACGAGTTCGCTTTCGTCTGCCTCGTCACCGGTCACGACGACGGGAATACCCCAGTCCTGCTGGTAGAGGTGGCATGCTGCGTGCTCGGGGATGTCACCGCCGGGGGTGCCGTCGCAGGCGGCGGCACGAGCAGTAATGTGCAGGACTGCCTCAGTCACATCGGGGTTGAGCACGAGGGTGCGGGTCAGTCCGGTGGAGGTGCCGGCGCCTTCCAGGATGAAGTTCTCGGGGGTGGATGAGATCTTCAGCTGGGTGGGGTCGCCCCAGCGGGTGTCGAGCTTCTGGCCGGTGGGCACGGTGAATCGTGAGGTGAATTCGAGGGTGCCGCCGGTGAGCTTGGTGGAGGGGCGTGCGGTGGTGATGGCGCCTTCGTCGACGTGCTGTGCCTTGGCGGGGATGGAGGCGCGTACGAGCTGGTGGGCGTTGGTTTCGACGATGATGAGGCGCGGTTCTTCGCCAGGTACTTCTTCGACGAGCAGGTCGGAGGGTTCGTCGAGGCCGCGTTCGAGGGTGCCGAGGGTGCCGGTTGCGGGGTCCCAGCGGCGGATGGCGCCGTTGTAGGTGTCGGCGACTGCGATGGATCCGTCGGGCAGTTCGGTCAGGCCGAGGGGGTGCTGCATGCGGGCGGTGTCGGAGTCACCGTCGACGAAGCCGAAGTCGAACAGGCCCTTGCCGACAGCGGAGGTGACCTGTACGCCCTCTTCGGTGAAGGTGACGTGGCGCAGGCCGCTGGTTTCGGAACATGCGACCCAGAGGCTGCCGTCGCGTGCTTCGATGATGCCGGAGGGCTGGGCGAACCATGCGTCGGCGGCGGGGCCGTCGGTGAGTCCTTCGACGCCGGAGCCTGCGAAGATGCTAACGGTGCCATTGACGGGTTCGTAGCCGAAGAGCTGGTGGGTGCCTGCCATGGCGATGATGAACTGGCCAGCTTCGCGGGAGTAGACGGCGTCCCAGGGTGAGGAGAGCGCGATTTCGGTGGCGGGTACGCCGGCGGGGATGTGGTTGGGGTCGCCGGTGATGGCGTTGTCGCCGTCGATAACGCGCTGCACGCCGTTGCCTGCGAGGGTGCGTACTTCGCCGGTGCTCAGGTTGAGGGAGCGCAGGCGGTGGTTGACGGTGTCGGCGACCAGCACGTCGTAGCCGAGCTGTTCGCGCAGATTTTCGGGTACGAGGGCGAGGCCGGCGGGTTCGTTGAAACGTGCTTCGGTGCCGGTGCCGTCGACGTGGCCCTTGACGGGGTGGTTGATGGGGTCGTTGCCGCCGCCGTAGGTGTTGATGACGGTGTTGAGGTCGGCTGCTACCTGCAGGATGCGGTGGCGTGCGCTGTCTGCGACGAGGTAGGTGCGTTCGCGGTTGCCGAAGAGGTTTGCGGGGCCGAATTCGGCGGGCAGTTCGATGGCTTTGCCGGGGAAGGCGTAGGTGCCGGCTGCCTTGGGGCGGGGCACGTAGGGGCCGTCGCCGCGGTGCAGGGTGCCCTTCGCCTCGTGTTCTGCGACGAGTTCGCGTACAAGGGAGGTGAGGCCCTGTACGTGGCCTTCGCCGGAGAGGTGGGCGACGATGTAGCCTTCAGGGTCGACGACGACGAGGGTGGGCCATGCACGGGCGGTGTATGCCTGCCAGGTGGTCAGTTCGGGGTCGTCGAGTACGGGGTGGGTGATGTGGTAGCGGTCGACGGCTGCGGCGAGCGCTACGGGGTCTGCTTCGTGTTCGAATTTGGGGCTGTGTACGCCGACGGTGACGAGTACGTCGGAGAATTCTTCTTCGAGGGGGCGTAGTTCGTCGAGGACGTGCAGGCAGTTGATGCAGCAGAGGGTCCAGAAGTCGAGAATAACGATTTTGCCGCGAAGATCCTGCAGGGTGAGGTTTTTGTCGCCGGTGTTGAGCCAGGCTCGGCCTTCGAGTTCGCTGGCGCGCACGCGTACGGTGCGGGTGGTGTTCTCGCTCATGGTTTTCTCTCCTGTTGGGTGCGCCGTGTGTGGGCGCGTTGGTTTGCTGTCCCCATTATGCCAGCGTGGGGTGGGTGGTTCGCTGGGAGTTGAGCATTGTGAACGCGGGAGGTAACGGCTCGTCATATTACGTCATATTTGCGTGAGTTGAGGAGTGCGAAAGTGGTATGCACGGGTTTGGAAATCATTGCATCTCATTCATTCGCCATGCCCTCCGGTACCGATACGCTGGGGCACCCCCGAAATATTTAACTTAATAAGTTAAGCCTTACCTAACTATTGATTAACTTAACCCTTAATTTTTAGACTGGGAGGGTGCGATTTTTCGCACACCCTTCTGCGGGACTCGCCGATGACCCCGCCCCCACCCAAGGCCCGCCCTGCAGGCGGCGCCCCCAAGAGAAAGGCCTCCCATGGTGCAACGTCAGCTCCCCAAGCCCAGCGAACTACTTGAATTTATGCAATTCAAGAAGCCCAGCCTCGACTTTGCCGGCAACCGCCTACAGAGCGCACTGACCATCTACGATTTGCGCCGCATCGCAAAGCGCCGCACACCAGCCGCCGCTTTCGACTACACGGACGGCGCCGCGGAAGGTGAACTGTCAATGACCCGCGCCCGCCAGGCCTTCGAGGATATCGAGTTCCACCCGGGCATCCTGACGGATGTTTCCACCGTAGACACCACCACGAAGGTACTGGGTGGCACCTCCGCTCTACCCTTCGGTATCGCCCCCACGGGCTTTACACGCCTCATGCAGACCGAAGGCGAGATTGCCGGATCCGGCGCGGCGGGGGCAGCGGGCATCCCCTTCACCCTCTCAACCCTGGGTACAACCAGCATTGAGGATGTGCGCCGAGTCAACCCAAATGGCCGCCTGTGGTTCCAGCTGTACGTGATGCGTCAGCGTGAGATTTCCTACGGCTTGGTCGAGCGCGCCGCAAAGGCTGGCTACGATACGCTCTTCTTCACTGTAGATACACCCATTGCGGGGGCGCGCCTGCGCGATAAGCGCAACGGCTTCTCCATTCCGCCCCAGCTTTCACTGAAGACAGTGGCGAACGCGATTCCGCGCCCGTGGTGGTGGTATGACTTCCTCACCACACCCAAATTGGAGTTCGCTTCACTCTCCTCGACAGGCGGCACGGTGGGCGAATTGCTGGACGCCGCCATGGATCCGTCCATCAATTACGAAGATCTTAAGGAAATCCGCGAGTTGTGGCCCGGCAAGATTGTCATTAAGGGCGTGCAAAACGTGGAGGATTCCAAGAAGCTGGCTGATTTAGGCGTGGACGGTATCCTATTGTCGAACCACGGCGGCCGCCAGCTGGACCGCGCTCCAGTTCCCTTCCACCTGCTCCCGGAAGTGGTTCGCGAAGTCGGCAAGGACACCGAAGTTATGGTGGATACCGGCATTATGAACGGCGCGGATGTGGTGGCCTCGCTGGCCTTGGGCGCCAAGTTCACGCTGATTGGCCGCGCCTACCTATACGGACTCATGGCGGGTGGCCGCCGCGGTGTGGATCGCACGATTGAGATCCTCTCGGAAGAGGTGCGCCGCACAATGCGCCTGCTACAGGTCAGTTGCGTTGAGGAACTCGAACCCAAGCATGTGACGCAATTGCGCCGCCTGCAACCCATTCCGAAGATCTAAGCCTCTCCACCCCGAGCAAGAAATAGTTGAAGGCGCCCCGCACACATCACTATCGGATACGTGCGGGGCGCTGGTGTCCCTATTCTGGCGGGCTGTTCTGGCTGGTCGGCCCAGGGGGCAGGAGCTAGTTTTTACTTGGCGCCTGCAACCTCGGAGAGGTCACCAATCTTGGTGGGCTTGACCGGGGTCTTAGCGGTGCCGCTGAAGCCGTCGATGCGGCCGGGGGCCTTCGGGGTCTCGATGCTGGAGACGTCGGTCGCCTTCTCGAAGGTCTTGGTGTTCAGCACGGATGCGGTGCCGTCTGCCTTGACGACGGTGTAGAGGTTGTCCTTGGGGTTGGTCTTGATCCAGGAGCCGTCCTCGCTCACGACGATGGTCGTACCGTTGGAGTCGATGCTGGTCCATACACCGTTATTCTGGATGCTGACGATAGCACCGTCCTTGGATTCGAATGCAGCGAATTTATCGGTGTAGTAGACGGTGCCGTCGCTGGTCTGAACCTTCTTCACGCCGGACTCGTCCTTGAGCTGCTCCAGGGCTTTCTTGCTGGCAGTGTAGCCTGCGGAGGTTGCCTGCTCGGCGGATTCCTGGCCCTTCTTGAGTGCTTCGGTTGCTTCGCTGGGCAGACCGCTGGGGGCGCTGATGGTGCCCTGGGTGGTCTTGGTTTCTGCCTTGGTGGTTTCAGCTGCTGCGGAGGTGGTGCTCTTGCTGGTTGCTGCTGCGGAGGTGCTTGCGGGTGCCGAGGCAGTTGCGGAAGCGGTTGCAGAAGCAGACGCGCTTGCCGATGCGGAGGAGCCGGAATTGGTGCCGGAGTTGCCGCCGCAGGCTGCGAGGCCAAGGGCACCGGCAATGGTCAGGGACAGAACAGCAATAGACTTCTTCACTGTAGTTTCTCTTTTCTGTATGCGCCGCTCTGCAACGGCGCAGTGCGTAGTGTGGTTGACCTGTACTCCGGTATGCCCGGCGTACGCCTTCATGCTAGCACCGCGACCTGAAAGCTCCCTGAGATAGTGTACCGTTTCTCATCCCCCGCTACTTTCATGGGTCTTCTCAGCTCTACTGGTCTTCTCAGCGCAGCTTGAAGACGCAAAACGCCCCGCACGCATCACGTTCGGATGCGCACGGGGCGTTTGTTATGCACTGGTCAGCTTATTACTTCTTGGGCTGAACGGGCTTGACGGGGTTGACCTTAGCCTGTGCGGGCTTTGCGGGAACCTTCGGAGCCTTCAGATCTGCCTTCTCGCCGCCAACGATGGAGGTTACTTCACCGGATGCGTCCACGGTTGCCTGCAGACCGCTGTTAGTCTGGATGCTCCAGGAGCCGTCAGCCTTGACTGCAACCTGGCCGTTTGCGTCCTGGCGGCTCCAGGAGCCGTCAGCCTGTACAGCTACCTGACCTTCGTCGCCCTGAATGGACCAGCCGCCGTCCTCGGAAACGATAACGTCGCCCTCAACGGTGGAGGAGGATGCTGCGTTGCCCTCGGAGTCCTTGGACTCAGCCTTGGTGCCCTTTTCGTCGGACTCTACCTTGGAGGAGTTACCCTCGGAGTCCTTAGCGTCTACGGATGCCTTGCCGTCTGCGCCGACCTTCACGTCTGCGGAGTTGCCTTCGCCGTCGTTAGCCTTGACGGTGACGTTGCCGTCCTTGTCAACCTTCACGTCTGCAGTAGCGGAAGCGGAAGCTGCCGAGGTGGTTGCCGCAGAGGATGCCTTAGCCGATGCGCTTGCGGACGCAGTTGCCGAAGCGGATGCGGATGCAGTCGCGGTAGTGGTGGTGGAAGAGGACTGGGAGCCGCATGCGCTCAGGCCCAGTGCGCCTGCGAAAGCGATAGACAGAACAGCGGTGGTCTTCTTCATTGCGGGGGCGATTGCCATTGTTTCTCCTTGTGGTTGTTAGTATGGTGCGGCTAGTTGACGACGTATTCGCGTCGTGCGCAGAATCCTTGTGGGATTCCATAACGATTATCGGTGTAACCAACCGCGTTAATTCTATCGAGTTTGGGTGTGATTATCCGGGCACGTGGGCGTTTATCCGCATCCTAGCGAGTGGGATAGCCTACGTTTTCACCCAGCTTGTCAGCCAGCTTCTTAGCGGCGGGGAGTGACGGGCTTGACGGGGTCAGCGCCAGCACCGGCGGGCTTGACGGGTACGGCAGGTACCTGGAAGTCACCATGACCGGTCCGCTCCCAGGAGCCGTCAGCCTTCACTTCGACAACACCGGAGGTTCCGACGAGCTCCCAGGAGCCGTCTGCATTCACCTCTACATTGCCGCTGGGACCGACGCGTTCCCAAGAGCCGTCAGCTTCCACATCAACGATGTCACCGTTGGGGGTGTGGTAGGACCAGCCGCCGTCAGCGTCGAGCTGAATCACGGTGTAGCCGTTGGCGGCGCTGACGGTGACGCTACCGGAGGTGCCGTTCGAGTTGTTCTTGGAGCCGGCGCTCTCCCCTGCCTTCTCGTCGACCTGTGCGGAGGAGCCGGAGTTGTTGGATGCCGAGCCGTTAGCTGCGGTGCCGCCATTGACGGTTGCGTTGCCGCTAGCGTCTGCAGTCACCCCAGTGCCGTCGGCACCGTTGACGGTCACGCCGCCTTCGGTGACGGTGACGGTGCCCTGGGAGCTGCTTGCGGTGGCGCTCGGGGAGGCTGCGTCGCTTGCCTTGACGGTGACCTTACCGTTGCCTGCGTTGACCGCTGCGTCAGCGGTGGAGGATGCCTTAGCGGTTGCGGTTGCGGTGGGTGCCGGGTTGGAGGTGTTCTGTGCACCGCAGGCGCTCAGGCCCAGTGCTGCGATTGCCGCGATGGACAGTGCGGCTGCGCCGGGGCGGAGGCGGTGGTTGGTGGGCGGTGCGGAAGTACGCTGAGCATGGCGTGCCATGAGGGCTTCTCCTTGTGAGTCCCGGAAGGTCAATCGTCCGGGGTTTGTATGGTTGTTTTCCCGGTTGGGAGGGTAGAGCCGTTTGTATGGTGTGGGGCTTTTCCTTCGCCGGTGATTCCAGCTTAGGGTGTGAGTCTAAGATTGAGCTTTAGTTTGCTGTGTTTAAGCTGTGTCCAGACGGTGATGTATAAGTATTTTTCCCAGCGGGGTTTCATATTCGCGGTTTTTCGCTCAGCTTATGCATAGCTTTCTGCTCACATGTATAAATTTTCTTTATTTTTTCTGCGGTACACCATAGCTTCTCCTATGAAACCGGGCTACTTTCTGTGTTTTATAGCTCGAGTTGAAGGTTAGGGTCCTGAAGACCCACCTTGCGCGCGCTCACCGCCGCGTGCACTGCCCCAGCCTTGGCCTCGCTATCTTCCCCGCCACGTACATCCTTAGACCCACGTACAGCCTTAGACCAGGGGATAAGCATTCGAACATAACAAAAGACCCCCACCGTAAAGGTGAGGGTCTTTTATCAGATTCAAAGTCTCAAGAATTACTTCTTCTTAGCGACTGCTGCCTTCAGCTTGGAGCCTGCGGTCAGCTTCACGCCGTGACCGGCGGGAATCTGGATAGTTTCGCCGGTCTGCGGGTTACGGCCGGTACGAGCTGCACGGTCGGTGCGCTCGATTGCCATCCAACCGGGGATGGTGATCTTCTCGCCCTTGGAGACGGAAGACTCGAAAACCTGGAACACTGCATCGAGGACTGCATTCACGGTTGCCTGGCTCTTGCCAGACTTCTCTGCAACCTCTGCAACGAGTTCGGTACGGTTCTTAGCCATTAGGGTGCCCCTTCCAGAGACTTAAGGTTTGAGTCTAAAGCGAGTGACCGTCAGTGACGACGGAAAACCGTTTAGGAACTAAAATACCAGATTTACCAGCTGGACTTGGTGATACCGGGCAGCTCGCCACGGTGTGCCATCTCGCGGAAGCGCACGCGGGAGATACCGAACTTCTGGAAGGTACCGCGGGGACGGCCGTCGATCTGGTCGCGGTTACGCACGCGAACGGGGGAAGCGTTGCGGGGCAGCTTCTGCAGTGCCACGCGTGCTGCTTCGCGCTCCTCGGGGGTAGCGTTCTCGTCGATCAGGGTCTTCTTCAGCGCGATACGCTTCTCGTTGTAGCGAGCGACGATGACCTTGCGCTGCTCGTTGCGAGCGATCTTGGACTTCTTAGCCATTCTTAGCGCTCCTCTCGGAAGTCAACGTGCTTGCGGACGACGGGGTCGTACTTCTTCAGCACCATGCGGTCGGGGTTGTTGCGGCGGTTCTTACGGGTCACGTAGGTGTAACCGGTGCCAGCAGTGGACTTGAGCTTGATGATAGGACGGAGGTCCTTAGCCTTGGATGCCATTTACTAGATCTTCTCCCCGCGTGCGATGATTTCTGCAACAACGGCATCGATGCCACGAGCATCGATAACCTTGATGCCCTTAGCGGACACGTTCAGGGTTACCTTACGACGCAGCGAAGGAACCCAGTAGGTCTTCTTCTGAACGTTCGGGTCGAATCGACGCTTGTTGCGGCGATGCGAGTGCGAAATGCTGTGTCCAAAGCCGGGAACAGCTCCGGTCACCTGGCAGACTGCTGCCATGTTTCACTCCTTTATTGATTGACTTTTATGACGGTACGCAGTCGATGTTACTCGTGAGCGTCCCGCCACCAATGTAGAAGCACCGGGTTATTCGCCGGGCTAGAGTGTTTGAGATCGTCACGTGGGTGAGAGGCCACGCATCGATCCCCGCCGCGGGAAAAACGGTGAAGCTTATTAGTGTCGAGAGGCGTTTCCACCACTACGAACAGCGTTAAATTCTAGGTAAATACGGGGGTTCGTGCAAGCCTGCACGCCGGATTTTGCCTTAAAAATCCGCGGAATCTCGGTGTTCTGAGCCGATTACGCCTCATTTAAGTGAAGCGCTTGATTCGCGGATGCACGCCTGCCTTCGAACGGCAAACATACCTATCCATTCTACCAAAAATGGGTGTTTTTGCAAGTCCAGAAGTTTTTAAGGAATTCTTTAACGCCCCTAGTCAGGCGTTAATGCGCCATTTTAAGAACGGTTATTCTCTATGTGACCGGGGATAAATTACACCGGTGAAATTCATGTTGTGAGATTAACAGCTTAAGCCGGATTTAAGTCGTAAACAGCCCCGCACCACCGATTCTCGCGGTGTGCGCAGGGCTGTTAAACAGGCTTAAACACGCGTTTAAAGAGCATTTAACTCTCGTTTTAACGCTTCCGCCCCGGTTTTGAAGGGCAGTTAAAGGGGTCGTAACGGTACAAGTAACGGCGGATTTACCGTTCCAGTTACGGCGTAGAGGCGAGCACAAATACGGTATAGATACAGCACAAATACAGTGCAGGGCACTCCCCCGGCATACAGTTCTACGCCGTACTGTGCGCCTCCGTGAGCTTAGTTCTTATGTGTGCCTAGTTCTTAAGGCTTGCCGCGGGGACCCACTGCGGGTACTTGGGGCTCACACCATCGCCGGAGCTCGTACCCTTCAGGCGGCGACCGATCCACGGCAGGGCAAACTCGCGAACCCAGTGCGCCTCCTGCTCGACCTTCTCGCGAACGGTCAGCTGCACCTCCGGGGGCAGTACCGGTTCGGTGACCACACCGGGCAGGCCGAGCTGTGCCAGCACGCGGGATGCGAAGCGTTCGTGACCGAGGTCGTTCATGTGCAGGCGATCGTCAGCCCACAGGCGCCAGTCGAGGAAGTCGTTCCAGCGCCAGTAGTCGATAATGTGCACGCCGTGGTCTTCGGCGATACCGCGCAGTAGCTCGTTGTAGGTGGCGGTACGGCCGCGGGTGCGGGCGAAGGGGCCCTGGCCCTGCACGTCCAGGCCGGTTACGGTAAGCACTTCGATTCCTTCGCCGCGCAGGGTGGCGAAGGCTTGGTCTACGTGGGTCATGAGCTGGTCGATATCCACGTTGGGTCGCATGATGTCGTTGCCGCCGCCGTAGAAGGTGACGAGGTTGGGCTTCAGCTCCAAGGCTGCCGGCAGCTGCTCTTCAAGGATGGGGATGAGCAGGCGGCCGCGGATGGCGAGGTTTGCGTACTGCGCCTGCGGGTCTACTGCACCGAGGCCTTCGGCAACGCGGTCTGCCCAGCCGCGCAGACTGTTGGGGCGGCGGCGGTCAACGTCGCCCACGCCTTCGGTGAAGGAGTCGCCGATTGCCACGTAGCGTACTGATTCACCGTTGAGCTTGCCATTGGGGTCTAGGAGCGGGGTCGTCATTGTGTTCTTCTTTCCGGGCCTCTGTAAAGAATGACCCATCTATGGAAAAAGCCGGTACACCCGCGCGGTGTACCGGCTTCTTCGCTTAGCTTTCGGTGCGTCCTGCTCTCCAGTATCCCACTGTTATGGGCTCTTTATCAGATATGAGCAGGGGTTTCTTAGGATGCAATAGCTGAACCGGCAGCTGCGGGCGCGCTACGCGGGTGGGGTACTACCACCACGCTGCCGTCGTTGAACGGGTCGGCGACCTCTGCTTTCAGGCCGAAGATGGTGTGCAGGTTCTCGCGGGTGAGCACGTCGTGTGCTTCGCCTTGGGCAACGATGGAGCCGTCCTTCATCGCGACGAGATAGTCGGCAACTCGGGCGGCGAGGTTCAATTCGTGCAGCACCATAATCATGGTGGTGCCGCGCTGTTCGTTGAGTTCCGAGAGCAGGTCGAGTAGCTCCACCTGGTGCGCCAGGTCGAGGTAGGTGGTCGGCTCGTCCAGCAGTAGAATGTCGGTTTCCTGGGCGAGCGCCATGGCAATCCAGACGCGCTGGCGTTGGCCGCCGGAGAGCTCGGTAACCTGCCGTTCTGCAAGGGACATGGTATCGGTGGCTTCGAGAGCCCAAGCAACCGCCTCGTCATCTTCGGCGCTATTGCGTTTGAAGAGTCCCTGGTAGGGGTAGCGGCCGCGGGAGACCAGGTCGGCTACGGTAATTCCTTCGGGGGCGATGGGGTGCTGGGGCATAAGCCCGACCATGCGGGCGAAGCCCTTCATGGAATATTCGTGGGTTGACTTACCGTCGAGGGTGAAGTCGCCGTTGAGGGGCTTGAGCAGTCGAGAGACGCCGCGTAGCAGGGTGGACTTACCGCAGCCGTTAGGGCCGATGATGGCGGTGATTTTGCCCTTGGGGAATTCGAGGGAGAGGTCTTTGACGATGGTGGTTTCGCCGTAGCCGAGGCTGACGTTCTCGACTTTGAGGGTGCGTTCGGTGATTTCTTTCATGGCGTCCTTTCTTCTCCTACGGCTTCTCCCGGAGCCTCATAACTTAGCCTATCCTAATTTTGGGTAAGAAAATAGCGGATCCCCCGCTCTGTTCACATTTCTGGAGAACAGCGCGGGGGATCCACTATATTGGCGAACTTTAGAAGTTCACTTTTCCGCTGACGAGCCATCCGCCTTCCGCTGCACGCTGGAAGACTTCCTGCGCCATGGTGCGCCCGTAGGTCTTGGAGACATGGTTGTCGTCAAAGTAGACGTAGATATTTCCAACCACGGGGCTGCACATGCCGTCGGGGCAGTACAGGTCCTTCAGGTCCACCATGACGGCGCCCTGGTCGCGGTACTTGTCGAAGATTTCCTTCGCTGGGTTTTCTGCGGCGTACTTGTCACTTGCGGGTCGCGCACAGGAGCTCTTGTCGGTACCGGCCTTCTGAGCACATTCGTAGATGTTGTACTCGAAACGCGGGTTATCGCGCAGGCCGATGACCTGGATTCCTGCCTCGGTGAGGCGGCGGACCGTCTCGTCGAGGCTCGGGTCGGCTCGTTCGTCATTCGAGCGTGCCTGGGCAATGGTCGCGATGAAGACCACGGTCTGCGGCTTACGCTTGATAATTTCCTCGGTCATCTTGGTGTTGAATTCCGAGCATTCGTTACCGGCGTTGACGGAGCGGACCGGGTACTGGCAGCCACCGAGCAGGTAGGTCTGCAGGTTGGTCTTGGTCTGCTCTGCAATGGGCTTGAAGATGCTCAGCGCCTGCTCGGCGTGGGAGTTACCGATGACCATGGTCAGCGGTGCGTCCTCGGGGCCGTACTTCTGCACGTTACAGTACTTGGCGAGTGCCGGGTCGGAGGGAGCGAAGACGCCAGTGCAGGGGTCACTCAGTCCCTCGTACTGGGCCTTGACATCACCACCAGAGGGGATGGGGTTGTCAATGAGTCCCTGCTGGGCACCGCCAATAGCCCGGGCGCCGGGGTAGTTTTCGCTGGCGGTCTGTACCTGCAGTTCGGCGTTCTGCTCGGACTGGGTGTTGCGGTAGCCAATCCAGGTCTGTGCGGCGGCCAGGGGCACGCCGGCGACCAGGAAGATTGCAAGGATGAAGGCGAGCTGGTCTGCCCAGGTCTTGACGGAGAAGATGGTCTTGAAGCGCATCTTCATCATGAGCCAGGGTACAAAGGGGTCCTTGCGGTAGCGTAGCGGCTTTTCGACGAAGCGGATGAGTAGCCATGCCAGACCGATGGAGACAAGGATGATGATGGTGCCTTCGATGACGTTCACACGAGAGGTTCCGACGGCGCTGCTGTAGAGAATGAGGATGGGCCAGTGCACCAGGTACAGGGCGTAGGAGATGTTGCCGAGGTTCTGCAGGGGTGCGGAGACCAGCAGTCGATCGATGCCCCAGCGGCTGTTGGTGCGGCCTGCCATGATGACGAGCGCACCGGAGAGCACGGGCCAGAGGGCCAGGTAACCGGGGAATGCTCGTTCGACGGGCAGGATTGCGCCGCAGGTAACCAGGCCGATGATGCCGACCCAGCCCATGACGACTCGCGCCTTTTCGGGTGCTTTCCACTTGAGGGTGAGCATTGCCAGCAGGGTGCCGATGGCGAATTCCCAGAGGCGGGTGCGGGTGTCGAAGTAGGCGAATCCCTGGTTGGTGTCGGTTTCGACGATGGAGAAGGTCAGGGATGCGACGAACACCGTGTTGAAGACGAATACCGCGGTGGTGAAGAGGTTCCCGCGGAATCGGTGCACGACGTAGGCTACTGCTGCGAAGAGCAGGGGCCAGATAATGAAGATCTGCCCCTGGATGGAGAGCGACCAGAAGTGCTGGAAGGGCGACTTCACGGAGGCGTTTTGGGCGTAGTAGTCTACGGAGCTGAACGCGAGGTTCCAGTTCTGGAAGTAGAACAGGGAGCTCTTTGCGTCGGTTACGGTTTGCGACCAGCGGCTGGGCGCGAGCACGAAGAAGGACGCAATGGTGGTACCCGCGATAACCACGGTGGCTACGGGTAGCAGTCGCTGGAAGACGTGCATCCAGTAGCTGAAGAGATTGAGGGGTTTGCCTTCGTTGATCTTGCGCATGAAGGAGAGCGAGAGCAGGAAGGCGGAGATGAAGAGGAAGACATCCACACCGCCGGAGACTTTGCCGAACCAGACGTGGTAGAGCACCACGAGGAGCACGGCGAAGGCGCGCAGACCCTGAATTTCAGGGCGGAACCCTCTCGATTCAATGAACTCTTCGAGGGGGTAGTCGCTGGCTTCGCGTGCTTTGATGCTGCGCGGTGCAGTGGTGTAGGTTCCCTGCGAGGCGCGGGCCTGCGGGGTTCCGGGGGTTTCAGACATTCTCGGTTCCTCAGGATGGATCGTCGATGTGCTAGTGCGGGTCCTGTAGACGCTACAGGGCACCCGTACAATAAAATCCTGATCCGCACCTCTGCTATGAGGCTGGTGCGAACCAGGATTTTTCTGAGCCCCCTACCGGATTCGAACCGGTGACCCTCTGTTTACAAGACAGATGCTCTGGCCAACTGAGCTAAGGAGGCAACTTGTCCAGTGTACCCTATTCTCTTGGTTGAATCTGCTTAGCGTTCCTTTTGCGGTTTGCCCTGAGAATGCTTCTAGATTATGCCTGTTTGATGCGTTCGTTTCCTTCGTTTACCCACTAGGAGCGCCACTTCTGCTTGCTGCTAACCCGCCCCTCGTACTCATCACTGCGTATAGAAAAACCGTATAGAAAAACCCGGTAGCCTCACACGGAGGTTACCGGGTTTTCGTATCGAAGAGGTTACTTCTTCTTTGCTTCAATCTTCTGCTTCAGGAAGGCGCTGAAGTCGTTGCTGGTGTACTGGTCACCATCGACGAAGACGGTGGGGGTACCCTGAATGCCGTTCTTTGCGGATTCAGCGTTGACCACGTCTACGAAGGGGCGCCACTTGCCATCGTTCATATCGGGGCCGATGGAGGCGTGGTACTTCGAGGCAATGTCGGCGATCTGCTGGTTGTTCATGTCGCCGCGGCCCTGGTGAGTAAAGATCTCACGCTGGTAGTTCAGGAATTCGCTGGTGCTGACCTGGTTGGCCACGGAATATGCCGCTGCCGCGTTACGTGCGGAGTAAGCGGTGGGCGAGGAGCGGTCCAGGAAGGTCAGGTTGCGGATTTCCAGGGTGATGGTGCCGTCCTCGACGAGCTTCTGGATTTCTTCACCGTACTTCTTCTCGAACTGTGCACAGTGCACGCAGTTGTAGTCCTGGAAGATGGTCACGCGTACGGGCTGGCCGTTCTTGGATGCCTCTTCAGCGGTCTGCACGCCCGGAGGTAGGGTGTTGACTGCTGCTGCGGTTCCGTTGACCATGGGGGTCACGGAGGAGGTCGAGGTTGCGAGCTGCTTGAAGTCGCGGTTCTCCTGGGTGGAGGAGTTCTGGACGATGCCGTCCTTGGTCAGCACAATACCACCGTATTCGTTGGCGCTGGAGGGCACCGGGCCGCTTTCTGCTACCTTGGTGTTCTTGTTGCCGTTGATTACGACGAAGCCGATGATACCTACGATGACGAGGACCACGGCGAGTACGCCGAGCTGGAGCCAGCGGCGGCTTGCCTGGCTGGGGCTCTTCTTGGCCTGCTGGGCCGCAATCTGGCGGGCTTTTTCGCGGGCGTCGGTCGACATGCCTGCTCCTTTGGTTGGGAATATGGGTGGCGGTTCGTCCACTTCTTCTAGCCTACTCCGGTTAGAGTGAGCGTCATCCGAGTAAAGCTTCGGATGACCTGACTCTTCCGGCATGGGGTTGTTCTTATCCCCTGCAGGGTGTTCTAGAGCTCTAGCTTCCTGCTGTACATAGCAGCTGAAAGCTATGTCGATCAGTTCCTATCACGCGGATAGGTTCTGCCTTATCTCTAGTGTGGACGTACCGCGCTACCCGTCTAGCCTACCGAATGGGTGCCGTATCGGCTAGTTAATACTCTGACTGAGATACTGTGATGTGTATTCTCACGCTCTCAGCTTATTTTCCTTGTAAACTTTCGTAGCTTTGAGAGGTTCCTCCCCCCGCCACAAGCTACGCCGAGGCACCCACCCGGTTCAGCTCAGGTTCAGCTCACCAGTTAGGGAATGTTGTAGACTTCCACTCCCCCAATGAAGGGGCGGGTATTGTAGTTGCCATTCCACTTCACGCTCAGACCGTGCTTCTCCAGTACGGGAATAACCGTCTCTCGCAGCAACTGCGCGGAGAGCTTCTCGTGAAGGGCCCTAATCTCTTCCTTCTGCGCATCGCTCAGGGCATTCCATTCTTCTTCATCCCTGGGGTAGGCGAGGAAGGAACCGAAACCAACGTAGGTGCCGCCGCTCTCTGCCAGGCTTTCAGTGTCCTGCTGATGGAAGTAGATGTATCCCTTCCACTCACGGCTATCATCCATTTCGTCCCAGATCTCTGCGGATGCGCAGGTACCGCAGCAGGTGAAGTTCTGTCGTGCGATGACGCCTTCTTCTTCCAGCGCTGCGAAGGCGCGGTTGAGGTTGGAGTTCTTCTGCATTTCGGGAGTAATGCCCAGTTCTGTTGCAAAGGCACGACGACGCTTGATGAGCTCTTCTACGTAGTCTTCTACTCGCTTTTCCCAGAGCTTGCTGTCTTCGTTTTCGCCGTCGTATTCCAGCCCGAGTACGTCCATCACATAATCGGTGATGGTTTCTACGTACTGCTCGGTATCAGATTCACCCATGAACAGCAGGGGCCAGATGGGCCAGAGCAGCTCGGCTTCGTCTTCTTCGTCCAGTCCCCATTCTTTGGGGAAGGGCGGGTCGAGGCGTTCTTCGCTCCAGCGTTCGTAGATGCTCTTCTCATCAGCCATGATGATGCTCCTTTGCTTGCTCTCTACTCGTTGAGTAGAGATGTGGACTGCTCTTGTTGTTAAGGTATCAAGAGTTTCTCTACCGCGCCCTCTATTTCGTCATTCAGATGGATCTGTGAGCTCCCCTTCTCGTTCTCCTGCATCCAGCTGTCACGCTGTCTAGCTAGGGTGCAGCCGATGTTTCTCTGTCTCTCTGCTGAATCTCTGAGCCTCTGCACCTTCTAATCAGTTAGGTGTCTTTCGTGCTAAGAGTTTTTGGGTACACAAAAAGAGGGGAAGACCTTATAGGTCTTCCCCTCTTGAATAAAAAACCCGCGGTGACCTACTCTCCCACACCCACAAAAGTGCAGTACCATCGGCGCGAAGAGTCTTA
>ENA-OWLM01000256-OWLM01000256.1-metagenome-genome-assembly--contig:-NODE-256-length-20473-cov-3.632775_pt1 | contig 20473 bp, 16 predicted proteins | sample MGYA00245349_ERZ651102 | MGnify/ENA primary metagenome ERZ651102 (study PRJEB26857, sample SAMEA4031759) | metagenome | biome: human; feature: oral; material: saliva | place: Philippines | collected 2014... | reverse complement strand
CGGCGACATCATGAAACTCGGGTGCATCCTCTGGATGTGCGTGCTGGCCTCGGGCTGTACCCAATGGCCCCCGGAGGGCAGGGGAGGGATGGCCGAGGTGAGGCCCACCCGGTTGCCGTTAAATGAGGGTGAAGAGCGCCTGCTGTCGGGTTATGATGAGCGTCAACAGAGGCTCGATCAGCAACTGGCCGACTTGCAGCAGGCCCGCCTGGTCGACTGCATGCCAGCCGGGCTGAAACTACTACAATCTCAACGAGTTGATATCGTTCGGGATATGCATGGCCGGCTCTGGTCAGAGGTCGCCTGGCGTCAGGCCATGCTGGCACAATCATTACAACAAGCGCGTTTGCAGCTGGAAAAGACAACCAGTGGGGGTTGTAGCGGTAACTGGTCTGGACTCCCCTTGCGGCAGTGGGGGCAAACGTAGCGAACAAAAAGGATCTCTATGGTTCGGGGCGCTATCAAAGGATTGATTGGTCTTGTTTTCTTGCTGTTTACCCACCCCTTGCTGGCCAGCACCCTGTTGGCACCCGGGGACAGGCTCTCAATCGTGCAGCCGGGGGAGGCGGCATTTGATCAGCCCTTCCAGATCAACAAGCAGGGGCAAATCACCCTGCCCGAGGTGGGGGACGTGGGGGTAGGGGGCAAGACGCTCCCCGAGGCCGAGGCCATCATCCGCACCGCCCTCAATCCCGTCTACAACAACCTCTCCCAGTTGACGGTGACGCTCCTGGAAAAACGCCTGCTGGTGAGCGTCATGGGCTATGTGAAAAAGCCCGGCAGCTATGATCTCGCCCCCGACGGCAACATACAGATGGCGCTCGATGCCGCCGGCGGCCTGGTGCCGGGGGCCCAGCTCAACAACATGCAGGTGCGCCGCGGCGACAGCGTTTCCAGCTTTGACTACAAGCGCTATCTCGATACCGGCGATGCCGCCCTGCTGCCCCCGCTGCAATCCCTCGACGTGGTGTTCGTGCCCGCATCCCCCCTCATCGGCAACGTCCAGATCGACTTCGATGCGGCCACCCTGGCGGCCGGGGGCGATGGCGACACCGGCAAGGCGATCAAGGTGTTTGGCGAGGTGAACAGCCCGGGGGCCTTCAGCTTCAAGAGCGGCAACTCCATCGTGGATCTGCTGATGCGGGCCGGTGGCGTGACCCGCTTTGCCGGGGTGGAGCGGATCCGGGTGATCAACGGGGACGCCCCCGAGCTGTTCGATCTCAAGGCCTATCTCGATTCCGGCAACAGCAAGCTGCTGCCCGCCCTGGCCCCCGGTGCCACCATCTTCGTGCCCAAGGACGAGGAGCAGATCAAGCGGGGGGCGCGCACCATCTACATCATGGGGGAGGTGTTCAAACCCGGCGCCTACGAGGGGCGGGAGGGGGACTCCTTCCTCGATATCCTGGCCAACGCAGGCGGCCCGACCCGCTATGCGGAGAGCCGCCAGATCCGCTTGCTGCGCACCGACGGCACCGTCGAACCCATCGATCTGCAGGCCTATACCGAGGGGATGCAGAAGGCGCTGCCCCAGATAAGGCCGGGGGACGCCATCTTCATTCCCGAGAAGACCGACATCAACGAGAAGTCCTGGCTCAAGGTCGCGCCGGGGCGGGCGGTGATGGTGATGGGGGCGGTGCGCATTCCCGGACGCTATGAATGGTCTGACGAGATGTCCCTGCTCGATCTCATCGCCCACGCCGGCGGTCCGAGCGAGCGGGCCGACATCGCCAAGGTGCAGATCCTGACGGCGGAGGGGGGAATGGCGACGCCCACCGTCTTCGATCTCGACAAGTTCCTCCATCAGGGGGGGGCCCTTGGCAGCCTGCCCAGGATCCACGCCGGCTTCACCATCATGATCCCCGAGCTGCCCACCGACCCCAGCGACAACAAATCCCAGTGGGTGCGCCAGTCACCGGAGAGCTCCATCTACATCTTCGGCCAGGTCGGCGCCCCGGGCCGCTACGCCTTCAACGATCAGATGGGCTTTATCGACATCCTCTCCGCCGCCGATGGGCCCACCGCAGCGGCGGACTTGCGCAACGTGCGCATCGCCCATCGCAACGGCAGCACGGCGCGGGTGAGCAAGCTGGATCTGGCCCTCTACTTCGAGACCGGCGACGAGACCCTGCTGCCAAAAGTGCTGCCGGGGGACTCCATCTACCTGCCGGAGAAGAACCGTCCCTGGCTCGACGAGCCCAAGGAGAACACCATACGGGTGCTGGGAGCCATCTCCCGGCCCGGCCGTTATCGCTTCAACTCCTCCATGACCTTGCTGGATCTGCTGGCAGAAGCCGGCGGGCCCACCAGCTCGGCCTACATCAAGAAAATCGTGGTGATCAACATGGCGGCCAGCGGCCAGGGGGATCAGGCGCGCACCTTCGATCTCGACGGCTTTGCCAAGGAGCCTGATTTCAGCAAGCTGCCGGTGCTGAGGGCAGGGGACACCGTCTTCATCCCCGACAGCAAGAGCAGCAACTGGGCCATCTTCATGGACGGGATGCGAGACATCCTCACCACCATCTCGGTCGTCGCCCTGATAGGAACCCTCTGAGATGAGCATCCCCATCCAGTACCTGGAACTGGAGTCGCTCTACGCCTCGACCCTGGCGCGGGGGATCCGCTCCCTGGCGGTGACCTCGGCGGAAGGGGGCGAGGGGGTCAGCACCATCTGCGAGGCGCTGGCCAGGCGCGCCGAGGCGGACGGCCTCAAGACCCTGCTGGTGGATCTCAATCTCTGCCATCCGGGCCGGTCTGCTCCCCTGGCCTGGGGGCCGAACGACGTGCCCGAGCCTCTGCATCAGGGTCAGACCCTGGCGGTGCTGTCGGCACCGGGCAAGGATCTGATGGCCTTTCGCAACAAGGAGACCCTGCGCCAGCTGCTGGTGCGCTGGCTCGAGCACTATGACGTGGTCATCTTCGATACCTCCCCCCTCAACGCCCTCAACCGGGGCAATATTCCGGCGGATCTGGTGTGCGCCGCCTGCGAGGGGGCCCTGCTGGTGGTGCTGGCCGGGGTGACGCCGACCACCATGGTGCAGAGCGCGGTGGAGAAGCTGACCCGGGCCGAGGCCAATCTGCTGGGGGCCGTGTTCAACGACAGGGTCAACCCGGGGCTCGCCAGCGAGATCCTGCGCGAGCTCAACCGGCTGCCGAGCAACCGCCTGACCGAGTGGCTCAAACGCTGGTGCCGGCGCAGCGCCCTGCTCAATTTCCGTATCTGAGGAGACGCGATGGAAGAGTGGCTGCGATCCGCCCCCGCCACCTTGCAGTCGGTGCGCGACTTGCGTGCCCGCCTGGCCCAGGGGTTGGCGCTGTTTCAGGTGCCTCCCCGGGAGCAGGCCAACTGGCTGCTCTGCTTCAGCGAACTCGCCACCAATATCGTGCGCCATGGCTCGCCGCCGGCGAGCCACCTCTGGCTCACCCTGCAGCAGGACGAATCCGGCCTGAGCCTGCTGCTCGATGACGATGGCGGGCCCCAGCCTGCCCTGGCGGCGACCCCCCTGCCAGATGAGCCCCAGGAGGGGGGCTATGGTCTGGCGCTGGTGCACCGGCTGTTTGACGAGGTGAACTTCAGCCGGGAGGGGGATCGCAACCGGGTGAGGCTGCGAGCCCGGGGGAGTGTCAGTCAGGCGCCCGTGGTGGCGGTGATCGACGATGACAAGGTGATGCGCACCCTGCTCACCGGCTATCTGCACGAGCACTACCGGGTCGAGAGCTACGCCGACCCCTGCGCCGCCCTGCAGGCGCTCGGTCGCCAACCGCCGGCCCTGGTGCTCTCCGACATCGAGATGGAGGGGATAGACGGCTTCGCCCTGCGCCAGCAGCTGATGAAGGATCCCAAGATGCGCGGCGTCCCCTTTATCTTCCTGACCGGCCATCAGGATCAATGGACCCAGAGCCGGGCCGGCGCCCTCGGCATCGACGATTTTCTGGTCAAGCCCATCACCAAGCAGGCGCTGCAGCAGGCGGTCTTCCGGGTGCTGCAGCGTTCGGCCCAGCTCAAGGCCCAGTGGGGGGATCAGCTGGATCAGCGCATGACCTCGGCCCTTCGCCCCCTGCTGCCGGCCAACCAGCTGCACGGCTATCAGCTGGCGCTGCAGACCCGCGCCGCCGCCGTGGGCGGGGGGGATTTTCTGCTGGTGCGGGATCGGGTGCTGTGGCTCGGGGACGTGATGGGGCACGACGCCGAGGCCAAGTTCTTCGCCCACGCCTACGCGGGGTATCTGCGGGGCCTGCTGACCGCCCAGAGCGAGCAGCGATCCCCTGCCAGCCTGCTGACCACCCTCGCCACTGCCGTCCACAGCGATCCTCTGCTGGGCGCCACCCTGCTCACCACCCTCTGCATCGAGCTGGGGGAGGCAGGCTTGGTCCGCTGGGCCAGCGCGGGGCACCCGGCGCCCTGGCTTGTCGGGGCGGACGGCATGCGCCAGCTTGGTGTCACCGGTCCCTTGCCAGGCCTGCGGCCGGATCCCCACTACGACACCTGCGAGCATCAGCTCCAGCCGGGGGAGCGTCTGCTGTTCTGGACAGACGGCCTCCTGGAGAGCCGGGATCCTGCCGAGCGCCAGTCGTGGGAGGCGCAGCTGCAACAGATCTGCCTGACCCCCGAGCCCGAGCTGGCACGGCTGGCCCAGCAGATCGCCACCTGGTTTGACGAGCGGGCCGCCAGCGCCCCGGACGACATGACCCTGCTGCTGGTCGCCCTGCCTGCCGGCTGAAAGCACCCCATCTCTGGCCCGCTCTATGCAACCTCCCTGTGGTATCTGGTCCGATACCACGAGAGGAGTGCGCATATGTTGCCAACACATCAGATCTGGCTCGCCATCGATGCCCGCCAGGTCGGCGGGATCGAGGTTCACATCACCCACCTCGCCAGCGACCTGCTGGCCAGAGGGCTGGAAGCCACCATAGTGCTGGTGGAAGACCACGGCATGACCCCCTTTGTCGCCCTGCTGAAACAGCAGGGGCTGCCGTATCGCGTCTGTCGCAACAGCCGGGACTTCGTGCGGGTGCTGGCGAGCCAGCCCGGCTTCGTGCTGCTGCACACCCATGGCTACAAGGCCGGGATCCTGGGCCGCCTCACCGCCTGGTGCACAGGTACCCCAGTGGTGTCGACCTTCCACAGCGGGGATGAGGGGGAGGGGAAGCTGAAGTTCTACAGCTGGCTCGACCGGATCACGGCGCGCTTTGCGAAGTGCATCGCAGTGAGCGAGCCCATCGCTCGCAGATTGCCGGTGCCAAGCACCGTCATCAGCAACTTCGTGCCCATGCCGGCAACGCCGGCGGCGGTGGCGGGCAATCGCATCGCCTTCGTCGGCCGCCTCTCTGACGAGAAGGGGCCCGAAGCGTTCTGCCAGCTGGCGTCCCTCTGCCCCCAGGGGGAGTTTCACCTCTACGGCGACGGCCCCCTCATGGGAGGGCTGCACATGCAATACGGGGACAGGGTGGCGTTTCACGGTTTTCGCCAGATGGCCGATGAGTGGCAGCAGATCGATCTGCTCTGCATCACCTCCCGCTTCGAGGGGCTGCCCCTGGTTGCCCTGGAGGCCATGGCCCACGGCATCCCGGTCTGCACCTTCGCGGTGGGGGGGCTGGTCTCCCTGATCGACCACAAGTGCAACGGCTGGCTGGTGGCGCCGGGCCAGGTGCAGGAGATGGCGGCCGTCGTCAACTACTGGCTGCACAGTGACGCACGGCTGCGCGGTGCCATGAGCCGGGCAGCCCGTCAGACCATCACCCGGGGCTACAGCGTCAACCACAGGGTCAGCGACATCCTGGCGGTCTATACCGCCTGATCCCGATCCGCAAACAACCAGCAAGCACAGCGAGTGGTCAGGCCACTCGCTTTTTTATGGCCTCGTGCCAGCTCTCCAGCCCGTGTTCTCTGCCCCCCTGTCATCCTCCCGTTGGCGTCTCTGCCCCTCTATCCGGCGAAAGCCAGGCTGAACGGCAGGATGGCACGGTTCGCGAGACTCCCGGCCACCTAGCTGCGCACCCTAGGCACCAGGAACCGCGACACCATCACCTTGCCAGAGAGCGGGTCGCTGGGTCTGTGTCCCCGTTACAAGGATCAGGGGCGCCGTGATGGCTGCGGCGCCAGCCGCCCCGGCGGGAACATGGCCGCCTATCTGGTGAAGGGGTCTGTGTGAGGCAAACCACGGGCGCGGCTTGCGGTCGGCAATGAAAAGGGGGGCAGGATGGGAAAAGCAGGGGGAACGTGGGGGAAAAGCATCGGGCCACTGCCAGGGCAGTGGCCCGAGAACAGGCCAGAGGGGGAGGATCAGCGCCCCTTTCGGCCCGCCATGATGGCGACCGTCTTGCCGATGATCTGCACGTCCTGCACCAGCCAGCGCCAGGGGTGGAGCAGGGCGAGGGAGTAGGCGAGATCGAAGGCGAGCTTGCTGCGCACGTCATCCAGGGATTCGTCATAGCCCTGATTGACCTGGGCCAGCCCGGTGATGCCGGGAGTCACCTCATAGGTGCGCTCGATAAAGAAGGGCACCGCGTCTTCCAGCCGGTTGGCGATGCCGGGGCGCTCCGGCCGGGGCCCGATGAGCGACATCTCCCCTTTGAGCACATTGAGGAACTGGGGCAGTTCGTCGAGCCGGGTCTTGCGCAGGAAGTTGCCGCTGCGGGTGATCCGGCTGTCGGCCTTGCCACACCAGACCGGCCCCGTGCCCGCCTCGGCATCGGCCCGCATGGTGCGAAACTTGATCATGAAGAAGAGCTCGGTGTGGCTGGCGTGGCTGCGGCCGATGCGCAGCTGGCGAAAGAACACCGGGCCCGGGCTGTCGAGACGAATGGCCAGCATGATGAGGGGCCACAGGGGCAGGGTCAGCAGCAGGCCGAGGCTGGCGCCGACCAGATCCATGGTGCGCTTGATCACCAGGGTCATTTTGGGGATGGGATGTTTCATGCTGCTTTCTCCTGTGCAGTGGGGCGTGCCCGCATCCGCAGGCCGTAACGCAGGGTGCCGATGCCGTTGTACCAGTGTCCGAGCACCAGATAGTGGATCTTGCGAAGCAGGTTGGGCCAGGGATGGACCGGGGCGAGCTGGATCAGCATCACCAGGGCATAACCCAGCAGTTGGGCGGCCAGCAGCGCCATGAACAGGGGCGAGTGGATGGCGAGGGGAATGGCGCACAGCCAGAGCAGGGTCAGGCAGAGGGGCATGAGCACACGCAAGCCCTTGCCGCTGGCGAAGTTGAATGCCACCCAGCCGAATCTGGGGTGGAGCAGGGGCAGCAGTCTGAGCAGCTGCTGGGTGTTGCCGGCGCCGATGCGCTGCCGCCGTACCGACTCCAGCATGGCATCGGAGACTTCCAGCTCCAGGGCGGCGCAGCGGTTGTCATACACCGCCTTGTAGCCCCTGGCGATGGCCTGCATCGGCAGGATGAAGTCATCGTTGATGGTGTCGGGCGGCAGCGGGGCCAGGCAGTCACGGCGCATCACGTAGAAGGCGCCGTGGGCTCCCAGCATGCTGCCAAGGGCGGATTCGCACAGTTTGATCTGGCTCTGGTAGCGCCAGTAGCTCTCTTCCCCCTGGGAGCCAGGCTGCCAGAAGCGATAGGCCTCGCCCACCACGCCGACAGAGGGATCCTGGAAGTGGGCGGCGGCCAGCAGCAGGCTGTCGATGGGCAGCAGGGCCGACACATCGCTTAAGGCCACCAGGGGAGTGTCGACCAGGGTCATGGCCTCGTTGAGTACCGCCACCTTGCCGCGATTGCGGGGGTGGTCGAACAGCCGGATCCGCAACTGCTGCAAGGCGGGATCCCCGAGCTGGCACAGCGCGATGGGGTAGCTGTCGTCGGTGCAGCCATCGAAGTGCAGGTGCACCTCCAGCTTGTCGGCCGGATAGTCGAGGCTGGCCAGATTCTGCAGCTTGGCTGCCAGGGTCACCGCCTCGTTGTAGACGGGCATCACCAGAGTGATGGCGGGGAGGGCCGCGTCGTCAGGCGCCTGCCGAAAATCGCGCTGCCTCGGCGCCGGCCGGTGTAGCTGCGCGCTTGCCCGCTTGCCGAGGCAGCTGAGCAGCAGGGGGTAGCCGACATGGTGGTACACCACCAGAGCCGCACACAGCCAGAACAGGATCATGAGCCACTCCATGGGACACTCCTTTGTTACTCGTTGACGCGCCTTGGCGCGAGGGTCGATTCAACGGACATACAGCGCCTGATAGGCTTGCGCCATCCGGCTCAGGCTGCCCTGCTCGCAGACAAAGGCACGGGTGACGGCGCGCAGGCCATGGGAGTCGAGCAACCCCTGTGCCAGAAGTTGCGCGAGCAGGACGGGATCCCGTTTTTCGAGCAGCTGGCCGCTGGCCGGGCAGACGATATCGGCGGCGGCCCCCACGGCGCTCATCACCACGGGCACGCCGCAGGCCTGGGCTTCCAGTACGCACAGGGGCATGCCCTCCGCCAGCGACGGCAGGCAGAAGAGATCCAGCCCCTGATAGAAGCGGGGCATCTGCTCCACCAGACCGAGAAAGTGGACCCGATGGGCTATGCCCAGCTGCTGGCACTGCTGCTGCAATGCATTTTGCAAACTGCCCACCCCGGCCAGTGCAAGATGCACCTCGGGGGAGAGGTGCGCCATGGCCTCCAGCAGCAGGCTGTGGCCCTTGACGGTCTCCAGGCGGGCGGCGCAGCCGATGAGCCTCACCCCCAGGGGCAGTCTCAGGGCCTGGCGTGCCAGCTCGGCGGGGCCGGGGGCAAAGCGTCTCTCGTCGATGCCGTTGGGGATCACCAGGGGGGAGAGATTGCCGAGGCGGGCCTGCAGCTGGCTCGCCACCGGCGCGGCGTCCGCCACCAGGGTGGGCTTGAAGGTGCGAAGCCCGATCCCGGCCAGCTGACGCTGGCGGGGATCGTCGAGATACCAGGCGTCGTGCTCGGTGTGCACCAGGGTCGGCACCCGGGCCAGCCGGGCGGCGAGCCCGCCATAGAGCAGCGGGCCCAGATGATGGGTGTGGACCGCTGCCGGGCGCAGCTGGCGCAGCAAGCGGATCAGGCGATAGAGGGTGGTCAGCGACCAGCCGGCGGGCTTGTTCAGGCAGTGGATCCGCGTGGCGAACGGGGCCAGGGCGGGCCAGGCCGCGAGCAGCGCCTCCTTGCTCCCCTCCAGGGAGACGATGTGCATGGGCTGGTGGCACTCGTTGGCCTGGCTGAGGTTGAGCACCATGGTCTCCAGCCCCCCGGGCTGCAGATGCTGGACGACTTGCACGATAGCGGTGCTGGCAGAGACGGACATTGGGATTGGCATGGTGCTCTCCTCTGGACATTCGCTGGGCCATCCTGGGCGTCGGAGCCTGGGCTCCGTGACCATGGCTATGCGAATCCTGTACCACCCGCGCCGGAGTGCGGCGTCGAACGGTGCTTGATGTCTGGCATTGCCCTTGCAGTGCTCCTGCCTGTGGCGCTATGCCATGTCTGTCTTGTGGGGAGTGACGCCATGCCGGTCCAGTTCTACTACAACCTCCATATCATCCTCTTCGCCGCCTGGCGGCGCCGTTATCTCATCCTGATGCCGGCGCTGATCATGCCGCTGGTGGGGATGGCGATCGGTGTGCTGAGCCCCAAGGTGTACGAGAGCCGCACCACCTTCATGGTGCCGCAGGACTCCAACCAGACGCCGACCCTCAAGGATCTGATCACCCAGGAGAGCCTCAAGGATCGCTTCGCGGTGCTGGAGGCCATGCTACGCAGCCGCTACGTGATGGACGGGGTGGCGCGGGACCGCAAGCTGGTGGATGACAACACCCCGCCCGCCAAGCGCGACGCCATCATGGACTGGCTCTCCGCGTCCGTCTCCATTCGCCTTATCGGGGACGAGGTGATCGAGCTGAAGGTAAAAGCCGACTCCGCAGAGAGCAGCGCCGGCCTGCTGGAGGCCGTCTCGCGCCGCTTCTTCTTCAACCTGCTGAACAAGGGGCGCCAGTCGGCCGAGTCCTCCGAGCGCTTCCTGCAAAGCCAGCTCGACAGCCGGCGCAGCGAGCTGCAGGGGGCCGAACAGCTGCTGGCGGACTTCAAGCGCGAGCACGCCAGCGCCCTGCCGGATCAGCAAAATGCCAATGCGGCCCGGCTCTACGGCCTGAAAGAGCGCCACGCCGAGAGCCTGATCCAGCTGGCCCAGGCCAGGACGCGGGTCGAGCAGCTCTCCCGCGGGCAGGAGGGGCCGACGGCCCGCAGCCTGGAGGAGAAGCTGCAGCAGATGCAGACCGAGCTGGCGCTGCTGCGGGTGCGCTACAGCGACGAGCACAGCAAGGTGCAGAGCCTCCTCTACCAGATTGAGCAGTTGCAACAGGAGCTGGCGCGATTCAAGAGCCAGCCCGAGGCGGCCACGGGCCCCGAGTGGGAGCAGGCCAGGGCGCAGCTCGCCGAGGCCGAGCAGACGGCCGCAGGGTTGAAGCGCCAGCTCGACGAACTGACCAGGGTAGTGGCCTCCCAGGGGGAGACGGAGAGCCAGCTGGCAGAGCTGGAACGGGACCTCGAGGTCAAGCGAGCCCTCTATCAGGATCTGCTGCTGCGCTACGAGAAGGCCAAGGTGACCGGGGCGCTGGGCAGCTTCGAGCCGAGCGAGCGGATCAAGGTGATAGACAAGCCCTTCGCCCCGAGCAAGCCCAGCAACTACCCGCTCTGGCTGTTTCTGATTGCCGGCGTGGTGGGGGGCCTGGGGCTCGGCTGCGGTCTGGCCCTGCTGATTGAACTGGCGGACACCAGCCTGCGCCGCACCGATCAGCTGGCAGCCCTTATCAAGGCGCCTGTGCTAAGCCGTATTCCCTATTGCGAACCTGTGCATGCCCACAGCGGCCAGGCGGCCCATGCCCAGCCGCCGTTGGTGGAGGTGCCGGGTTGATATTTGCCCATGGCCATCAAGACAGACCACCATTCTGAACCTGTATATTCCCAAGCAAGGCCTCGTGATGAGGCCTTTTTTATGTCCCTCAGATAGTGTCTTGGCCAGCGACTATGGTTTGCATCGAATTGGGATGTGATTGCAAAGCTAAGGTCTGGTGGCTGTTTCTTATTTTGCTTGTTGACTGTGGTTTTATACAGTGATACAAGTGGAGCTGGCATAGAGTGTTGATAATTCACTTATCAATCAGAGGCTGGTTGGTAATGCAGTGATTTTAAAATTATTTATTGGTGGTAGTGACGAGTGATAGGGCGGAGTTAGATGGAAGGAGTTATCAACATATTAATAGCGATTTCCATCTAATTAATGTTATGCCTCAGGGAGCAAGCGTGGAAGAAACTAGGTATTACCGCCACATCCTAAATAAAATTATTGCGGCTAAGAAAGCAGCAGATGACATGGCGGTTGATATTGATCACCCTGGACTAGAGGGTGATTTGCGAGAGTTGGCCCTGAAAGAATGTATTGAGCCATTTTTGACTCATAGCTTTCAAGTTGGTACAGGAAAATTAATCGATACGTATCAGAGGCTCTCTGATCAAATTGATGCTGTTATTTACCATAGAAAACTAGTACCGCCAATTTTCTTTAGCAAGGAGCTGGGATTATACCCTGTGGAAAGCGTACGTTATGTGTTCGAGGTGAAATCAAAGCTCAATTCTACGCAGATTAAAGACTCTTTAAAAAAGTTTGCGTCTGTACGCGCCTTAAAGTCATTCCCGAGAAAACAACATGATGGTTCTATTTCTCATGGCGGACTTCCTGCAACTGTTCTTTTCGCTTTTGGTAGTGACATTGCAGGCTCTGAAATAGAACGTTTTTTAAAGTACGATACTTATGAATACCCTGCTACTGTAGCGTTAGTTGTGCTTGGTAAAGGTTATTGGTTTTACCATTCGGTAGAGAAAAAATGGTTTGGGAGCGATACATCAGAAAAAAATGATCTTTCAGAATTTGTTTTCTTTATGACAGGGTTTATGAATACCCTGTCGCAAGAAGAGAGCACAATGAGAGGTTTCAGCCCTGGTGGATATGTAAATATTAGTGTTCCAGCTATGCTGGTAGAGATAAAGTTATAATAAGGCCAAGAGCGGCAACGTCTTTTCCGCTGCGACCCCGTCTTAACTAAAAAGCCGCACGTGTTGGCGGTGTTCACATCCAATTTAAATATGGAGTTAAACTTGGAGCAAGTATTCAATGGTGCATCTCAGAGTATCAAGCTAGATTCACAAGAAATTTACTTTAATAACCACTATGAATTACTAAAGGCATTAGCGCATAAATATAGTTCGGCGTTATTTGTATCCCCTTATTTGTTTGAAGACTTCAAAAATACACTTGATGACTTTGGAGAATGTCAAATTAATTTGGTCACATCACTAAAACCATGTGGCTTAGAGCAACTGAAAAAACCTCATGCTATAAAAAGCTTTGCTGATAATATGTTTATGAAGTCTAATATATGGCCTTCAATCGGTATTGATCAAAACTTACATTCGAAGTGTTACGTGTTTTATGACGCAGACATTCCAAAAGTTGGGGTAGTGACATCTGCAAATTTCACTTTCAGTGGATTAAATAATAATAGTGAAACAGGGGTTATTATTGATGATACAAAGTTGTTGACTGATATAGTTAATCAAGTTCATGAAAGATTGGATTATGTTGAAATTAGTGAGTATCAACTTTCTAGAATTGTTTCTACTGTATTAGCTGTGCAACACATTCACAATGATACTGTTGAAATAGATGTTAATATAGGCTTGGGCAATATCCTAAATAATTATTGCACACCTAGTAAAGGGAATAGAAATGTAACTCTGCGAGATGGCAGTGAATATTATATTAAAGTTTCTGGGGTGAGAGACCGGCCTATATACCCAGAAGATATGTGTACATTTAACGAGCCTCATACGGAGTTGACGTTTGCTAGATCACCATCGTCGATCAACTTGGGGGACTGTCTGCTTGAGGTAGCAGTAGGGGGGAAATGTTTTCTCAGCTATTATTCATGTGCTTCTGAGGTCTATGAAAGAACCGAAAAACAAAGAAGTTTAGATGAAGATTATGCTCGCTGGCCTTATTATGTTTTTGCAAATAACTTGTCGTTACACTATGGCAGTGCATGGTTTCGTGATCCTATATATTACGACGAGGTAATCGCTGACTTCCATAAGGAGCACCCAAATGTACCGGTTACAAAAGCGGGTGGTGACCATATCGTTGGCGCTATACAGCGAGGCCACTCATATATCAAAGTGTCTAACGAGTTTGGACGGTATGTGAAATCCCGTATAGACGCATTTGAATGCTAACAAACAATTTAAGAGTGATTCGGTACGCGTGGCATTTTTACTATGCGTTGGTTGTAATAATTAAGGTGGTATACAGCAGCCAGCAGTATCTCTATTGAGTGTTTCGCACCTTAATTTGGTGTTAGTAATACTTGGTTCTTGAGAGCGTCTCAGGTTTATTGCGTGCTGTATTACGCACGGGGGATGTGCATTAATTGCAAGTAAAAAAAAGGAGCCATGGCTCCCTGTATGCTGCAAATGGTTCAATAGCGAGTAACGGCTAACCGATAGCGGGCATTGGCTGCCAGCCGGCGTTCTGCTGGTTCCCCTGATTACGGCCTTGAGTACGGCGCTGATAGCGCCAGGCCAGCAGCAAGGGCATGCCGAGCAGCAGCTGGGCCGCCAGTGGGATCTCCTCGATGGGGGCTGCCAGCGCGCCTTCCGGGATGATCCCCCCCTCAATCTCGGCCGCGAGTTTCAGCTCCAGGGCGCTGCCAAAATCGGCGAAGGTGGTGGCGTTGATGACGAACGCATCCTCGCCGCCGGCGATATTGTTCAGATACCAATCCTGAAGCACTCCATCGGGGTAGTCCTGGCCTATGGTGATGCCGTTGATGGTATCGATGCCGGAGGCGAGCAGCTGATCCCGCACCGTGGCGGTATCGAGCCCTGCATTCTGGATCCCGTCACCGGAGACATCCATCACCTGGCGCGTGGCGGTAAAGTCGTTGGTCTCGAACTGCAGGGCGCCGAATTGCATGGCCGAGCCCGGCGCCGTCATCCCCGAGTAGGGGCGCACCAGGGCGTCCAGGGTGGCGGCAAACTCGTTGATGGAGGTCATGTCATAGAGGTAGAACCAGTCGGTCATCACCGCCTGCTGGGTGGTGCCGCTCCACATCACCATCTGGACCGCGATGGAGCCCAGCTTGCCATCGCTGGTATCCAGGATGGCGTCTTGCACCGCCTGGCTGTAAAAAGCGTCCACATACCCCTGCAACTGCAGGTTGAACTCGGACGCGCTGACGCTGCCCGACACATCCATCAGCAGTTGCAGCTCGGTATCCACTTCAGTCAGGGCGTAGGCGGGGGCGCTGACCAGCAGCATTCCCACCAGCCCAGCCAACGGTTTGAGTCTCATCGCTCGCTCCTTCTCCTTGGGCCTGGAACTCAGTGCCGACCAGAGTAATGAATAAAGCGTGCCACTTTGCAGGCGGTCCGAAGCGGGCATGGAACTTGCGGTCTTCGCACAGGATGAAACGAACAAGTGCGGGGTGAGGCGATGGAGATCCGTCCCTGGCAGTGGGCGCCCAACTGGTTGCTGTTGGGGCTCGTCAATCAGTGGGCCATGGTGTGGCTCAACACGGGGCAGTTCAACCTGCTGGTGGTGTTGCTGATCGCCAGCTGGTGGCAAATTGCATCGCGGGTTGCAGCGCACTGGCAGCCTGGCCGTGCCAGCCTACTGTGCTTCTCGCTGCTGAGCGTGATCCCGAGCGCCAGTTGCAAGGCGCTGGCCTGCCTGCTGCTGGTCGCGAGCCTGTGGCGGCGCAAGCAGGGGGCAGACGAGCGTGCCGTGCTGCACATAGTGGTGGCCTTCACCCTGGCCGTGCTGTGGGGGCAGCAGCTCTTTTCCCTCTTCTCCGGCCCCGTGCTGGCGATCGATGCCTGGGGAGTGGGCCAGTGGTTGCAGCTGCTGGGGTGGGAGACGGTGCAAAGTGGCAATCGCATCGAGCGGGTGGGGGGGCATGCCCTGATCGTGCTCAAGGGCTGCTCCTCGTTCTCCCAGCTCTATCTGGTAGCCCTGGCCTGGCTGGTCTCCTCCTGCTGGCTCGCCCCCGGGCGGGCCCTGCATCGCCAGTTGCCCCTGCTGGGGCTGGTCCTGCTCTGCTATATGGGCAGCAACCAGCTGCGTCTGGTGCTGATGAGCCTGGATCTGCGCTGGTACGGCTGGCTGCATAACGGCACGCTTGCCCAGCTCTATCAATGGCTGGTGATGCTGCTGGTGATGACACTGCTGTTTATGAGGGGGCGCCATGAACGGAGTGCCTAGGGGGTATCTCTGGCTGCTGCTGGTGGCGCTCGCCTCCACCGGCGCCATGGGGTGGCGCTATCAGCACCGCCAGCCGGTGGATGGCACGCGCCAGATGCTGCGGGAACTCAGCCAGCTCGGCTGGCAGATGCAGGGGGCGCGCCCCGTGCTGGGGGGCACCTATGTGGGCTACCGGCTGCGCCACCCCGATTGTGACGGTGTCTTGCAGGCGATGGCGGTGGCCCCGGATCGGGAGGCCATGTCGGTAAGACTCGCAGGGGCTGGCCTGCTGCAGGGGGTGATGTTCGAGGGGCGCTGGCACCCGGAGCCGCCGCTGCTGGCCTATCGCTTCCATCAGGGCTGGAACACGCTGTGGGGAAACGCACCAGCCCCTCTCTATCGGGTCGCGTTGCCCGGGGCCTGCCTTGCCCTTATTGCGCCTGGGGAGCCTCGCTGAGGGGGCTCTCCGCGTCGGCGGGCAGCACCCGGATCATCAGGGTGTTCGGGGCCAGCATGGGGTCGTAGCGCGGCTCTATCTCGATGGCGCGGGCACTGAGCAGGCCGGTCAGCTTGCCAAGGCGGCTGCTGGCAAGGCGCGCACTCTCCAGCAGGTCGGTCTGCGGCCCGGGGCCGCTGATAAGGGCTATCTTCGCCGGATCCCGCTGGCCGAGAAACTGGTGCAGCTGCTGCTCCTGATCCGCCGCCAGCATCACCGCTTCCTCCTGATAAGTCAGCGACAGCTGGGCCTGCTCGGCCAGCTGCTGCTGGCGCAGCTGTACCAGCATGGGCAGGGGATCCTCGGTGGGCGTCTGGCGGGCACAACCGCCAAGTAGCAAAGAGGGCAGCAAGGAGAGCAACAAGCCTGCGGCGAGCCCGCTCTGGCGGGGGCGGCGCCCGGCACTCTGGCGCCCGTAAGCCTTTATGTGGGTGACGTTCTGATGCGGCATAAGCTGGCCAGTCAGGGGGATGAATTGGCTCCAGTTTGCAATGTTTTCAAGCGCTTGGCCAGTTGTTCAATCTCGCCGCGAAAGCCGCTCCAGCGGCTGGTGGGGAGCGCTTCGGCCTGCTGCCAGCGGGTGGGCACCGCCTCGCGCAGCCGCTGCAGCAGCAGGGCCGCCTCCACCTGTTGGCGCGCCGCCTGCTCGAGCCAGGCGAGCCAGCGCAGATCCTCGATGCCCTGTTGCAGCAGCAATAAATCGTAGGAGAGGCGACGGGCCTCGCAGGCCTGGGGGCCCAGCAGCAGAAAGTCGCTCTCGCGCCCGTCGGTGGGGTCATAGGGCAGGGCGGTGGGCATGCGCCCGTGCCACTGCAGATAACCCTCGGCCCCGCTCTGCCAGAGGTAGAAGCCGGCGGCGCGCGGGGTGCCGAGGTTGTAAAACCAGGGGGCGGCCCCGGCGGCCCTCACCCGTGCCACATCGGCCTTGTCGGCGCCGAAACCTGCGTTGACCAGGGCTATCTCCACCTCGGTCAGCAAGGGCGCCTGGGCGGGGTGGTTGAAGTGACCGGCCCGCACCACGGCAGGATCCCGCCGCTTCATCTCGCGGGCCATGGCTTGAATGGCGGGCATGGTGGCGAGGTCGGGTTCGTCAAACAGGCTCCAGGCCAGGGGCGGCAGCCCCCGGGCGCGAAAGGCGGCCTGGCGCTGCTGCCAGGCATCGAGCCGGCTGTTGGTGTCGCTGCCCCAGCGCTTAAGCGAAGCGTAGGCCAGCAAGGGTGTGTGAAAACCAAGGCCGATGGCCTCCTCCTGGGTGGTGCGCATCCCGGCTTCATCCTGGGGCAGGGCGGGGGCCACGCCGCTTATCCCAAGCCCGGCGAGCCGCTCCAGATCGCAGCGACTGGCGGCCAGCTGGGTGCTGGCCAGATCCGGGCCCTGGTTGAACCAGCCAAGGTAGGGGGGCGTGTCGAGGTAGATGCCGACCGGTTTGCTCGCGGCGGGCAGGGTCAGGGGCAGCACCTCGACGTCCAATGGCAGCTGCACCAGCTGCTGGTGGCTGAGCAGCTGGATATTGCCCTGATAGCGCCCCGCCGGCGCATCTTTCGGAATGGGAAGATGCAGCACCAGGCGCCTTGGCACTTGGCGCTTGAGGGTGAGCCCCGCCACCCCCTCCACCAGTTCCTGATCCGAGGGGAGCAGCAGGGTGCCGCTCGCCTGGGGGCGCACCAGATGCCACTGGCCGTGGTAGGGGGTCAGCGGCAGGGTAACGCCGTTGGCCGCCGGCGGCTGGATCACCAGCAGGGGGGCGGCGTCATCCTCGGGCGTTTCGATGACGAACTCCAGCAGCAGCTGGCTGCTCCGGGCGGCCAGTACGGGAGCGGCGGGGGCTGCCGAGGTGGCCCTGGCACTCAAGGTCGGTTGCCCCTGGGCGATGGGGGTCAGGGTGAGACGAGCGGGGGGCTCTGGCAGCGAATAGGGGGCCAGGGCCCACTTCTTCGTAAAGAGCTGGCGCTGCTTGGCCAGCACCAACCGGGTGGCCTCGGCCAGGGGATGAGGGTTAGCCTTGGCGTCAGCCTGCTTGTCCGCCACCGGATAGGGGGCCAGCAGCAGACCGGACAGGAGTTTCGCATCCGGCGAATTGCCTCCCAGGGTGAGGGTGAGCGGGCCGCCCGGGTGCTCGAGCACCAGGCTGACCGGCCCCCCCTGGCGGGCACCGAACAGCTGCCAGGGATCGGGATTGGGCAGCGCCTCCTGCTGCTGGCCGGCGAGATAGCGCTGGGCCAGCCACTCGCCCGGCTGCAACCGCTCGGCCCAGACCGGTTCCCCATCGATCAGCACGCTGCGCTCGAGGGGGTGGGGCAGGTACTCCCACTCGCCCGGATCGTCGAGCCAGAGGGTGAGCTGGTAGCGCCCCTTGGGCACCTCCAGCCTGACGCCGTCGAGGTTGCGCAGCCCGTCGCGGATCAGCGCATCGCCGGAGGGGCGCAAGATAGGGCTGGGGTGGCCAAGGAGACGCGGATCCCCCGGTGCCAGGGTCTCGAAACCGGTGAAGCGGGGGGCATCGCTCGCCCCCAGATCGAGGGCCATAGTGCCGGCGGGCAGGGTCAGCCCGGGGGACCAGTACCAGCGTGTCAGGGTGAGCGGCGCCGCCCCGTCAGCCATAAAGAGATAGAGCCTGGTGAGCTGGTCGAGGGCCAGGGCCCTGGGCTGGGCGGTGCGCCAGTCGCTTAGCGAAAAACGCAGGGTGAAGGGGCCCGGGGGGATGATCCGCTCCAGATTGACCCGGCTGCGGTAGTTGACCGAGGCGGCGTCATCGACCCGCAGGATCAGGGTCTGGGGGCCAGCCGCGGGATTGTGACCCTCGATCACCAGTTCGTCATCCGCCCCGACAGGCCAGGGCAGGCGCTCGAAGGTGAGCCGCTGGGGCGTCTGCTCGCCGCTCAGCGGCAAGGGGGTGGGGCCATCAAGGCGGCTCGCCGCCAGCACAGCACTTCCTGTTAGCAGGCTGAGGGTGAGCAGGCCGAGTACCTGCAGCCAAAGCGTCTTGTGCAAACGCGCCGCCAGCCAGCCCATCAGGCCAGCCCCGCCAGCCAGGTCTTCAGCTCGTCGGCCCTGTGATCCCAGCTCTGCTGCGCCACCGCCTGCTGGCGCTGCGCTTTTCCCTCGTGGCAGGTCAGCGCCTCCCACTCGTAGCGCAGGAACCAGTCCTGCCCGGGGGCGTCGAGGGCGGCACGCTGGATGGCCTGGGCCAGGCTGTCGCCCGGGCGGGGCAGGTGTACCAGCGCCCGATAGCCGTCCAGGGCCGGAAAATCGGTGCTGACCACGGGCCGGCCGGTCGCCAGATACTCGCGCAGCTTCAGCGGATTGCAGGCACGGATCTGGGCATTGTCGACGAAGGGCAGCAGGCTCACCTGCCAGTGCTGGGCGTAGGCGGCCAGGGTGTGGTGAGGCCTCGGGCCGAGCAGGTGCACATTGGGCAGCCCGGCCAGCGGGCTCAAATCGGTTTGCTGCGGTCCTATCAGTACCAGATCCCAGTGGGGCAGGGCGCGGGCGGTCTCCGCCAGCAGGGGAACGTCAATCCAGTCGCTCAGGCTGCCGTAGAAGCCTGCGATGGGGCGCCCGCTCGGCAGATCCGCCGGCCTGGGTTGGGGGGGCATAAAGAGCCCGAGATCCACCCCGTGGCTCAGCAGCCGGGTCTTGTGGGGGGGGAAGCGGCTGGCCAGCGCCGGACTGGCGGCGAGGATAAGGTCTGCTTTTTCTACCAGCCTGGCCTCGCAGCGGGCGATGGCTTCGTGATCCACCCCAGCGAGCGCCGAGAAGTCATCGCCGCAGTAGTAGATCACCGCCCGCTCGCCGAGCTTGCCTACCAGATCCACCGCGCTTGGCAGGGAGATCCAGAGCAGGGGCTTGTCGAGCTCGGGCAGCTGGCGGCGGATCTGGGCCGCCAGCCAGTGGCCGTTGATCCGCCCCGCCAACGGGCTGCCGGGCAAGGGCAGCGCCAGCGGCGGCATCACCTGGGGTATTGGCCCGCTCTGGATGGCGGCTGACTGCGACTCGCCCTTGGCCGGGCGGCGCAGCACGGCCCCCAGCTTGCGGCCGAGACGGCCAAGGTCGCGCACATTGAGGCGGGGGCGGCGCAGGCCGATGGAGTTGACCCAGAGCACCCGATAGTCCGGCAGCAGGCGCTTGATGAGATGCTGGGTGCTGGAGGGGTGCTGGCCCCAATCTTCCCCCAGTACCACCAGTTGGGGCTGTGCGTTAGACGGCTTCATGGCTGCTTCTCCTCACTCAGGCGGCTGGCGGCACTCTCTGCCAGCGCGTTGCGGCAATCTTGCGCATCGAGGGGACGCAGCACCCGGGCCGGCACCCCGGCGGCCAGCACCCCGGCGGGCAGGCTGTGGGTCACGATACTGCCGGCGGCGACCACGGTACCGGCTCCTATGGTCACCCCCGCCATCACCATGGCGCCGGTGCCGAGCCAGACGTCGTGTTCGAGCACGATGTCGCCGACCTGCTCGTCCCGATCCGGCAGCCCCCGGGCCCGATCCTGGGCATCCAGGGGGTGGCCCGGGTAGCCTGCGAGAAAGGCGCGCCCGGCGATGCGCACGTTATCGCCGAGCACCACCTGACTGCCCACGGCGATGGTGGTCTGCCAGCCGATGCCGACGTTGTTGCCAATCCTGAGTGCGGGGGCCTTGCTCGAGGGGCGGCCGCTGATGGTCATGGCGGCGCTGAGGCGACAATCCGCCCCCACCTCGATCGACACGGGCCCGCTGATAAAGGGGATGCCGCCATAGAGATAGAGGC
>ENA-OWLM01000255-OWLM01000255.1-metagenome-genome-assembly--contig:-NODE-255-length-20552-cov-10.730253_pt1 | contig 20552 bp, 19 predicted proteins | sample MGYA00245349_ERZ651102 | MGnify/ENA primary metagenome ERZ651102 (study PRJEB26857, sample SAMEA4031759) | metagenome | biome: human; feature: oral; material: saliva | place: Philippines | collected 2014... | reverse complement strand
GTGCGAGTTTTCGTGCGTGCTGGAGGCGGTGGGCACGCCCCCTTTTGTTGTGCTCCTTGGCTGTGTTTGGGGTGCTGGAAGGGCATGTGTAACCGAACTATTCTTCGGAAAACAGCCTCAGGGTACCTCCAAAGGTGCTAATATGGGCATATTACGAAGAATAGTTCGTATAACCTGAGGTTCTGTAGCGGTGAGGAGGAAACCCCATGGCATTCGACGCAACGGAGTTCGCGCAGGAATTTGGTGCCCAGGTTCGTGCCGTCCGCAAGTACGAAAAAATCACCCAAATGGAGTTGGCGTGGATGGTTGGGCTCAGCGATAAAACGATCCGCGATATTGAGCGTGGGCTACCCGGCCCGTCAATTGGTGCGGTCCTCAAGGTCGCCCAAGAGCTCGGCATCGAGCTGGCCATCACCAACCCCCTCACCTAACCCCTCCCCACACCGTGCTAGAAGGCTGAACTGGAGAAAAGCCATGACAGATGAACTTATGGCAGATGTCTATAAAGATGGTGTTCTCGCCGCATATTTGAGGCGAGATGCTAATGGGTTGATTCATTTCACCTACCGAGCAGAATATAATGGTCCGGCAGTTGCTACGAGCCTGCCTTTGGGTACGGAATATACTGCAGAATCAATTCCTCCTTTCTTTCAGAATCTTTTGCCCGAAGGCTATAGGCTTGACGTTGTCAGTTCCGAGAAAAAAATCAGCAAAAATAACACCCTGGGCTTATTGCTGGTGATTGGTTCTGACGTTCCAGGCGATGTGCAAATTATTGAGCACGGGCGGGAACTGTACACCGCTCCTGCCGCGTTGGTTAACCAACCTGAGGCTGTTTCTTTTACAGAGCTTATGGGTACGGTTGACCGCCGAGGACTGCCTGGCGTTCAAGAAAAGCTGAGCGCTGTCATGAAAACCCTACCTGTACATTGGAAGGGCGCTGGCTACGATGCGCTTCTGAAAATCAGCCCGCAACGAATGCCTGGGCTCGTAGAAAACGAAGCTGCCCACCTCACGGCGGCCGCACTCATGGGGATTCCTGTAGCTCAGCATGAGCTTGTCTATGATCGGGACGGCGTATCGGGTTTGATGGTTTCTCGATTCGACAGAACACCCTCTGGGGGACGCATCGCCATGGAAGATGGTGCCCAAATTTTGGGTATTCCTTCAGGTGAGAAATACACGGAAGACAACCATGCCGTGACAACAGAGAGCGTCATTCAAGCAATGGTGAAGCTTGCTGCTTCCCCGGCTATTGCCCGAAGGAATCTTTACCTGCATTTTCTCTACGCCTGGCTGACAGGCAATGGGGACCTGCACGCAAAAAATATTTCGCTCCTCAAGGGACGCCGTGGATGGGAAGTAGCTCCTATCTATGACATCCCCTGTTCGCTTGTACACATTAAATCCCTGTCTATGGCGCTTAGCGTGAACGGAAAAGATAACTCGAATCCCGGTGACGGTTCACCACCCGAAGACTGGAAGATTACTGTTGACGATTGGCTTGCTCTTGCCGATACCATCGGTCTTCCACCCAAGGTGCAGAAAGACGCCCTAAAGCGTGCTCTCAAAGCGGCTCGAGCAGTTCGCTGGCCCACAGACCGAGCCGCCCCGGGATATGTTTTCAACTCAAATGCCTCACCGTTTAAGGGCATGCAGAAAGAGTTGGAACGCCGTCAGGACGAGTTTGAAGAGTACCTTCATCCGCGCTCCTAAGGCTCCTGACTTCTTGAGCCTTCGTTATTTCTAAATTCTCCTCGTGAAGTATCTGTTGACATAGACACTTCGCAATTTCTATAAAGGAACCACCATGCAGAATGGACGCGCAGGACGCCTGCACCCCGCCGTCGGCACTGCCCGCCGCCACCTCGCCGCCGCCCTCGAAAAGCTCCTCGGCGCTGGAAGCATCAAAGCCACCGGACGCTCCCGCACCGCATCCACCCCGGACACCGCCGACCTGCCCCTGCTCCTGGTCGCCTGCAGCGGCGGCCCCGACTCCCTCGCACTGGCAGCCATTGCCGCGCACTTCGCCCGCCGCGGCGACGTACGCGTAGGCGCCATCATCGTCGACCACGGGCTACAAGAAAACTCCGCCGCAGTCGCCGCGCAGACCGCGCAGACCCTCACCGACCTGGGGCTTCACCCCGTCATCACCGAAAAAGTGCAGGTTCCCGCCGGCAACATGGGCCCCGAAATGGCGGCACGCACCGCCCGCTACAGCGCCTTCACCCAAGCCGTCGAGGCGACCGGCGCCCGCGCCGTACTGCTCGGCCACACCCTCGACGACCAGGCAGAAACCGTGCTGCTCGGCCTAAGCCGCGGCTCCGGCACGCGCTCCCTTGCCGGTATGCCGCCCGTGCGCGTTGAAGAGGGCGTCACCTACCTGCGGCCCTTCCTCGGCCTGCGCCGCACCGACATGCTCGACATCTGCGACGCTGAAACCCTCACCCCCTGGATCGACCCAACCAACACCGACCAAACCCTCATGCGTGCCCGCATCCGCCACAGCGTGCTGCCCTACCTGGAGGAGCACCTCGGCGGAGACGTCGCCCGCTCCCTGGCGCGCACCGCCTCCGTAGCTGGCCCCGACGCCGAATACCTCGACGAACAGGCACAGGCAGCCTACAAACAAGCGCTCCTACCCGCCGGAACCGCCGTGCGCGGCATCGAACGTGAAGACGCCGTGCTACTGGACCGTGCGCAGGTGGCAGCGCTACATCCGGCGCTTCGTTTGCGTGTGCTTGCGACCGCCTGCAAAGCCGCCGGAGGAGAGAACCCCGGCTTCGAGCGACTGCAGGCGCTGGACTCTTTCACCGCCGAATACGCGGTAGCTGGGCCCGTTCAGATGCCCGGTCACGTGAGCGCGTACCGCCGCCGCAAAATTGTGCACCCGGCAACCGGTGAACGCCTGGACGTGCTCGTATTAGTGCCAACTCGACCCTAACTAGGTGCCCAGCTAGGTGCCCGCGGAAGCATCCTCAGCACACACTATCTGCGTGGTGAGGTGCGCCGCGGCGCCGTTTTAAGCCATACTTAAGGCGAACACCATCCACATTATCCGCCGTGGGAAGGCATGAAACCCCTTTACCTGGGGCCCCGCGGGCGGAGGCGCAGAGCGTCTAAAGATACGAAGGAATACATCGTGCAGGCTATCGACGTGCAGGACGATATTAAGAACGTTCTCTTCAGCAAGGAAGAGATTAACGCGAAGGTCGCCGAACTGGCGGCGCGCATCGACGAAGACTACGCCGGTAAGGACGTACTGTTGGTGGGTGTTCTCAAGGGCGCCATCATGATCATGGCTGACCTTTCCCGCGCTCTCAAGGGCCACTACACCATGGACTGGATGGCTGTTTCCTCGTACGGTTCCGGCACCAAGTCCTCCGGTGTTGTGCGTATCCTCAAGGACCTGGACACCGACCTGGTGGGCCGCAACGTCCTGATCGTTGAAGACATCATTGACTCCGGTCTGACCCTGGCATGGCTGCAGCAGAACCTGATTTCTCGCGGTGCAGCTTCCGTTGAGATTTGCACCCTGCTGCGCAAGCCCAAGGTCGTCAAGGCTGACGTTGAGGTCAAGTACGTCGGCTGGGACATCGAGCCCGAATTCGTTGTTGGTTACGGCCTGGACTTCGCTGAGAAGTACCGCAACCTGGACTGCGTCGCAACCCTGCACCCGCACGTTTACTCCTAAGCCTTCACCGCAGCAACCATGCTGTTAGGTGGTGACGCCCCGCCTCCTCACGCTTGTGGGGGAGCGGGGCGTCGCTGTACCCGGTGGTGGATGCGGGAGGCGCAACCGCCAAGATGCGCCGCCGCCGCCGCGGATACCCGGCAAAGAAAATGCACTTTCACCCCCGCCGAGTGCTACAACCCTTTAGCCCGCAGGTGAAATAGAGAAGCCCGGTACCTAGCCGCCCGCCGGGGTAGGGTACATTTAAGGTTGCATCGTTGGGTGTTTCGGCTAGTATGCCGCACCCCAACGGGTTACAGCCGCAACGTAAGGACAAAGCATTGGCGCAAACCCCCAATACTCCGCAGAAAGGCTCGGAGGGATTCCTGAAGAAGCTGATTAACGGCCCCTGGTTCTGGCCGGGCGCAGCTCTCGTGATCATGCTGGCTTTCCTCATGACCTCCTTCTTCACTCAGCCCTCGCGTCAGGTGGACACCAACGTGGGTCTTCAGATGCTCAAGGACCACCAGGTCAAGAGCGCAAAGATCTACGACGGCGACCAGCGCGTCGAGCTGCAGCTTAAGGACGACTACAAGAAGGGCAACGACAACTACGGTAAGTCGGTGCGCTTCTACTACGTGCAGCCCCGCGGCGAAGAAGTTGCTAAGGCAATGGAATCCGCCGAACTGGAAAGCTACACGGACCAGCCGGTTGAGCACAGCTTCCTGAGCTCCCTGGTGTCCCTGCTGTTGCCGATTCTGCTCTTTGGTGTGCTCTTCTGGTTCCTGATGGGACGAGTCGGAGGCGGCTCCTCCGTGATGAGCTTCTCCAAGTCCCGCGCGAAGAAGTTCACCAAGGACAAGCCGGAGGTGCGCTTCAGCGACGTCGCCGGCGTGGACGAGGCGCTCGCCGAACTGGAAGAAGTCCGCGAGTTCCTGGCTGAACCCGAAAAGTTCACCCGCCTGGGTGCAAAGATCCCCAAGGGCGTTCTGCTGTACGGCCCTCCCGGCACCGGTAAGACCCTGCTCGCCAAGGCTGTGGCGGGCGAGGCTGGCGTGCCCTTCTACTCGATTTCTGGCTCTGACTTCGTTGAAATGTTCGTGGGTGTGGGTGCCTCCCGCGTGCGCGACCTGTTCAAGGAAGCGAAGAGCGACCCCGCCGCCATCGTCTTCGTTGACGAGATTGACGCTGTTGGCCGCCGCCGCGGCGTCGGCATGGGCGGCGGTAATGACGAGCGTGAGCAGACCCTGAACCAGCTGCTGGTTGAGATGGACGGCTTTGACGGCAACTCGAACGTCATCGTCATTGCGGCAACGAACCGACCCGACGTTCTGGACCCGGCGCTGCTGCGTCCCGGCCGTTTCGACCGCCAGATTGGTGTGGACGCCCCCGACATGCAGGGCCGCGAACACATCCTGCGCGTTCACGCGGCAGGCAAGCCGATCGCTAACACCGTTGACCTGGCTCAGGTCGCTAAGCGCACCCCCGGCTTCACCGGTGCTGACCTGGCGAACGTCATGAACGAGGCGGCTCTGCTGACCGCCCGCGATAACGGCAACGTGATTGACGACCGCGCTATCGACGAGGCAATCGACCGCGTCATGGCTGGTCCGCAGCGTTCCTCGCGCATCATGAACGAGCACGAGCGTAAGGTCACCGCATACCACGAGGGTGGTCACGCCCTGGTCGCGGCGGCACTGCGTAACTCCGCGCCGGTCACCAAGATTACGATTCTTCCGCGCGGTCGCGCCCTGGGTTACACCATGGTCATGCCGCAGGACGACAAGTACTCCACGACCCGCCACGAACTGCTCGACCAGATGGCGTACGCGATGGGTGGCCGTGCCGCTGAGGAAATCGTCTTCCACGACCCCTCCACCGGTGCGTCTAACGATATTCAGAAGGCAACCGACACCGCCCGCAAGATGGTCACCGACTACGGCATGAGCGCCGTCATCGGTTCCGTGAAGCTCGGCGGCGAAGACACCGAACCGTTCCTCGGTGGTGGCGGCGCTTCGGCACGCAACTACTCCGACGCAACCGCGGCAAAGGTCGACGCTGAAATCCGCGCCCTGCTGGACCAGGCACACGACGAGGCATTCCAGATTCTGCTGGAAAACCGCGATATTCTGGACCGCCTGGCGTTCGCCCTGCTCGAGAAGGAAACCCTGCTCGAGAACGAGATTGCCGAAATCTTCAAGGATGTTCGCAAGCGCCCCGAGCGTGAGTACTGGTACTCCAAGCCGACCCGCGAGCGCACCAACATCCCGCCGGTGAAGGCACCGAGCGAGCTGGCGAAGGAATCCGAAAAGGCTGAGGAAGCACCTGCTGCACCGGCAGCTCCTGCTACGGCACCTACTGTTCCGGTAGCACCGGCTGCACCCGCACAGCAGGCACCGACCCAGCAGGTCCCGACTCAGCAGGCACCCGCACAGCCGGAGGCGCCCCTCACCAACCCGGACGCCGACCCGACCGTCGCAATGCCCACCCAGCAGTACCCGAACTACCCCGCCCCTCCGGCGCAGCGCCCGGAGAACGGCACCCCGAACCAGAATGGAGCAGAGAATGAGCGAGGTTAAGAACGCCGTCGACCAGCCGCGTATTGAGGCTGCCGTCCGCGAGATTCTGCTCGCGATCGGTGAGGACCCGGACCGTGACGGTCTGCAGCAGACCCCGGCACGCGTGGCGCGCGCCTACGCGGAGTTCTTCTCGGGCCTGCACCAGGACGCCGGCGAGATTCTGGGTACGACCTTCGACATCGCCCACTCTGAGATGGTGCTGGTGAAGGACATCCCGTTCTACTCGACCTGTGAGCACCACCTGGTGCCTTTCCACGGTGTGGCGCATGTGGGTTACATTCCGGGCCCGGACGGTAAGGTGACCGGCCTGAGCAAGCTCGCCCGCGTGGTGGATATGTACGCTCGCCGCCCGCAGGTGCAGGAGCGTCTGACCACGCAGGTGGTGGAGGCTCTGGAGGAGCACCTGAACCCGCGTGGCGCGATTGTGGTGATTGAGGCTGAGCACATGTGCATGTCGATGCGCGGTGTGCGTAAGCCGGGCGCGAAGACCGTGACCAGCGCGGTGCGCGGTGCGCTGATGAACGGCGCAACCCGTGCGGAGGCGATGAGCCTGATCTTCTCGCAGCGCTAAGCGCTCAAGATAACCACCGTATAGCTATACGACAGGGGCAGGATTCTGAGGAATCCTGCCCCTGCGCTGTGCGGCCGCATGTGTTGGGCTGTATGACGAGAGCCCTTGCGTAAAGAGCGATAAAGAATGTAAAGTTGTTACTACTAGAACCGGCACCACTGCCTGATGAATGATTGAGAATTCTGAAGGAGTACAGGACCGGTCTTCTTTTTTATCTTCAGTAGATTCGGGTCTTGATACGGTGCGGGAAGTTAAAGAATTTAAAAGCTATGGTGAGCAACTAGCCATACTCGAAGGTCGAGGGATGGCTATAGAAAATCGTGAAGAAGCGATTGAATCTCTCGCCAAGGTTAATTACTACCGTCTTAGTGGATATTGGCATGCTTTACGTCAAACCGAGCGTGATGCGTTTGGAGAGACCACCCCGCTTAATCAGTTTAGGGATGGGGTACGTTTTGATGATGTCGTAGCTCTTTATGAGTACGACCGGCGTTTACGTTCTATTGCACTTCCTCATCTATCTCAGCTTGAAGTGTACCTACGAGCTAGGCTGGGGCATTTACTGGGAGAGATCGACCCGCTAATTCATGAGAAGGAAAATCTGCTAGATGTGGGACCGGCTAGGAGAGAAATCTGGAATAAGTTTGTCCAGATTTGTAGCGACTCTCTTCAGCGTTCTAAGGAAGATTTCGCTGTACACCATATAGAAAAATACGATGGTAAAGTCCCTGTTTGGGTGCTGGTAGAGGTTCTAGATTTGGGAGCCTTGCAGACTCTATATATGATTTCCCCGAGACGAGTTCGTCGTCAGATAGCGCAGGATATGAACTGTACCGATCCGCAGCTTGGAAGCTGGATACGTTCATTGAGAGGGATTCGGAATATCTGCGCACATCAGGCACGACTGTATAACAGGGTGCATTCCAAAGTTCTTCTACCGAGGGCAACGTCCGGTAGAAGAGTTGAGAGCCCTGAAATCCGTGAGGTTATTGACCTATTCGGGGTTCCTCAACGTGAAGAGAACCATAAAATGCGTAAGACTTTCGGAATGCTCACTCTCCTCAAATATCTGATGGACAAGGGCGGAATTGGGGATACGGAATCTCTGACGCAGATTCTGAAGGAACGCCCTGATATTTCCGTTCCTGGGGTTGATGTATCGCGGGCTATGGGCATACCGCAAGGCTGGGAAGAAACCCGTTTGTGGAGCTAAAATCTTCACAGCTTATAGACACGCTAAAAGGGGCGGAGGTGAAAACCTCCGCCCCTTTTCACATCGCCAAAGTGCTCCGAGAGTGTGTTCTGAGCCGGTACCTTCCGCAGCCGCAGCCGCGGCAGCGTCGGCGCTGCCGCACCGCAGAAGCTTAGACGAGCCCCGCCGCTAACGCTGCAGAGAACCCTTCGACCCGCTCGGATCATCCCAACCCAGGGCAAGAGTCACGATCAAGCCCACGGCAATGAAACCGCAACCGGTCGCAGTGCCGAAAGCAATCCAGCGCACGGCAGGAGCGCCTTCAGCGAGCACAATAGTCACCAGCGCGGCAAGAGCTACCAGGGAGAGGATCCAAGCTCCAGTCTTCATATTCACAACGAGTCACTTCCTAGAGTATGTATGTGTGGGTGCGCACCGCCGACCGGGAACACCCCCGGCGCGGTATGCGTGCCCTCCCAGCATACCCTTAAATAAGTATCTGCAATGCAAATATTGCTTGTTGTGTCACCAGAATCGCCCCGTCACTATCCCAACCCCCGCCCCAATCGCTCTTTCAATCACAGCGGCAAACATGGCGGCACCGCAGATTCGGTACGATAAATTTATGACTGAATCCACACACACCACCCGTGTAGCCCCCCTGCCCTGCGACGCGCTCGCCGCCGAACGCACCCTCGTGATGGGCATCCTCAACGTCACCCCCGACTCCTTCAGCGACGGCGGACAGCACTACGCCGCTACCGACGCTATCGCCCGCGCCGCCCGCATGATCGCAGAGGGCGCCTCCATTATCGACATTGGCGGCGAGTCCGCCCGCCCCGGTGCCGTGCGCATCAGCGTGGAGGAGGAGCAGCGCCGCATCCTGCCCGTCATCGAGGCAGTCGCGCAGATGGGCACCACCATCAGCGTGGACACCATGAACCCGCAGACCGCCCGCGCCGCCATCGCCGCGGGTGCGCACATCATCAACGATGTGTCCGGCCTGAACGTGAGCGATGAAATGATTGAAACCGCCGCCGAACTGCAGGTGCCGTACATCCTCATGCACGCCCGCGGCACCTCCCAGACCATGGACAGCCTGGCGGAGTACCCGCGCGGCGTGGTCACCGAGGTTGTGGAGGAGCTGACCGGCCTGCGTGAGCGTTTCCTCGCCGCCGGTGTGCTGCCGCAGAACCTGATTCTTGACCCGGGTCTGGGCTTCGCGAAGGGCGGCATGCAGGATTGGGAGCTGCTCGCCGCCATTGACGAGCTGCAGGGCCTGGGCCACCGCCTGCTCATTGCCGGTTCCCGCAAGCGTTTTATTGCCAACGCCCTGACGGCGGCGGATATGGCGCTGGCTGAGCGTCTGAACGCGAGCGGCTTCACCGCGACCGATGCGGGTGAGGCTGAACGTGAGCTGTGGCAGTCGCTCTCGGAGCCGCGCCCGGCTGATCATCGTGCGGCAGCTTCTGCCGCGGTGACCGCCCTGGTGGCGGCGCGCGGCGTGTGGGCGGTGCGCGTGCACGACGTGCCCGCCAGCGTGGATGCGGTGACGGTCGCCTCCGCGCTGCGCTCTGTCAGCTAGGGCTCTGTCAGCTAACGCCGTTAGATACTTGCCAACCCAACGCCCCAAATACTTTCTAGGAGACCTCAATGACCCAGGCAGACTACGCACGCCACGACCGCATCACCCTCACCGGCATTACCGCCAAGGGCTACCACGGCGTGCTCGACTTTGAGAAGCGCGACGGCCAGCCTTTCGTCGTGGACGCGACCCTGTACAGCGATTTTTCCGCCGCGGCCGCTACCGATGACCTGACGAAGACCACGAACTACGCACTTGTGGTGGACCTGATTCACCGCCACGTGACGAACGGTTCGCTGGACCTGATTGAGACCCTCGCGGTGAACATTGCCGAGGGCATTCTCGCCATGTTTGAGCTGGTGGACGCGGTGGAGATTACCGTGTCGAAGCCGCAGGCGCCGATTGAGCTGCCGTTCGGTAACGTTGCGGTGAGCGTGTTCCGCGAACGCGCCGCTGAGGGTGCTGTGGAGGGTGGCCGCTAGTGGCGGGTACGGCAGAGTATGCGCACCGCGCGGTGTTGGCGTTGGGCTCGAACCTGGGCGAAAGCGAGGACACCCTGGAGCGCGCCGTCGCCGACCTGGTGGCCGGTGGCGTGCAGCTGGTGCGCGCCTCCGGGTTGTACCGTACCGCCCCGGTGGGTGGTCCGGCGGGTCAGCCGGATTTCGTGAACGCGGTCATTGAGGTGACCACTGACCTGGGCGCTTACGAGCTGCTGAAGCTGTGTAACGCGGTGGAGGCGGCGCATCACCGTGAGCGCCTGGTGCGTTGGGGCCCGCGCACCCTCGATATTGACGTGATTGACTATGACGGCGTGATCTCTGAGGATCCGGTGCTGACTCTGCCGCATCCGCGGGCGCAGGAGCGTGCTTTTGTGCTGGTGCCGTGGGCGCAGATGGATCCGCAGGCGCACCTGACGGTGACCCGGCGTGCAGAGCCTTCGGGGGAGCGTGCGGATGAGGTTCCTGCACCGCTGAGCCGCGAGGTTGTGAACGTTGCGGAGCTGGCCCGCACGCTGGTTGAGGCGGATGAAGACGCTATTAGCTATATGCGTGAGATGAAGGTACCCGATTAGCCTTAAATGTGGCACTCTGGAAGGTAGAGGAACCTACCGAAAGGAAACACCATGAAGCCCCTGAGCTATCGGGCGATTATTGTGGCGGCGGTGTGCGCTGCCGCTGTCGCTCTTATGGTGAATTCCGTGATGATTCGCGCCGGTTTTGGCGAGCTGAATTTTTCGTGGATGCTCGGCGCGGTGTGCCTGCTGGTTGCGGCGGGTGCCGTGTGGCTGGGTGTGCAGGTGGCTCGTTATCGTCGTATTCAGACGCGTGAGAAGGTGCCGCATATGGGCCCGATTCTTGCGGCGCGTGCGGTGGCGTATGCGCAGGGGGCCATCATGACCGGTGCCCTGTTGACGGGCTGGTGCGGTGCGATTCTTGGCTACCATGTGGCGATGGTGTCTACGCGCGGTTTTTCGGTGGTCTTTTGGGAGGTTCTTGTTAATTGTGTGGGCAGTGTTGCCCTGCTGATTGCTGGCCTGTGGGCGCAGCATTGTTGTCGTATTCCGCCGGAGGATGATGAGGATGCGGCCTCCTCTTCCGGTGCTGTCAAGCCGCGAGAGGGAGGAACCTATGTCGGCTCCTAACCAGAATAGTTATTCGCCGAATGGTCGGTATGGGCAGGACGCCCAGCAGGGTCAGTATGGTCAGGGGCAGCCTGTTCAGCAGAACCAGTACGGGCAGTACCAGCAGGCGGCTTACGGTCAGCCTGGTGCTCAGTATGACCAGCAGGCACAGTATGGACAGCAAGCCCAACCTGAACAGCAAGCACAGTACGGTCAGCAGGTTCCGCCCGCTGCCGCCTACCCGAACGCGCTGCAGCCGGCACCTTCTCAGCCGGTAAGCTCCCAGCCTGCGCCCCCGCAATCTGTGCCGGAGCCGCAGTGGGTGCCCGCCGCCTCCGGCTACCTGACGGTTCGTTTTGTTCACACTATTTCTGCCTTGGCGTTCCCGATTCTTGCGGGTATTGCCCTGTATTGTGCGGGCGCGTTCTTCGGCGGCCCGGAGGCGCTCCGCATTGTCGGTCTGGCGGTGGTCGCGGTGTTTGGCCTGTGGGGTCTGTGGTGGATTCTGACCACTCCGCGCCGTACTCGCGCGCTCGGCTACGCCCTGGAGTCGAATCACCTGATGGCTCGCCGCGGTATCGTGTTCCGTTCCATGAGCTCCATGCCGTACGGTCGCATCCAGTATGTTGATGTGGATTCGGGTCCGCTGGAGCGCATGTGCGGTGTTGCCCGCCTGACGGTGCGCACCGCGGGTACGACCACCGGCACGATGGTGCTGTTCGGTATTCCGCTGAACGTGGCGGAGGAGCTGCGTGCGGATTTGGTGCGCCGCGCCGATGAGCGAATGGCGGCACTCTAATGAGTACCCCGGTTCCGCCCACCCCCGCGCCGCAGGCACCGCAGCCTCCTGCCTCCCAGACGCCGCAGGAGCAGAAGTGGTGGCGTGCCGATATCCGCACGTTCATCATGAACCTCTGGTTCATTATTCTGCTGGCGTTCGGCTTCTTCCAGAGCATCATCCTGAATATTTTGACCACCCCGCCGAACGAGTGGGGCGCGCGCCTGACGCAGGCATTCGACGAGAATAGCAGCTACCTCAGCGCGACGTACTCGCAGCTCATCGGCTTCGCCGTGCTCATACTGATTCTGGTTGGCGGCTCGATTGACTGGTGGTTTACCCGCTACAGCCTGGACGATTTGGCGATTCACCGCCGCAGCGGTTTTCTGTTCAAGAAGAACCGCACGATTCGTCTGGAGAGCGTGCAGAGCGTGGACATTTCGCGTCCTCTGGTGGCTCGTCTGCTGGGTCTGTCGGAGCTGCGTTTTGAGGTGGCTGACGGCTCTTCGGAGGCGCTGCACATCAAGTACGTTTCTGCCCGCAAGGCGGAGGTTCTGCGCCGCACCGCGATGGCGAGTATTAACCTGCTACGTTCGGAGGCGGCTGGCCGCCCGGTCGACGTGCTGCCCGGTAGCATGCAGATTTCGGCGGAGCGCATGCCGGCTGCGGATCAGCTGCACCAGCCGTTCGAGGCGTCCTACGGTGCGCCTGTGCAGGATGGCACCCAGCAGGTAGCGCCCCTGCAGGACAACACCCAGCAACCCGTACCCGACCAGTTTGTACCCTATCAAGACGGCACCCAGCAACCTGCACCCCAGCAACCCGCAGCATCCCGCCGCGGCGCTCGTATGCCGATGCCGGTCGCGGCAGACCCCTCGCAGCCGCCGATTTTCCGCATCTCGAATGTGCGTCTGATTGCCTCCATCATGCTGGAGCACCTGGTGTGGCTGGTGCCCGCCGTAGCCCTCATGGTCGGTGCCGCCGTCTTCACCGCGATCTTGGCTGGTGAGAGCCCGTTCCTCATTTTCATGGCGATACTGCCCGGCACCTTCGTACCGCTGCTCGGTTACTTGGGTACGTTATGGGCACGTTTTGATGGTGCCGCAAACTTCAAAATCACCCCGAGCGGTCAGGGCGGCGTGACCCTGCGGTACGGTTTCACCGGCACGCACACCCAGAACGTGATGGTTGAGCGTATTCAGGCGCTGGCTGTGGAACAGTCCATTCTGTGGCGTGCGTTCGGCTGGTACCGCATCAAGATGACCATTGCCGGTATCGGTATTGAGAAGAACGACAACCAGAAGCTGGTGACCCGCAATGTTGCCCTGCCGGTGGGTAACAGGCAGGAGACGCTGATGGCGCTGCGTCTGCTGCTACCCGCCCTGGACGAGGCGCAGGCGCAGGTGCTGCTGGATACCGCCAACGGTTCGCTGAAGAGTCAGAAGCCGCAGGTTCCGGCAATGATTGTGACGCCCTCTTCGGCGCGCTGGATGGACCTGCTCACCTGGAAGCGTAACGGAGTGACCACGGTCGGTTACACTGCCGGTTCGGTGCAGGCGACCACCCGCATTGATTCTGATGCGGCGCGTTCGAGGGTTGGCGAGCATACGCGAGGCGACCTGCTGCTGATTCGTGGCGGCTACTTTATCCGTACGCTGTCGATTGTTCCGGTCAGCCGTGTGCTGAGCGTGAGCCGAGGTCAGGGCCCGCTGCAGCGTGCCTTCGGATGCGCGAGCGTGCATTTCGGTACGGTGCCCGGCCCCGTGCGCACGCTCATGATGCACCTACCGCCGCGCGTCTGCGAGGACCTGGTGTGGTTGATGACGGTTCGGCTGGAGGGCATTGAGCCCTACTACCGCGTACCGGAACCCGCGATGGGTTCTGCGCCTGCTGCGAACGGGTACAGCGCGCGCTAACCCGCCAGCAAAACTACAGAACGCGCCCTGCCGTCAGTGTTCTTCGTGACACTGACGGCAGAGCCGGCGTGAAAGGGAGAATATACTTAAAGCCGTGATACAGCATTCAAAACCTGCGCGTTTGGGCATTGGAATTATTTCAGCCGGGAGGGTCGGATCCGTCCTCGGTGCGGCTTTGCGCGCCTGCGAGCACACTATTGTGGGTGTTCACGCGGTCTCTGAGGCTTCTCAGGAGCGCGCCGCGATGCTGCTTCCCGATGTGCCGCTGCTGCCGGTGGAGCAGATTGCTGAGCGTAGCGAATTGCTGATTCTCGCGGTTCCCGATGATGAGCTGCCGGGCCTTATCACCTACCTGGCGTCTTCGGGAAGTATTACCGCCGGTCAGATTCTGGTGCACACCTCCGGCCGTCACGGCACCGAGGTTCTCGCACCGGCGACCGCGCTGGGCGCTATCGGTTTGGCGATTCACCCCGCCATGACGTTTACCGGCATGTCCGTGGACCTGCAGCGCCTGAACGGCACCTGCTTCGCCGTGACCGGGCCTGCGCCGTTCATCCCGATTGCTCAGGCACTCGTGGTGGAAATGGGCGGCGAACCCGTGCACGTTGCCGAGGCTGACCGAGCGCTCTACCACGCAGCCTTGGCGCACGCCGCGAACCACCTCGTGACCATCCTGGGTCAGTCCCAGCAGATGCTCGCCTCCATCGGTATTGAGGACCCGGCACGCTACATGGGGCCGCTCGTGCGAGCCGCCGTGGACAATGCGCTCGCCAGCGGCGAAGGCGCTCTCACCGGGCCCGTGGCACGTGGAGACGCAGGCACCGTGAAGGCTCACCTTCAGGCTCTGAATGAGTATTCAGAGCATGAGAAAACAGGTGATATTACAGACTCTTATGCCGCTCTGGCACACGCAACCGCAAAAAGAGCGCATAATAGAGGTTTGTTAAACGATGAACAACTGGGACGAATTGAGAATCTGCTGGGTGAGTCTTCGGACCGCAACCACCCCGGCGATATTGATGATTCAGCCCCCGAAAACAAGGAGTTCTCGTCATGACTGAGACTTCGATGCCCCGAGTCGTGACCACCATTGCGGATTTCCGCACGGCAATCACCGAATCCCTTGCCGCAGCGCAGGAGGAACTGGACCGAGCAGCCCGCCAGGAGGCGGAGCAGAACGGCACCGCAGTTCAGTATCAGAACGCATCCCTGGGCTACGTGCCCACCATGGGCGCCCTGCACGACGGCCACGCAACCCTGTTGCGTCGCGCCGCTGAACAGAACGATGTAGTGGTCGCCTCCATTTTCGTGAACCCGCTGCAGTTTGGCCCCGGCGAGGATTACGAAGCATACCCGCGCACCCTGGAGGCAGACGCTGCCCTGGCCGGTGCCGCCGGTGTTGACATTATTTTTGCCCCCGAGGTTGAAGAGATGTACCCCGACGGTGACCCGCTCATCCGCATTTCGAGCGGCGAGCTGGGCACCAAGTTTGAGGGTGCGACCCGTCCGGGCCACTTTGATGGCGTGCTGACCGTGGTCAATAAGTTCTTCAACATTATTCGCCCCGCAGCCGGTAACCACCCGGTGAATGCGTACTTCGGTCAGAAGGACGCTCAGCAGTACATCCTGATCCAGCGTATGGTACGCGATTTCAATCACGACGTGACCATGCGCCCTGTGTCAATCGTTCGCGACGATAACGGTCTGGCGCTGTCTTCGCGTAATGGCTACCTGTCGGATGAGGAGCGCGAGTCTGCCCTGGTGCTGTCTCGCACCCTGGCGATGCTGCGTGAGAATTCGCTGAACCGTGGCTTCCACGAGATTGATTTGGACGGTGCGCGTGAGCGTATCAACTCCACTCCGGGTGTACGCCTTGACTACCTGGAACTGGTCGACCCGATGACTTTCGGTGAGCCAACTGAGGAGTCGGAGCGAGTGCTGGCACTGGTTGCTGCGTTCGTTGGCCCGACCCGCCTGATTGACAACATGGACCTGCGCTAAGCGTTCGTTCGTTTAGAAGAGTCCCCAACACACTACACAGATAGGTATCACTGTGAGCACTGAGCACACTGCCGCACCGGCGATTGCTGATATGTCCGAGCAGATGCAGATTCGCCTGGAGAAGCGTGCGAAGCTGATCGAGTCGGGTCGCGAGGCATACCCGGTGGGTCTGCTGGATTCTGAGGGTAACCGCGTGGAGCCCAACCACATTGAGGATCTGCGCGCCGAGTACGATCCGAAGCTGGCTGCTGAGGAGCTGAAGGCTGGCGACGAGACTGACCGTGTGGTGCATGTTGGTGGCCGCGTGGTGTTCGTCCGTAACACCGGTAAGCTGTGCTTTGCGACCCTGCAGGGTGGTACCGAGGGTAAGCGTATCCAGGCGATGCTGTCGCTGGCTGAGGTTGGCGAGGAGTCCCTGGCTGAGTGGAAGTCCCTGGTTGACCTGGGTGACCACGTGTTCGTGACCGGCCGCGTGATTGTTTCTCGCCGCGGTGAGCTGTCCATTATGGTGACCGACTGGAAGATGGCGTCGAAGGCGCTGCGCCCCATGCCGGTTCTGCACAAGGACCTGAACGAGGAAACCCGCGTTCGCCAGCGTTACCTGGACCTGATGGTTCGCGAGGAGGCTCGCGAGCTGGTGAAGAAGCGCGCCCTGATTACCCGCACCGTCCGCCGCGTGCTGGAAGATCACGGCTACATTGAGGTTGAGACTCCTATTTTGCAGCTGGTGCACGGTGGCGCGACGGCTCGCCCGTTCCGTACCCACCTGAACGCTTTTGACCAGCCGATGACCATGCGTATTGCGACTGAGCTGCCGCTCAAGCGTGCAGTGGTTGGTGGTATTGACCGCGTGTACGAGATTGGCCGCGTGTTCCGTAACGAGGGTGTGGACTCGACCCACAGCCCCGAGTTCACCACCCTGGAGTGCTACGAGACCTACGCTGACCAGTTTGTGATGGCTGAGCGCATGAAGGAGATTATCCAGAGCTGCGCGAAGGCTGTCGGTACCGAGCGTATTGAGACCGAGAACGGCACCATTGACCTGTTCGGTGAGTGGAAGTGGGTTGGCGTGTACCCGGGCCTGTCCGAGGCTGTGGGCGTTGAGATTACCCCCGAGACTGACGCTTCCGTTCTGCGTGAGATTGCTGAGAAGCACGAGGTGGACATCGACCCGAAGTGGGACGCTGAGAAGCTGGTGACCGAGCTCTTCGGTGAGATTGTTGAGCCGACCCTGGTGAACCCGACCTTCGTGTACGATTACCCGCCGAGCGCTCAGCCGCTGGCTCGTCCGCACCGTTCCGGTGCGCCCCTGATTGAGGCGTGGGACCTGATTATTGGCGGTATGGAGCGCGGTACCGCGTTCTCCGAGCTGATTGACCCGGTCATTCAGCGTGAGCGCCTGACCGCTCAGTCGCTGCTGGCTGCTGCCGGTGATGATGAGGCGATGGAGCTGGATGAGGACTTCCTGCGCGCCCTGGAGCACGGTGCACCCCCGATGGGTGGCCTGGGTCTGGGTATTGACCGTCTGATTATGCTGCTGGCGGGCGATCAGGATCCGGAGCGTCCGGGTACTGTGGTGCGTCAGCCCGGTATTCGTGAGACTATTCTCTTCCCCCTGATGAAGCCGGAAGCCTAAGCTTTAGCTTCACCTCTAGGGTTTCTTTAACTTTGCCTTTAGGGGTGTTAGTGCGGCGGGTGCCGCGGATACGGTTGTATCTGCGGTACCCGCCGCTTTCTGCGCACTCTTTTGCACGGTGTATAGCTTCTAGGGTGGGGTTTTCTGTTTATTTGCACAGGTCAGGGGCGTTTTAGGGTGCTTTTTTGCTCCATTCTGGTGCTGATTTATGCTGCTCTATTCACTCTGGCGGGGGTTTCTGTTCTTATACACGAATGTCTTGTGCAGAAAAGAATGGGGTGCTGGGATAGGGGTGGAATTTCGCTTTTGAATAGCGTAGGAATGTATGGTGCGAATGGTCTAATGTGCGGGCTCGTACGGGCGCTATATTTCACTCAGATTGTCGGGGACGCCGGGGTGCATTATTAGGTGTCATTGTCTCTGGGCGCTGTGTCTGATTTCTGGAAGAATCCAAAGTATTTGCACTCTGAACTTCACTTTAATGTTCTTGTAGTGAGTGCAGATTTAACGGGGACGCACAGAAGCGATATATCGCTACGGGCGAATGGTGCATTGTTTCAATACTCAGAATGTTTTCGGAATCTTTAATATATTTCTGTTACTATATGAAAGAAAATTAGTACATAAATATATCCGGCACACTATTTTCTCAATCCCGATAGAGGCTTTTGGGTTTACTCCACAGGATATATGCAACAGATGAGGAGGTGCCTCAATGGCACAGAAGGTTCGCATCATCCTTGAAGACGATCTCGATGGCGGCCCCGCAGACGAAACTATCCGTTTTGGCCTGGACGGCGCTCACTACGAAATCGATCTGTCCTCCGCAAACGCAGCTCGCCTGCGTGACGCTATCCGCCCCTTCGTAGCGAAGTCCCGCCGCGTGCAGGGCACCGCTACCCAGCGCACCCGTGCCCCCCGTGGCACCGCCGCTCCGGTCAAGCGCAACCCCGAGACCGCAGCAATCCGCGAGTGGGCTAAGGCTAACGGCCACAAGGTTTCTGACCGTGGCCGCATCCACCAGGATGTTCAGGACGCATACTACGAAGCAATGAAGGCTCAGGGCTAAAGGCTCTCAGTATTCATGCTGTCGGAGGGTTTGGCGCTTTAGGGCGCTAATCCTCCGGACGCTAAAGGCGGATGGTGTTATCACCATCCGCCTTTAGTTTTGCCCCGGTATTTCTTGATATGTGTTACATATCTGCGGAGGGAGGGGATGTTTTTATGTCGCCCACCCCAATTAACTATTTACATGTAAAATATATTGATCCTTTGCTGAGGCTCGCTTCTGAAATTGTCAGAAGGAAGAGCGGGGAATCGGATGCGCAATTTGGTATCGAGTTCGGGCTCCCCATTTAGATTTCATGCATTGGCAGGAACACTAAAGGTGTTGGTGCATTAATCTCTTCAAAGCGGGGGATATGCGCTGTGATATTCACGCGGTCGTTGAGTCGAGTATTCCATCGAGGAGGCTGGAATGTACCGACTGAAATTCTCGAATAATTGGGGACCCTGCATCTTCGGTAGCTCTTTCGGAACGTATTCGGAACGGGCAGATTATCTCTTGAGGGGACGCCGAAATGATGCGGGAATTATCCGGGAAATAGGCGCCGTATTATCCGGCAAATGTTTTTTGCGAATTATTGAAATTTCTCACTTAAACATATAAATTTTTAAAAATTTCTGCAATATATTCATGCACGTGCAGGAAACAAGCGGTTTGGGTGTTGGTCTATGTGGCTTCTTGTGGGTTCCCCTCTTCTGCAAGCCCTCGTATCGACGCCGCAGCCCCTCAGAACCCACCCGTAGCGCCTCCCTGCCAGAAGCCCCGAAACCACCCCGAAACTGCGCCTCAAACGCCTCGAACAGCTTATCTGTTCTCTTGATGGCGAACAGATGCCCATCAGCCCGCCCTTTCGGCCGCGCTCAACGTACTCTTGTATCAATAGGAAAATGCAAGGAGTGCGTAAATGTTTGAACGCTTTACCGATCGAGCTCGGCGCGTTGTGGTGCTTGCCCAGGAAGAGGCACGCATGCTCAACCACAACTACATCGGTACCGAACACCTGCTGCTCGGTCTGATTCACGAGGGCGAAGGCATCGGTGCTCGCGCCCTGGAATCATTGGGCGTTACCCTGAACGCAGTACGTGAACAGGTTCAGGACATCGTCGGCCCCGGCCCCCAGGCGCCTAACGGCCACATCCCCTTCACCCCGCGCGCGAAGAAGGTTCTCGAACTGTCCATGCGCGAGGCTATTCAGCTGAACCACGGCTACATCGGCACCGAACACATCCTGCTGGGCATGGTTCGTGCCAACGAGGGCGTGGCAAACCAGGTGCTGGTCAAGCTGGGCGCTGAGCCCGCAGCCGTGCGCCAGGCTGTTATGGACCTGATTTCCGGCTACCCCGGCAACAACTCCGGTGAAAAGGAAACCGCCGGCGTGGGTGCAGGTAACTCTCGCGAAGGCACTCCCGCGGGTTCGACCATCCTGGATCAGTTCGGCCGCAACCTCACCGCAGCAGCACGTGAGGGCGAGCTGGACCCGGTCATTGGTCGCCACAAGGAGATGGAACGCGTCATGCAGGTCCTCTCCCGCCGTACCAAGAACAACCCCGTGCTGATTGGTGAGCCCGGCGTCGGTAAGACCGCCGTCGTGGAAGGCCTGGCACAGGCTATCGTGCACGGTGACGTCCCCGAGACCCTCAAGGACAAGCACCTGTACACCCTGGACCTCGGCTCCCTGGTCGCAGGTTCGCGCTACCGCGGTGACTTCGAAGAGCGCCTGAAGAAGGTTCTGAAGGAAATCCGCTCCCGCGGCGACATCATCCTGTTCATTGACGAGATTCACACCCTCGTTGGTGCCGGTGCCGCTGAGGGCGCGATTGACGCTGCCTCCATCCTCAAGCCCATGCTGGCTCGAGGCGAACTGCAGACCATCGGTGCAACCACCCTGGACGAGTACCGCAAGCACATTGAGAAGGACGCTGCCCTGGAGCGCC
>ENA-OWLM01000254-OWLM01000254.1-metagenome-genome-assembly--contig:-NODE-254-length-20580-cov-3.499829_pt1 | contig 20580 bp, 14 predicted proteins | sample MGYA00245349_ERZ651102 | MGnify/ENA primary metagenome ERZ651102 (study PRJEB26857, sample SAMEA4031759) | metagenome | biome: human; feature: oral; material: saliva | place: Philippines | collected 2014... | reverse complement strand
TCGCGCTCAGGCGGAAGGCCCGCACCGCCCAGTCCAGATAGGCCTGGTGATCCTGCTTGCGCAGGGGCAACCCTTCTCGGATCGCCGGCTCGTCGATCTGGATGATCTTGATGCCGGCGGCTTCCAGATCCGCCACCTCGTCGCGAATGGCCAGGCCAATCTGCAGGGCGGACTGCTCGCGGCTCACGTCTTCCCGCGGGAAAGACCAGCAGAGGATGGTCACGGGACCGGTCAGCATCCCCTTCACCGGCTTCTCGGTCAGGCTCTGGGCAAACTGGGTCCAGGCCAGGGTCATGGGGGTAGGACGGTCGATGTCACGGGTGATCACCGGCGGCTTGACGCAGCGGGAGCCGTAGCTCTGTACCCAGCCGAAGCGGGTGATGGCAAAGCCGTCCAGCAGCTCGCCGAAATACTCCACCATGTCATTGCGCTCGGCCTCGCCATGTACCAGCACGTCCAGCCCGATGGCCTCCTGACGTTCGATGGCATCCTTGATCTGGGCCTGGATGCCCGCCTCGTAGGCACCGTTGTCGATGCGACCGGCACGCCACTCCTGGCGCAGCCCCCGGATCGCGGCGGTCTGCGGGAAGGAGCCGATGGTGGTGGTGGGCAGGAGCGGCAGCTTGAGATCCGCGCGCTGGGCCTCGGCACGCACCGGGTAGACGCTCTGGCGGCTGAAGTCGCTGTTGGTGAGGCTGGCCAGGCGCGACTGCACCGCCTTCTTGTGCACCCGGCTGTCGGATTCCCGATCCACGATGGGCTGGCTGTAGGCCGCAATCTTGTCCAGATCCCCGCCATCCAGATAGTCCGCCAGCAGTCCCAGCTCATAGCATTTCTGCAGGGCGAAGGCGAACCAGCTGCGGGTCTGGGGATCCAGCTCGTGCTCCAGGGTGAGATCCACCGGGCTGTGCAGCAGGGAGCAGGAGGAGCCGACCCAGAGGCGCTCGCCGAGCTTCTCTTTCAGTGCCTTGAGGGTCGGGGCCAGCTTGCCCAGGTTGGCGCGCCAGACGTTGCGGCCGTTGATGACGCCAGCCGAGAGCACCCACTGGGCCGGCAGATGAGGAACAAGCGTCTCGAGCTGCTCGGGGGCCGCCACCAGATCCAGGTGCAGGCCATCCACCTTCAGGCTGGTGATGATGTCGCGCTGATGGGCCACAGAGCCGAAGTAGGTGGTGAGCAGCAGCTTGCAGGGGCCGGCGAGGCGCTCATACGCCTTGAGGTAGGCCAGACGCCACTCGTCCGGCAGGTCCAGCGCCAGGGCCGGCTCGTCGATCTGTACCCACTCCACGCCCTGAGCGGCCAGTTTCGCCAAAATTTCCTGATAGACGATGAGCAGGCGCTCCAGCAGCTCGAGACGGGAGAAGCCGCTCTCTTTTTCCTTGCCGAGCCAGAGGTAGGAGACGGGGCCGAGCAGCACCGCCTTGACCGGCAGCCCCAGGGCCTTGGCCTCTTCCACCTCGTCAAACAGCTGGCTCCAGCCCAGCTTGAAGCGCTGATCGCGGCTGAACTCGGGCACCAGGTAGTGGTAGTTGGTGTTGAACCACTTGGTCATCTCGGCGGCGGCGGCGGCGGGGCCGGTCGGCGCACGGCCACGGGCCACCCGGAACAGGGTGTCGAGATCGGTGTCGCCGTGGCGGTGACGGGCGGGCACCGCATCTACCAGCAGGCTGGTACCCAGCACCTGATCGTACCAGGCAAAGTCGCCCACCGGCAGCAGGTTGACCCCGGCGGTGCGCTGCGCCTGCCAGTGGCGCTCACGCAGGCTCTTGCCCACGGCAACGAGTTCGGCCTGGGTGGTCTCGCCACGCCAGTAGGATTCGAGGGCAAATTTCAGCTCGCGCTTGGCGCCGATGCGGGGGAAGCCCAGGGTGTGTGCTCGTGTCATAGGTCCAATTCCTTATGCTCATTCATCTGATGGGAAACTGGATGATTTGGCCATCCAGATGTTTACACATCCAGAATGACGAGATAAGGTGGCCTTGGCTATTGAATCCTCTTCAACTGGCTCTCAAGAATTTCTCAACTGACGCACAAAGGAGCAGTGCCATGGGTGTGCCCAACCAGTCCAACAACCCTGCAAGCAGCAATCCGGGCATCGATCTCAAACACCTGAAGACCATCAGCGCCCTGGCCGAGCAGGGGTCGCTGGCCGGGGCGGCGCTCACCCTCAACCTCACCCAGTCCGCCCTCTCCCATCAGCTCAAGGAGCTGGAGACCCGCCTCAACCTGGAGCTGTTTCTTCGAAAAAGCCGCCCCCTGGTGCTGACGGCGGCGGGGCAGCATCTGCTCGCCCTGGCCCGCCAGGTGCTGCCCGCCCTGGCCCTGACCGAGCGCCAGTTGCAGGCCCTGCACAGCGGTGACGCGGGCAGGCTGCACCTGGCCCTGGACTGCCACAGCTGCATCCAGTGGCTGCTGCCGCTGTTGCCGGACTTTCGCCGCCAGTGGCCCGGGGTGGATCTGGAGGTGGAGTCGGTGCCGGGCTTTGATGCCATCAGCGCCCTGCTCGGCGGCCAGCTCGATCTGCTGCTCACCTCGGACGTGCAGGCCCGCGGGGATCTGCACTTCGAGCCCCTGTTCGCCTTCGATCTCACCCTGGTGATGGCGCCGGATCACCTTCTCTGCCAGCGGCGCACCATAGCGCCGGAGGATCTTCGCCAGGAGGTGTTGCTGGTCTACCCGGTCGAGCGTGCCCGCATGGACGTGTTCAGCCGCTTCCTGCAGCCGGCCGGGGTAGAGCCCGCCCGCTGCAAGACGGTGGACAACACCTCTGTGATGCTGCAGATGGCCGCCGCCGGCCTCGGGGTCGCCGCCCTGCCCCGCTGGGCCAGCGACGAGTTCGTGCGCCAGGGGCTGCTCGAGGCGCGCCCGCTCGGAGAGGGTGTGCGCCGCCATATGTATGGCGCGGTGCGGGCAGCCGATCGGGATCAGGCCTGCCTGCAGAGCCTGTTCGAGCGCATTCGCACCCGGATGGGAAGCGCGCCGCAGGAGGCATGAAAAAAGCCGCCCAGGGCGGCTCTCATACCCATTATTCCCCGGGATCCGCTCCCGGCCATCACCCCTCTGAACAGCTCACGGCCCCCTGCCGCCTCGGGCAGTTGCCGCAGAGATCCCCGTCCCGACGCTTGTAGTGCAGGCAGCAGCGCTGGCGCACATAGCCCGGGAGGCCATCCAGGGGCAAGGCGGTCGGGCGCCAGCCCGCCAGGTGCTCGTCAGGTAGGCCGCAGGCGGCGAGCCAGAGTGGCGCGTGGGCCGCGACCGCCTCCCGGCTCACCTCGCCGAAGAACTCGGGCACCCGCACCAGGGCCGCCAGCAGATCGTCGGCCAGGAGCGGGCGCACGAAGCCGGGCCGCAGCCGCTGCCCCTCCCCGACGAGCGCGAGCAGCCCCTGCCAGTGGGCCTGTAGCCGCTCCCCCGCCACCGCGATCAGGGTCTCCACCTCTCCCTTGATCATGGGCTCCAGGGGCAGGCAGAAGCCGGACACCAGCCCCGCCTCATACCCCTGTCCCAGCCTGTCCAGCGCGGGCACGGCCTTGTGCCGGTAGACAGCCACCATGGCGAGATAGATGGATTGCCAGCAGAGCATGCCCCAGCTGCGGGTCAGCCAGTAGGCCGGGCCCGCCTCCGGGTGTGCCTGCCGCCAGTGATCATGCAGGGCCGCCGCCACCTCGCCGGGGGTGTTGCACGCGGGCGCCGTCAGCAGCGGGGGCTGACTGCCCGCCACCCGCCCTTGCCCCTTGAGGGAGGGGATCAGCGCGGCGGCGGCCACAAACAGGGCGTCGTGCTCCGCCGCCCGGGTGTGTTCGCCATGCAGCACCAGCGCGCCGAGGCCGCGCGGCCGGGCGCTGTCGCGGCCATCGCCGCCGAAGGGTGAATGCCCCGGACGCGGCCCGGGGCGCAGGGTCAGAATGCGTATTTGAGTCGCGCCTCCACGCTTCGCTCGGCCCCGAACCAGCAGTTGTTCTGGTCATAGCAGGAGTAGTAGGTCTTGTTGAACAGGTTGCTGGCGCTGAGTGACACCCCCACCCCCTTCAGGCTCGCGCTGAGGGCGGCCAGCTCATAGGAGGCGGACATGTCCATCAGGAGGTAGTCCGGCACCTTGCCCGTGTTAGCGGCGTCGATCTCGGCCTCCCCCACATAGCGCAGGCCGGTGCCCACCCGCATCCCCTCCAGGCTGCCCCCCAGCTGGTAGTTGCTCCACAGCGACGCCATCTGCCTTGGCACCCAGACCGGGGTCTTGCCCTGCAGGCTGGTGGTGTCCCGGGTGATCTCCATGTCCATCAGGGTGTAGCTGGCGGTCAGGTCCAGCCTGCTGGTGAGATCGGCGCGCCCCTCCAGCTCGATGCCCCGGGAGACGGTCTCCCCGGTCTGCAGCTTGGGCCCGTAGACGTTGTCCGGATCCGTCACCAGGGCGTTCTCCTTGGTGATGTGGAAGGCGGAGAGCGTGGCCGTCTTGCTCATGTCCTCCGAGAGGAACTTGAGCCCCCCCTCCCACTGGTGACCGGTGGCCGGCTTGAACGCCTTGCCATTCTTGTCTGCCCCCGGCACCGGCTCGAAGCTCTCGGCATAGCTCACGTAGGGCGAGAGGCCGTTGTCCAGCTCGTAGAGCGCCCCCAGGCGGAAGGAGAGGTTGTCCTGATCGATCTGGGCCAGGGCGTTGCTCGCCGCCCCCTGATAGAGGGTCCGGCTGTCGGTGTCCATCCGGTAGCGGTCGTAGCGGGCGCCGCCGATGGCCACCAGCCGGTCGAGGCGCACCTGATCCTGCAGATAGACGCCGCTCTGGGACTGGCGGATCACCTTCTGATCCTGATAGTTGAAGGTGAGCGCTCCCGGCACTATCTGGCTGTGATCCGGGTTGAAGATGTCGATGGCGGGCGCCGAGTAGTCGAGCGTATCCCGGTAGAGCACGTGGGCATCCAGGTACTGGTAGTCGACCCCGAGCAGCAGGTTGTGCTGGGCCCCGCCGGTCTGCACCTTGCCCGCCAGCTGGTTGTCGATGACGAAACCGCGGGAGTCCTCATCGGTGAGATAGGCGTTGCGGGCCAGGGTGCGGTTGTCCGCCCCCAGGGCCGCGTTGTAGGTGTTGCGCTGATAGGCGGACGCATCCATGTAACGGGCATTCTGCAGCACCTGCCAGCTCGCGTTGAAGTCGTGGCTCAGCTTGTAGCCGACCAGGGTCACCTCACGGTTGTACTCGTTCCAGTTCTCGTCCCCGAGGAAGGCATCGCTGCCGAGCTGCCCCAGGGGATTGCTCTTGACCGAGCCGCTGGCGGGCACAGTGGTGTAGATGCCCGCTTCAGGATCCTTCTGGTAGTAGAGGTTGAGGTTCAGCAGGGTCTGCTCGCCGAGCTGCCAGTCCAGGGAGGGCGCAAAGACGTAGCGCTCCTCTTCGGAGGTCACCGCCTGGCCCTCCTTCTGGCGGGCCAACCCCACCACCCGGTAGGCAAGCCTGTCGTTGATGGCTCCCGTGCTGTCCAGGGTCATCTCCTTGAGATTGCCGGTGCCGCTCGCCAGGCTCACGCTGTGGCTGGCCTCCCGCTGGGGGCGCTTGGCAATGAGGTTGACCATGCCGCCCGGCGGCATGCTGCCATAGAGCACCGAGGTCGGCCCCTTGAACACCTCCAGCTGCTCGATGGCCACCGGGTCTATCTGGGGTTGCAGGTTCCACTCGTTGTACTGCAGCAGCAGACCGTCATAGAAGTTCTGGTAGTTGTCAAAGCCGCGGATGTTGAACAGATCCAGCCGGTTCACGGCCCCGCCGCGCAGCTCGGTATTGACCCCGGGCACGTAGCGCAGCGCCTCGCTCACCGAACTCACGCCCCGCTGCTCCAGGGTCTCGCCGTCCACCACCGAGATCGCCTGGGGTGTCTCGACGGGGTCGAGCCGGGTCTTGGTCGCGGTATTGCGATAGGTCTGACCGAGCACGGTCAGGGTCTCGTCGGCGCGCGCCGCTTCCTGACTCGCGGGGGCGGCCAGCACGGCACCGGACAACAGGGTGGAGATGGTCGCGGCGACCACGGTCAATGGGGGGTGAACAAGTTGCATCTGATCCTCGACTGCCAACTGCATGTGAATAGTAACAAATATCATTTGCATTTTATTGTTCTATTTCGCCCCGGAATTAACAATTTGGGGCATGTTGGCGGGAAACGTAGAGAGATCAGGAGGTAGTCAGTCTCAAATGACAAGACTCATTGGCAACGAACGGCGCTGGTGAGTTCAAATGGCTATCGGTCTCGGCACCAGCACGCCTTGGGTTCGGGGGAGCAGACTGATGACGCCGGCAGGAGAGGCACAAACAGGCGCTCAAGCTCCCCCGCAAGGGGCGACGGGTAGCCAGTACTCCATGCGGGCGTCCGCCTGCCGGCCGTCGAATCCCGTGGGATAGCTCTCCAGCTCGAAGCCATCCAGGCCCCGGTAACCGGAGGTGGGCAGCCAGTGCAGGATGAACCAGGTGAGGGTCCGGGCCAGCTCGTCGATGGGCCCCACATGGGTGATGACCGCGTACTCCTGGGGCGGCACCCGCAGTCGTGCAAGGCCTGCGGGCATCACCTCCTCCTCCCCCGCCGGAACCCCGGCCCAGTAGGGCAGCAACGCCTCGCCCGCCGTCGACACATCCACCACCCCCAGCAGCTCGCCGGACGACACCAGGCCGCCCGCCTCCCGCAGGGCGCGCCAGATGGCGGGCACCGTCTGCTGAAAGTCCGGCGACGGTGCAAACAGCCCCCGGATCGTTCCCCTCACCCCGTGCAGCACGAAGCCCGGACGGCTCTCCACCCGCACCTGGACCCATTTCGGGTTACGGGTCGGCGGTGTCTGGGCCCGGGCCAGCGGCAGGGAGAGCCCCAGCAGCAGCCCCCGCTTGCGATAGGCCAGCGGCGAGCAGCCGAACTGCTGCTTGAAGGCGCGGCTGAAGCTCACCTCGGAGCCAAAACCATGGCCGAGCGCCAGATCCAGCACCCGCTGCCGGGTCGAGAGCAGGGCCTCTGCCGCCTGGCTCAGCCTGAGCGCACGCACGTAGTGGGCCACCGTCTGGCCGGTCTCGTGCAGGAACACCCGCTGCAACTGCCAGCGGGACCAGCAGCTCTGCTCCGCCAGCTGCTCCAGAGAGAGCGGCTGATCCAGGTGGGCGTGGATGTAGTCCAGCACCCGCTCGATGCGGGTGAAGTGGGCGCGCGCCTCGGGCGCCTGGCCGGAGGGAAAGAGAGGGGATGTAGGGTTCATGGTGCGCTCGGATCACAGCCTGCGGGGCGAGTGCGCCACATTAAACATGGCCGCCCTGCCCGCGGCAAGGGGGATCCAGCGACGAACGAAGGGGCGCGGTCCCCTCACCTCGCGCCAGCCTGTCACAAAAGTGACGCCTTCCCCTGTCACAGTGGATACGGACAAGGTTATCAATTGCCCGTACAGGGCATCCTTTCGTCGCGACATGCCAGGGAGAGCCAGGATGAAGAAAATTGCCGTGATCACCGGAGCCCGTGGCGGCATCGGCACCGCCATCACCACCGCCCTGCTGGAACAGGGGTATCGCATCGTCGCCACCCACTCGAGCACCAGCGCGGCGGCGGCGCGGGAGTGGTTCGACGACCAGGGGCATCATCCGGATCGGGTGCGGCTGCTGGCGCTGGACGTGGCCGACACCGCCATGTGCCGCGAGACCCTGGGCCGACTGCTGCAGGAGGAGGGTCGGGTCGACGTGCTGGTGAACAACGCCGGCATCACCCGGGATGGCGCCTTCAAGCGGATGACGCCGGATCAGTGGTTCGAGGTGATCCACACCAACCTGTGCAGCCTCTACAACGTGACCCAGCCGCTGTTCGACGCCATGTGCGAGCAGCGCGATGCCCGCATCATCAACATCTCCTCGGTCAATGGCCAGAAGGGGCAGTTCGGTCAGGTCAACTACTCGGCGGCCAAGGCGGGCATGCTGGGCTTCACCAAGGCGCTGGCGGCGGAGGGGGCCCGCTTCGGGGTCACGGTCAACGCCATTGCCCCCGGCTACACCGCCACCCCCATGGTGGCGGCGATCCGCACCGACGTGCTCGACAGCATCAAGGCGGACATCCCCATGCGCCGCCTGGCCAAGCCGGAGGAGATCGCCGCCGCGGTGGCCTTCCTCGCCAGCGAAGCGGGGGCCTATATCACGGGGGAAACCCTGGCCATCAACGGCGGCCTCTACATGAAATAAGCCCGCGCGAGGCGTCGGGGGCGACCGGGGGGACCCGGCCGCCCCTTTTCATTACCGCTTACTGGGCGCGGCTCTGGCCGTGCTCGGCGAAGTGGCTGCGCAGGGCGCTGATCACCCGGCGCACCTTCTCCGGGATCTCCCGCTGGGGCGTGATGGCGTGGATCTCCATGGCGGGCGCCTGAAAGCCCGGCAGCAGCGCCAGCAGGCGGCCCGAGGCGAGATCCTCTTCGATCTCCCCCTCGGGTTGCAGCGAGATCCCCTGCCCCGCCAGGGTGAACTGGCGCAGGGGCAGCACGTTGTTGCACAGCACCCTGGGCTTGGGTCTGAGCCGGTGGGGTTGCCCCTTCTCGTCCAGCAACAGCAACCCTCCCCCCAGCATCTCCGAGGCCAGCCAGTCGTGGGTCAGCAGATCCGCCGGCGTGCGCGGCGTGCCCTTGCGCGCCAGATAGGCGGGCGAGGCGCACAGCAGCATCCGGGTCTGGCCCAGCCTGCGGGCCACCAGGGTGGAATCTTCGAGCGTCCCGACCCGCAGCGCCACGTCGATGCGCTCCTTGATGAGATCCCGCTTGCCGTCGTCGGCGATGATCTGGATGCACAGGCCCGGGTGCGCCTGCAGCAGCGGCGAGAGCGCCCGCGCCAGCGGCTGCCCCGCCATCCCCACGGGCGCGGTGATCCGCACCTCCCCGAGCAGGCTGTCGCGCACCTCCGAGAGGCGCAGCTCGGTCTGGTTCAGGGTCTGGCGCAGGGACTGGCACCCCTGCCACACCACCTCCCCCGCCTCGGTCAGGCTGAGGCGGCGGGTGGAGCGGTGCAGCAGGGGCAGGCCGAGCAGCCCCTCGAGCTGGCCGATGTGCTGGCTGACGGCGGACGGGGTCATGCCGAGGGCCTTGGCGGCGCCGGTCATGCTACCCGCCTCCACCACGGCGGCGAAGATGGCGTAGCGTCTGAGCTGATCCATTATGAAGCCCTGCTTACAAGTGAATGCAATTTACAGTGGATTATTAAATCACATCCGGGGGCGTAGGATAGCCTCATTCCAACAGTGAAGGAGAATCCCCATGAAAATTGCCCTGATCGGTGCCAGCGGTTTTGTCGGTTCCGCCATCCTCCAGGAGGCCGTCAGTCGCGGCCACCACGTCACCGCCATCGTGCGCGACATCAGCAAGATTGCCCCCCACCCGCAGGTCACCGCCGTGGCGGTGGACGCCCAGGACAGCCAGGCCCTGGCCGGGATCATCGAGGGGCACGATAGAGTGATCAGCGCCTACAACCCGGGCTGGGCAGTGCCGGACATCTACGACCAGTACCTCAAGGGCGCCAGCGCCATCGTGGCCGCCGCCGTCGCGACCACACGCTGGCTGCTGGTGGTCGGCGGTGCCGGCAGCCTGGAGATCGCTCCCGGCGTGCAGCTGGTGGATACCCCGGACTTCCCGGCCGAGTGGAAACAGGGGGCCCTGGCGGCCCGCGACGGCCTCACCGCCCTGCGCCGTGAAGCCGCCCTCGACTGGCGCTTCGTCTCCCCGCCCGTGTTCCTTGAACCCGGCGAGAAGCGCGGCGGCTACCGGCTCGGCGTCGATCAGGTGCTGTTTGACGGTGACAAACCCGCCGGCATCACGGTCGGGGATCTGGCAGACGGCGTGCTGAACGAGGCGGAAAAGCCGGCCCACCTGCGCCAGCGCTTCACCCTGGGGTATTGAGCCGCCTGTGGCAAGGCGACGGGGTATCGCCGCCAATCAGGGGCCTAGCCCCGCCATGAGAAAGAGGGAGGCCTGGTCCTCCCTCTTTGCGTGCTGTCGCTCGGTCATCCGGCCGCCCTTGTCCCCTTGTCATCTTGCCGCCCGGGACCCCTTCCCTGACCCCGTCTTCGGGAGCCCCCCGCCAGACGGCCGACTGCTGAGATCAGTGCATTCTGCCAGCTCATTCTGGCCAACTCATTTGGCCAAGATAGGCCCGGGCCGCGTTCTGGCCGCCACCCCGAATAGGCATCGAATTCTATTTCGAATTTTGTATATAACTAAGAATAATTTATTGTTTCATACTTATAACACCGAACAGTAGCATCACCCTCAACCCATATGGCGCCCCTGTACTGACAGGTCACGCCCCCGGAACATGAGGAGATGCCCATGACATACCCATCGCTGCCGATCATCGATCTCGCCGCTCTCCAGGGCGCCCCCGACGCGCGCAACCAGATGCTGGCCACGCTCGGCAAGGCGGCTCGCGAGGTGGGCTTCTTCTATCTGGTGGGCCACGGCCTGAGTGAATCGGCGCAGCGGGAGACCCTGGCGCTGGCAGCCCGCTTCTTCGCCCTGCCCCCGCAGGAGAAGCTGGCGGTGCAGATGGTGCACTCCCCCCACTTTCGCGGCTACAACCAGGTGGGGGCCGAGCTCACCCGGGCGCGGCCGGATCTGCGGGAGCAGTTCGACATCATGAACGAAGAGGCGGCCCTCGACGCCGCCACCCTGACCCAGCCCTGGCAGCGGCTCACCGGCCCCAACCAGTGGCCCGCCGCCCTGCCCGGGATGAAGGCGCAGTTGCTGGCGTGGCAGGAGAAGCTGAGCGACATCAGCCTCACCCTGCTGGCCGCCTTCGCCGAGGTGCTGGCGCAGCCGGCCGGGGTGTTCGACGAGAGCATCCGCGGTGCCCCCTACCAGCACATGAAGCTCATTCACTACCCGGGGCGCGAAGCGGGTGGCAGCGGTCAGGGGGTCGGCGCCCACAAGGATCCCGGCTACCTGACCCTGGTGATGCAGGACGAACACTCCGGGCTCGAGGTAGAGACGGCGAACGGCTGGATCCCGGCGCCGCCCCTGCCGGGGGCCCTGGTGGTCAACATCGGCGAGCTGCTGGAGCTGGCGTCCGACGGCTACCTCAAGGCCACCCTGCACCGGGTGGTGAGCCCGCCGCCCGGGGTATCGCGCCTCTCCTGCGCCTTCTTTATGGCGGCCAGGCTGGATGCCACCGTGCCACTGCTTAGCCTCTCCCCCGAGCTGGCGGCCCTGGCCGAAGGACCCCAGAGCGATCCCGCCAACCCGCTCTTCTATCAGGTGGGGGAGAACGTGCTCAAGGGGAGGCTGCGCTCCCACCCGGATGTGGCGGCCCGCCACTATGGCGCCCCGATGGCGCAGGGCCGTGAACGGACGGCAGGTAGCGTGCGGACCGAGCCCGAGCCAGCCTGAATTTACCATATTGATGACAGGGCGGGACGCCGCGGCGCCCCGCCAACCCATGACACAAGCAGTTGGGCCACGGCCTGGCAATGACGGAGTAACACGATGAAATTCAAGACCATGAGCGTGCACAGCGGCCAGCGGATCGATCCCCAGACCGGCGCCCTCACCACCCCGCTCTACCAGAGCAGCACCTTCAGCTACTTCAATGCCCAGGCGGGCAAGGAGCGCTTCGCCGGTCAGGCCCCCGGCTTCATCTACAGCCGCTTTGGCAACCCCACCACCGCCGAGCTGGAGCAGAAGCTGGCGGCGCTGGAGGGGGCCGACGAGGCCCTGGTGGTGGCGAGCGGCATGGCGGCGGTGAGCGCCATCATGTACGCCCTGGCCGACAGCGGTGATGAAGTGGCCTACATCGGCCCCCTCTACGGCGGCACCGATGCGTTTCTCAAGCAGACCTTCAGCCGTGCCGGCATCAAGATCACCGCCTACGAGAGCGATCAGGATCTGCTGGCCAACATTCGCCCGGCCACCAAGGTGGTACTGTTCGAAACCCTGACCAACCCCACTCTCAAGGTGGTGGATCCCCGGGTGGTGGTGGAGGCGGCCCGCAAGGTGGGCGCCATCACGGTCTGTGACAACACCTTCCTCACCCCCTACCTGCTGCGACCCCTGGCGCTCGGGGTCGACCTGGTGATGCACAGCGGCACCAAGTACCTGGGTGGCCATGGCGACATCATCGCCGGGGTGGTGGCGGGATCCCACGCGCTGATGAAGTCGGTGCGCACCGTGGCCCTCAAGCACATCGGCTCCCCCATAGGCCCGCAGGAGGCCTACCTGCTGCAGCGCGGGGTCAAGACCCTGCCCCTGCGCATGGATGCCCACCTGCACAACGCCCAGAAGGTGGCCGACTTCCTGGCCGCCCACCCGGCGGTGAAGAAGGTGATCTACCCGGGGCTTGCCAGCCATCCTGGCCACGATGCCCTCGGCGCCTTCGCCAGCGGTTTTGGCGGCATGGTGAGCATCGAGCTGGAAGGCGGGTTTGCGCGCTGCGCCACCCTGCTCGACAATCTGCAGCTGTTCGTGCAGGCGGTGAGCCTGGGGGATCTCGAGAGCCTGGCCTGCCATCCGGCCAGCACCACCCACGCCGCCATGGACGAGGCGAGCCGCCTCGCCGCCGGGGTCAATGACGATCTCATCCGCTTCAGCATCGGGGTGGAGGATGCGGACGATCTGATCGCCGATCTGGCCGCCGCCCTGGCCCTGATCTGACCCCAGTCGCCACGCTCAAAAGGCGCCGCGCAATAAAAAAGGGAAGGCCAGGCCTTCCCTTTCTCTTGTCTGCTTGTCTATGTCGCCGACCCTGTTCACCCAGGCCGACACACTGGCTCAGGCGTCGTGATAGTCCTGGCAGGCGCTCAGGGTATTCTCCATCAGGCTGGCCACCGTCATGGGCCCCACGCCCCCCGGCACCGGGGTGATGAAGGCGGCGTGATTGCGCGCCGTTTCATACTCCACGTCCCCCACCAGGGAGCCGTCCGCCAAGCGGTTGATACCCACGTCGATCACCAGGGCGCCCGGTTTGACCCACTCCCCCGGAATAAAGTTGGGCTTGCCCACCGCCACCACCAGCAGATCGGCCCGGCGCACCTGGGTCTCCAGATCCTGGGTGAAACGGTGACAGGTCGTGGTGGTGCAGCCCGCCAGCAGCAGCTCCAGCGTCATCGGGCGCCCTACTATGTTGGAGGCCCCGACCACCACCGCATGCAGACCGTGGGTCTTGACGCCGGTGGTCTCGATCAGGGTCATGATCCCCTTGGGGGTGCAGGGGCGCAGTGCCGGGATGCGCTGGGCCAGGCGACCCACGTTGTAGGGGTGGAAGCCATCCACGTCCTTGTCGGGACGAATGCGCTCCAGCACCTGGGTGGTGTCGCAGTGGGCCGGCAGGGGGAGCTGCACCAGGATGCCATCCACTTCCGGATCCCCGTTGAGCTGGTCGATCAGCGCCAGCAACTCCTCCTGAGTGGCAGTGGCACTCAGGTCATAGGAGCGGGAGACAAAGCCCACCTCTTCACAGGCACGACGCTTGCTGCCCACATAGACCTGGGACGCCGGATCCAGCCCCACCAGGATCACCGCCAGACCCGGTGCCCGCTTCCCCTGAGCCAACCGCTGTTGGACTTGCGCTGCGACCTGATTGCGAATCGTTTGCGCAACCTGTTTTCCATCAATGATTTTGGCAGACATCGTTCTTCACTCACCATGTGTTCAACTGCGCGCATTGTCGCATTTTTTTGGCGCGGGTGTTAGCAGCTCTCGCCTGACGGGCAATAAGTAGGCACTTGAATTTACTGGCGGAAAAAGTCGTTGACGCTGACTTTGGCGCTTGGGTATGATGCCCGCCCGTTGCCCAGTCGTACCGTCCCCGGTATGCTGGACAGTGAATTTTCGGTGATTAGCGCAGCCCGGTAGCGCATCTGGTTTGGGACCAGAGGGTCAAAGGTTCGAATCCTTTATCACCGACCACATTCTGAAAAACCCCGCCTTGGCGGGGTTTTTTGCTTTCTGTCGTCCGCTTTCCATCCTATCTGTCACGCCCGGTTACATTTCTGTCGGCTCTTTCCTGCATTGGGGTCGGGTATGCTGGGGAGAGATCCTCGGCATATGGACATTCGTGATTGAACCTTTTCTGGCTCGCATGCCCCAAGTACCTTCCTTCTGTTTGCACCAGCACCCTGGCGCTGGTCGTCATGGCCCTCGCTGGTTGCACCTACCATCCCCAACCCCAGGAACTTCGGATGGAGGCCGCTCCCAGGCAGAGCGCTCCTCCGGTCTCGGCGCTGGTGACCGACGGGGGATTCTGCGTGGCCCTCGATGCCCGGGACAGGCTGGTCACCCAGCCCTGTGACCTGAGTGTCCGCCAGCAATTTGGCTGGGATGCAGGCGCCCTGCAACTGGTGCAGCGTTGCCTGGTCGCCAGCGGTGGCAGCGAGCTGACCCTGGCCGGATGCGAGGATGGGAGCCGCCAATGGCAGTGGCAGGAGGATCGCCTGTTCAACCGCAAGGCCGGTCTCTGTCTGGATGTGGCTGGCCGACTGCTTCGGGGGCGCCAACCAGAGTTTCCAGTGGCAGCGTGAAGGGAACCTGCTGGATCGACTGGAGCTGAATAGCCTCATCCGTTGAGGCGTGTCATCCATGCCAGATCGCGTCAGCTCAATGGGGGTGGCTGTGGGAAGCCGCGGTGGGGGCGACCGGGACGGGCTGGGGGGCGACGCCGGTCAGGGAGACCAGACGGCAGACATCCTCGTGCCCGGCCCCTTCGAGGGAGTCGAGGCGGCTGATCAGCAGGGAGTGGATGCCCTCGAGCTGGTCGGCCTTTTGCAGGGCTGCAATCAGCTGGTCTTGCTGGGGTTGGGACGCATGTGCCTGAAAGAGGATCGGCTTGACCCCGCGCAGTATGGTCATCTGGTTGAGCAGCTGCGGGTTGTCTGACAGGGCCCAGATCGGGTTGTTGAGCCCCCCGCGCGAGATGGCGATCACCGCTTCTCCCTGATTGGTCAGCACGGCAATGCCACAGGAGCGATCCTGGCTGAAGGCGGAGGTCATGGCGGCCAGCGCCATGCAGCGACCCGAGTGGTCGGCCTGGCCGTGCTCCCTGCGCCAGCGTGGCTGCACGGGGTCCATCTCCTGTTCGGCACCCAGCGCGATGCGCGCCATGGCCTCGACCGCCTCGACCGGATAGAGCCCCGCCGCCGATTCGGCCGACAGCATCACGGCGTCCGTACCATCCATGACCGCATTGGCCACGTCCAGTACCTCGGCGCGGGTCGGCATGGGGTTGCCGATCATGGACTCCATCATCTGGGTGGCGGTGATGACGGGCCGACCCAGGGCGCGGCAGCGTTTGATCAGCTTCTTCTGCACCCCCGGCAGGCGGGCATCCCCTATCTCCACCCCCAGATCGCCGCGAGCGACCATGATGATGTCAGAGGCGCGGATGATCTCGTCCATGGCTTCGACAGAGGCCACCACTTCGGCTCGCTCGACCTTGGCGACGATGGCCGCCTCGCTGCCGGTCGCGCGGATGAGGGTTCTCGCCTCCTCGAGGTCGGCGGCGCTGCGGGGGAAGGAGACGGCCACGAAGTCCGCTTCCAGCTGGCGGGCGGTGAGGATGTCTTCCTTGTCCTTGGCGGTCAGGGCCGGGGCGCTCAGGCCACCGCCCAGTACGTTGATGCCCTTGCGGTTGGAGAGGGTGCCGCCCACCAGCACGCGGGTCACGACCTGTTGTCCTTCCACCCGCTCGACGTGCAGCTGGATGCGGCCATCGTCCAGCAGCAGGGTGTTGCCTGCGTGCACCTCATGAACCAGCGCCGGGTAGTCGGTGCCAACCCTGTGTTGATCCCCCTGATGGCTGCCGAGGCCGGCATCGATCACGAAGGTGTCGCCGTTCTGCAGCTGGATCTTGTCATTGGCAAAGCAGGCGATGCGGATCTTGGGCCCCTGCAGGTCTGCCAGGATGCCGACATGGGTGTTGAGGCGAGCGGCGATGGTGCGGATCCGCGTGGCCAGCGCCAGGTGCTGCTCCGCGGTGCCGTGGGAAAAGTTCAGCCGAAAGACATTGGCTCCGGCCAGGATCAGCTTCTCCACCATGGCTTCCGATGAGCTGGCGGGGCCCAGAGTGGCAACAATCTTGGTCTTGCGCATGGGATACTCCTGTTGCGACGACGTGAAAAAAGGGTGGTCACTTGACCACCCTTTTTATGGGCAAATATCAGTAGTTGACGACTTTCTTGGCGTTCCACACCGTCATGGCGAGCAGCATGGAGACCACGGAGGCACCGAGCCAGAAGTACTGGGCGCTGCTGAAGTCGTAGTGGGTCACACCGTCGATCTCGCTGGTCTTGATGAGCGCGGCGGAGACCAGCTCCTGGACGGAGGCGGCGATGTAGGAGCACAGGCCGATGAAGCCTTTCACGGCACCGACTGCGGTCTTGGGCATCAGGTCACAGGCGGTCAGACCGGCCAGGAAGACCACCAGACCACCGATGGCGTAACCGATCAGGGCGAGGGCGACGGCGTCCATCATGCGGCTCTGCGGGCCCCAGAACATCAGGCACATGCCGGCGATGTTGGCCAATCCGTACAGCAGGGTCGGGATGTGGCGGTTGGCGTTGAACACCTTGTCGGAGATGATCCCGGCCAGGATGGCACCGAGGAAGCCGGCGATGGGGTAGGCCGACATGGCGAAGCCGGCGTCGATCAGGCTGTAGCCCTTCTGCTCCTGCAGGTAGAGCACGGCCCAGGAGCTCATGGCGTAGCGGGACATGTACATGCAGGCACAGGCGGCGGCGATGAGCCAGACGGCGGGCTGCTTGAGGATGAACAGCTGGGCGCGGCGAATTTCAGCCGGGTCCACTTTCTTGGCGATTTCCGGTGTTTCACCGAAGGCAACGGCAGGTTCCGGCAGGCCGTAGGTCTGCGGACGATCCTTCAGTACCAGGTACATGCACAGGGCGGCGATCAGGGAGGCGATACCGGCACCGATGAAGCCTGCCTTCCAGCCGAAGTAGCTGACGACGGTGGCGGTCAGGATCCAGGAGATGCCTTCACCGATGTTGCGCGAGCCGCCCCAGATGGAGTAGACCGAGCCCCGCTGCTTGGGCGAGAACCACTGGAAGATGGAGACGCAGGACGGCGCCGAGCCCACGGACTGGAACCAGCCGTTCAGGCCCCACATCAGCACCAGGAAGAAGGTGGCGGTGTTCATGCCCATCAGGATGGTACAGATGGACGACAGACCCAGGGCCACCGACATGAAGCGGCCGATGTTGGCGTAGTCGGACAGGAAGCCGTTGGAGAACTTGCCGACGGCGTAGGTGAACAGGAAGGCGGAGCCGATGACGCCCAGCTCTTCCAGGGTCACCACGCCGGAGTCCAGCATGGGTTTCTTGACCACGTTAAGGCTCATACGAACCACGTAGAACATGGCGTAACCGAGTACCAGGCCCAGGAAGACCTGCCATTGGTACTTGCGGTAAATCGATCGAATTTTATCTGGCGAGGCATCCATGACCGGTAGGTCTGCTCGCGTCTTGAAGAAGTTGAACATGGTGTTCTCCGTTTCTATTTTGGCAGCATGGTTTCAGAGGGAGCTCTGAGCGCGGTTGCCATGATAAGAAGGGAGAAATTGCGGCGGCAAAAGGCCAAAAATGGGTCAGTTGTGACCCGGGTGAGGGAAAAGCACGGGTCAGAAATGACATATTCTGACTGTCTTATTGATAAGCGATGAATAACAATAGTCATATCGCCGAAGAGAGATGGGTCAGAATTGGCTCATCTCCCCTCTAATAAAAACAAGGTGAAAAACCAAATATTAGATGTACCGCACATAATCCGTTTTTGAGAGTGAGCAGACCGATCCCATGTCTCTATTTTCTCGACTGCTGCCCGTGAGTCTGGCGGCAATATTGTTGCCCTTTGGCGCCGTCCAGGCCGCGTCCCTGACGGTCCTCACCTCCTTCTCGGAGACGCCGGTCAAATCGGTGATAGACGGATTCGTTCAGCAATATCCTGATATCCGGGTCGAGGTGATATATCGGCGAACCATCCCGTCACTGCGCTTATTAGCGGAGGGGGAGGCACCGTCGGTCGATATTATCATGTCATCGTCTCCGACCTTTTTTAACACACTCGACAAAGAGGGGCTATTGGCCCCCTTGCCAACGACCACCATTCCACCGGACTGGTTGAGTCCCCATACCCTGGGATTAAGCAACAAGGTGGCGGTGGTGGGATATTCCAGCAGTGGCATCATGTATAACCGCCATTATCTGGCCAAATATCAGCTGCCACAGCCCACCAGCTGGCAGCAGCTGGCGTCGCCGGTATTCATGGGCCACGTCATGATGAGCTCCCCCTCCCAGTCCGGCACCACCCACATGATGGTGGAGAGCATACTGCAGCAATATGGCTGGGATCGGGGTTGGGCCCTGCTGATGCGCCTGGGCAGCAACCTGTCTGCCATCACGGCGCGCAGCTTCGGGGTGAGCGACGGCATCGCCCGCGGTCTGGCCGGGGCGGGCCCCGTGATCGACAGCTACGCCCTCAACAGCCAGGCACTCTTCAAGCACATCGGCTTCAGCACCATGGCGGATTCGGTGATCCTGCCGACCTACCTCGGGGTGCCCCGCAGCACGGCCAACCCTAAGAACGGCGCCTTGTTCATCCAATACCTGCTCTCCGACAAAGGGCAGGGGATCATCGGCACCCCCGGCATGGCCAAGACCACCCTGAGCCAGCCAGACCTGGCGAGACAGACCCATTACGTGACCGACAAGAGGCTGCTCTACCGGCGGGCGGGGCTGCTCAAGGCCCTGTTCGAGCAGACCATCACCCAGCAGCTGCCAAGTCTGAAGCTGGCCTGGCGCGGGATCAACGGGGTGGATACCCGCGGCGATCCCGAACGGATCAGGCTGCTCGAACAGGCGAAGTTGCTGGCAAGCACGCCGCCCCTGAGCGAGCGGGAGGCCAGGGATCCGGCGTTGCTGGCGCTGTTTGACGGCATGTATGACAGGGAGCAGGGCAACCCGCAGGCCGAGCGCGTGATGCACCAGTGGCGCCAGACGACGGAGGCGCGGCTGAACGAGGCGCTGCGGCTGGTCGAACAGGCCGGCAAGCCATGAGCCGCCTGGGACGCAGCCTGCGTCTGCCGAGCAGCCTGGGGCGGCGGCTGATCCTCGCCTTCCTGGCCATCATGGCCCTGACCGGGATCATGGGAATGGCGGCCTACATGGTGTGGGACAGGCTGGGGCAACAGGTCAACCTGATCGTCAGTGAGAGCCTGCCCGCCGTCGGCAGCGCCTACCAGCTGGAGCGGGCCAGCTCCCGCCTGCTGCTGCTGCTGGCGCAGCTGCGCGACACCCGGGATCCGGTACAGTACAAGCGGCTCTCCCTCTCGGTCTCCACCACGTTGCAGGATATCCAGCAGGCTTACCTGCTGGGCTTGCAGAGCGATGACGAGGTGCTGGCCAGGCAGAAGGCCTTTGCGGAGCTGAGCGCCCTGGTGGCGGATCACGCCCGCTACCTGAAGCAGCAGATCGCCCATGCCGAGACGCTGCAGCAGCTGCAAAAGCGCAGCAACTGGCTGCATCAGGATCTGGTGGACGACGTGGCGCCACTGCTGCAGGAGGTGGAGTGGCACCTCACCAGCATGGTGACCAGCTCCGACGACATGAGCGAATTTGGCAATGTCATCAAGGAGTTCTCTGCCCTGCAGGATCTCACCTTCAAGGAGAACGAGCTGCAGGCGCTGGTCAGCGAGGTGATTGACCAGCGCTACCAGCAGGATCTCGAGAGCGCCTTCCTGTTCATCGGCTACAAGATCGACGAGATGGACGAACTCACCTACCGGCTGGCCGAGTACCCCTCGACCGTCAGCTATCGCCAGATCCTGCAGGACATCGTCACCCTGGTGAAACCGGATGGCCAGCTGCACAGGCTCTTGCAGGCCGATGCCCTGACTCACCAGCGGCTGATGGCCCTGCGCCCCAAGCTGGACGACGCCGTCTCGCGTTATCACCAGCGGGTCAGCGAGACGGTGAGCGAGGCGAACAGCTCCCTCCACGTACTTGGTCACAACAGCAGCCAGATGGTGGCGACCGGCAAGCTGGTGATCCTGGTGGTGCTGGCGCTCGTCATCCTGCTCAGCATCTTCGTGCTGGTGGTGCTGATCGGGCGGCGACTGATCGGACGGCTCGATGTGCTGGGCCAGGATCTGGCCCGGGTGGCGGCCGGCAAGATGGACGTGCCTATCCAGACCGGCGGGCGGGACGAGATTGGCCAGCTGGGGGAGAGCCTGCGCCACTTCTGCCAGCAGTTACAGCAGATGGAGCGCACCAACGCCCTGAACCTCATCAACAACACCCAGGCCTGCCTCATCACCTGCTATCCGGACGGCACCATAGAATCGGTCAACCCGAGCGCCCTGACCCTGTTCAGGCAGGCAACCATCAGGGCGGATCTGCCTCTATGGCAGGTCTTCCCCGAGGAGGCGGGCGCCGTGCTGGCCAGCCAGTTTGAGCCGGATCAGCCGCTGCACCGGCTGGGGCACGGCGAATGCACCGTCGCCACCGGGCCCGACGAGGCCCCGCGCTTCCTGCACTTCAATCTGCGCCGCTTCGAGCAGGGGCGCGGTCATCGCTTCATCATCACGGTCACGGATGTGAC
>ENA-OWLM01000252-OWLM01000252.1-metagenome-genome-assembly--contig:-NODE-252-length-20663-cov-3.008007_pt1 | contig 20663 bp, 17 predicted proteins | sample MGYA00245349_ERZ651102 | MGnify/ENA primary metagenome ERZ651102 (study PRJEB26857, sample SAMEA4031759) | metagenome | biome: human; feature: oral; material: saliva | place: Philippines | collected 2014... | reverse complement strand
AAACATGCCCCTCCTTCCAGTCTGCTCGCTTGTAACTTAACAGCGCATTATACGCATGAGTCTCTGAAAAGTCTATGTGTTTTATTTATTAAAGTGAGTTAAAAGTACATGTGTAAAAATGAGGAGCAGAAGAGAGTGTCTATTGCAAAATAACTCATTCTTCTAAGTATAGAATGAGATATTATGAAAATTGTTAGACAATTTTTGCCTGATTCGATGCTGAAGCGATTTATCTTATACCTAGCCAAAAAATCAACAATCAGTATAGAGGGGAATCAAGATGGCTGAGAATCAAGCGCCGACAACTGCTGAAGAAGTGAAAGAAGTTGCTGTCGAGAAAACGGCTAAAGCTAAAGAAACTGTTGCTGCAAAAACAGCAGAAGTGAAAGAAGTTGTAGCTGAAAAGACTGCTGAAGTTAAAGAAGCAGTTGCAGAGAAAACAGCAAAAGCGAAAGAAGTTGTAGCTGAAAAGACTGCTAAAGCGAAAGAAGTAATTGCTGAAACTCAAGAACAAGCGAAAGAAGTAATTGCTGAAACTCAAGAGCAAGTGAAAGAAGTGATTGCTGAAACTCAAGAAAAAATTGAGACTGAAGCTAAAGAATTGAATCAAAATATTCAAAATCAATTGACTCAAATCAAGCAAGATTTACTTCAACGTATTGAAGTGATCAAATCACAATTAAATTCTTCTCAAGGTAACTTGTTTGAATTAAAGAATGCGTTGAAAACTGAGTTAAATGCTTTAATTGAAGATTTAACGAAAGTAAGCAAAGAATTAAAAGATGATATTAGCCAAATCTCTGTTAAGCACAAAGATACGCTAGTTGGCAGTTTTAAACGTACTAAAGATCAAGCTGTAGAAGCTTGGAACAAAGTTCGTGCTAGTTAATTACTAGCCAATAAAAAAGCGAGATATATTCTCGCTTTTTTATTGATTAAAATTGATGTAGCCAATCACGTTTGTTGTGAAAATCGGCTTGAGGGCTGCTGTGCTGCATTGCAAAATAATGCATACCTTGTGTGGTATTTAATACAGCAGTTAAACCTACATATAAATCTGACCACTTCAACTTATTGCTTTGCATAAATTGAGTAAGGTCTAAACTTACATTTAATCCGTAATGGGTTTTCTGTAAGTGATTTAGCTCAATATCATATGCAGGAAGTGGCGGTATATTTTCAGGGAATCGGTATTCTTCAAATTGATAAGCTTGCCAAGCTTGAGAAGAGGAAAGATTAATTTCTCTATAAAAATCTTCATCTTTCACACCTACAAAAATTTCAAAACACGTTTGTTCCCATAAAAAGTCGAGGCGAGGATGTGCTGCGACGAGATCGGGATAAATTAAAAACTGATTTGGGTCACGAACCCAAAAACCAACATTTATAGTCGCTGGTGTTTGTTGCTCAATCGCTCCAACAACGGTAATTGCACTAAAACGATCGAAAGCAGAGAGTTCATAACTTGCCATAGCTTGATTACTTGCTTAAATGTGCAAAACGAACGAGATTTGAGAGATTTTGATTTTGTTTGTCCGCTTTCTTATAAAGCAAAACAATTTTACCAATTTTTTGTACTGATTCAGCGCCTGTAGCTTCAACAAGTGCATCAATTACAGCTGCACGATCTTCACGATCTTCACCCGCGATTTTAACTTTGATAAGTTCATGATCATTCAAAGCGCGATTTGTTTCTTCAATTACGTTTTCTGTCAAACCCTGACCACCAATCATAACAACTGGATTCAGCGCGTGACCAATTTGACGTAAACGTTTGCGCTCATGGATAGATAAAGCCGCCATTTAAAAAATACCTGATTTGAAAAACGAACTAGTATAACTTGCATCCCGTTTCTAAGATAGATTAATGGTGCTTGTGGATGGATAAAAATGATCAAAAATAAGAGAAATATCCAATCTAGATGATCGAAAAAAATCTGTAAAAGTTCGTGTGAATGAAGTACATCCGTACTGTAATGAGAGTAATTTTCACGTACAATGACTAATCAGAAGTTTTTTGAAATTTAGTGAGTTATGGCGACACGCATTACCAATCAAAAATTGTCTAAAAGCAGTCGTGCATGGATGAGAGAGCACTTGGATGATCCTTTTGTGAAAAAAGCACAAAAAGAAGGTTATCGCGCTCGTGCAGCATATAAGTTACTTGAAATCCAAGAAAAATATAAAATGATCAAACCAGGAATGACGGTTGTCGATCTTGGTGCAGCACCAGGTAGTTGGTCACAAATCGCTGGAAAGCTGGTTGGTTCTAATGGTCTAGTAATTGCTTCAGATATTTTACCAATGGATGCACTTCCTGACGTGACTTTCTTACAAGGTGACTTCCGAGAGGAAGAAGTTTTTGAAAAATTGTTAAATATTTTAAATGGACGTCAAGTTGACGTTGTAATTTCTGATATGGCCCCCAATACATCAGGTAATAGGGCTGTTGATCAACCGCGCCAAATTTATCTTTGTGAATTGGCTTTGGATTTTGCTCAAAAAGTTTTAGGACCAAATGGACAATTTATTGTTAAAGTGTTCCAAGGTTCGGGCTTTGACGAATTCAGAAAGCAAGTGGTCGATAGTTTTGATGTATTAAAAACAGCTAAACCTGAGGCGTCTCGTGCTCGATCAAAAGAGGTTTTTTTGATTGGACAAGGTCGTAAAAAGGCATTGCAATAAAAGTGTACTTGCCAAGTTGTTAAAAATTGTGCATTTTGTACCTTTTAAGTTTTTTGCAACGCAAATTCATTGCTGTTTTTGTGAAGGTCAGCCAAGATTAGGTATGATCAAATTAGATTGATATGGGAATAAAGCCTTGAGCGATTACTTCAAGAATGCCGTATTGTGGCTCATCATACTCGGTGTTCTGATTTTGATTTTTAGCAACGTCAGTGACCGCAATAAGCCTGCCGCGATGAAATATTCTGATTTCGTAGCAGCAGTTAATGCTGGGCAGATTAAACAAGTCACAATTGACGGTTTAAATATTAGCGGTGAAAAAACCAATGGTTCTTCATTTGAAACGGTTCGCCCACAAGTTGAAGACACTGAGTTGCTACCAAGCTTGAACAAACAAAATGTTGTAGTTGAGGGGACAGCTCCGCAACGTCAAGGCATTTTGATGCAACTTCTCATTGCGAGTTTCCCAGTATTGCTCATCATTTTATTATTCATGTTCTTCATGCGTAATATGGGCGGTGGCGCTGGTGGCAAAAACGGTCCTATGAGTTTTGGTAAGTCAAAAGCAAAAATGTTATCTGAAGATCAAATCAAGGTAACGTTTACTGATGTTGCAGGTTGTGACGAAGCAAAACAAGAAGTCGTTGAAATTGTCGATTTCTTAAAAGATCCAGCAAAATTCAAACGTCTTGGTGCAACTATTCCACGTGGTGTGTTAATGGTTGGTCCTCCAGGTACAGGTAAAACATTATTAGCCAAAGCAATTGCTGGTGAAGCTAAAGTTCCTTTCTTTAGTATTTCTGGTTCTGATTTCGTTGAAATGTTTGTTGGTGTTGGTGCTTCACGTGTTCGTGATATGTTCGAACAAGCTAAACGTCATGCACCATGTATTATTTTCATTGATGAGATTGATGCTGTAGGTCGTCATCGTGGTTCAGGTACAGGTGGCGGTCATGATGAACGTGAACAAACCTTGAACCAAATGCTTGTAGAGATGGACGGTTTCGAAGGCAATGAAGGTGTGATCGTAATTGCTGCCACAAACCGTGTAGATGTATTGGATAAAGCTTTACTTCGTCCAGGTCGTTTTGACCGTCAAGTGATGGTAGGGTTACCTGACATTCGTGGTCGTGAGCAAATCTTAAATGTTCATTTGAAGAAATTACCTTCAGTGACTGGTGTTGATGTTAAAGTCCTTGCACGTGGTACACCAGGCTTCTCTGGTGCGCAACTAGCAAACTTAGTGAATGAAGCTGCATTGTTCGCTGCTCGTCGTAACAAGAACACTGTCGACATGCATGATTTCGAAGATGCAAAAGACAAAATCTACATGGGTCCTGAACGTAAGTCGATGGTGATTCGCGAAGAAGAACGTCGTGCTACTGCGTACCATGAAGCGGGTCATGCCATCGTTGCTGAAATCTTGCCTGGTACTGATCCTGTGCATAAAGCAACGATTATGCCACGCGGTTGGGCTTTGGGTGTGACATGGCAGCTGCCTGAACAAGACCAAACTAGCCATTATAAAGATAAGATGTTGAATGAGCTTTCAATCTTATTTGGCGGTCGTATTGCTGAAGAAGTTTTCATTAATCAAATGTCAACTGGTGCTTCAAACGACTTCGAACGAGCGACTAAAATGGCTCGTGCGATGGTAACCAAATATGGTATGTCAGAAAGACTTGGCGTCATGGTCTATGAAGATGAAAACCAAAATGGTTTCTTTGGAAATGTTGGTAGTCGTACAATTTCTGATGCTACACAACAAAAAGTAGATGAAGAAGTTCGTCGTATCCTTGATCAACAATATAAAGTTGCTCGTGATATTTTGGAAAATAATCAAGATATCGCACATGCTATGGTTAAAGCCTTGATGGAATGGGAAACGATTGATCGTGACCAAATTCGTGACATCATGGAAGGTCGTGAACCTCGTCCACCAAAAGTATATGTTGCTGAGAATCCTGTGGCTGCATTTGAACCACCAAAAGATGGTCCATCTACGCCACCACCATTACCAGCAATGGGTTAATACCTTGAAATTAAAAAGAGCAATTTAGGTTGCTCTTTTTTTATGTTCTAAAAAATATATAAATAAAATTAGCATTTGTTAGCTTGGAAATTGCAACTTTATTATTCTATTGAAAATAAATCATCAGCTTGCGCACTTCAGTCTTGTTAATATATACAAACTAGAGAGAGGAGTGTCTAAATGCAGTTGATGCCATTACCAAATTGTCAGTTAAAGTGTGGTCGTTTTAGTTTAGATTTATCTCAACCTCAAATTATGGGTATTCTGAACGTAACTCCTGATTCTTTTAGCGATGGTGGGTTGCATCATCAAAAAGATCAAGCAGTACAACGTGCGTTACAAATGATTGAGCAGGGCGCTACTATCATTGATATAGGCGGAGAATCTACCCGTCCCAATGCTTCGCCAGTCGAACTAGAAGAAGAAATTCGCCGTGTGATTCCTGTGGTTGAAACATTATCAAAACACGATGTGATCATGTCGATTGATACCAGTCAGCCCGAGGTGATACGTGCGGCAGTGAAAGCAGGTGCACATATTTGGAACGATGTTCGTGCACTCACACGTCCCCAAGCATTAGAAATGGCTGCCGAATTGAATATACCTGTCGTGTTAATGCATATGCGTGGTGAGCCGACTAATATGAATCAGTTAGATCAATATGAAAATGTGACAGAGGACGTGATTCAAGAATTACAACAGCGTCTAGATCAAGCTGTTCAAGTTGGAATCAAACCTGAAAATATTATTCTCGATCCTGGTTTTGGTTTTGCTAAAAATGCTCAACAGAACTTTCAATTACTAAACGAGTTTTGGAAACTGAATCGCTTGGGATTTCCTTTGCTATCTGGTTTATCTAGGAAAAGATTTATTGGTGATGCATTAGCGGGTATACCAGCACAAGAGCGTACAGTAGGGAGTGTCATGGGGCATATGTTAAGTATCCAGCAGGGTGCGAGTATTGTTCGCGTACATGATGTTAAGGCGACTAAAGATGCAATCAATGTTTGGAGTAGAATGTTGTTCAGTTCATTGTAATTTAAGAGAAATTATGAAGATAAAGATACATTAACATACGGTGTATCTTTATTTTTTTACGTAGAATATTAATCAAAAGATATATTTAAAAAATTGAAATTAGATCTAGGGGTTTTAAGATGTATCAATCAAAGAAAATTTTGAGTTTAGCAGTACTCAGTTCTATGCTCGTTGCTTGTGGTAATCCAGTCAGGGAAACAGGCATTGTTGCTATGTCACCGCCGCCGACTGCGCACATGTCTTCGGAAATGGCACGTAAGATGGTTACACCGTCTTACATAGCTGCAATCCCTGCACCTGAGCGAGTAAAACTTGAGGCAAACACAGAAAAATATCAAAAGAATGAAGTCAATCCAGTTCATCGCGTAGCTGAGCGAGCAGTTTCTACTTTTAGTATCGATGTTGATACAGGAAGTTATACCAATACAAGACGTTTTCTAAATGATGGTCGCTTGCCTCCTGTTGATGCTATTCGTGTCGAGGAAATGATTAATTATTTTGATTATCAATATCCTCAACCTGTTGGAATCCATCCATTTTCAGTGACAACAGAAACTGTTGATTCTCCATGGAAAGAAAATGCCAAATTAATCAAAATTGGCATTCAAGCAAAAGATTTATCAGTCAAACAGTTACCTGCTGCTAATCTTGTTTTTTTAGTCGATGTTTCAGGCAGTATGGATGATCCAGATAAATTGCCATTAGTGAAGCAAACATTAAGAATCTTAACTGAACAGCTTCGTCCCCAAGATAAAGTAACGATTATTACTTATGCGAGCGGGGAAAAATTAGTTTTAGAACCCACCTCAGGTGATCAAAAAGATAAAATTCTTCGTGTAATTGATGAGCTTCGTGCGGGTGGGGCTACATCAGGAGAGCAGGCGATACAACTAGCTTACAAACAAGCTGAAAAAGCATTTATTAAAAATGGAATCAATCGCATTTTATTGGCAACGGATGGCGATTTTAATGTTGGAATTACAGATTTTAGTACCTTAAAAGGTATGGTGGCTGAGAAGCGTAAAAGTGGAGTTTCTTTGACTGCATTAGGTTATGGTACAGGTAATTACAATGAAGAATTAATGGAGCAAATTGCTGATGCAGGTGATGGTAATTACTCTTATATCGACAATAAGAATGAAGCTAAAAAAGTCGTGCAACGTCAGTTATCTTCAACATTAGCCACTGTCGCTCAAGATGTTAAAATTCAAGTTGAATTTAATCCAGCAACTGTTAAAGAATATCGATTAGTTGGTTATGAAAATCGTATGTTGAAACAGGAAGATTTTAATAATGATAAAGTTGATGCTGGAGATATTGGAGCAGGACATAATGTCACAGCACTATATGAAATTATTCCTGTGGGTCAGCAAGGCTGGAATAATGATTCACGCTATCAAGCAAGCACAAAAATCGATGCTTCAAAGAAAACAGAATATGCATTTGTAAATTTGCGCTATAAATTGCCAAATCAAGATAAAAGCATCTTATTGAATCAAGCTGTTCAGCTTGGTAGCAAGCCTCTAGAAAAAGCCAATAGTGATACAAGATTTGCGATTGCAGTAGCTTCATATGCACAGCAATTAAAAGGTGGACAATATAATGGTGCAGTGGGCTGGGATCAGATCATTCAACTTGGTCAGCAATCTACTCAACCTGATCCATATCAAATGCGTGCAGAGTTCGTAGAGCTTGCTAAGATCGCCAAGAATTTAAGTGCACGAAAAGATTAAAATCTGTTTTCTAAAAAGCGGTTGATAGAGCCGCTTTTTTTATGCCTAAATATCGTGCTTTACATGAGATTGTGATATAAGCATGTCGTTTTATTGATGTATTCATTTTTATGTTTGAAAATTTACTTCTCCCGATGTTTGATGATGATTATTATCCCGATATTCTCGTAGCTGAAATCAAACAACATATTAAGCAATTTTCAAAGAAAGTCAGTCGGTCTGATTTATCTGAAATGGAAATTTACGCAGTAGCTCATCAAACGATGAAAGAAATCAATGAGATGAAACCTCAGTTTGAAGATTTAGAGTCAAGTCTAGATGATACAGCTGCAGATTATATCGCTGAAGCTATGATGATGATTGTTCAAGATGCAGGTTATCTTGATATCGAAATGGAAGAGTTAATTGCCAATCGAGAGTGGTAATCACACTCTCGATATAATTATTTAATAATTACTGCTGAGTTACCTCTTTTTCACTCCATAATTTAGGTAACTTTATTTGGCCAGAAATCCAAGCTTCAACTTTGTTCTGTTTTACTCTTTTGTAATATTTACTTTGACTATGAACGAGTAGCCCAATCGTATCTCCTTGTTGAAGATGGGTATTAATACTTGGTAACTCAACATCTTGATAATTCTGTGTCTTTAAATTTAATCCAGAAATAATTTGGTCATAAAGCTGCTTACGTTTTGGGTTAAATGGCGTTGTTTGTTCATTAAGAGTCTTATATTTCCCTGTTTGAGCTGACTTGACTGCCATTGAAATAAAAAAAGTTGCATCATCATTTTCTGTTTCGACAGCAAGTGACAATAAAGATGATCCTGTGATGAAGCTTTTTTGATTTGCTGTATGGATAGGAATAAATACATCCTGAGTTGTGTTTGGTGCAATCCATTTTTTGTTCAAATCGTAGGATGTAATCGGTTTTAAATCATTGATTTGGATTACTGGACTTTGATCAATACAGACTTCAGGAAGTTCAGATGATGAATTTTGATCTTTTAGTTTGAGGTCGAACCAGCTTATTATGGTTTTTTGTAAATCGTAGCTCTTTTGATTCCCACAACGAATAGATTTTCCAATATACCAAAAAGGTGTACTGCCCAAAGGAGAGTGTTGAGCAAATGGCTGTAGATGCCCACCTTCGACACCGATCAAATGAACTTGACGATTCGCTTCTTGCAAGCATTTTGTTGCTTTCACACCTTCATTAAATGGGAAAAGTACATCTCTAAATCCCTGAATAATTAAAGCATCAGCCTGAGGACGTTGTTCACGTTGGCAAAACCAGCTAGCTTGATGTGTTTTTAGAAAATCATAAATGGAAGGGTTGAGTTGTGGCTGTTGAGTATCTCGATATGCTTGTTTTAATTCTGGGTCGAATTTGTTCCAGTTCCACCAGTCTCCAATCAGATTTAAGAAATCAATCCAATTACTTTTTGGCACACCATTTGGGGCTAAACTTTCAACAATATCGTACCATGTCGTAATAGGCACAATTGCTTGTAATCGTTTGTCTAAAGCTGAAGCAATATATTGCACACCGCCTGCATAGGATTCACCAATCATTCCAGCACGAACACCATTTTGATTTTTAGCCAGTTGCGGTAAATTTTGTTCAGCCCAATTTAAAATCGTAATGACATCTTGTGCTTCTTTTTCAGGGTCTGTTAAGCGAATCTTTCCTTGACTCCCCCCATGTCCTCGTTGATCAAAACTGATGACCCAATAGCCTTTTTTCCAAGCTGATTTAGCGACTTGTCCGGTTGGAAGTAAAAAACCATACAAGCTTAGTTCAGGACGCTTCATGCGAGATAGGCCGAAACCATGTGTATGGAGGATTAATGGGGCAGTTTGATTTGTTGATAGTTTGGGTTGATAGACGGTAAAAGCAATCAAGGTTCCATCAGAAGCTTTTGTTTTGACTTGATAATAACGTTGTTTTAGCTCAGTCGTATGAGCTTTAGAAATTTGATTTGGTTGAACAGTGGCATGCACACAGCCTTGTAAAATCAAAAATACAGCGAACCAAATCCATAAAAGGCTACTACGCATTGATTCTTTCATCCTTGAATAAATCTTTCTATAAGTAGTGTAACTGTAGCATAGCGGGTTATGCTATCGACGAGTCGGTCATTTTTCTGACCAACTCGAGTTCTGATTAGCTAGAATTTAGTTCTAGGATAGGTATACGCAAAAAGACCAAAACACAGCAAGCCCAATCCAGTAACCAAATATATATGGATTTGCTCATGATTAAATAAAGTACCCCAAATTGTTGCCAGTAATGGTGTAATAATCGTAATGAGCATGACTGTTGTTGGATTGAGTTTCTGGACTAAGTGGAAATAAAAAATCATAGCCAAAACTGAAGAGCACAAAGCACTATAGAGTAAAGCTATAGAGGTTTGAATGCTTGGCAGCTCTGTTGGAATTGCTGACAGAAAAAAGGGAAGTAGGCATACATAACCTAACCATGACACGATCGTTGAACCTGTCATTTGAATGATAGGGTGTATACCAGCTCCAACTCGTGCAATTGCAAACATAGATAATACATAGAGCATCACTGCAATGATTTCATAAATCACGCCAACAAGATCAAGTTGAATATCGCGTGAACCGATACCTATTGTCAGTAACAAGCCTATAAAGGCAATCGTCAGACCAAACCATTGGAGGTTATGAAATCGTTCTTGTTTAAGGATAAAAACTGAAATCAAACCTGTCCATAAAGGTGCTGTTCCATAAATGATTGAAATCATGCTCGATGAAACTCGAGTTGCTCCCATATAGCAAAATGTCATAGAACCAAATAATCCTAATGCACCTGCGAGATAACTCATCAGTGCCTGTTTACTGAGGGTTAATTTAAGTCGAAAGCAGACTAAACAAATGAGTGCTAAAGGAATGGCCAAACTGAATCGGATAAATAAGCCCCACGCCCAATGAATCTCATGCACGGTCCAGACGGCTGCTAATGGAGTGAGCGACCAAATCAATACAACCGCAATAAATTGCCCGACTGTAGCAAGGCGAGGGTGAAACATCGCTACAGTCGGCGAAGTCTGTGTTGGTGAAATAAAATTCTTTTGTTGTAACTTTGTCATTTGAAAACTTCCTTATGGATAGGTTTTTTTATGCAATAAAAAAGGTCGCTGTTGAGGCGACCTTTCTGTTGTGAATGTTTTATTTAGTCATTCATTTGATCAACGTTAGAAAAGTTTCCTCGCATAAAAATGCAGACACGTCGCCATGCTGCATAGGCTGAGACGCGATGCGAAATTTGTACTAAGCGTGGAGAAAAACTTTTCGATTTAGTCATAAGAGGTTTAATTGAATATTTGTAATTTTTATAACATAAGATATGTTTAAAAAATAGCCATATTTATAGTGGCAATAAAATAGATTTAAGGAAAATCATATTTTAAAAATTGATTATTAAATAGAATTTCTCATAATAAATAGATCGAACTGCATTGAAGTATAAATTTGTCTAATTTAGAAATTTTCGCCGTTTTAATTAGTATTATTGGCGTTAGCTTAACCATAAAGCGAAATATGTGGTGTTGGGGATTTAATGTATTCGCATGTGTTCTCTATGCATATCTTTTTTTTAATTTTAAGTTGTATGGAGAAACGATTCTACAGTTCTTCTTTGTAGGTATGAATCTATATGGATTGTATGTATGGTTGACAGGAAAACGCCAAGATCATGAAATTCGCGTTGAAACAATAAATATAAAATCGATGTATCTGCACATAATTTTAGCATCGATTGGTGGTTTGTGCTTCGGTATGTTTCTTAAGCAATTTACGGATGCATCTGTTCCAATGCTGGATTCACAGTTAGCAGCATTTAGTTTACTAGGAACCTATTGGACAAGTCGAAAATATATTGAGACTTGGATTTTATGGATCGTCGTTGATATTGTTTATGTGGGTATGTTTATCTATAAAGAGTTACTGTTAACAGCAGGCTTGTATGCGGTATTTGTAGGTTTAGCGGCTTATGGTTGGTGGCAATGGCAACAGGTAAAGCGTAATCAAATTGCGATGTAAGGAAATGGGTAGTCTGAAACTACCCATTTTTTTGATTTATTGTGCAGAGGTAGTTAAATAACTTTGGACCGCTTTGCGCCCAATAGCTGGATCATCAGTAAATACACCGTCAACACCTGCTTTAAAGTAGAGTTGCATTTCTTTGATAGAGCCAGATTCACAACGTTCGTCAGCTTTTGAGCTGCATTTTAAGGATTCAGCCAAGAAATTATTCTCAGGTCTGAAAGTATAAGGATGAACTTTTAAACCAACTTGGTGTGCATCTTTAACAAAGGATGTGGTTTCAGTCATGCTTGCATCTTTAAAGACATATACTTTCCATGGTCCAACACCATTTGCATAGCTTGCCACTTCTTTTAAGCCTTGAGCGGTTGCCATATCTCCATATGTTGTCGAGATTTGTTTAGCAACATAGTCTGCTGGTCGAGCTGATTGTTCATCATAAAGCTGGATGAGTTGTGCGTGTTTGAGGCTCTTGTGCAAATCTAACTGTTGTTTAAGGTATTTTAAATTGCTTACTTCAAATGATTGAAGATAGATTGGAGCAATATCTCGACTGTATTTATATTTAGATAACGTTTGAAGTAAACGATCTTCCATTGCTAGATTTTGATTTTGGAAATACGTTGGATGTTTCGTTTCTATATATAAGCCGACAATCTTGCCTGTTTTTTTGTAATGAGCATCAGCAAGTTCAATAATTTGCTCTAGAGTCGGAACTGGATATAAATCATTGTATTTAGTATTTTCTGGTCGATACTGTGGAATTCGTTCACGCGCTTTCAGTTGCTGTAGCTCATTTAAGGTAAAGTCTTCTGTAAACCAGCCTTCAATACTTACGCCGTCAATTACTTTAGTTTTTTTACGATTAGCAAATTCTGGCAATTCTGCAACATTGGTTGTTCCACTAATTTCATTTTCATGACGTGCGACTAACACACCATCTTTGGTCGAAACTAAATCGGGTTCAATGAAATCTGCACCATCTTCGATAGCTTTTTGATAGGAGGCGAGTGTGTGTTCTGGACGTAGAGCACTAGCACCACGATGACCAACGACTAAGATTTTCGGTAGCTCATAATTCGGTTGTTTGGAGTTGGTTTGATCATTATTGTCATCATTACAACCAACTAAACTGAGTAAGCTCAGGCAAATCACTGCTTTTTTTAACATAAATTGACTCTTTCATTTTTAATTAAAGCAGTCAGTGTGCAAATTAAATTTATCAAACGGATGACAATAAGATGATAATTTTATGAATTTTTTATAGATAAAAATAAACCCAGCTTAACCTATTGATCAAACTGGGTGAGATAATAATTTTCTTAGGATTTATTTTCCCAGTAGGGCCAATTTGCCTCAGGTGTAAAACGATAATCTTGATCTAGCCAATACGAATGATTGGAAGAAGATTTATCTTTCAAGCCCATGATATGCATTAAATTCTGATCCAGTTCAGCAGTATTGAGATTTGTGTCTTTATTCACGCCTGTTAAATTTAACTTATCCGACCACATGATGACAGGAACTTGGTAGCCTGCTTTGGTCGTTGGGCTATGACCAGCATAATCTAGTTCATGTCCAACTTCATTGCCGTGATCTGAAACTACCGTGAAAGATCTAAAATCAGGTAAATGATCAGCTCTTAAAGTGTCCAGCATTTTTGCCAATAAATGATCTTCATATAGCACTGCATTGTCATAATCATTACGTAAGGAACGAATCCAAGGATCGATATTTCGTGCTTTTAAATCTGATTCAACACGATCATTACTATTACTATTAAATTTATTGAATGTCGTTGGGTAGCGTTCTTGGTAATTAGGATGAGTCCCGATCAGATGTAAAATAATAAGCTTCTTCTCGACGGGATCAGCAAGTGCCTGCTGGTAAATAGGAAGTAAATTTTCATCTAAAGATGAGCTGCTACGACCTGAACGGGTATTTTTATAAATGGCTTGATCCGCATAAGTGCCAAACAATGATGATAGATAACTATCATCTTGATTACTTAGCCAATAAATTTTATATCCTGCTGCTCGAGCATAAGCCAATACACTTTCGGGTGAATATTTTTTATGCTCTGATGCAGGGCTTTCAGTCAATAAAACACGTAAAGCATTGATGGTAGATGGCGATGGCGAAAATGCATTACAGAAAACTTTAATCTCTGAAAGTCGTTTATTCAACTCAGGAGTGGTATCTCTAGGATAACCGCAAATGCCAAGATTCAAACTGGTTAAGCTTTCTGAAAGCACTAGGACATGGGTTTGTTTACCTTTGGCCTGTCGCGTCATGACTAGATTTTTTTCAGCACTTAAATCCCATTGCTTATGTACATTCTTATGTTGTTTTACTCGCCCACGGAAATCTTGAATCTTAGTTTGATACTCTGTCCAAAAAATAAGAGGATGCACCTTGCGAGAAGGTTTCATCAAATAGCTAGTCAAACTTAATATAGTAAGCAAAATGATAAATGAGCGAAAGATTTTACTTTGCCAAATTTGCTCTACATGCTGAACTTTAATTAATTTAAAGACTGCAAAACTATGCAGCGCGATGAGAATAATTAAACTGATAAAAACAGTAGATACTGCGACTGAATGAAGTTGTAGAAATTCCCAAATTTCTTGGCGATTAGTATTGGCAATCGCTTCAATAATAAAGTAGGCTTCACTATCACTACTAAAAAGAAACCATGTACTCGATCTAAGCAGTGAGTCGAGTAAAAAAATAAACCACCACAACAAAGAAAAAATATACCAATATGTTTTTCTTCGCGTGATCGCAAAGTAAGTAAAAATAACGCCTGGTAGGGATAAAAAACCTAGACGTAAACCATCTGATAGGTTTCCTGCAACAATTAACAAACCACCTGTAACGAGAGCAGGCAGCAGAATAAGTAGCAGAATATTAAAACTTTTTAAGCTTGCCGTCATAAATGTCAAGTACAATGGGAGAGAGAGTCGAACACGCTAATATCTGTGGAAGTTCTTGACCTGTCAATCTGTATTTGTGAAGTATTTGATTGCGCAGTAAATTAATTTTAAATGTATGATCTTCATTTCAAAATGCTTCATATATTAAAGATGTGAACCTTGTAATAAAATCCATTATTTCTCCTCATTTTCTTCGATTTGAAATGATATGTTAAAAGGCATGGTGTTTGCTTAATTGTTCAGTAATGATCAAGAACTGAACTACTCTTATTAGTCTCATTTAACAATTGACTGTTTCAGAAAATGGAATGAACAGCCATGCTATCCAAGTTTTTTATTGAGCGACCAATTTTTGCCACCGTACTCGCGATTATCGTTATGGCGGTTGGTATTTTTTCGATACAAAATCTCCCTGTTGAGCGATATCCAGATATCGCGCCTCCTCGAATTACTGTTTCTGCAACTTATAGTGGTGCAGATGCTCAAGCTGTTGAAGACAGTGTTACGCAAGTGCTTGAACAACAGATCAAAGGAATCGACAATTTACTTTATTTTAGCTCCAGCAGTGATGCGAGTGGTAATAGCCGAATAAGTTTGTTCTTTGAACAGGGCACAGATCCAGATCAAGCACAAGTCCAAGTCCAAAATGCAGTTAATGGGGCAATAAATCGTCTGCCTGAAGATGTTCAACGTCAAGGGGTGAACGTACGCAAGTCACTAAGCGATTCATTTATGGTGATTGGTCTAGGTGATAAATCTGGACGTTCAACAAATTTAGATATTTCTGACTATTTGACCAATAACTTTGAGCTTAATTTGAGCCGTATTGAAGGGATTGGTGAAGTTAATATTTTTGGTTCGCAGTATGCAATGCGAATTTGGTTGGATCCACAAAAACTACAGAGCTATCAATTACAAGTTAGTGATGTTCGATCAGCATTAGAAAATCAAAATACTCAAGTAGCTGCAGGTGCAATTGGAGAACTCCCTTCGGTTGAAAATCAATATCTGAATGCGAAAGTGACCTCAGGGTCTTTGTTGCGAACACCTGAACAATTCGAAAACATCGTCGTAAAAGCAAATAATGATGGGCAATTTATTTATCTAAAAGATATCGCACGCGTTGAAGTAGGAGCAGAAAATTATCAGGTTTTTAACCGTTTAAATGGTTATCCAGCATCAGGTCTTTCGCTGTCATTGACCGTTGGTGCAAATGTAATGCAAGTTGCTGATGCAGTATATAAAGAGGTTGCTCGATTAGAAAAAGCATTACCTGAAGGGTATTTTGTGGTGTATCCACGTGATGATACTCCTTTTGTAAAAGAGTCTATGTCACAAGTGGTTTCGACATTAGTTGAGGCAATTATCCTTGTTGTCTTGGTGATGTTTATCTTCCTCCAAAACTGGCGAGCAACACTCGTTCCTGCTGTGACCGTACCCGTTGTGATTTTGGGGACGTTTGCTGTTTTATCTGTTTTAGGGATGAGCATTAATACCCTAACATTATTTGCGATGGTATTGGCAATTGGCCTGTTGGTCGATGATGCGATTGTTGTGGTTGAAAACGTCGAACGTCTTATGCACGAACAGCAATTAAGTGCTAAACAAGCTTCGATTCAGTCCATGCAGGAAATCAGTGGAGCATTGGTCGGGATTACTTTGGTTCTTACTGCGGTTTTTATTCCGATGTCGTTTTTTAGTGGAGCAACAGGCATTATCTATCGACAGTTTTCGATAACCCTTGTCGTTGCCATGGTGCTATCACTTTTTGTTGCTTTGATTTTGACTCCAGCAATGTGCGCCATTTTACTCAAACCGCAACAGAAACAGGCGAAATGGGCGATCTGGTTCAATAATAGTTTGGACAATATCAAAACGCGTTATTTGAAGTTTTCAAGTAAGGTTATTGGTTTTAAAGTATTTTCTTTAATCGCGATTGTTGGCTTAATTGCAAGTTTTGTTTTGGTTTATCGAATTCTTCCAACGAGTTTCCTACCTCAAGAAGATCAAGGTTTGCTGGGAGTACAATTTACGCTTCCACAAGGTACACCGATGAGTAAAACAGAAGCGGTAGGTAAGACGATTTCTGATTATTTCCTTGAAAATGAAAAAGCAAATTTGAATGGTGTCATGGTCATCCATGGTCGAAATTTCTCTGGTACAGGACAAAACCTTGGACAAGCATTTATTTCTCTTAAACATTGGGATGATAGACCTGGTTCAGAAAATAGTGCTCAACAGATTCGTGCTAGAGCGATGCAATATTTTTCCAAAAATAATCAAGCGCGAATCATGGTGATTATGCCTTCAGTGATTCGCGGTTTAGGTAACTCAGACAAAATGGATTTCTGGCTTCAGGATACTCAAGGTCTGGGGCGGGATAGTCTTGTGAAGTCTTTTGAAGCTTTACAACAGCAGGGCAATCAGCAGGATTCTGTAGAGAATCTCGATAAAAAAAGCAATGATGATCAAGCCGTATTAAATATTAAGATCGATTATAAGGCTGCGATGATTCATGGTCTTAATGTAAATGATATTAACCAAACTTTATCTACTGCTTGGAGCGGAAGCTATATCAATGACTTTATTGATCGTGGACGGATCAAACGTGTCTATTTACAAGGTGATGCACCATATCGTTCAAAGCCTGAGGATCTAAACTATTGGTATGTAAAAAATGCCAGTGGACAAATGGTGCCTTTTACTCAATTCAGCCAAATAGATTGGCAAGGTGCACCACCGATGTTAGAGCGTTTTATGGGTTACCCTGCGATCAATCTCGAGGCTGATGCAGCTGCTGGTTTTAGCAGTGGGCAAGGCATGCAAGCGATTCAAACTTTAGTAGATCAAATGCCCGAAGTCGGATTGGAATGGAGTGGTTTATCCTATCAAGAGCAACAATCGAGTAATCAAGCGATTTGGTTATATCTGGTTTCAGTCGCGTTTATTTTCCTTTGTTTAGCAGCACTTTATGAAAGTTGGTCTATTCCATCTGTTGTGATGGCAGCCATACCTTTAGGAATTGGAGGAACGATTATCTTTAGCTATCTGTTTGGCTTTGCTAATGATATTTATTTTCAGATTGCACTATTAACCACGATTGGTTTGTCATGTAAGAATGCAATTTTGATGGTTGAGTTCGCAGCAAGCTTACAGCAACAGGGTCGCAATAGTTTAGATGCAGCATTGCATGCGGCAGGTTTACGTTTAAGACCGATTCTGATGACATCAATTGCTTTTGGTGCGGGTGTTATCCCATTAATGTTTTCAACAGGAGCAGGAGCGCTGAGCCGACAAGCGATTGGTTTTAGTGTGTTTGGCGGTGTGGTTTTTGGAACTGTTTTGGTGCTGATATTTATTCCATTTATGTACGTGTTAGTCATACATTACTTTAAGCCTAAAATGAAAACTGCAAAATTATAGATTATTAAAACTTTAAGTTTTACGAATGAACAATTTGATAGGGGGTATTTTACCTTTGACTCAAATTGTTCATTTTTGTTGTGTAGGTTGAGTAAAAAAAGAAATATTTGTAGTATTTCCCTGCCGTATAAGCGGTTCTAAGAGGTTTTGTTCCCTAAATGGAAATACATAGTTGTGATTTATTCATAATTTCACATTTTTTTATTCATCAAAATCAGGATGAAGAGCTTCTTTTATCAGTCAAATAATTGACTGTACATCACTCTTCATTGCTGATTATTTGTAGTGAAGAGATCCACATGAGCTATAACAACTTTTTATATTTATTAAGCGACGCGTTAAAAAACAATCATATCGAACTCGCTCTAGCATCGCTAAAAACATTTCGCCCTGTTGATATTGCAGATGTATTGACCCAGTTATCTTTAGATCAAAGTCAATTATTATTGACCCATTTGCCTGATCGTGCCTATGTGTTTTCATATCTAGCACCGAATGAACAAGTCAAATTGGCAAAAGCCATGCCACGAAATACCTTGGCTGAAATCATAGGTGAAATGTCATCTGATAAACGTGCAGATGTATTTAAGTGTTTGGATGAAGATCAACAAAATGCATTGTTGCCTGCACTCGCACAGGCTGAAAGAGAAGATATTCGCCAGCTTGCATCCTATCTAGAAGGAACAGCTGGCGCGATTATGAGTTCGGAATATGCAACCTTAAAGCCCAATATGCAGGTCAATGAGGCAATCAAAATGTTGCGTTTAGAGGCCCCTGACACTGAGATGATTTATTTTGCATATGTTCTCGATGAAGCTAGAAAGCTTCTAGGTGTATTATCCTTAAAGCAACTCATCTTAGCAGCTGAAGATCAAAATATTAATCTACTTATGGAAACCAATGTACTGACAGCTTATGTCGATACAGACCAAGATGAGGTTGCAAAGACGATTGCACGTTATGATCTATTGGCATTGCCGATTATTGATCGCAAGGGCATGATGGTCGGTATTGTGACCTATGATGATGCGATGGATGTTGCAAGTGAAGAAGCAACAGAAGACTTTTTAAAAGTAGGTGCAGTAAATGCATCATCGAAACTTAGTATTAAATCTGCTCCGATTCTTCAGCTCTATCAAAAACGTGTCTTTTGGTTGGTGTTTTTAGTTTTTGGTAGTTTGCTTTCAGGTATCGGAATAGCACACTACGAAGATGTGATTGCCCAAAACTTAGTTTTAGTTTTTTTCTTACCGTTACTTGTGGGGAGTGGGGGAAATGCTGGTTCGCAATCATCTACTCTGATGGTGAGAGCTTTAGCGACAGGCGATGTCCAATTTAAGGACTGGTTTTACTTACTCGGACGTGAAAGCCTAGTCGCGTTGTGTTTGGGGGGAACAATGGCGATCGCAGTATCATTACTAGGTTTTTTCCATGGTGATGAAATGGTGGCTTTAGTCCTTGCCCTAAGTATGATGGGAATCGTATTGATGGGGTGTTTGATTGGTATGAGTTTGCCTTTTATTCTGAACAAAGCTGGTTTAGATCCTGCAAGTGCTTCTGCGCCTTTAGTTACTTCGATTTGTGACGCGACAGGTGTCATTGTTTATTTGTTTATTGCTTCAATGATTTTATTCTGAATTTTAATAATAAATGTACCGACAAAATCTAAAAACTACTTTATTCTCAAACATAAACGTAGTTTTTAGGTTAGGTTGATGACTGGTCAAACAGAACAAAAAAAATTAACTCAACAGCAAGCAATCGCAGTCGAGCGAGATTTAGCTAAATTTGCCAACACAATGGATAGTTTAGTCCGAATTCCTTTCACGAAACAGGGCGTTGGTGCGGATGCTGCATTAAGTACAATCCCATTTGCAGGAGATATTGCGGGTTTCATTCTGACCATGTATGCCTTTAAAAAGGCAAAAGAAGTTGGTGTACCGCAACATAAATTAGCTGGTGTAATTAAGCTTGCCATTCTCGATATGCTGGTTGGATTTGTACCGATTGTTGGGACACTATTTGATGTATTTATACGTCCAAGTCGTAAAACATTAGAGATTGTGCATGACCACATCCGAGAAGAATACCAAGTGCATAGTGATATTCATGTGGTACATCCTTTTTTGCATGAGTCTTTGGAACAAAAGCAAAAGACCTCAGCATTTTGGCGTAATCCTATTGTAAGTTGGATTTGGTTACGTATTCCTGATCTATTAGGAATTGCTGTATTGATCTTACTGATTCTCGCTGTTTGGCTCGGTGTCAGTTATTTATGGCAACTTTATCAGTCATTCTAATCGGCTTAATTTGCACTCATAAATATAAATAAAGCCTCCATTAAGGAGGCTTTATTTTGTTTAATCTATTTGAATTATTGAACATTTAATTGTTGTAGAGCTGCTACACGTTGTTCAATACTTGGGTGAGTTTGGAATAAAGCTGCTAAGCTGAAACCTTGCTCTTTACCTTCAGTAATCGCAAAAGCTTTCATTTCTTTTGGCATTTGATCAGGCATCTCTGATTCTGCTTGTAAACGGAGTAATGCCGAAATCATCGCTTGTTTACCCGCTAAACGTGCTCCAGCCTCATCTGCGCGGTATTCACGTTGACGAGAGAACCACATCACGATCGTAGAGGCTAAAATACCAAATACGATATCGAGAACAATGGTAATTTAGGATTTTTTGTTGGTTTCATTTCATATAAAGATTTTATAGGCAAAGAATATGAATTCAGAAAACCGAC